>Ga0209486_10000067_pt1 | contig 52180 bp, 34 predicted proteins | sample NCCompost_FD_187518 | JGI IMG/M metagenome (GOLD analysis project Ga0209486, IMG submission 187518) | Agricultural soil microbial communities from Utah to study Nitrogen management - NC Compost (SPAdes) (version 2) | ecosystem: Environmental > Terrestrial > Soil > Agricultural land | place...
GGCTGCTTTGCCGATCAGTATGATTGGCGTGATGGCATTGGACCACGCGACAAGCGTCCTCGCCGAGTCAACTTTTGGGCAGACACAACTTACAAAATCACGGACTCTTACAAACAATTAAACAGCGGCCCGCAGAAGTACGAACCTAATTGGTTTGGCACGAATGAGTTCATGCAGTTCTGCCGTCTTACCGGCTCCCAACCCTACTTTGCCGCGAATGTGCGAAGCCTGAAAGTAAAAGACTTCATCGATTGGATCGAATACTGCAACGCGCCCGCCGGCTTGACGACCCTGTCCGATCAGCGCGCCGCTGCCGGAGACAAGGAGCCATACAACATCAGCTTCTGGGGTGTCGGGAATGAGAACTGGGGATGTGGTGGCGACATGACGCCTGAAGAATACGCGACCGAATTCCGCAGGTTTACCGCCTGGCTGCCTACGTACGGAGTGAAGCTGAGACTGATCGGGTCTGGTCCAAACGGTGGAGATCTCGGGTGGACGCGTCGCTTCTTCACGAAACTGATGGAGAAGGGCCCGCGGATGGCCGAGCGGATGTATGGATGGGCCCTGCACTATTACACCGGGACAACAGGGAAGGGCAACGCGCTCGAATACACGCTCGACGAATGGTACGACCTAATTGCCCGCTCCGATCGAATGGAATCTCTGATCACTCAACATTGGCAAGTGATGGGAGAATTCGACGCGCAACGTCGCGTAAAGCTGATAGTAGATGAATGGGGTGCATGGCACCTCCAGGATGCAAGCTTACCGTCCGGATATCTCTACGGTTATCCAGCCACGTTGCGAGATGCGCTTATCTCGGCAATAAACCTCGACACGTTTCAGCGTCATGCCGATAAAGTCGTGATGGCGAACCCCGCACAGTTAATCAACACGATTCACTCGCTGTTTCTTGCCTACGAAGACAAATTCGTCGTCACTCCCAACTATCACGTCTTTGATATGTACGCCGCGCATCAGGGAGCGCAGGCGGTGAGGACGGAGTTCATTTCGCCGCGCGTTTCATTTACAAGAGCGGACAAGCCCGCTGATTTTTGGGGACTAAGTGGCTCTTCGTCACTCAATGGGAAGGAATTGACGTTGACGGCTGTGAATCCTGACGCGAAGAACGCGCGCAAGACTGAAATCAAAGTTCATGGGGCGCGTGTGATGGGGGCAAGAGCGCGCGTGCTTTCAGCCACCGATATTCACGCGCACAACAGTTTCGCAAATCCGCGTGGACTTGAACCGCGAGATGAAAAGGTTGACGTCAGCAGCGCCGCGAGTGTTGGCCAATTGGTGTATCGGTTTCACCCGTCCTCCGTGACTCGATTGCAACTGACCCTGGGTTAGTTTGAGTTTGTCTGTCGCCGAGATAGCTTCGCATTCAAAGGGTACCGTATGAAAACTATCACTTTGATTCTCCTCCTGTTTTTGCTTTGCAGTAGTGTTACGCCACAGCAACAACCACAAACTGATTCCAATACTCCACTGCACCGGCTAAAACCCAACTATCCCGTACCTTATGGTCTGATCAAAACAGAAGAAGTTGCCGCTGTCCTCAATCGGCTTCATGCTTACCTCGACCAGGTCACACCGGCCGCCTTTATTAATTCAAAAACCAATGAAGTAATCACCGATCTGGCGAAGATAGACGAGCACACGACGCTGAAGCCGGGCGACTTTCGCATCGTGAGTTATGAATGGGGCGTCACTTATGCCGGAATGTTATTGGCAAGTGAGGCTACCGGCGATCCACGTTTCAGGGACTACACAGAAACTCGACTCCAGTTTATTGCCGACGCCGTCCCTTTCTTTCGCAGAACCACCGAGGCAAATGCTGATTGGGGCACCCGTCTACCGCTAAGAAATCTGTTGGCTCCACGCGCCCTTGACGATTGCGGCGCGATGTGTGCGGCGATGATCAAGGCTAATAGAAGCGGCAGCAAGGCAAACCTCCGCCCCTTAATCGAAAGTCACATTAACTACATCATGACCAGAGAACACCGTCTGCAAGATGGAACTCTGGCACGCAACCGTCCACAGCCGAACACGATCTGGCTGGACGATCTTTTCATGAGCGTTCCCGCGATGGCCCAAATGGGGAAGTTGACAGGTGAGACAAAATATTTCGACGAGGCCAGTAAACAGGTCTTGAGTTATGCGCAGCGGATGTTCAACAAGGAGAAGGGCCTTTTCTTTCACGGCTGGGTTGAGGCGATGACCGAACATCCCGAGTTTTACTGGGCGCGGGCCAATGGTTGGGCGTTCATGACGCAAGTCGAACTGCTTGACGTGCTCCCGCAAAACCATCCGTCGCGTCGGCAACTTCTCCAGCTTCTAAGAGCACATGCCAAAGGTCTTGCGAGTTATCAGTCGGGATCCGGATTCTGGCACCAACTGCTCGACCGGCATGATTCCTATCTCGAAACATCAGCGACAGCGATTTACACGTACGGCTTAGCTCGAGCAATTAATCGAGGGTGGATCGACGCGCTGGCATACGCGCCGATGACGCTCCTCGCGTGGAATGCCGTCTCTACCAAAGTGAATGCGCGTGGACAGGTCGAGGGAACATGCGTCGGCACAGGAATGGCTTTCGATCCCGCCTTCTATTATCACCGGCCGACCAGTCAGTTTGCCGCGCACGGATATGGTCCAGTTCTTCTGGCCGGCGCCGAAGCGATCAATCTGTTGCGGAATCGACAGTTTGAAATCAACGACAACTCGGTTCAGACGTTAAGCCCTAAAAAGGCACAAAAGTAAGTAGTGTCTGAGTTGCCACATTCTCTGCGTATCTCGGCGGTCCTCCGCGTCTCTGCGGTTTATATAGTTTTGCGCTTCTTTTACCGCAGAGTCGCAGAGGACCGCCGAGGTACGCAGACAGGAAATTAAGACATCACCCAAAAGTAAGACACGAAGAGGCATAAACTATGCGTATCGTTAAAACTGTGATGTTAATGATTGTTTGGTCCGGTTTCGCAGCGGCGCAGGGACTGCCCACAGAATGGATCGATCCGGACACGGGCCACCGTGTGATCAGGCTTTCAAAAGAAAATGGGAGCACGAGTCTCTACTTTCATCAGAATGGCTACACGCCCGATGGCCAGAAAGTGATCATCATGACGCCCACAGGTCTATCCACCGTCAATCTCAAGACGCGTGCAGTTGAAAAAGTGGTGGAAGGACGAGTGAACTTAATCATGATGGGCAAGAAAACAGGCCGGGCCTACTACATTAAGAATCGCGTCATCTTCAGTGTCGATCTCGAAACGAAAGCGACGACGCAGATCGCGCCGTTACCGACGAACGGATCGATTGCGAGCGTAAATGCCGACGAAACGCTGCTGGCGGGAGCAATCACCCAACCTTCACCTGCTCCTCCGCCACCCGCCACCGGCGCGCCGGCCGCACCCGGACAAGCTCGCGACAACTACCCGGGCAAAGGCGCGATGATGGAGCGACGACTTGCCGAACGCCGTCAGATGGAGTTGTTTACGCTTAACATCAAGACCGGTGAACGTAAGACACTACACAAGGCTACGGATTGGCTCAACCACATCCAATTCTCGCCAACCGATCCCAGTCTCCTGATGTTTTGTCATGAAGGACCGTGGCATAAGGTGGACCGCATCTGGACCATTCGTACCGACGGCAGCGGCTTAACGAAGGTCCACACGCGCACGATGAACATGGAAATCGCGGGGCATGAGTTTTTTTCGGGCGACGGCAAAACGATCTGGTACGACCTGCAAACACCCAAGAGCCAGGTTTTTTGGGTTGCCGGCTATCACACTGTCACCGGAGCACGTGTGCAGTATTACGTACCACGCGTGGAGTGGTCGGTCCATTTCAATGTCTCACCAGACGGAAAGATGTTTGCCGGCGATGGTGGCGGTCCGAATAGTGTCGCGGCGCCAGGAAACGGACAGTGGATCTACCTATTCCGTCCTGAGGAATTGGCGCCAAGTCTCGTAGCGCAGTTACCGAATCCCCAACAGATGATCATGCCGGGGAAGTTTAAGACCGAACGGCTGGTGAATCTGACTAAGCACGATTACAGCCTCGAGCCAAACGTGACCTTCACCCCGGACATGAAATGGGTTGTCTTTCGTTCGAATATGTTAGGACCCACGCACGTTTATGCCGTCGAAATAGAAAAAACGAAGACCGGAATCTCAAGTGTTCCCGGTCGATGAACAGAGGAACTTAGCGATGTCACAATCAAGCAACGTATCACGCCGAGATTTTGTAAAGACCGCCGGCACCGCTGCAGCGGCGACATTTGTGCTGAGGGAATCTGCCCTTGCTTCAGTGAGTGCTCCGCGGCGACGGTACGCCATAGTGGGTACTGGCGATCGGGCTACGGGCATGTGGGGACGTCAACTGGTCCAGAAATATTCTGACGTGATCGAGGTCGTGGGACTTTGTGATATCAATCCGAAACGTGCGGCCGTCGCGCGAGAGATTATGGAGGTACAGTGTCCCACGTTCACCAACTTCAATCAGATGTGCGATCAAGCGAAGCCTGATCTGTTGATGGTGACGACAGTGGATGGTTTCCACAGCGAATACATCGCGCGCGGCTTGGATCGCGGCATCGACGTCATCACCGAAAAGCCGATGGTGATCGATGAACGACAGTGTCAAGCTGTGCTGGATGCTGAGAAGCGCAACAAACGAAACATCGTCGTGACGTTCAATTACCGCTATGCGCCGAAGCACCAGAAGATAAAAGAAATCTTAATGGCGGGCGAGATTGGCCGTGTCATCTCGGTCGATTTCAGTTGGTATCTGGACGTTTATCACGGCTCTGATTACTTTCGCCGCTGGCATCGATTGAAATCGAAAGGCGGTAGTCTGTGGGTACATAAAGCCACCCATCATTTCGATCTGATCAATTGGTGGCTCAACGCCGATCCCGTCGAGGTTTCAGCAAACGGCAGCCTTGAAGTGTACGGGAAGAAGGGACCCTTTCGTCACACGCATTGCCGGCCCTGTCCGCATAAATCTCAGTGCAAATTCTTCTATGACATAACGAAGAGTTCCGCGCGGATGAAACTCTACGTCGGCCCTGAAGACGCTGACGGATATCATCGCGACGGGTGCGTCTTTCGTGAGGACATTGATATCTACGACACGATGTCAGCGGTCGTGAAGTACTCAAACGGAGCACATATGAATTACTCGCTGAATGCGTTCATGCCTTTTGAGGGTTACCGTCTCGCGTTTAATGGAGAGAAGGGCCGTCTGGAAATCCGCGACTATGAGCGACAGCCATGGCAGGTTGAGGTGGAGACTGAGGTGTTTCTGACGCGGAGTTTCGGTAAACGTGAGCAGATTCCGATTGCGAAATTCGAAGGCGGGCACAGTGGCGGAGACAATCGTCTTCAAGATGTGATTTTTCGCAAGCTTGATGTGCCATCGCATATGCGTTTGCCGGATTCACGCGCGGGAGCCATGTCGTGTCTTACAGGAATCGCGGCGCGCAAGAGTGTGGAGTTAAAGCGACCGGTTAAGATTTCGGAGTTGGTCCGTCTTTAGCCACAAAGAGGCACAAAAGGGACAAAAGGCACCAAGCCGGCTTAATTGTTTTGTGTTTTTTGTGCCTCTTTGTGGCTAAATCACGATAGCAGGCGCGCGCCTAACACGGATATCGACGCTCTTTGAACCGAGTGTCGGATGTGTCGCTACCAATCGAATCGTTCCTGCCGCTTGTCTGGTTTTGATCCAAACAGCCCCCACGCCTCCAAACAACGAGAACGGGTTATCGCCAATAATTTCGCCAGGCCCCGAGACGCTGAGCGAGATCGCCCCGGTGGCAAAAGGACGAGCGCCACCAAATTCGTCAGTAACGCGCATGACCACGCGCGTGGCGTCGATGCCGTCTCCGAGCAGTTCGCGATCATCCGGCTCTAGATGAAATTGTTGATCAATGCCTTTTCCGGACAGAGTTTTTGTGATCACCTTCTTGCCGCCGATGTAACCATCCATCCGGAGGTCGCCCCAGGCCTTGTTAAATGCTGGGCGAATGTTTGCGACAAAAGGTGGATGCTTCAAATGGGGAAATTCTTTCCGATCCGGATCGACTTCAGCTATCAGGCGATCTGCCATATAGATTTTCACGTGTTCACAATTGGAACAGATCATCGCAATAGTGAAGGTCTCGTTTCGATCCCCACGCGCCCAGTCAAACGCGGGTTCCAGCACGATCTCCTCGCTTGGGTCACACTGCGATTTGTAAAATCCGGCCGCCGGTTTTGGAATGCGGAAGATATCGCTGACGCCGTGATAACAAACGCGGTCACCCGAACAGAAATTTGAATGAGTGTTGTAGTCGAAGGCACACCACCCGAGACCGCCGGCGTATCTCCGATCGGATGCCAATTGATTGTGCACGCGAGCATGCCGCATCGTATGTTCAGTGATTCGCTCGACGTTATCATTACGTTTTGTTGGATACATGTGCCCGATGAACTCGGTGTTCAAGTACAACGGACGATTGGGTGGCCGCAGCGGAATTTGAAAATCGTTCATCGTGTAAACATCTTCCAGCATTTCCGAGTCATACCGGAATCGAACACCACCTGTCTGTCGTGAATCATCGAGCGAGCGCGCTAAATCATTCGTCCGCTTGTAAAAGTCGTGATCGTCGCGCGATTCGTTAACGCGAACTCCCCACAAGATGATCGAAGGATGGTTCCAGTCACGGCGGATCATTGAGTCGACGTAGTGAACCGAAAGATCCTTCCATTGCTGATCGCCGATATGTTGCCAGCCCGGTATTTCTTCAAATACCAGCAAGCCAATTTCGTCACAGGCGTTTAGAAAATGAGGGGACTGAGGATAATGAGACGTGCGCACAACATTGCACTTCAACTCTTTCTTCAGAATCAAAGCATCGCGTCGTTGTACGCGCGCCGGCATTGCCTGGCCCACGTAAGGATAAGTTTGATGGCGGTTCAATCCTCTCAACTTCAGATGACGTCCGTTCAAAAAGAAACCGTTCTCTCTGAAGACACCCTCGCGAAACCCTATCGTCGTTTGATACTCATCCAGCGATCCGCTTCGTGATTGCATCGTCACGCGCACCTGGTAGAGTTTCGGTTGATCAAGATCCCACAACTGGATCGACGGCAGGTTCGTCAGGCGGAAGTCGTAATAAGGAGCGCCTGCCGCTGAAAGCTCGCCGTTTGTTGTAGTCAGCACTTGGTTGCCGTCACGTAATTCAATGGTGACTTTTAACGTGCCGGCAGAAGGTACTTGATTGTTCAGGAACAGGCGTACATCAACGCGACGATCCTTCTTCAAAACGTCGACTGGTTTTGCAAAAACGTTTTCAATGAAGGTGCCGGAGACGACACGGAGAGTGACGTCGCGATAGATTCCTCCGAACGTCAAATAGTCGATCTCGCCGCCAAAGGGCGGAATGTCATTGCGTTCGGTAGAGTCGACCTCAACCGCCAACACGTTCTCGCCACGCCAATTAATGTGCGGTGTGATCTCAAACGAGAACGGCGTATAGCCGCCGCGATACTCACCCAACCGCTGCCCGTTAATGCTCACGGTTGCGGCAGTCATCACGCCATCGAAATCGACAAAGATTCGTTTTCCCCGCATCGCCGCAGGGAGCTTGAAATGGCGCCTGTAAAGGGAGATGAATTGATATGACTTATCGTCGAAACCATGCCAGGGAAGCAGTTTATTTGTATGCGGAATCGTCACCCGCTGGAAGCGACTATCGTCGAGTGTGGGGTTGGCCGCGTTCGGCAAAACTTTGTCGCTATAGAGCCAATTATGGTTGAGCGGTAATACGATCCTTGCGGTTGGTTTTGATGATTGAGCCTGTCCGGATGCTGAAAACGCCGGCAGCATGCTAAAACCTGCCAGACCGGCGCCGGTGGTTTTCAAAAACTCGCGGCGGAGCAGTCGATCAATAGTTTGTTTTTTCATTTTCCAGTTTGAGTGGTTTACCAATTTGAAAAGTCTTCTCTGCGAATCTCTGCGATCGCTGCAGTGAATAGTTTTCAAGAGCCGAGTCCAATGCAGAGAGCGCTGAGACTACGACGCTTACTTTTGCTTGGGTTAAACGGTTAACGCGCCTTATTATAGACCACAATTTGCGCTTCCGTTTCAGACAAGTTGTTTTCTTCGGGCTCCTGATCGCGTGGTTTATTACGCCGCCGGTCAATGGGCAAAGTCGCCGGCAAATCGAATTCGATTCTGACTGGCGGTTTACCTTGGGTGACCCTGCGGGCGCCGAGAAGCCCTCGTTTGACGACGGCAACTGGCGAAAACTCGATGTACCTCACGATTGGAGTATCGAGGGACCATTCGATCAAAAGAACCCAACTGGCGCAGCGGGTGGCTTTTTACCTGCCGGAAAGGGCTGGTATCGAAAACAATTCACGGTTTCCGAAAGCCACGCTCGTCGTCGGGTGTTCATTGATTTTGACGGCGTGATGGCTAACAGCGACGTCTGGATCAACGGCGTCCATCTCGGCCGTCGGCCATATGGCTACGTTAGCTTCCGCTATGAACTCACCGGGCATCTTAACTTCGGCAAAACACCGAATGTGATTGCCGTTAGAGTTGATAACTCAGGTCAACCAGCCTCGCGTTGGTATGCGGGGGCCGGTATTTATCGTCACGTGCGATTGACCATCACCGACGCGGTTCATTTGGATCACTGGGGAACATTCGTAACGACTCCGGAAGTTTCTGCTGACCGAGCGACAGTTGCGGTCCAGAGTACGGTCGTGAATCAGTCGGCTGCCACGCACAAGGCACTCTTGCAAATCACTGTACTTGGACCAGACGGCAGCAAGGCGCAGTCAGTTACCACGAAACCTCTCAATGTTTCGGGAAACGGCTCGACGGTTTTCACACACAATCTAACTGTAAGAAAACCGCAGCGATGGGACCTCGATCATCCGGCTATGTACCAGGTAACAGTGAAGGTGGTTGCAGGCGGCTCGGTAGTCGATGAAGACACGGTCCCGTTCGGCATTCGCGAGTTTCGTTTCGATGCAGCGACCGGTTTCTGGCTCAATGGCCGCAACTTCAAGATCAAAGGCGTTTGCCTGCATCACGATGGAGGCGCGTTTGGAGCGGCAGTTCCGTTGCGCATTTGGGAGCGGCGTCTGGAGATCTTGAGGCAGCTCGGGGTTAACGCGATTCGGACGGCCCATAATCCTCCCGCACCGGAATTTCTCGACTTGTGCGACCGCATGGGATTTCTGGTGATGGATGAGATGTTCGACAGTTGGACCGTAGCAAAAATCCCTCACGACTATCATCGTTACTTCAACGAGTGGTCCAAGATCGATACTCGCGATATCGTCCGCCGCGATCGCAACCATCCCAGCATCGTTGTTTACAGTGCCGGCAATGAGATTCGCGACACGCCAAAAGCTGAACTCGCAAAAACGATCTTGAAAGGGCTCGTCGATGTCTTTCACGAAAACGATCCGACGCGCCCGGTCTCGCAAGGACTCTTTCGTCCAAACGTCAGTCGTGATTACGACAACGGGCTTGCCGACCTGTTGGATGTCGTTGGTCAGAATTACCGCGAAAACGAGATCCTGGCCGCGCATCGGCAAAAACCTACGCGCAAGATTCTTGGGACCGAGAACACGCATGACCGCAATGCGTGGCTCGCGTTAAGGGACAATGCGCCCTATGCGGGACAATTTCTGTGGAGCGGCATCGATTACCTCGGGGAAGCGCGCGCGTGGCCGGGCATTGGTTTTCCGTTCGGTTTGCTCGATCGTACCGGCACTCCGCGCCCCAGGGCGTTTGAACGGCAGAGTTGGTGGAGCGATGAACCTATGGTCCACCTTACGCGTCGCGTGGCGCCGAGGCCGCTTGCGCCAACCGATCCTGGTTATGAACCCGACGCGCGTCGCCTACAAGTTTTGTTTTCGGATTGGACACCGCAAAACCTTGACGCTCACGACGAGACGGTTGAGGTTTACAGCAATTGCGACGAAGTGGAGCTTTTTCTCAACGGAAAATCGCTGGGCGCCAAACCACTTCCGCCTGATGCCTCACCGCGCACCTGGACGGTTCGTTTTGAGCCCGGGATGCTGCTTGCCGTGGCGAAGGATCGAGGCCGGGTTGTAGCAAGAGACGAACTAAAAACAGCGGGCACTCCGGCGAAAATCCTGGTTACCGCAGATGGCGCGCGTGTAGCGCCGGTGTGGGACGACGTCGTTCATATCACTGCGAAGATTGTTGATAAGAATGGAGTGTTGGTTCCAACTGCCAACAACCTAGTATCTTTTGCCGTTACCGGCCCCGGTCTCGTAGCCGCCATCGACAACGGCGACAACTCGAGCCACGAAGCGTTTAAGGCATCGCAACGTCGCGCATATCAAGGTCTGTCGTTTGCGATGATAAAGGCAAAGACTTCGCGCGGCCGGATCACAATAACTGCCTCATCTCCCGGCTTGGCGAGTTCTACGATCACAATCACGGCCGTACCGCACTCGGTTTCACCTCACTACTGACTGGGCAGTTGCCTCTTGATCATCGCTTGGTTTTGGACAGAAAACCGTTTTGCCTAATTGCTGCGAGACTTAGAAGAGCGGGCGGAAAGTCTGCCGTATTCCAACGGAGAGAAGAAGCAGATTTTATCCTGGTGCTTTGCCGGAGTACCGTTCGCACAGCGGCTTTGCCGCCTGATGTGAGGCGAGGCTACGCCTCGCCATCAGCTTTTTTTATTGTCCTTTGGGGCTGCGCCCCTCGTTCGGCCTTAGGCCCAAAAGCGCGAAGAGCTTAGCCCGGACCAGGGGCGCAGCCCCATATCTTTCAAGTGGCTACCGGCGAGGCGCAGCCTCGCCTCACATCAGGCGGCGAAGCCGCAACGTTATACGCACATCGGTGAACGAAGCCGCTCGCGATACGTAACCGGCGCGAGAGAGATCTTAAGGTGAAGAGCTGACTGGAAGTTCTTGCAGGTAGCGCTTCATTAGGGCGATTGTTTCAGCGTAGGCGGGATCGGCGGCTTAGCCCGGACCAGGGGCGCAGCCCCATATCTTTCAAGTGGCTACCGGCGAGGCGCAGCCTCGCCTCACATCAGGCGGCGAAGCCGCAACGTTATTACGCACATCGGTGCGAAGCCGCAACGTTATACGCACATCGGTGAACGAAGCCGCTCGCGATACGTAACCGGCGCGAGAGAGATCTTAAGGTGAAGAGCTGACTGGAAGTTCTTGCAGGGAGCGCTTCATTAGCGCGATTGTTTCAGCGTAGGCGGGATCCGCGGCAAGGTTCTTTAATTCGAACGGATCGCGTGTGTGGTCCAGTAGCATCTCGCCTGCTTTGCCGTCGACCCACATAACATAATGCCATCGTTCGGTGCGCACGGATTTTCCAAGTTTGTTCTGATACATCACGACGCTGAACGCGGGATGATCCCATTTCGCTTGAGGCCTTCGTAGCAGCGCCCTCAAGCTGTGACCCTCGAGTTTTGCGGGAGACTGGTACGGCTGCCGCAAACCGCAAAGCTCTACGAGCGTAGGATAGATATCAAGGAGTTGCACTGTGCGCGGGCTGACGCCCGGTTTGAATCCGGGGACGGAGATGATGAAGGGAACACGCGTCGCTACTTCGAAGAGTGAGTAAGCCTTGGACCACCGGCCTTTCTCTCCCAAATGGTAGCCATGATCGCCCCAGAAAACAACAATCGTTTTCTCGCGGAGCTGCAAACGTTCGAGCGCGTCAAGTACCCGTCCGACTTGCGCGTCCATGAAGCTAACCGACGCGTAGTAAGCGCGAATCATCTCCCGTGCGTCCTCGGGTGAAGCATCGCGGCCTATAAACAGATCCGTGTTTCGTCTTGCGACCGAGATTTCGGGAAAACCAGGCGGCACAGTTGGACGAGTAGCGAAATCAACGGGCAATTCGATCTTATTGACATCGTAGAGATCGAAGAATTTCTTTGGCGCCTCCGGTGGGCTGTGTGGCTTGGCCGAACCCACTGCGAGAAAGAAGGGTTGGTCCTTGTATTTTTCAAGTAATTGAACGGCACGCGTTGCCATCCGGTAGTCGCCATTTGTTTCACCATCGCCCTCGAGGACCACGATGCGATCGGAATGAGCCGTGCGCGCCGGACCCTCGGCATTTACAGGAGGTCGACGCGCGCCAGTGAAATTGCGCGCTTCTCCTCCTTCGGTCCACGCTTCCGTGTCGTCTATACCTCCATGAAAGATTTTACCGGCACGAAGCGTGGCGTAACCGTTGGCTTTGAAATGCTGTGGCAGAGACACGAATTCAGGGTGTAGTGCGCGGAAGTAGTGCTCATTGTCCATCACACCCGTCTGCGTTGGATAACGTCCAGTTAACAAAGAGGTCCGAGACGGATTGCATAGCGGATACTGTGTATAGGCCCGATCGAATCTGACACTTCGTGAGGCGAGCTTATCGATATTTGGCGTCTTTACGATCTTATTGCCGTAGCAACCGAGCGTTGGACGCAAATCGTCCGACGCGATCAGTAACACGTTGTATTTGGGTTTCGGTTTTTGCTGATTAGAATGGCTCGCGGGTGGTACGACGCCAAATAACATCACGCACAAAAAAAGTAAGCTTAGTCCAAGAGTCAGCCGCATCGCCCTACCTCCAGATCAAGCGGATTGGACCGAACAGGCCGGAGGGAACTGGTTGCACTTTTTCCATCTCCTGCATGCGGAAGCGTTCTCCAAATCGCAGATTCAGCAACCGATAATCCGGCAGACTTCGTCCCGACATGTAATTGATAGCCGTATTACCGACCTCGATGCGAAACTTGTTTGGACCAGTTGTCAGCAGACTCGTAACGTCGAGCGAATAAGGCGGACACCAGATCGAACCGGCTCGCTGACCGTTGACATAGACAATTGCCGCCTCGCGGAGGGGAGCGTCAAACATCGCTTGCATACCTGCCTGGCCTGGCTGCGATTGATTAGGCTGGCCTTCGCCAAAATCGAGAACAATCCTTCGTCCCTTTTCGAACATCGTGCCGGTCAGCGTCACTTCCTTTTCATAGGTGGCAAGTCCCGAGAAGTAGCGTGTCTCTTCATCGTCCGTCCACGAGCGAAGTCTGTTCATCATCAGCGTTGGCCCATTCGATCCAAATGAAACACGCCAGTCGTTATTGATTTCAATCTGCTTTGATGGGCTCGAGGAGGTCACTTGCGCGGAGGGTAACGTCCGGCGCGTAAACACCAGAACTCGAGAAGCGTAAGGTTCCAGATCGAACGGGACGGTGATGCCTTTTTCCGTTGTGGCATCGATCTTCGCTGCGGTGACGCTACCGTTGAATGGATCCCACCATTCAGCGTGCAAGCCCTGTTGCCTGAATGTAGCCTTCACACTCTTTCGAACGTTTGAAGTGTTGGCGAGAAAATAAACTTCCGCATCGGATGTCCTGCGGTGTACAAAACCAATGTCTGGTTCAGCGGGAGTAACAACAACGTCCGGACTCAATGTATTCGAAAGTGCGCTTGCGAGTTGATTTTCATCTGCGACGAAGAGCGCTCGCGCGCCAGTTTCTTTAAAGAGCTTGCGGGACAATTCAAGCACTTCGGTTGTCTCCGCCTCGGTTGCCTTAAAGCCCGGCGCAAGCTGCGGCACGCGACGCGTCGCGATCAGAATCCCACCTCCTCGGACAAACTCCTCCAGCTTGCGATAAGTGTGGAGCGGGATTCGTTCAACACCGGGCAGAATGACGATCCGGTATTTGTTCTTGCCAAATACGAGCGAATCTTTTTCCACTCGACCGGCCTGCTTGAGCGAGTCGTCATCAAAAAAATCCAGGTTGAAACCAGACTCAAGAATCTTCGGGATGACTAAAGGGCCGACTCTCTCACGCAGGATCTCGATCATGTGAATGTTGCCATTGGTGAAATGAGACCACGCGTCGTCGTTGGGCATGTACAACGCCACATCGTTAGCGGGTTGTCCCTGTCGCAACAAATAGCTGAGTCGTTGCAAATACAAAGAGACATCCGGCATCACGTGCCACCACGGATTCTTCTCGTTGTAAACACCAGCCGCGTAGAAACGCCATCCCGGGTATTCGATTCCCGGAGCGGTGTAAGGCCATCCATGACCAATCAATTGATTAATGCCTTGTAGAAAATGCCGGTCGGCTTCAGCTTTTAAATCGAGAGGCGTTGCTCGGAAAACTGGTGAGTGGAGCCAGGTCCAGGTTTCAGAGGACGTAACGGGACGGCCGTATAAATGATTTGCCGACGCTGCCCAGCGAGAAGCGCGCAAAGTTTTCCACTGTGAGCCCTCACCTTCACTCAGATCGTTGTAGGCATTGCTCGAGATGGTCGCGGCAGGTACTCCGTAGTTCTGAATGCGGAGCAAGGTGCCGTTCCGTTTCGACCACGAGTGCAACGGAATAAGGAAACGTTCGTTGAGTAATTCTGTCAACGTAAGTCCCCAATCGCGCCGGATCTTTGGCGTATCGGGTCCGGCATCAATTACCAGCGCGGGCAGGTGAGGCTTCAGGTCGTAACCGCGTCGCTTTTTGAATTCTTCAAGCAGGTCAGGCGTCCAGTCCTGACCATAAACTTCGAGGCTGTCGCAGAAGATAGCGTAAGGGCGGTTTGAACCATTCGGGAATGCCTGCATGAGACGGTCGCCGACATTCTTTAAATAGTTATCCGTTGCGGTGCGGTCGAGATGATTGAGAACGTATCCTTCGGATCCGATTGCCGGGCGTTTCACCTGCATGCCGGTACGGCTCGAGACAAAGAAGAGCACTTCATAAGGGCCAGTGATGTCCGCGGGAAGCCAAACAGCGCCGTCTTTCATCTCAGTGACCTGTCGGAGGGTTCCCTGCTGGATAGAGTTGTTTTGAGTGCGCGCTACAAAAACAGCCAACAGCTTTTCGCCGATGCCGATGTCCGGCACTTTGACGCGCCGGGAGTTGGAACTGACTTTTACGTTCTCGTAACGCAGTTTCCCGGCGGCGTCGCTTAACGGAACATATGGTCCACCAAAGGGCCAACCGCTTCCGAGCGTCAAGTCAAATCGAAGACCAAACTCACGTGCTTTTTCGGAAGTGAAACGAAGAGCGTCAATGAACTGATCTGAAAGGAAGGGAAAGTTCTTGATGCCGGCCAATTCGTCGTCCAGTGCTAAGGGATAAACAGGCTGGACTTCGAAGCCGCCGATACCACCCTCTTTCATGAGGCGCATTTCGCGTTCGAGTTGCGGCTTGGTTACGGATGGGCCAAACCACCACCAGCGCATCATGATTCGAGCATCGTCGGGTGGTTGCTTGAAACGGCGTTGCAGCTCATCAATGTTTGATTGAGCGGCGGCAAACCGCGGGAAGGCGCTGAGTGACACGAGCACCACCGCCATCAGCTTTGCTACAAGAAAGGTCTTAAACATTGCTCGTTTTTTAGCCACAAAAAGGCTTCAAAAAACACAAAATGGTTTACTCAACCATGTGAGACTACACTCTTATATGTTTTGTGCCTCTTGTGCTTTTTGTGCCTCTTTGTGGCCTACATTTTTAGAAGAAGACTCTGATGCCAAACTGAATATACCGTGGCGAGTTGTTCGCGAAGAGAGTACCAAAGTTCGTATCGTACACTTGTCGCGCGCGGTAAAGTTTCAAGCCCTCGACTGTCCTGATGTCAAACGAGTTCGCCGTTCTGGTGGCAAAACCTTCGGGAATCCGAGCACTGAAGAAACTGAGCGGCAGAGCGCCAACCGTTTGACCCGGTGCAACAGGCAACCGAATGCTGTTGAGTACGCCATTGACCTGGGCCAGGGTGGCCGTTTGACCCGGATTCGCGGCGTTCCAGGCATTGATATCAGCCTGCGTCAGAAGCGCATCACTCGGTAATCCGCCAAACCCGAAAGGGGTGTTGCCGGTGTTGTTGTATCTGAAGGTCGGATGATTGAACACATTGATCATGTCGACCCTGAAGTTGATCCTGCGCTTTCCTTCGTCGCCGATAAAAGGCAAGTTGAAGCTCTTCTGGATCGAGAGATCGAAAAACTGCTGCATCGGCGCTCTTACATCCAGTGTGCGTGGTGAGTTTCCCAGCGAACCTTTTGGGGGACGCATGAAAGCCGCCGGATTGATGTAGGGTTCGCAGCCGGCTCCGACAGGGCAGTCGCGTGACCACAGCGGATTTTTAAGCGGCACACCCGGAACGAGGTCCAGGCGCACAGAGCGATTGACGCCGCCGAGCCTGTTGGTGTCGGTGATGAAGGGCGTAAAGGGTTGTCCGCCCTGAAAGCGCACGACGCCCGCCATGGTCCATCCACCAATTATTCCGTCGACTACTTTCGGCGCATTACTGAATAACCACCGTTTCTTTCCAAACGGCAAGTCCCACAAGAAAGTCGAGCTTAGGTTGTGCTTGATGTCGAACGACGATATCGCTCGATCGCCACTACGCGGGGCGCCGTAGTAGACCTGTCCGAGCGTGCTTCCGGTTGTCAGTACTCGTACGTCCGGGCTCGAATCCGACGCGTCATCGATCGATTTTCCATACGTATAGTTGAACGTAAAGCCAAGTCCCTGCCCGAATCGTCGCTCGACCTGAATGTATGCCGCGTGACGAATGCTGTTCGCCGACGGATCGAAGAACTTATTGAGATTGCCGAAGCCGAAGAATGGGGAGACGATGCTGGCGCGAGTAATCGTTACTCCGGCTCCCACCAAAGACACCCGACCTAACGGATCCGCAAGAGTTTGCTCAGCGTTCAGGTTGTTTACTTCCAACTGGTCCACAAATTCCGGATCCCTCGGATTGACGTTCACAAGAGGCATGTAAAGATGCGTTCCCTTGTTGCCTACGTAGGCCACTTCGATCACCGTGTTTTTCATAGGCTGGAAAGCGATTGAGAGGTTCCAGTTCTGACTGTAAGGGATCTGGCCTGCATCATCACCGGGATACACAAATCCCGACATGGCAATACTATTCGCGAAGTTTAGCCCATCGGGAGAGATGTTTAATCTGTCGATGAAACTTCCGGTGGTAGCGAGTGGCGGATTACGCGACAGGGAAACAGGGTGCGTTGGATCCGCGGTAAACCCGCTCGTCGAGCCGTTAACCAGCGTGGACGCCGGTTGAAAACTGAAGAAGTCCGGACTAGGAGCGCGATTGTTTCCGGTGATCGCTGCGTGTGAAAGTCCGTATCCACCACGAATGACTAGATCCCTGTCTTCTCCCCACTTCCACAGCTTTGGACTCCAAGCAAAACCAAACCGCGGCTCAAAACCCAACTTATCCACGGGCACGAGGTAACGAGAGTTCCCCCCACGGCCCGCAAATGCAAAGGCCGGAATCGTTGCGCTGGTTGGTATAAAGCTCGGTATCGGGGCGTTCGCCGGAACCCCCAGGCCGCCGTTACCGCTCGCGATTGCCCGCCGTTGGGTCTCACTCAGCGGAACTGTGATCGTCTTGTCCAATCGGAATACGCCCTGCAGATCGTTCTTCTCTGTACGGGGAAGTTGCAGCGAATACCGTAGCCCCAGATTCAGCGTCAGATTCGGACGCGCTCTCCAGTCATTTTGCACAAAGCCAGCTGCGGCTTTCCACCGGTAATCATAGTTGACCAGGAGTGGCCGAACCTGGACCACGTTCGGCGCGCCAATCAACAGGCTCGCGAGATTGTTGCCGCCGGCCGCTACCTGGTTTGCTCGCGAACGGTCAGTGTTTAGCGTTCTGAACTCCCATCGTCCGCCTGAGGCGCCGAAGAATGGAACGACGTTCAATCGCGAGTAGCTGAGGTCAACACCAAACTTCCACGTCATGCTCCCGCGAGTCCAGTAGACGACGTCGTTGATGTTGAAACGCTCCTCGACGTTGAAGTTGTTAGTCGACCCGGAGGAACCAATGTCGGCAAAGGCGTTGTAACCTCCATCTTGACTGATCTGAAACAGTGGAATTCCTCCGCTCGTGACGCTGGGAAGTCCCAACTCAACAGCGAGATTCCGCCCGCCATTTATTGAAAAGTCCGGGGCGAAGTCTTCACTGAACACCCCGCGTGTGTAGTTGAGCTTCAAACTATTGAGGAGCGTTGGCGAGAAAGTGTGATCGTTGCCGAGCAGGATCTGTTTGGCATCACTGAAGACTCCCGTGCTGCCGTTTACGTCGCTGCCAAAGTTACGCACGCCGATGGCGGGTGTCAGTGTGTAGCGAAAGTTCCATCTGTTGGAGTTTGTAAGTTGATGATCGATGCGAACAGTGTAGCGCGTCTCGTTCTGAGTGACTTGCCGGTTGATGACCGCGTTTCTCAGAAACCCATTATCCAGAAAGTATCCGGTGCCGGTTGGCTGAAATTTCAGCAACTCGGTCGCGATCGGATCTATAAACGACTTCGGAATCACATTTAAGGCGTCGACGACGGGCGTGTTTGCTGGGCACTGCGGTTGACCATTTATCAGCACCATGCCCTGCGCCGCGGTCGCGCCGAACTGACAGAACCATCGGCCGCCGCTCAGGACGATTGGTACCAGCCTGCCGTTATTGAGAGTGTACTGTTGATAGATCGCTGATGGTCCATTGGAAGTGAGACCGAATTGAGCAGCGATGTTCGTCGGCACCCAACCACTGGTGGTGCGAACGAGATTTCTAAAATCGCCTGACTTCTCAGCCTCGGTAGGAAACAACGTCGTGGTGGTGACAAAGTCCTGGCGCCAGCGCGGCTCGTAAGCGAAGAAAAAGAAGCTGCGATCGTGGCCGTCGTATAACTTGAAGCCGCCTTTGTCGAAGTATGGTAAATAAATTGGTCCACCGACAGTAAGTGAAAACTGATTGTAGCGGAGATTATTGGGGACGCGCGGTGTTGTACCGATGCGAAATGGTTGCGCGTTGGTGATTGGATTGCGGTGATACCAAAGTGCGGTACCGTTGTAGCTGTTGGTCCCTGATTTAGTGGTGACGTTGACGACGCCGCCGCCTGTTTGCCCAAACTCCGCTGAATAAGCTGAGGTCTGCACCGTGAACTCCTGCACTGTTTCGGGTGTGAAGCTGACGACTGCCCGCGCAATGCCGACGCCGGTGTTATTTACGCCGTCCGCCAAAATCGAAGTGCTGCCGGAACGACCTCCATTCAAGTTCAAGTTGAATCCAGGGACGGGTTGGCCGGACGTTACCTCGGGGTCTTCGCTTCCAGCATCGCCCGTTACGTTTGGGGCGGTTACCGCCAAGTCGAGCACGCTGCGATTGTTCAGCGGCAGATCTCGAAGCTGGCGTTCGCCGATGGTTTGTGCCGTGGTTCCCGATCCGCTGTTGATAAGAGCGGCTTCACTGCTGACGGTCACGGTCTCCGCTACCGCTCCGGTTTCGAGAGAAAAGTTAGCGGTAGCGATTGTGGCTGTGTCTACCTTGAGTTTCTCGAGGATGGCCTTCTTGAAGCCAGTGGCCTCGACGACGATTTGATATGTCACGGGGTCAAGCGAGCTGAAGGAATAGGTGCCGGAGCTTGAAGTCGTTACAGTTACCGATTTGGTGGTACCGAGGTTGGTAACGGTAACGGTCGCGTTAGGTATTGACGCACCGTTTTGGTCGACGATCGTGCCGCTTATTCCGCCTTTGTTTGTCTGTGCGAGAGCTAGAGTTGAGCAAAAGAGAGCCACGATTAGGATTGAAATGGTTTTCATAACACTTCTCCTTCAGCGTGAGAAAAGCGGTTAACTCCGCGAACTTTGTCAGACGGGGGATAGCCTTCGTCACCTGCGAAGTTTAACGGACTCCTACTTGTTTAAGCGGTTAACTTTCGAGAAATGGCATATTACCACTGACTAATCTTCGCGTATAGATCATTTTCGGCCCCGCGGCAGGATATTTTCGGGGTGCGCGTTCCATTTGCTCACACTCCTGGCGCGGTCTGAGAAGTAACGGGCGAGCGGATTGCTCTTGAGCGCCTTTAGCCCCGCGATCACTGCCGTAGCATTCAGATCTGCCCCGGCCAAACTCGTGTGCGTATTATCCCCATGGAACAACGCCTCAACTTTTTCAGGCCCGAGCTCCTCGTAACGGCTGGAGATGATCGTGTTAAGAGGTATGAATCTCACTCCAGCGGATTCGGCGACCTGAGCTGCCCAGAGACCATAGTCTTCCGCATTGCCGGCAATCTTTCCCTCGCGCCAGACCTTACGCGGGACGGGAGAGCACACGATCGGTGTGGCGCGCCTGGCTAACGTGTCGAAAACAAACTTCCGCAAGTACCAGCCATAGGTGTGGACGACTTCAGGTTTGCCCGTAAGGATGTTTTCAATCTCCTCTGTTTCTTCACTGATACCCTTAATAGTCCCGCGGGCGCGAACGTTATCGTTAATCGGGCCGCTGTCGTTATGTCCGAACTGCATAATGACAAAGTCACCCGGCTTCAGCATCGCGATGAGGCGATCCCAGTACTCAAACGTCAGATACGTTCGGCTACTCAGTCCACCAAGGGCTCGATTCACGACATTGATCTTCAGCGGATTGAAATAACCGGCTATGGGGTCACCCCATCCCCATTGCCCGTTCGACCCCTTTCCGTCACCGTTTCGGACCGTTGAGTCTCCGATTAGATATAGCGCCGGCAGTTTTGGATTGGTCGGTTCCGGAAGCGGTCTACCCGGGCGGGGTCCCTGGGTCTGAGCCATCGAAAACAGGTTTGAGAAAAAAACCAGCAGGGAAAGCATTAAGATACGCGAGAAGGAGCGACAGAAGGACCCAGAAACCATAATTGGTCAGACCTCCAGCAATTTTTCGGACGAAAAAAGCGAAATCAGCAATACAAAAACGTTGACAGAAAGGCCCTCTCTCGCAGAAAATGCAGCGCATCATACAGGTAATCCTGTTCCGCGGTCAGACAAGGTTAATTAACGCAGTTCTCAAGAATGGTCAAGCCGGAGCTCATTCGGCATAGTTCGTTGGCTTACCCAATTTTTCAGTTAAGCGCTTTCCACGAAAGAGGAGACAAACATGAGATCGAGATTTACGCCAGTCGCTTGTGTGTGCTCGGTGATCCTTTTCGCCCTGATAGTGCTCTCCCCGACATCGCTGCGGGCGCAAGAAGCGCGAGGCACGATCTCGGGAACCGTCATGGACTCCAACAAGGCTGTTGTTCCCGGAGCCACGGTCACCATTACAAACGTAGCGATGGGAACCAATAACTCTGTGACCACGAACGAAAGTGGTCTATACACGGTCCCTTACCTGATACCTGGAACCTATCGAATCATCGTCGAAGGACCCGGATTCAAAAAATACATCCGAGAAGGTATCGCCCTTCAGGTCAACGACAAGCTCGAGATTGATGCTGTTCTCGAGGTTGGCGGCAGTCAGGAAACTGTGACTGTCACCGCCGATGCGGGATTGGTTGAAACCGGCACGGCATCGATGGGCCAGGTGGTCGACGCGCGTCGCGTGTCTGAGTTGCCCACGCCACACGGCGATCCATTCTTCCTGATTGGACTGGCGAGTGGCACCGCCTTCGGAGCATCGAGTGTCGGCGGACGAGACGTCAGGTTAGATCGACCGTTTGAGCCTACCCACATTACGGGATACTCGATCAATGGCACCAGACCAAACCGCGGCGACGTCACGATTGATGGTGCGCCAAGCACGTCGGTCGCAAATGCGAACGAAGTGACGGCTTCATATGTGCCACCAACAGACATCGTTCAGGAAGTCAAAGTGCAGACCGCAAGCTTTGACTCGCAATTTGGAAATACAGAAGGTGGCGTAACCAACATAGTCATTAAATCGGGTAGCAACGACCTTAACGGTTCGGCCTACTGGGTCAAGATGCCGGTAGTACTATCGGCCAACGACTTCTTTGCCAACCGCATTCGTTCACCGCGTCCGCAAATTCCCTATGACCGCCCTGGCTTCACCATCACCGGACCGGTCCGTATCCCGAAGATATACAACGGAGCGAATCGGACCTTTTTTTCGTGGGGCTACGAATACATCAAAGACATCCGCCAGCGGAACAACAGTGTTCGCACTGTTCCCACTGATGCGATGAAGAATGGCGACTTCTCGTCCCTGCTTGCGATTGGGCCGCAGTACCAGATCTTCAATCCGTTTTCGCGGCGCCCGAATCCAGCCCGGCCTGGCTTCTTCATTCTGGATCCATTCAGGTGTGACGGGTCGGGCAATCCGATTGTGCCGACAGCCAGCGGAACGCAGGTTGGCGGCACGGCGTGTAACAAGCTGCCTTCACAGTTGATCAACCCGGTCGCGAAGTCTCTCGTCGATCAGTTCTGGCCAAGTCCGCTCAATCCTGCCAGCAGTGCCGACGGATCGAATAACTATTTGCAGCCCGACCTGGTTGAGACTACCAGATATTTCACCACCACGGTCCGCATCGACCATGCGTTCAACGACAGAAACCGAATGTTTGCGCGTGGCAGTTGGTACACGAGGAACAGCGATCACAACAATACGTTTCAGAATCTCGCCACCGGTCAGGAATTTCAGTTCCTGTCACGCCAATTCACCATTGACGACGTTCACACGATCAACGCCACTACGATCCTGAACGTCCAATACAGTTACAACCGGTTCATTCGTGTGGACGGACAAAACTCAGCGGGTGACGGATTCGATCTCACCTCCGTTGGTTTTCCGTCGCGGTATCAAGCTTTGGTTCCGGAGGACAAGCGACACTTCCCGGCCATCGGCCTTAACGGTTACATAGGCACGCGCGTAAATGACGAGTTTCGTCCGAACGATATTCATTCCGTCAGAGCCGTGCTTAACAGAGCGCAGGATGCGCACTCGCTGAAATTTGGTATGGAGTTTCGTGCCTATCGGGAAAACTCCTTCAACAATATCAACGACCTGACAGGCCGGTTTAACTTCACCGGCGACTTTGTCCGCGGTCCGAATAACGACTCACCCGCAGCCCCTAATGATCGAGGTCAGTCGTTCGCGCAGTTTTTACTCGGATTACCAAGTCATACAGACAGCTACATAGCGCGTTTGGCTGACTACGCGGAACAATCAACCACCTGGGGATACTTCGCGCATGACGACTGGCGAGCTACGCCCAGGCTCACGTTGAACATCGGGTTGCGCTACGAAGTGGAGGGCGCACTTACAGAACGCTACAACCGCAGCATTCGCAATTTCGATCTGTCACACGTACAACCGATCGAGGCTGCCGCGCGAGCAAAATATGCGCTTAATCCCATTGCGGGATTGCCGGCGGATCAGTTCTTCGTTCGTGGTGGTTTGACTTTCGCAGGTGTGAACGGTGAGCCGCGCGGACTCTACTCAACTCCGAAACGGAATTTCATGCCGCGGTTCGGATTTGCCTATCAACTAACCGAAGACAGCAAGACCGTCGTAAGGGGCGGCTACGGAATCTATTATGGCTTCCTGGGCCAACGTCGCGGTGACGTAAACCAACTCGGTTTTAGTCAGAACACACCTTTCATTACCTTAGGGAGCAACGGCTTCACCTTTATCAACTCGCTTTCGAATCCGTTTCCGGACGGCGTTCAGGAGCCAGTCGGAGCTGCTAATGGTTTCCAAACGAACATCGGCAATGCGATTACGTTCTACGATCCCGATCCAAAGACGGGGCAAATGCAGCGCTGGGAACTCGGGATTCAAAGGGAACTGCCTTACGGATTTGTTGTTGAGGCCGCCTACATCGGCAATCGCGGAACGCACATCGAGATTAACCGCAATCTCAATACAACTCCATCGCGGTTCCTCAGTCGCAGTGCTTTGCGAGATGCCACTGTCGAAACCTTCCTCGGTGCCAACGTCCCAAACCCGTTTCGCGACTTGATCCCAGCCAATACGACCATTGGACAAGGAGCAAACATAATCCGCGAAAGGCTGCTACGCCCGTTTCCGCATTTTGACACCGTCAATAGCACCAGCAACGAAGGATACTCGTGGTATCACTCGGGACAGTTCAATCTTCAGAAGCGGTTTTCGAAAGGCTATACGGTCAACGTTGCTTACACCTGGTCCAAGTTCATGGAAGCTACTGATCTTCTAAACCAAAGCGATCTACGTCCCACTGAGATGATCTCGGCTTTTGATTCGCCTCACCGGTTAGCGATTAGTTGGATCTACGAGCTCCCATTCGGACAGGGCAAAGCCTTCGGAAACACGAACAATGCCTTCGCTTCGCGCGTCCTCAGCGGTTGGCAGGTATCGGGCATTTACGCCTGGCAGGTTGGCCCGCCATTGAACTTCTCAAGCAACGCGATTTTCCTGGGCGGTGACATTGCTATACCGAAGAGCCAGCAAACGCTCGATACAAACACTTGTTTTAAGGTAAACAACAACTGTCGCTGGTTTGATGTTACTAGATTCAACACGACCTCAGCAGTCCAACCGACGGGAAGAAACATTCGTACCTTCCCGCTCAGGTTCTCGAACGTCCGCGCTCAGGACGTGAGCAATGTCGACCTTTCGCTGTTCAAGAATACGGCCATCACGGAAGGCACTAAGATCCAGCTTCGATTCGACTTGATCAATGCCTTGAATCATCCCTGGTACTTCAGTGGCGGCCAGATTCAAATGAACCCCACCTCTAGTAACTTTGGTCAAATCACGTCAGGAAACCAGGCCAACTACGCGCGTCGCGTCCAAGTGATGCTTAAGTTTATTTTCTAACTACGCGAAACTGGCCCAAAACCAATCGGGGATCGCGAGCCGCTGACAGCGGCTTTCGGTCCCCAAGCTTTATCTCCCCGTGATGATGATTTCGAGACGACAATTTCTTACAGCGATCATCGGATCCGGCGCGGTTAGCAGGTCCGGCGTTTCAGCATTCCAGAGGGAATACATCGATCGGGAAGCGTTGGTTCGGAGACACAATGCCGTCCTGCGGCAGCTCGATCCTTTATCACCCCTGTCGCTCGGCAATGGTGAATTTGCTTTTACAGCAGATATCACCGGACTGCAGACGTTGCCTCAACTCTATGAGAACGCAATGCCGCTGTGCACGATGTCGCAATGGGGATGGCACAGGACACCACAGCCGGTCGGTCTCGACGGCAGGACGCTGCGATTGACTCAGTACGACACTTACGGCAGGTTGGTTGGTTATCAAACCAGTTCAGAAGGACAGGCGGACCTTTATAACTGGCTACGTGAAAACCCTCATCGGCTTCACCTCGGTCAAATCGGGCTGCGTTTGACGAACGGTGAAGACATTCGAGAGACGGATCTTTTAGATGTTCATCAGGAGCTTGATCTTTGGGTTGGTCGAGTGACAAGCACATTCAGGCTCGGTGGAAAGAAGGTGACAGTTACTAGCGCAGTCCATCCTGATCGAGACCTGCTGGCTGTTCGTATCGATTCAACCCTGGTTACAGAAGGCAAGTTGCAAGTGCGTTTCGCCTTTCCGTACGGTTCGCCGGCTATGCAAGCTGCGAATTGGCAGGAAGCCAGCAAACATCAAACTACTCTCGCCAGCTCGAATGCTGGTCAGGCAAAGCTTCATCGGCAGCTTGATAAGGATGAGTATTTTGTCGCGATCAAGTGGAACGGTTCGCAAACGCTAAAAACTTCCGGCCCGCATTCGTTTCTCCTTGCTGCAAACGAATTCGTAGTTGAGTTCTCAGCTCAACAGTCTGATAAACGATTGCCGACCGTGAGTGAAACGTTTGCGGCCAGCGCTAATCACTGGCGGCGGTTCTGGAGCAAAGGCGGCGCAATCGATTTGTCTCGAAGTAAAGATCCGCGCGGGCTTGAGTTGGAGCGCCGCGTTGTTCTGTCTCAGTACTTAACTGCGATTCAATGTTGCGGATCAATGCCGCCGCAGGAGACAGGTCTCACCGTTAACAGTTGGTACGGGAAGTTTCACCTGGAAATGCACTGGTGGCATGCCGCGCATTTTGCACTGTGGAATCGACTGCCTCTACTGGAGAAGAGTCTCGGCTGGTACAACAGAATTCTGACCACCGCGCGTCAACTTGCGAAGTCGCAAGGGTATTTAGGCGCTCGTTGGCCGAAGATGGTGGGACCAGAAGGGCGCGATAGTCCGTCTCCTATTGGTCCACTTTTGATTTGGCAGCAGCCGCATCCGATCACCTACGCGGAACTGTGCTACCAGACACGTCCGGCGCGTGAGACGTTGGAGCGTTATCGGGAGATCGTCTTTGAGTCGGCGGAGTTCATGGCGTCCTTTGCCGTTTATGACGAGAGGACTCAGCGATACGTGTTGGGGCCTCCCGTGATTCCGGCTCAAGAGAATCATCCGCCCAGAGAAACGTGGAACCCGACATTTGAACTAGCCTACTGGCGACACGGATTGGCGATTGCGCAGCAGTGGCGGGAACGTTTTGGAATGACTCGCAACCCTTTGTGGGATCAAGTCATCGCCAAACTTTCAGTTTTGCCAGTTAGGGATCGTTTGTATCTCGCTCATGAAAACTGTCCCCAGACTTTTACAGAACGCAACCGCGATCATCCTTCAATGCTTGGCGCACTCGGCGTCCTGCCTGGCGAGGGAGTTGATCGAGAAACGATGCGCCGCACACTGTTTAAAGTCATGAAGAAGTGGAAGTGGGACCAGACGTGGGGTTGGGACTATCCACTTACGGCGATGACGGCGGCGCGATTGGGGGAGAGGAAGTTGGCCCTTGACGCATTGTTAATGACCACAGAAAAGAACCGGTATTTGCGGAACGGTCACAATTGGCAGCGATCCAATCTTCCGTGTTATCTCCCTGGTAACGGAGGGTTGCTGTATGCAGTGGCAATGATGGCCGGTGGCTGGCGGGGCTCACCTCGACGCCACGCGCCTGGATTCCCAGACGATGGTTCGTGGACCGTGCGAAGCGAAGGTCTAAATACGGCGCTGATGGCCCAACTATAAACGAGGTTACCAGCCGCAGGTGCCCTTAGACGCTACGGATTGGGCGATCTCGAGGAATCGTCTTTCGTAGCCTTTGGCGTAAAGGTCAACTCTGGATCTAATGCGGCTGAAGATCGGGCAGAGTTGGCGTTCTTCGATAAAGCGATCGCGGAGAAAAACCATTGCGTTGGTTTCGCCCCAGTATTCGCGATCCTCCCAAATCTCCACGGGAGTGCCACCGATCTTTTGAGCCAGCTCGACTAGCCGCGGATCTTTGGGGTTTCGACCGTTGCTTAAAAAGATCTTGTTGTACTGAGGGATGAGTTGCGTTTGTAGTTGATAGAGCGCCCCATCAACTTTGGCGGTTCGATTCACGTGACCAAACTCGTGCGCCATTTTCGTCGCCGCAAGCGTGCTGCCTGTTACGTCGCCAGCGGTTCCCGTTGGCACGAGAGAATTCATCACAGGGAAATAGATCGGATTGGGGTAGCCCTGATCGAGGCGAAAGCCCAACACGATTGTGGCAGCGATTAATTGGCCGTTATCGTTCCACTTGTATTTGCCGGTTGTGGCGCCTTCGGCGTTGTCGCGCGAAACGGTGATGGTCAACTTAAGGACAGGATCGCTAGCATAACGTTTCCATTGCTCGCGTCCGGATTCAGTGGAAAGAAATTCTCTTTTCCAGGCTTGATATCGTTCCGCGAACTTCGCCGGAACGTCTTCTCTGACGCCACCCATGAAGTCGTCGGACCGAGATGTTTCTTCCGTTGTTGTTACGGAATCGATATCAAAATGGTAATCACCACCGGATGAGGCGGACGAAGTCACAACCAACGGCAGAAATGCGAGCAAAGCGATGACGACGAGGCGGCAAGCTTTCATCGGTCAAATCCTCCCACAAAGGGCTTTTTCTAAACCACTTGTAACAGTAAGTCAATGAAAAATGATGAAGAGAATAACACGGAAGATTTTCAGTTTGCTGTGCGTGACTCTGTTTTGTGTCTGTGGCTCGGTCTATGGACAGGTCGTTCTTGAAACTTCTCGAGGGTCCTTAAAGCTGAGCGGCTTCTTCTATGAAACGACCTCGGGACGAAAACCGGTGCCGTTACCCAGAGCGCACGTCATCAAAAACAGGCCCTGGGCCATAAAAATCAACGCGGTTGATGAAAGAGTTATCAACCTGACCGCAACGCCGCGGAATGGAAACTTCGACATTCGTCTGGGCGCTGAACCGGCTAATGGCATCGTCAAGTGGGGAATGATGATCGATTCCCGCCGCGAGGAGTACTACACGGGGTTGATGGAGCGCGTAGTCGATGGACCGCAAGCCGCTTCATGGGCGCCAGGCATAAAAGAGGCGATGGATTTACGCGGGCAGAAGGTTGAGATGATCATAAAGCCCACCACTTCCGTCTATGCTCCTTTCTATCTCTCCTCTCGCGGTTACGCGATCCTCGTAAAAGGAAACTGGCCGGGTTATTTCGATTTTGCTGCTTCGAATCCGAACGGCGTCAAGATCGAGTTTGAAGGACCTTCATTCGAGATGAAGGTCTACACCGCCTCGCATCCCGCCGAACTTGTTCGGAGACACGCGCTCGACGCTGGTCCACCATTCATGCCTCCGAAATGGATGTTCACGCCCTGGCGCTGGCGTGACGAACACAGGCAGCGTCCCGTTTATTACGATCGAACGGTGGTGACCGGTCCTTTCAATTCGGAGATCATGGAAGACGTTCTGTTGATGAAGGCTTACGGAATTCCCAACGGCGTGTATTGGATAGATCGTCCGTGGGGACCAGGTTTGCCGTGGGGGTACGACGATTTCGAAATAGATAATCGTCGCTTGCCGCACTTCGCCGAAATGGTGAAATGGCTCGAAGGTAATGGCACCAGGACTGTTCTTTGGATTGCCCCATTCTTCCAGGGTGAGATGGCGAAGGAAGCACACGCCAAAGGCTATACGCTTGCGGGACAAGAGAGACCAGCTAACGGTAACAATTATCCCATGGTCGATCTGACCAACCCTGCGGCCAAAGCTTACTGGCAGAATGGCGTGGCGAAACTGCTAAAACTTGGCGTTGCAGGATTCAAATTGGACCGGGCTGAGGAAGACATCCCTGAGTCTGGTCCATTCAAGGTCTTTGACGGACGAACAATCCGTGAAAATCGAAACGCCTACCCTCCAATGTATGTAAAAGCTGTGCATGAGATTGCTTCGAAGCATCGCGACGATTTTGTCTTAATGGCTCGAGCTGCCTATACAGGTTCGTCGTCTTACGGGGTGTTCTGGGGTGGGGACATCGGCGGTACACAGGAAGGTTTGCGGGCGTCGATTATTGCTGCCCAACGAGCGGCCGTGATGGGTTATTCAAATTGGGGGTCCGACGCGTGTGGCTACAATCAACAATTGTTGGAACAGGAAGTGTGCGGACGATGGTTGGCTTTCAGCGCTTTCACCCCAATAATGGAAGTTGGCCCAACACGAAATGTCGGGTTTTGGAACCTGCCGCGAGAACCTCACTATGACGCTCAGCTGATTGCGATCTGGCGCCTCTACGCTCGGCTGCATCAACGATTGATCGACTACAGTTTTCGGCATGCGCAGGAAGCAAGTAAGACCGGCTTGCCGATAATTCGTCCGCTCTTTCTGGTAGATCCCAAATCGCGACAGGCCTGGACCAACTGGTGGACCTACTTGTACGGACGCGACATTTTGGTTTCACCATTGTGGGAGAAGGGACGTCGCACGCAGGAAGTTTATCTACCGTCTGGTGACAAATGGCGAGACGGCTGGAACCCCGATCGAGTTTATCAGGGCGGACAAACAATCACTGTAAAAGCAGAATTACATCAAATGCCGCTCTTCATTCGGGCCGGATCTAGTGTGGAAGTTGGCGATCTTAACGCTGAATGGAATGAGTCGCGCACAATCGCTGAACGGAAGCCGGATCTCAAGGCGCTTGATGCCGAATTAAAGCTATGGTTTTCAACCCGTTCTGTGGCGCCCAATCGATAACGATTAGACCAAAAACATGGCCTATCCCAACGATGACTTGTTCAAACCAATTCGCACCGAACGTAGCGGGACCACAACGGATGGAGTTATCTTCCGCCTACAGGAAATGATTCATCGCGGTGATTTGCGCCCCGGCGATCGCCTGCCTCCAGAACGTGATCTTGCCAGGCTACTTGGCGTCAGCCGTCCGACACTGCGTGACGGAATTGGTTCGCTTGTAGCGGTCGGCGTATTGCAGTCACGGCGTGGCACGGGAACGTTTGTCGTCAAGACTGAAGGCTCGCCGACTCTCGATAGCAACCCACTGCGGTTGATGGCTTCGCTGCGCGGATTTACCGTCGCCGAGACATTCGAAGCACGCAAGTCGCTCGAAATGGCGATAGCTGGTCTTGCGGCCGATCGCGTCACGGCCGAGCAATTGGCGCAAATGTCGGAAGAGATTGCAGAGATGTTTGCGTCGCTTGATAATCCTGCTCAATATCTAATCCACGACATGCGCTTCCATCAAACGATTGCCGCTGCTTCTGGAAACCGCATTCTCACATCACTAATGAACATGCTGGCGACGCTTCTACTCGATGTGCGAAGCAAGACCGTGAACCGCGCCCGGGATCTCAAAGAATCAGCGGAGATGCATCGGAACATTTACAGCGCCATTCGCCGACGCGATGTATCGGCGGCCAGCGCGGCCATGCGCGATCACCTGCTGCTTGCGGAGAAGGCCCAAGCCGGCGAGGAAGCGGCGCTAACAACTGAAATCTCACCGACCTGCATTGGCGGGATCTGACGTATCACGATTTCTCGGGTTACAATCGCCCGCCATGCCTTACTATCTTGACCTCGACACCTGGCCGCGGCGGGAGGTGTTCGAATTCTATCGACATTTCGATAAGCCGTACTTCAACGTCTGTCTCCGTCTCGACGTTACAAGTCTTCTGGATGAACTCAAAGCACGCGAAGACAAGCAAAGTGTGTGGTTGACCTATCACTACCTCGCGCTCCGTGCCGCGAATGACATCGAACAGTTCCATTACCGGCTGCGCGACGGAAAGGTGTTGGTCCATGATGTGATCAACGGTGGCACCACGGTAATTCTCTCAAATGAGACCTTTACGCTCGTCTATTTCGATTATTCTGAGAGTTATCGAAAGTTTATGGACGGCGCGACGCGCGCAGTCGACGAAATAAAAGCCGGTGACGGGAAGTTTCAGCCCAAGCATGAAGACGATGCGCGGATCCACTGCACGACACTCCCGTGGATTGCATTCACCAGTTTTTCACACGCGCGGCGATGGTGGGGAAGGGAAGACTCCGTTCCGAAAATCTCATTCGGAAAGTTTGTGCAGGAGAATGGACGGACATTGATGCCGTTCTCTGTCGAGGTTCATCATGCGCTGATGGATGGACTTCACGTCGGGAGATACATTGATCGTATAGAAGAAATGTTGGCGACGCCGCATGCGTATTTGGATTAAGACCACGTAAAGATTGGACCACGTAACACGGATCTCCAGTGCGTAAACTCTCCATCGGCATTCTTGCGCTGCTGATACTCGGAAGCGCAGCCGCCTACATAGTATTTCGACTAACGCGCAAGCCGCCGCCTACGCTACGTGCGTGGCGCGCGAATGTAATCACCGTCCACGGTGACGGTTCGCCGACCACGCTTGCTGATCCATTTGGTATCGCGGTTGACGACGAAGGCGTGGTGTACGTTGCCGACGCGGGCGAGAGCAATCGCATTCAAAAGATCGCACCGGAGGGAACTGTTACCACGCTCGCCGGCGGCAGTGAAGGATTTGCTGACGGCGCTGGTACACAAGCCTCGTTTCACACGCCATCGAGTCTCGCGATCGACTCGGCCGGCAATCTCTACGTGGCGGACACCGGAAACAACCGCATTCGCAAAGTCACGCCTGAAGGAATTGTCTCAACTATAGCGGGTGACGGAAACGCCGGATACGTCGATGGTCCAGCGGCGCAAGCACAGTTCAACGGCCCAATTGGCGTTGCCATAGACAGTACCGGAAACCTTTACGTAGCAGATACTTACAACGGTCGCATCCGGATGATCTCAACGGACGGCCACGTGACCACACTGGCCGGCGCATTCGATACGCCATGCGCTGTTGTCGTCGCTGGCGACGGTTCAGTGATCGTTGCTGATACCGGCAACAATCAGCTTCAAAAGATCTCATCAGATGGCAACGTCAGCAGGCTCAACCTCCCGGATCTTTCGCGACCCATCGGTCTCGCAATCACCTACGACAACTTCCTGTACGTCACCGAGCTCGGTCGATCGGGCGTGATCCAAATCACGCCCGACAATGCGAGTTACACGATCGCTTCGCGAGAATTCAACCAGCCAACAGGCGTGACAGTTAAAGCAAACACGAATGAACTATACGTTGCCGACAGCGGTAACTATCTGATCAGAAAACTGGTCCCGCAAACTGACGGCACGCAGCAAAACACCATTCAAGAAGAACCATTACCTAAACTGACTACCGCCACGCTGGGCCAACAGTCGCTACTCTGGCCGCTCGATCCACAAAAGAGCCCACACGAAGTCGTCGCCACCATCGGCGAGGTGCGCGGCAGTTTCGACTCCACCGACAGCCGTCATCATCTGCATAGCGGACTCGACGTGTTCGGCGCCTACGGCGATACGGTTCGCGCCGTTCGAGACGAGAAGGTCACCAGCCCACTGCCAAACTGGGGTTTTGACTCGCTTAACGAAGGAATGCGCGTGGGCGTCGTGTCTTATATCCACATGCACGTCGGACGCGACAAAGATTCGAAAGTGTTTGACGATACACGGTTCATCGAAGTGAAAGACGGCGAAACCCTGACCCGCGTGCGCATCAAGCGCGGAACGCGTTTCAAGGTTGGCGACGCGCTCGGCACAGTAAACAAGATGTATCACGTGCATATGAACCTTGGACCACCAGGTGCTGAGATAAATCCCTTATCACTCGCGCCGATCGGCTTCGCTGATGACATCGAGCCAACGATCGAAACGATCCAACTGTTCGATAGCAATGGAACACAGCTCAAGAACCAAACCATCAGTGGCAGCGTACGCATTGTTGTCGACGCCTATGATCGAATGAACCTAAATCCAGAACGCCGTCGCCTGGGTCTTTACAAACTCGGTTACCAGCTTCTGAAACTCGACGGCTCTCCCGCTCCAGGTTTCGATGAAGCCCGAATCACGATCCTGTTCAATCGTCTACCTCCCGACGACGCAGCGACCAAGATCGCCTACGCCGAGGAAAGTGGAATCACTGTTTACGGAAGTGCGAAAACCAGATTCCTGTATGAAGTGACGAACACCGTCCGTGACGGACACGCGGCCAGCGGCGTGTGGGACACATCGCAACTACCGAAGGGCGATTACATCCTGAGGATCGTCGCGACCGACTACTCCGGTAACGAAGCCCAGAAGAATCGTGACCTGAAGATCACCGTTCGCTAACGCTACACGGATATTTGCGTCCAGCCATCCCATGTTGCAAGATACTCCTTGACCCAGAAGCACCGAATCATCACTGAGACGCCTCTAGATATTTCCCAATGCATCAATCGTGCGCTGGAGGAAGACATTGGCAGTGGCGATGTAACTACTGACAGCATCGTGCCTGCCGGAGCGTCACTCCGTGGCCGTATCATCGCCAAACAAAACGGCAGCGTTGCCGGTCTCGCAGTCGCAAAGGAAGTGTTCCGCACTTTGAATAGAGAGATAGTGTTCGAGCCGAAAGTGGAAGACGGCGCCCAGGTAAAGCGAGGCATGGTCCTGGCAGAACTAAACGGCGATGCGCGTGCGTTGCTGACCGGCGAACGAACCGCACTGAATTTTCTCGGCCGAATGTCGGGAATCGCGACTCTGACGCGGCAGTTCGTGGACGAGGTCGCGGGCACCGGCGCAGTCATTCTCGACACGCGCAAGACCGCACCAGGTCTGCGCTCGCTCGACAAACTCGCTGTCAGGCTCGGCGGCGGGCAAAACCACCGTAACGGCCTTTTTGACATGGTTTTAATAAAAGACAACCACATCGATTTCGCCGGGTCAATCACAGCGGCCGTTGAACGCGTCCGCGCGGGCGGGACGGGGTTGCCGATTGAAGTTGAGACTCGCACGTTAGAGAATGTCCGGGAGGCGTTACAGCTCGGAGTAGAGCGTATCCTCCTTGACAACATGTCGCCCGAGACGATGCGTGAGGCCGTGAAAATTGCCAATGGGCGGGCAAATCTCGAGGCGTCCGGCAACGTTACGCTCCAAAACGTACTCGAAGTCGCGCAGACCGGGGTCGATTACATCTCGGTCGGCGCGCTGACGCATTCGCCGCGGGTATTTGACGTGAGTTTGGAGTGGATTGGTTAAGACAAAGTAGATGATTACCGATACGAGAACTGACGAAATATACGAAAAGCTGAGCGCGCTGCTGTCTGACACCGTGCCCGATTTTGAGCTGCGTATGAAGGCGGAGACCGCCGCCGAAATCAACCGGCTCAAAAAGGTCAAAAACGCGGTCATCCTGGGCCACAATTACATGGAGCCCGCGCTCTTCCACTCGATTCCTGATTTCGTCGGCGACTCACTCGAACTCAGCCGTCGCGCAGCCGAGACTGAAAAGGACATTATCATCTTCTGCGGCGTCAAGTTCATGGCCGAAACCGCAAAGATTCTGAACCCGACGAAGAAGGTCCTGATTCCTTCAGAGAAGGCCGGTTGTTCGCTCGCCGCGAGCATCACCGCCGAGGACGTGCGACAGTTGAAGAAACAGTTTCCCGGCGTGCCGGTTGTCACTTACATCAACACATATGCCGATGTAAAAGCAGAGTCAGACATCTGCTGCACATCTTCGAATGCAGTCGCGGTAGTTAAGTCACTCAAGTCCGATCGCGTCATCTTCATTCCTGACGAATACCTCGCCGGCAACGTTGCGCGTGAAGCCGGCAAACGGATCATCTTTCCGACACGCGATCCCTTGAAACGCTTTCCAAACGAACTCGACTACCAGATGATCGGTTGGCCCGGTCGCTGCGAAGTCCACGAGAAGTTCAGCGTCGAAGATATCACGAATGTGCGGAAGCAGTTTCCGGACGTTGTGATCCTGGCCCATCCGGAATGCAGCCCGGAAGTCGTCGAAGCTTCGGACTTTTCTGGCAGCACGACAGCGATGATTCGCTACGTTGAGAAAACACGAGCCCCGCGTTATCTGCTGTTGACCGAATGCTCCATGGGCGACAACATCGCCGCCGCGAATCCGGAAAAAGAGATGCTGCGTTTGTGCAGCGTGCGCTGCCCGCACATGAACGAGATCACGCTCGAAGACACGCTTGAGTCGTTAGTCAAAGAGCAGTACGAGATCCATATCGACGAAGAGATTCGATTGAAGGCATTGGGTGCTGTTGAGCGCATGCTCGAAATCGGACGCGAAGACTGACCATTTTCCATTTGTCATTTGGCATTGGTCGTTTGATACTTGCCAGCGCTCATTAAATGACCAAATGAGAAATGTCAAATGACAAATGGCAAATGTTGAAGTCCTAATCATCGGTTGTGGGATTGCGGGCGCGACGACTGCGCTCCAGCTAGCCCGCAACCGCAACCGTCAAATCACCATCATCACCCGCGCCGGCGATCCTCACGAATCGAACACGCGTTACGCGCAGGGTGGGATCATCGGCCGCGGTCCCGAAGACACAACTGAACTTCTTTTCGAAGACATAGTCGCCGCCGGCGCGGGTGTTACGTCTCCAGCTGCCGCGCGCATTCTGGCCGACGAAGGTCCAAAGCTGTTGAATGATGTACTCGAGCGCACTGCGGGAGTCGTCTTTGATCATCACGAGGACGGCTCGCCGGTTTGGGGCCAGGAGGCTGCGCATTCGCGACGCCGTATCCTACACGTCGGCGACGCAACCGGCCGCGCTATCATGAATGGTCTCGTTGCGGTACTAAAAGAACAGCCGAATATCAAGATCGAATCGGACTCAACCGCGGTCGATCTGATCACGTTTCCGCATCACTCACGCGACCCGCTCGACAACTACCGTCCCATTTCCTGTCATGGTTGTTACGTTTTCGATCGTGAAGGGAAGACAGTTCATCGTTACCTGGCCCAGGCGACTGTATTAGCGACGGGTGGACTCGGCCGGATCTATCGCAGCACAACCAATCCGGCTGGTGCGCGCGGTGATGGTCTGGCCATGGCTCATCGTGCCGGCGCTCGCATCGCCAATGCCGAGTATGTGCAGTTTCATCCAACGGCTTTGGCCGCGCCCGGCGCCGAGGGGTTGTTGATAAGTGAAGCAGTGCGTGGTGAGGGTGGTGTTTTGTTGACACCGGAGTTGCGTCCATTCATGGCCCATTACTCGCCCGAGTGGAAGGAGCTTGCGCCACGCGACATCGTCGCGCGCGCGATTCATCACGAAATGGAGCAGCATGGTTACTCGTACGTGTTGCTCGACATCGCGTCGCACATGCCGGCGGCAGCGATTCGCGAGAGGTTTCCGTTCATTTACGACGAGTGTTTAAAAGTTGGTCTTGATATCTCGCAGGAGCCGGTACCGGTAGTTCCGGCGGCGCACTATTTCTGTGGCGGCGTGCTGGTGGACGAATGGGCGCGGACGACGATCGGAAATTTGTACGCCGTTGGCGAGATTAGTTGTACCGGTGTGCATGGTGCGAATCGATTAGCGTCCACGTCATTGCTGGAAGGTCTTGTCTGGGGAAATCGCGCGGCAATCGAGATCGAAAGAGCGCTCGACAATGGCTCAAAGGAGAAACAGCCGACGCGGGCCAACATTCCTCCCTGGGACGAGAGTGGATTGAGTTCTGAACCGGATCCGGCGTTGATTCAAGGCGATATGCAGACGATCCAGAACATCATGTGGCACTACGTTGGCCTCGTGCGGAATGCGGACAGGCTGTCGCGGGCGATCCGCGAGCTGCGTCACCTGTGGAACGAGATCGAAACGTTTTATCGGAGCACGAAGTTGTCGGATGGGTTGATCGGTTTGCGCAACGCGGTCGAGGTGGCCCTGATCGTCGCGGACGCGGCGCAGCATAATCGGCAGAGTCGCGGATGTCATTATCGACAGGATTCAGTTACCATCACTGGCGATCGTCTCATCTAAATCGCGGATTTTTAAGATACATGGATTTGCTTACGGTCTTGGCGGTGGGCCTTGTTTTTGGATTGAAACATGCGACGGAGGTCGATCACGTCGTGGCTGTTTCGACCATCGTCAGCCAGCAGCGCAACATTTGGCGTTCAACGTTTGTGGGCGCGATGTGGGGCGCAGGTCACACCGCGTCGCTACTGATCACAGGCGCGATCGTTCTGATCTTGCGAATTAGCATTCCGGAGCGAGTTGGCATCTGGATGGAATTTGCAGTTGCGCTGATGATAATCGGTTTGGGCGCCATGGCGCTGTGGCGTTCGTTGGTTAACAGAAACGACGTTCACGTTCACGAGCACAGTCATGACGGCGTTTCACACGTCCACATTCACTTCCACGAATCCGATACACGTCATGAGAAGGCGCGTCCACACAGTCACCTTGTTTCCGCAGTAGGTTTTAAGCCCGTACTGATTGGCGCAGTGCATGGATTGGCGGGTTCCGGAGCATTGACGTTGTTGGTGTTGACGCAGATCCAATCCGCCTGGCTTGGGTTTTTCTATTTGGCGATTTTCGGCGTTGGTTCCGTGTTAGGAATGATCTTAATGTCCGGTCTGATCGGCCTACCGTTCGCACTAACAGCTACAAATGTTGGTCGAGTTCATCGCCATCTGCAAACTACAGCCGCCGGCCTGAGTATAGCTTTCGGCGTTTGGTATGCCTACGAAACCGGCCTCCGCTCAGGTCTTTTCTGACTACTTCCCCGCAACCTTCCTTAGGACACTCGTCGAATTACCCCAAAAGGTGAATCACGTCACAGGTTACGCACGGTATCGTTGACGTCGAACTTGAGGTTTTCAGGCGAAGTTTGAGAAAACTGCAAAAAACGGCAGTTTGAGCTGTTGGCACAGACCTTGCCAAATAGCTGTGCACGGAGGGAGTGAGGATGACGAAAAAGGGGTCGTTAACTATTGCGTGTTTGCTGGCGCTCATGATTTCAGTTGTCCCCGCCGGCGCGCAGACGAGATATCGACGCTCTTACGAGGGCAGACGGAATGAACAGAGAGTCTCTGATTGGCGTTATCGGAATGACCAATACAGTGGACGACGTTACAGCGAACGACGTTGGAACGACAGATCGTTTTGGGATCGGCACCGCGACAAGTTGACAACGGCCATTGGTGCCGGTGCGGGTGCTGCGGTAGGAGCTTCAGTAGGTGGTAAGAAAGGCGCAATCATCGGCGCGATCGTCGGTGGCGGAGGCGCGGCACTTTATACCTACGGAATAAGAGATGACGATGACAACAGGTGGCAACGGCAACGCAGACGCTACTAGGACTCGTCAATAAGTTCGGTCACACATTGCAAGATGAGTGGCCTTGTGGGGGCCCGGATGTGAAGGGGAGAGCACATCCGGGTCCTAACATTTTAAGCTGAAGTAAATTCGTAGTCAGTAGTCAGTCAGTGGTCAGTTGTCAGTTGTCAGTGGTCAGTCAGCGGTCCGTAGGTCAGTGGTCAGTTGTCGGAACTCAGTTCTCCAGTCACTCGTCGTCGATTGTGAATCAACGCAGCAACCACGGACAACTGACACGGACAACTGACCACGGACAACGGACAACTGACAATCGACTGCCAAAGCTCCAAGTACAAAGCACCTCCATCCCACTTTTTTGTGCTCGCCATTAACAGCCCTTTCGCCTTTTCTGTTATAGATAGTACCTGCTCTTAGAGACCTTGCCGGAGACTGCGATGGAATTTCAGGAGAATGTTCTCGGCCTGATTGGGAATACCCCCCTTATCAAGCTCAGCAGGTTAACGCGTGACGTTAAAGCCCAGGTGTTTGCCAAGATGGAGAGCCTCAATCCTGGGTATTCGGTCAAAGACCGGATCGGCGTTGCCATGATCGAGGCGGCGGAACGCGACGGCATTCTTAAACCTGGCGGCACCGTCGTCGAGGCTACTTCTGGAAACACTGGCATCGGTTTGGCGCTGGCAGCCGCCGTAAAGGGTTACAAGTGTATTTTCGTCATGACCGACAAGGCTTCGGTCGAGAAATCGCGTTTCTTAAAGGCGCTCGGCGCGGACGTCGTTATCACTCCCGTTTCTGCAAAACCCGGCACACCCAATCATTACGTTTCCACTGCGAAACGAATCGCAGCCGAAACTCCAAATTCGTTCTATCCGGATCAGTATTCCCATCCCGCAAATCCGGAGGCGCACTATCGCACCACCGGCCCTGAAATTTGGCGCCAAACTGAAGGCAAGATCACACACTTTGTGGCGGGCATCGGCACCGGCGGCACGATCTCGGGCACCGGCAGGTTCTTGAAAGAGCATAACCCGAATATCAAGATCGTCGGCGCTGATCCGTATGGATCGATCTTTAAGACGTTTAAAGAGACCGGAAACATAGTCGAAGCAACTCCTTACCTGGTTGAAGGAATTGGACAGGAGATCGTTCCACCCAACGTGCATATCAAATACGTCGACGAGGTGATCAACGTCACGGATAGCGAGTCGTTTGAAATGTCGCGACAGTTAGGGCGAACGGAAGGAATCTTCTGTGGCGGCTCGACGGGAACGAACCTTGCTGCGGCGCTGCGCGTCGCGAGCAAACTCGATGAGAACGCGATCGTCGTGTTCATTGTTTGCGACACTGGCGAACATTATCTGACGAAACATCACTCGGACGAGTGGTTGAAAGAAAAACGGCTGCTTGCTCCGCAAAAAATGACTGCGGGACTGATCAGCGGCACGAAGAAACCACAGGCGCCGAAGACACTTGTTTCCGTAGGACCAACCGACACAGTTGGCACGGCTCTGGAAAAAATGGACGAACTCGGTCTGACTCAGCTTCCGGTCATCGAAGAGGGAAGTTGCGTCGGGTCGTTGCGCGAGAACCGCGTCCTGGCGAAAGTAGTGCGCGACCGGGCGCTGCTGGAGTCGCCGGTTAGCGAAGTAATGGAATCAAGTTTTCCGATCGTCGATGTTGACGCGAGCTCGAATGAAGTCTTGCGCAGACTGCAAACGAGTCAGGCGGTGCTCGTTGAAGAATACGGCCGGATCACTAACATCATCACGCGGCACGATATTTTGGACCTGAAGTTGAAAGGCGCAACGCACTGATCTACGCGTTCGCGCGTTCCCTCTGCATGGCGAAAGAAGAGAAAGTGTTAGCTGCAAATCGCGCGGCCTTTCACAACTATCACATTTCCGATAGGTACGAAGCCGGGATCGCCTTAACCGGTACAGAGGTGAAGAGCGCCATGGAAGGACGCGTGCAGTTAAAAGAAGCGTATGTTTCCGTCCGCGAAGGCGAAGTGTGGTTGTTCAACGCCCACATTTCGCCGTATTCTCATGGCAACCGCGAGAACCACGAACCACTACGGACTCGCAAGCTGTTGCTCCACCGCCGTGAAATTTCCCGACTCGACGAGGCAGCAGCAAAACAGGGAATGACTCTTGTTCCCACACAGCTTTACTTAAAGAACGGCCGAATCAAGATCGAAGTTGGTGTCGCTCGCGGCAAGAAGTTATTCGATAAGCGCGAGACCGAGTTGAAGCGCACGGTTGAAAGAGAGACGCGCGCTCAACTGAAAGAACGCAATCGATAACTGAAGCATTTTCCATTTGTCATTTTCCATCGCTCATTTCTCATTTCAAACGCCTGGAGCGCATTCGAACGCAGATGACAAATGAAAAATGAGAAATGAAATTGACAAACGATCAGGAGAACCCACTCACATGCAAGTTGAAGCGAATCGGGGACCGATAGAAGAACTGGATGTTCAAGCTCTGGCGGTTGCTGTTTTCAAGAATGAGAAATCCGATGATGGTTTCATAAAAAAGCTGAATGACCTTTCCGGCGGCCTTGTTAGCTCCGTACTCGAGGCCGAAGAGTTTGCAGGCAAAGAAGGGGAGACGTGCTATTTCCACCTCGTCGGCAATAATAAACTGAGAGCACGCCGGTTGTTGCTCGTGGGCGCTGGTGAAGCTGGCGACTACAAGGAAGGTCAGATCTCGCAGTTGGTTGGGACAGCGGTTCGTTACCTGCGCAGTAAGAACGTTAAGTCGATCGCCGTTTTGCCTCGTGCTTCCGGCGAAGCAGAACAAACAGCAGCTACCGCCGTGCAGGGCGCGTTCATCGCGATATTTGATCCCGATAAATATCGAACCGTAGATAAAGAGCAGAAGACCGTCGACCAGCTCGTCGTCGTGATCGAGGATGCTGACGAAGCCGCCGCTTCGCGAGGCGTTGAAATTGGACGGATCGTCGGCGAGGCGATTAACTTCACTCGCGATCTCGCCAATGAGCCCGGCGCGTACATGACGCCGACCGACATGGCCGAACGCGCGCGCGAAATCGCAAACGAGTTTGGGTTGAGTGTCGATGTCCTCGACGAAGCGCGGATGGAACAGGAAGGCATGGGCTCGTTGCTCAGCGTTGCGCGCGGTTCCGATCAACCTGCAAAGCTCATTGTACTTAAGTACACACCCGCGAAAACCGAGGGTGACAGCACCGAGCTGCTGTCGTTCGTGGGTAAAGGCGTCACGTTCGACTCGGGCGGCATTTCTCTCAAGCCCGGCGAAAACATGGAGTTGATGAAGTACGACATGACGGGCGGTGCCACGGTACTCGGAGCGATGCGTGCTATCGCGCAGCTTAAACCGCCGATTCCGGTGCTCGGCATCGCGCCGTGTACGGAGAACCTACCGTCAGGAAAAGCCACCAAACCAGGAGACGTCGTGAAGGCGATGACCGGCAAGACGATCGAGATCATCAACACCGACGCAGAAGGACGATTGATTCTTGCTGACGCGATCGCGTACGCGAAAAAACTCGGCGCGACGAAGATTATCGATATGGCGACGCTGACCGGCGCCGTTTCGATCGCACTGGGTGACGTAAATGCGGCGGTTCTCGGAACCGATCAGGAGTTGATCGACGAAATAATCAGCGCGGGCAAGGAAGTCGGAGAGAAGTTCTGGCAGTTGCCGCTCGACAAGGAATACTCGAAACAGATCAAATCAGACATCGCCGACATCAAGAACGTCGGTGGACGCAAGGCGGGGACCATCACGGCGGCCGCGTTCCTGAAGGAGTTTGCCGACGGAGTTTCGTGGGCGCACCTCGACATCGCCGGCACCGCGTGGGGGGACGACGCAAAGCCGTACCGCTCTAAAGGTCCAACGGGAATCGCCGTTCGGACGCTGTTGCGAATCGTGGACCGCGCCAGCAGAAAATGAAGGTGTCGTTGACGGTAGACAGTGGGTGTCTTCATTAGTTGACACTTCGAAGCAGTTCAAAAGCACGAACCAGCGGTTTTGCTGGAGTTTTTTCAAAATTGCGACATGGCATGGCGGTTGTAGTGGTAGAGAGCAATCGCCAAAGGGTGCGAGTCGCCTTAATATGATGTCCTCGCCCCCTCGAATGCCGCTCGAGGTAGTTTTCCCGGCTCCCCTTTGGCACCCCCCTTCGCCGAACAGCCATCCAACACGAGCAACGTCGGTGTTTGAGTTTGCCACATTCTCTGCGTACCCCGCTCATCCGCGACCCTGCGGTAAAAGAAGCGCAAACCAGATACCATAGTTATGCGGAGACCGCTGAGGGTACGCAGAAAGGAAATTAAGACACGACCCGAACAACTAAGCGGGCCGAAATACTTGCGCGAGGTGCTATAATTTTTGGGCGAGTGACGCGGTGTCCTCAGGCAACCCTTGGCATCCATCGCTGGCTTTAGGGAGTTAGCAGAAGCACAGTGATCGACTACTACAGAATTCTGGGCGTTAAGACCACTGCTTCTCAGGCCGAGATTAAATCGGCCTACCGGAAACTCGCGCGTAAAAGTCATCCCGATCTCAATAAAAATTCTCAGGCAGCTCGCGATTTCGATCTTGTTTCGAAGGCGTATCACACGCTGATCGATCCGCAGGAGCGTGCCTACTACGACGAACAACTAAGGGCCCAGAAGAATCGCAGCTACTCGATCCTGGATTCGAATAACCCGCATGCGAAGCGCGCACGAAACCTCGCTGTGCAGGCGAAGTGGGACCGTCTGGTTGACGAAGTGCTCGAGCGCGATCGCCAGGAGAACCGCGAACGACAACGAGCGGTGTTCACAACCGTCTCACTGTTTCTCTCCACGTTCTTTCTGGCCATGATGCGGCCGCAGCTGTGGATGTTGTTTTCAACGATGGGCCGGGTGATCGTGCTTACGCTCTTCGTAATCGGAGTCTGGCACCTCGCGACGCGCTTGCGCGAGTATCTTGCGCACTACACTTACAAGCCGAAGGTCGTTCAGGGCATCGGCGACTTCGAAACTCCCGAGCAGCCGTTCACTCGTTTCTCCGCATATACGTTTTTGCTCGTTGGCTACGCTCTCAGTCTCGGTATCGGACTCTATATCGGTTGGCACACGCAGGATTTTTTTAACGACATTACACTGCTGTTTCGACATCGCGTTGCTGAAGTTCAATCGGGCCTGCTCGCGTTTACTTCTGCTGCACTGTTGATTCCCGATCTGGTTATCTGTCCTCCGATCGCTGTTCTCATTGTCGATACGGTGCACGGCCTCGCATCGCGCATCGACTAATTAACAACAGTCAGCGTCTAGTGGTGTCTTAATTTTCCTCTGTGTATCTCTGCGATCCTCCGCGACTCTGCGGTTATATGTTTTGCGGTTCTTTTACCGCAGAGTCGCGGAGGATCGCAGAGGCACGCAGAGAATGCTGGCAAATTAAGACACCACCCAGCGTCTTCATTTCTTGCTTAGCCCGTTTTTAGTCGTGTATAGTGCTGAGTCCCAGCATAAGGAGCACGGAAATGGGCAAAACCGTGAGCCAACGCCAACTTCTTGCAAGAAAACTCGAAGCACTTAACGAGTCCGAAGTGTGCGAAGTGCTCGACTACATTTCGACGATAGAGACGTCGCGCCGGGTCAAACCGGCACAGTCAGCCGGGGACGATGAAGTGTTGACCGCTTTGGCCGATGCTCGTGAGAACCGCCGCGCACGTCAGGCATTCGAGTGGGAAGTGGTGCGTCGTAAAGCAGAAAAAAGGGCAGCGGCAAAGGTGTACGCTTAAATTTGAATGCGTACTCCCGTTAACAGAAAAACACTGGTACCGCTGGTCGTTGTTCCCGTCTACGTGTTGTTAATCTGCGCGTTTGTCTCAGCGCAAACTGGTACATCACCGGACCGTTCACTCACACCCCTCCAGACCGCAATTGAGAACCAGCGAGAGCGTTTGTTATCCAGCGACGTCGAGGAACGACGCGATGCGCTGATGCGACTGGGAAACCTGCATGCCGTGGAAGCGTCACGCGCGGCTGTGCCTGCTCTTTCTGATCCGTCGCCAATCATTCGCGCCACGGCCGCGAAGGCCGTGCTCTCACTCGAGCCCAATGAGAGCGTCGCCGTGTTGCTCCCCTTGTTGAAAGACAAAGACGAGTTTGTTCGTCGTGAAGCAACGTATGCATTGGGCCGTACGCGAAGTCGCAACGCGACTGCCGCTCTCGGCGAACGACTGTTGAACGACAAGGAAGACGGAGTGCGCGCAGCAGCGGCGGTTGCTTTGGGAAACATCGCCGACGAGGCCGCAATCGTTAGCCTGGCCGGCACTCTGGCGCCGGAGTTGGCATCCGCAGGAAGCTCAAAACGCAAGCGCGAACAGAACGTATTCGTGCTTCGCGCGGTGGCTGTCGCACTCGGACAAATCGGCAGCCGTGCAGCTACGCCGGCGTTGGTTGCTGTTCTGACTAATGAAAAACTTGATGGAGATGTACGACGTGAAGCGGCGAGGTCGCTTGGAATGATTGGTGATCCGGCGGCGGCGTCTGCGTTGCGTGCGGCATCAACCGCCGCGGATCCGTTTCTCTCTCAAATAGCCTACGAAGCTTTGCGAAAGCTGCGAAGCTAATTACTGCTGGTGTCGCCTTTCTCGCCGCGACCCTGTCCCTTCTTCGCGGCCTTTGAGGCTGCCGGGATCGGCAAGCCAACGCCACCGGAGAACGACTCACTCGTCGGTTCCTCAGCTTCGGCTTGCGGCATGTTGTCGTGAATCAAGGCCCCACCCGAACTCTTCGAGAAAACCAGGCGATTCTTAATTCCATCAACGTCGACGTGTACAAGATCACCCAATCCAATCTGACCTGTCGCGACCAGATTTGAAAGCGGGTAGACGAGGAAGCGCTCGACGGCTCGTTTCAAGTGACGGGCGCCGTATTTGTAATCGAGACCTTCCTTAAGCAGCATGTCCTTAGCGGTCTCAGAACACTGAAACACAAACTTTGTACCGGCCGATTGCATGATGCGATCCTGCACGGCCTGCAACTCGAGGTCGAGAATCTGCCGCAGGTGATGTTCCTTCAACGAGCGGAAGACGACCACCTTGTCTATGCGGTTCATAAACTCAGGTGAGAACTTCCGGCGCGCCGCTTCCACAGCGGTCCGATAGATCTTCTGGTCCACTTCTGTATCGTTTGGCGTCTTGGAACCCTTGCCGGGCGCGAAGCCGATACCGCCGGAGATCAACTCCGACATTTCCCGCGCACCAAGGTTCGACGTCATGATCACCATCGCCTTCGAGAAATCGACGCGACGGTTATCGCCCAACGTCAGAGTCGCCTTGTCGAGAATACCCAACAACAATTGCCACAGGCTGTCAGACGCCTTCTCGATCTCGTCGAACAGCACCAGCGAGACCTTCATGTCGTCCGTGTGCATGCGATCGAGGTTCTCCTGCGTCAGCATCGGCGAAGTTTCGCGATGACCGAGGTAGCCCGGAGGTGAGCCGATCAGCTTGGCAATTTCGTGTGAATGTTGAAACTCGGCGCAGTCGATTTTCACGACGGCGTTCGGATCGCCATAGAGAACCTCCGCCGCCGCTTCGATGACGCGAGTCTTTCCAGAACCAGTTGGTCCAAGAAACAGCATCGTCCCGATCGGCCGATTCGGCGGGTTCATCCCGGCGAGAAAGATCTGGTAAAGGCCGCTCATGCGGCGTACAGCACGCTCTTGACCCACGATACGCGCGGTTAATCTTTCCTCAAAATCCTGAGCGCGAGGGCTTTTCTGATCGGGGTCCAGGAAAACCGTTCCTGTAGTGTTGATGTCTCGTGTTTTTGTCACTTCGATCTCAGCTAACATCGGCGTTGCTCCTTGCCAGTTGCCCAAGGCGTTCTCAAGAGCGCAGGGCCTTTCAAAACCTACTGGCCCACTCTTCACAAGCAAGGAACGATCCGCACATTAAATTGATGCAGTTAAAAGCGACTAAGGTTCGCCAAACGGAGCCTAATAGCGGGATCCTGCTCCGCTGACCGGATGCTATATATACAACTCCACCGAAAATGTCACCACAAAATATTGCATTGCGGGTTTAGTTGCCCGCGAAGCTTCTACTAAGCGTGACATTTCCTGTCAAGCGATCACTGACATTTAATTGCAGTTAGCGCAATCCGTGTATGCGAACACGGATTGGTGGGTTTAGTCGTAATACTCCAAACCAAGGTGCGTAATCAGGTCTTCACCTCGCAGATGCCTCAACGTGTTCTTCAATTTCATCAGTTGAATGAAGATGTCGTGTTCCGGATAGAGACCGGGAGCAGTTTGTGGAGATTTGAAGTAGAAAGAGAGCCACTCCTGCACGCCTTTCATCCCGCAACGCTGAGCGAGATCGAGAAACAGAGCGAGGTCGAGCACGATTGGCGCGGCGAGAATGGAATCGCGGCAGAGGAAGTCGATCTTGATCTGCATCGGGTAGCCGAGCCAGCCGAAAATGTCGATGTTGTCCCAGCCCTCCTTGTTGTCACCGCGCGGCGGGTAATAATTGATGCGGACGACGTGTGAAAAGTCTTTGTAGAGACTTGGATAGACTTCGGGCTGAAGGATGTACTCGAGCACCGAGAGCTTCGACTCTTCTTTTGTCTTAAACGAGTCGGGATCGTCGAGCACCTCACCGTCGCGATTACCGAGAATGTTCGTCGAGTACCAGCCGTGAAGACCGAGCATGCGCGACTTCAACCCAGGAGCGATGATCGTCTTCATCAACGTTTGACCGGTTTTGAAATCCTTGCCGCAGATCGCGAGCTTGTTTTTGTCGGCGAGTGTCATCAAAGCGGGAATGTCGACAGTGAGGTTCGGTGCGCCGTTCGCAAAAGGCACGCCACACTTTAGCGCGGCGTAAGCGTAGATCATCGATGGCGCGATTGCTTTGTGGTTTTCGCGCATTGCCTTCTCGAAGGATTCAATCGTCTTGTGAACCGCGTGTGGCTTGAGAAAGATTTCAGTGGATGCGGCCCAGATCATCACCAGTCGCGAGCACTTGTTCTTCTTTTTCCACTCGTTGATTTCGTCGATGAGCTGTTGGGCCATTTGAAACTTCGTCTTGCCGGTCTTTACGTTTGTTCCGCTCAAGCGCTTCACGTATGTCTGATCAAACACCGCTTTCATGGGGCGGATCTTCTTCAGCGGCTCTTTGAGTTGCGCGAGCAGTTCTTTCTCCAGCACGCCGGCGTTCAGGGCGGCGTCGTAAGCAGAATCGGGAAAGATGTCCCAGGCGCCAAAAACGAGATCTTTCAGCTGGGCTAACTGTAAGAAGTCTTTGATTAGCGGCACGCGGTTGTCGGTTCTTTTACCTAGACGGATGGTACCCATCTGCGTAAGACTGCCAATCGGTTCGGCGATTCCTTTCTTGATAGCTTCGACCCCTGCGATGAACGTAGTACTGACCGCTCCAAGTCCCACTAACAGGACACCGAGTTTTCCTTCCGCGGGACTGATCTGCGTTTGTTTTTCGACTGGCATTTCGGATTCTCCTTGTTACCGAATGATAACGAGGGGAGCGGGAGTCGAACCGCCGAATCTTGCTCTTTATTGGCGACGCCTTGCGGCGTCGTCGTTATTGGCGGAGATCAGGGCTTTGCGAAATTCGCGGGGCGTCGTGCCGGTTGCGATTCGAAACGCTTTGGTGAAGTGACTCGCGCTCAGATACCCGACTTGTGCTCCGACCTCCGTTACGGAGAGGTCGGTGTCAGCGAGTAGCAACTGGGCTCGCGTCGCGCGTATGCCGGCGAGGTAGTTGTGCGGTGTTGAGCCGGTCAGCTTTTTGAAAACGCGCGCAAAGTGAAACGGTGAAAGATACGATACAGCCGCGAGGGTGCGCAGAGTCAGGTCCTGATCGAGTTGTGTATGCATCAACTCGATGGAGCGGCGAATGCGCCGATCGACTAGACCGACGCGAGAAAGTTCAAGTTGATCGGAAAGTCGAGGCTGCGAATAGTTGCGCAGGATGTGGACCAGCACCTGTTCGACGAGTGCGCGCATGACAATCTCTTTGCCCGGTTTCTCCGTGGCTAGTTCAACGGCAAACTCTCCGAGCAAATCGTCGAGCTTCTGATCGGTGGCAAGTTCAGTGCGTGTGAAGGTGACGGTCGATTTTGGTGGAATCAAGCGCATCGTCGCGGCGTGTTGCAGGACCAGCAACGCTGAGAACGTGAGGAAGAGAAGCTCGGCGTTGGTCCCGGTCGCGGTGATGCTAACGTTCGGCTCGAAAACAACTGACTGCGATCGAGTCATGATTTTATGTTTGCCGTCGAGCGTGTATTCGAGTTGTCCGTTGAGGACGGTGAGCAACGAGTAGCCTGTGGTCGCCTGGTTCTGCCAGTGAAGATGTTTTGCGCGACGGTAGAAGACGGAGTAATTAGGTGAGACAAAGAACCGGTTAAGCGGCGGCAGCGAACGGATCATCGATTCAACTGTACGCGAATCCGATCCGAAGCTTCAAATAGCATCTCGCGCCGCAATCAAAGCAGAGGGATCGTTTGTGATCAACGCGTGGACGTCTATTGTTCTTGCATGTTTGACCCAGGCCGGATCGTCAACGGTCCAAGTGACGACCTTGAGATTCGCGCCTCGTGCTTTCTCGACGATGCGCCTGTTAGTTAGTCGATGGTGCAGCGCGATCTCATCTACTCCGATCGCCATGGCCTTTTTTAGAATGAACGATGACGGCGGTTGAAAAAGCGCGGCCGTCCGTAACGTTGAATCGATGTTCTTGATTGTTTGCAGCGCCGAGTGTTCGAAGCACTCGAAGATAACACGCTCTTTTAGACGATACTGCTTAACTAACCGGCAACATTTCTCTGCCAGCTGAATCTCTTGGCCCTTCATTTCCAAATAGAGAAGGAGTTCGTTTGATGCAAATAATTCAAATAGCTGGGCCAGACTCGGCACATCGAACTTGTTTAGTTGGGTGGCTGACAAGTCCGCGACCCGCGGCCGCACGCCGTGAGTCCGATGCAGCGTTTCGTCATGAATGATAACCGGAACGGCATCCCTCGAAAGCCGGACATCGAATTCAGTACCGTTCGCGCCTGCCGAAATCGCCGCTTCAAACGCGGCCATAGTGTTCTCGGGCGCCACGGCCGAGGCGCCGCGGTGAGCAATGATCAGAGGTTGTGACACGGATTATTTCGAAGAAGCCGCAGGCGGAGGATCGGTAACGACTTTCTTCAACTTGATATCGAACGTTCCGTAATCGGTCTTGATGCGACCGCCAACCGGAATATGTCGCGCATCGGCGGTTACCCAGATCGAAAACTCACCTTTTTCTTCGTCGATGAGTCTGCCTGGTCCAAACAGCTCCGGATTCACCCGCAGCACATCGACACGACCGAGCACCGTCTTCATTCGCTTCTTCTCGACGACCTTAACCGGAATCTTATAAACGTTTCCCCCATCGCCGATGAAGATCTCGAAGCTCTTGCCCACTGCGAGCGGTTGAGTACGAATAAAATAGATCGCGGACAAGACGTCCTGGAGCTGACCTGAGAAATCGGCGATCTTTTGACGCGGCTCTGCTGAAGGGTTGTTCGGATCGCGCAGGGTCCACGTCATCTTTCCTTTCGATCGATCGAACGTAGCCTGTGTCTCGCGAACGCGCTTGCCTTGCTCGTCGAGAATCTTTGTCTTCTGAACGGTAAACGAGATCGGCTCGACCGTCGATTCGACACGCTCACGAAACTTCAGATCGAACAACCGCGCGAAGAACCCTTTGCTGGCAATGTCGGCAGTGAATGTCAACGCAAAGGGACTCGCGTCCGCAGATATAGCGGCGGCAGTGTCAAGCGGTGTCCGGCTGGCGCGGAACGTCAGATCGGCGACGTCGAGCTTGCGTAACATTAATTTCGAAAACTCAGCTTCGAAATGAAGTTCTTCGGCGGTCTCGAAATGCTTTAATCCCGCGGACTTCTGCGCAAGCACAGATGGAACCGCAAGCAACAACAGAATGACGACGGTGGCTTTCGTGTAAGTTCTCAAGGTAGTTCTATAAGTAGTAAGTCTTAATTAACAGCAAACTCCAGGCGGCTATCAAGCCGAGCGCGGCGCGATACTCCCGGTACCGAAGATATAGCGCGCTATCAAACCTCACGGCCGCGGAATTCTCCTGCCTGTACGGCGTTAACCGAGGAAAGAACAGTGGAACCGAACGCCGGTAATTCTCGAAATCATTGCCAAATAACTCGGCCATTGTCGAGGCTTCGACGCGCATAGTCGGCAGATAGATGCCAATAAAAAGGGTCGCGAAGAGCGCCGCCAGGAACCATCGGCCCGAAGCGATTGTAAAACCTAGCCCCAGCAGGAAGCTACCAAAGTAAAGCGGATTCCGAGTAAAGGCGTACGGACCCGAGATAGCAAGTTGTGCATTTTTTCGGATGTGACCTGCGGCCCATGCGCGAATCGCCAATCCCAAGACCGAGACGACGGCACCCGCGGCAAGCGCAACCGGCGTTGGTCTGGCGAAGAAAAGAAACACCGCCGCGCAAATGAAACCGAGCGGCACCCGCCAGCGCTGAATCCACGTTCCACCTCTTGGCATTACCAAGTCTTTCTTCTTGCTTTGCGTCTTTGCGACTTTGCGGGAAATTTCTTGCCCGCTAAGGCGCAAACGCTAAGCTTGGGCAAGTCTCTTTTCCACAGCCCTAAACACTCGTTCAACTTCGATGTCCATGCAGATCCACTTCGAACAGGAACGCCGATGACAATCAACACGACAGTCGATATCAGTCCGTTCGACGCAAACGTCCTCTGATCGTGGGCTTCCATTGCGCCACCATTCAGTCGGACCAAACAAACCAACAATCGGCGCGCCAGCGGCGACGGCTAGGTGGGTTGGACCGGTATCTCCTCCAACATATACTTGCGCGTTTTTCGCAAGCGCATAAAAGGACTTCAACGAAAGACTCACCGGCCGCGCCCTTTCTGTAGACGATGCCTGCCGAACAGCGTCGGCGAGCGATTCTTCGCCTGGCCCGTACGTGACCAGCGAGGTAAACCCGTAGCTGGTCCAAAGTGCGTCGGCAAGTTTACCAAACCGATCCGCATTCCAAAGTTTCGTAGGCCAGCCGCCACCGGGATTCAGGATCGCGTATTTTCCGCCGGTGAAATCGGCCGCTTCATGAGCGGCAGTTTCATCAGCTTCACCGACCGTGATTGGGAAAGAGAATCGCTCCGCGTCGAGCGGCGTCGGGATTCCGAGGGCACCCTCAACCAACAGCAACCCTTTTCGGATTACATGGACCTGTTTGGGAACAGAGATTCGTTTTGAAAGAAAAATACTGCTGGCGGGCTCACGCAGTCCGGCGCGCGAGTAGCCAAAAACACGTCGCGCGCCCGAAAGGCGCGCTATTGAAGCTGATTTGAGAAGTCCCTGGAAGTCTAAAGCGACATCGAAGGCTGAGGCGCGTAACCGACGTAACTGCTGGCGCGGTGCCCGCAGCGTCTCCCCAGACATCAGCCCGCGCCTCAACGCCTTCGTGTCGACTTCGATGAGGCGATCCAGAAGCGGGTTGTCTCTCAAAATCTCAGATAAATTTCGTTCAACCACCCAGGAGATCTCTGAGTCAGGGAAGCCAGCACGCAGGGCGGCGAGGGCGGGTAAGGTGTGGACAATGTCACCGATACTCCCGAGCTTTACGATTAGAAGCCTCATGGCAAAATCCTCATGCGACTTACTCAGGTCCCGCCAAAATAAATAAATTTCAGCTTCGCGTCCGCGACTTTTTTCCCGGCTTTGAACTTGGTGAGAGTTCCTTCAAGGACCGGTGTCTCTTCGCCTTGCCACGTTGCCGCGAAGTCGCCGCCTTTTAAAAACTTACCCGAAAACGTGTAATGGACGCCCTTCAGTGTCACAGTCGTGAAGGTGAAATTGCTTTGCTTGACGACCACGTTCCGAAAGCGAAACGA
>Ga0209486_10000069_pt1 | contig 51734 bp, 43 predicted proteins | sample NCCompost_FD_187518 | JGI IMG/M metagenome (GOLD analysis project Ga0209486, IMG submission 187518) | Agricultural soil microbial communities from Utah to study Nitrogen management - NC Compost (SPAdes) (version 2) | ecosystem: Environmental > Terrestrial > Soil > Agricultural land | place...
TGATAGTCGTCTCCGATTTCGCCGCCCGGCCGTATGGCGCGCTGTTCAACCTTGTCTCCCTTGATCACAAACACAAAAGTGCTGTTGTCCACGCGCACTACTGCTTGCTTCGGAACCAGGATGCGACCCGTTGCGCTGTTTTCCTTGCCCGAAGAATTGTCGGCGAGGAAGTTGACGCGCGCATTCATCTCCGGTCTTAGTTGCTGGTCAGGATTTTCAACCTTCACCTTGACCTGGATCGTCGATTTCGCGCGATTTGCTTCCGGCGCGATCTCGGCTATGTAACCACTGTATTTTAGGTTGGGATAGGCTTCCGGAATGATTTCCGCTTTCTGGCCCATCTGCAAACGCGAAAAATCGGTTTGACTGATATCCAGCTCGACTTGCAAGTCAGTCAGATCCGCAAGATCGACCACAGACGTGCGCGCTCCAGATCCACCAAAGGCCGAAGGGCTCACCATCTCGCCGCGCTCCACAATGCGCTCCAGGACAGTTCCCGACACAGGCGCCTTGATCTCAGTAGCCGCCAGCTGTGTTTGGGCGTACTCGAGTGCGGCTTTCATTTGCTGGACTTCTGCTTCGGCAGCGCGGATCTCTTCCGGCCGTGGTCCAATGTCGGTCATCGTGCTCGACTGCTTTGCCGCTTCTAACAATGCCGCAGCGGTGTCGCGTTCGGATAAAGCGCGATCGAGTTCTGATTTAGAAGCGACTCCCTCGCGAGCGAGTCGTTCAGTGCGCTGATACTCTGCTTCCGCGGTCCTTAATCTCGCTTCGGCCTGGAGCACTGACGCCCGGTCTCGCAGTTTTTCCTGCGGCCTCGATCCAGTGCGCAGTTGATCGAGACGCGCCTGGGCAGACGCGATATTCGCTCGTGCCTGATTCACCTGCGCGCGAAACTCGATGTCCTCGAGTTTGACGAGAACTTGTCCCTCCTGCACCAGATCGCCTTTCTCAACTCCGATCCACGCGACGCGTCCCATCACTTTTGCGCCGACGGCAATCTTGTGATGGGCCACCACGTAACCCGTCGCTGACAAAATGCTGGTACCGGAAGTCGCACCCGCGCTTTCAACGCGGACAGTCGCGGCTGAAATCGTCTTTGTTCCCGAGAAAAGGAACAAGTACGCGAATGCCGCGAGTGCAACCAGGGCCGCGATACCGAGCAATAACAACTTTGGTGAACGATTCTTGTTTCCCTGCGACAGTGTCGGCGCACGATCAATCTTCAAGCTCCTCAATCGTTCGTTGAGGTTCTTCTGATCTTCGTTGGATTGGGGGTTTGTTGCCATTTCTATTTAAGAACTAAGCACGAAGTGCCTCGACGATCCTGAGCCGGGCTGCACGAATCGACGGTAACAGCGATCCCACAAAACCGATCATTGCGCCAAAGATGAACGCGATGAGTATCAAATCAAACGTGACTTTAAAGTTGAAAGCGATCTCGCTGAAGTTGGTCCAGTTTGATGTTCCGGTGGAAACAAAGTTCAGCGGCATCGCCAGCAAAACTCCAATAACCACACCAAGCAGCGCCACCACCATTGATTCCAACAAGAAAGCGATCAGGATGCTCATCCGCCCAAAACCAAGCACGCGCAACGTCCCGATCTCCTTTGTGCGACGAGCAACCGCGGCATACATCGTATTCATGCCGGCGAATCCTGCTCCCACTGCCATTATGAAAGTGATAAACCCGGCCAATACTTTCAGAGCACCAGACGCTACGCCCTGCTGGTCTTCATAAAACGTGCGTTCCGATACCGCTTTCAGATGCAATTTCGGATCGTCCGTGATGCGCTTCGACAAAGCCGAGAGTGCATTCGCATCATTCACACGCAAAAGCACCGAAGAGAAGGTTTCGCGGTTGGTAGTGCTCGCCAGCGAGTTAACGTCTACCCAAATCTCCGATTCGAACGCCTTGCCGCCAGTTTCGAAGAGTCCAACAACCGTGTAGTCCGTGGTTTGAATACGAAACTTGTCGCCGACATCCAGACCCTGGAACCGTTCGCTGATTCTTTTGGAAACTACTGCTTCAGTCAGACCGGCCTGAAATGTTCGCCCCTGTACGACCTGAAAGCCGGAATGTAACTTGAAGGACATTGGCCCAACGCCTCTGACCATCACGTTCGATCCCTGGCTCATTCCCTTTCGCGGCTTATAGATGAGGGTGATGATCTCGGCGGTGGCGAGTGGCTGATCGCCTTCCTTCACAACACCATCGAGATACCGGAGGTCGTTGAATTGCTCGCGCGAGACCGAGCTGTTCAACTCGGCCGTGCTACCCTCGCGCACGACGATTAGGTTCAATGGCTCGCCACTGCTGGACAAGGTCAAGTCAATGCCGCGAGCCAGCGCCATCACCATCAGAAAAACTGCAACAGTTAGACCAATGGTGAACGCAGTGGCAAGCGTACTTCCCTTCCGCACCACCAGATTTCGCAAATTGTACTTGATGGGTAAGGCCATTATTCCGTGCTCCGCAGGGCCTGCGCGATGGTTAGACCAGTAACTCTGTAAGTTGAATAACCCACACTCACAATGCCGACGATGAGTGATAACACGAAAGCCGCAATCACCGTCTCAGGTTCTGGTTTGAACGATACAAAATTAGGTATGTAGTAACTCATGTCAACGGAGCGGTACAGCAGCACCGCCGCACCAATTCCGATCGCGGCTCCGACGACCGAGACAAGGATCGACTCTCCGAGGAACAGTCCCGCAATTGTGTAGCGCTTGAAACCGATTGCCTTTAGCGTTCCGACTTCCTTGGTCCTTTCGCGCACCGTCATCGCCATTGTGTTACCCATGACCAAGAGCAACGAGAAAGTGATCGCGGCCATGATGCCGTAAAGGAACTTCTTCACGCCGCCCATCATCGCTTCGAAACTCGCAGCAAACTCTCGCTCGCTCTCACTCTTGGTCGGCGCATCCGTGTTCACAAACATTGCGTCGATCTCCTGCGAGATTCGAGGCACGTCTTCCGGCGTGTTCGCGAGGGCGGCAAATATCCCGGCCTTGTCCTTGGCCCAATCGGCACCAGCTGATGCCACCAGTTCGTTCAGGTATTCGTGATGAAAGAAGAGTGTCTTTTCGTCGTTGCCGCTGTAGATGCCTCGCACGATAAATTCGACGTCCTGATTGTAGATTGGACTCTTTAAGGTGATTCGTTGTCCGGGCGTGAACCCGTACATTACCGCAAGCTTCTTGCCTACAACTGCTCCCTGCCGGTCGGCGGCAAATGCCTGCCATTCAGCATCGGTCATCTTCACCTCGGGATAAATCTCCCTCATTTTCTTTGCATCCACCGCAAAGTTGGCGAAGAAATTCCTCTCGTCCTTGTAGATTCCGCCGAACCATGTGAAGGGCATGACCGCTTTCACTCCCTGCACCGCCTGAATGCGCTGGAGATCCCCGATGGGAAGCAAAAACGCTAGCGACACGGAGTGACGGGTCATCAGTCGCGAGGGATTGCCTTCCTTACTACCCCGTTCAAATTCCGTAAGAATTGTTCCAAGAGTAACAATCAGAAAAAGCGAAACGACCAAACTCGAAACAGTAAGCAGCGTTCGCAGTTTATTGCGCAGGACGTTCTTCAAAATGAGCTTCGCGAATCTCATACGCTCCTCTACTTAGAAAAGGCGGGTTTTGAAACGATACGCGGAAGACTACCGCTAAGTTTCCTCGATCCCTCCGGTTATTAGTCGAACGGAGGGCGCGAAGATCGACAGTTTTATCACGGATTGGAGGAAACTTGTTTACTGAGAATTGCTAATCTGCGAAACCGCCGTTCGGACCCGCGCCGGCTTACCAAATTCCGTCCAGGCGAAGTGCACCTCGTTGCCGCGGCGCGCCATGCGCGGAAAACCGCTCGATCGGGAAATGTCGGTCGTGGCGATCACTGAGGCAGGACCCACCGATCCGTCCGCCTGAACACGCCGGACTTTTATTTCGCCGCCCTGCGCATCGCCAGACAGCCAGCAGACAAGCGCCGACCCGTCAGGTAGCAACAACGTGTCGACGCGTCCAACATTGGGGCCATCGTCGACTTGAATCGGCTGGCTGAAAGTCGCACCGGCGTCCTGCGAAAATGCGACCTTCACTCGAGGCGTATCGGCAACGCTACTGAACCACGCGACGGCCACTCGTGAACCATCAGCAGTGACCGATGGTCCATTCACGGGGCAGCCATTGATCTGCCAGTTGTCGGCATAGACCGGTTGCGGACTAGTCCAGCTCCCATTCACCTGGCGCACGATGTAGATGTCGCGCACTTCCGTAGCGGAACGATCACGATACACGGCGATGGGACCGGCGCTGGTTACCGCCGCCGAGGTCTGACAACATTCACAAACGCGTTCGTCGAGCTGAGTCTCATCGGCGACGTTTCCGTTCTGGTCTATCGCAGCATAGCGGAGCGTCATGCTTTCGGGAGCGGGAGCGTGCTCGTCCGTCTCCTTCACATTCTGCATGTTGCGACCATCAAGCCATATGGCGCCGAGCCGCCCATCCGTCAACGGAACCAGTGAAACAAAACCATGTTCAGTCTGGGTATTGTCGCGATGGGGAATGATCGGTTTGGTCCAATTTCGACCACCGTCTTTCGACGTCGAGATGTTGACGTCGTACGCGTAGGTTGCCGCACCGCTTTTCACCAGCCAATGGGCAGCAAGCGTGCCGTCGTTGAGCGCGATCACCGAAGGGAAATCAGCCCAGTTGACGAACCAGTTGTCACCTTCCGCAACGGTTCGCGTTTCGCTCCAGCCATTCGATTCAAACACTGCTGCTCGCAAGGCGTAACGTTTCTCGCTGAACCTTTCCACCCAACTCAGTATCACGTTGCCATTTTGAGTCGTTGTTAATTCTGGTTCGCGACTGTCGCCGTCAGTAGGAGATTGAGTCGGCTTGATCGAGAGAGGTTGTTCAGACTCCGAGACGGATCCACGAGGTTGATTGTCGGACCGACTACAGCTAACACAGATCAATGCGATAGCCATCAGCCAGTAGATCTGATGAGTCATTTCGGTGAGATTTCCCGGCGCACGTAGAAGATCAGATCGGTCGCGGGTGGATCGACTCCAAGCTGCCGAATCATGCCTACCACCTGCCCGCGGTGCATTGTAGCGTGATTCGCAACGTGATGCATTTGGTCGGCCAGTCGCATTGAACTCGCGTCGCCGCTGAGGAGCCTGAAGTTCAGGTCGGCCTCTATCGCAGAGTCATCCAACGATAAAACGAATTGCGTACGGAGTTCAACGACTGCGGCCCAACGGCTTTTCAATTCCGCAAGGTCGGGGCACGAATCAGTTGTCCACATCGACCACGCCTCGGCTTTCGCAGGCGAACGTCCGTGCCAACGTTCCAACCAGATCCATTCTGCGCCCGCCATGTGCAACAACGTTCCGAAGATCGATTTGTGACTGATGCCGAAATCGCGTCGCAGACCTTCGTCCGGAAGCTTGCTCGCCGCTGTGATCGCCAGCTCATTGGCCCACTCGGTGTAGTTGAAGAGATGTTTTACGTCTGCAAGGTTCATTGCCGCAATCCATATCACAATTCTGTTAATTGTTTCAAAGTGAAGCTCAACGCGCACTTCCGTAACACTTGAGTCATATAGTGAGGCCATGGCTTTGAGCGAAGAGGTGGAGACGAAGCTCCGTAAATTTATCGAGCAATCGACATTTGCAACTTCCGGTTCGGTAGTTACCGATCTCGACGGCACAGCGGTGCACGAGTTTCAAGGAAAGATAGTTATTCCGAAGGAAGTGGAGCTCGGACTGATGCATCACTACGAAAGTGGCCGTCCGCTAATCCTCAATTCACTTCGCTTTCCCTTGTCAGTGATACGCACGTTCGGTCAGGACTGGTACAGACTTTCGAACTCCCCGATTCCCACAGTGACCTTGAACGGAAGCTTGATGGGATTCATAAAGCAGACGTCAGAGTCCGAACTCGTCTTCGAAGAAGCAATCGCATTCCCTTTAACAGCCGACGAGATCCGTGAAGCACTTAAGGGCGTGCAAATTCTGCTCGAAGACGGAATCAAAAACGTCCTCGTGTTCTATTACCCGCGCGACTGGCGTATCGGCGAAGTAATTTGGACACCAGTTCCCGAGAACATCATTTCAGTTAAGGAAAAGTATTTGAGTGCTTCTGCGGTAACGGCCGTCGAGTTTCCAAAACTCGAAGAGCAGATGCTGGCGGAAGATGTTTGCATGATCTTCCTGCTCATCGACGTGCCGGAGGATCAACTGATGGCCTACCAGCACACAAAACGCAGCAACTTCATCACTCACAAGAATGTCGATAAGTTGTCCGGCGCGCAGGCAATGGCCCAGGTGCTCGGTGTTGACTTGCGACAGAGCCTCGGCGCGGGTGATACCGAACTCGACAACTTTCTTAACGGTGTGGGTCTCGCGTCGATCGTCGGCAACAATGAACTGAAATTTCGTGGCCAGGTGGAAACTATAAGACTGAAGAGCTCCAACGAACTCGGCGACTTGCTGTTTCGGGCCGCAGCCCTCGCCGCAGGAAATGCTCATGCCTGAGAAACGCGATCCCCCTTCCGAGATCCGTTACTACCGGCGCCTGGCAAAAAAGATCGTGCAGCGCTATTTCGAAGCGCCGGCGACGCGGATCGTTTATCGATCATCCGGCCGGACGAACTACGTCTTCGCGGTTAACCACGTCGAGGGCCAATTTGTGATCCGCATCAGTCCCGAGCCTGAACGGATCGGCGCGTTTCGGAAAGAGTGGTGGGCGGCGCAGGAGGTGCGAAAGGCCGGCGTTCCGAGTCCTGAGATTCTTGCCGTCGGTGATGACGTCGGTTCTGAGCCTTACATGATCATGAGGCTCGTAACTGGTTCAGAAGCAACTCACCATGCGAAAAGGCGACGCATCGTTAACGAAGTGGGCCGGTTTGCAGCGATCATCAACTCGATTAAGACAAACGGTTTCGGCGCCAACTTCGACTGGAATTCTGATTCGTCGCAGAAAATCACGACCTGGAGTGAGTATCTCGATCGGGAATACAAAGTCGCCGAACGTCTCGAGTTTTTCGCGACGCAAAAAATTCTTCCGCAATCAGAATTGAACAAGTTGTCGAAAATAATCGAAGAGACGAAGAAGGCGGATATCGCACCGTCTCTGAATCACAGCGACTTGCGTTTGAAAAACGTGATCGTCGACGACGATGGACATATCACGTCGATTATCGATTGGGAAGAGTGCGTTTCGATCATCGCGCCGCAGTGGGAACTCTCGCTCGCCCTCCACGATCTGTCGATCGACGACAAGCACGCGTTCATTGAAGGCTACGGCCTGCATCCGGAACAAGTGAACCAGATGGCGCCGTTGATAAAGGCCTTTAACATACTCAACTATCACGGCGTCGTTGCTTCGGCGATTGAGCAGAACGACGCGCAGAAGTTAGCCGAGATAAAACTGCGATTGAATGGAGCGCTCGATCTCTTTTCGCTGGCTTGTTAAGGAGGGCGTGTCTTAATTTTCCTCTCTGCGAACCTCAGCGGTCCTCCGCGTTCTCTGCGGTTTATCTGGTTTTGCGCTTTTTACCGCAGAAGTCGCGAAGCACACGACTTCCGCTTCCTAATCCGCGAGTGCAGTACTCGTCCCGTGGACAAACCGACACTGCTGACGGTACGTTACAAAGCATTTTAAGGAGGCTTCGGTGGATTTCAAAAGGCTAATCGACACCACCGCATCACGATCGGTGATTCTGGTCCGAATCGTGGTGGGTTGGGTGTTCTTTTCGGAAGGAATTCAGAAGTTTCTGTATCCGGCGGAGAACGGCGCGGGAAGGTTTGCACGAATCGGAATCCCTTCACCTGACGTGATGGGACCGTTTGTCGGTGTGGTCGAGATAGTGTGTGGTGCTTTGATTCTGATCGGCCTTCTGACCCGTCTCGCCGCGATTCCGCTGATCATCAACATGCTGGTCGCGATCGTTTCGACGAAGATTCCCATCCTGCTGGGTCATGGGTTCTGGGGCTTCAGTCTTCGTACGCTTCCCTACTACGGCTTCTGGGGCATGTCTCATGAGGCACGTACGGATTTGGCGATGTTGCTCTGTTCAATGTTTTTGCTAATCGTCGGCGGCGGGCTATGGTCCATCGACGCAAAACGTTCCTCGGATCGGGCGCGCGCGCTGCGGCGGTGAGGAAGGAGGCAAAGAACCAGGGTGGCGCCGCCCGCTTTGATCCGATTCGGGTTTTTGGTTCGCAACAACATCAACGGTAAGTGACGTACCCGGGATGCGCTCTAGACGTATTAAACGGTGACGATGGTCCGGCCATAATTGACTGGGCTAGCTTCAGATGGGCCATCAAACGTATTTCCGGTCGCTCGAATTGCGACGCTATATTCACCGCGCGATCAAAATCAGACCACGCAAACGCACCCGCGCGTTGCGATAAGACTGTCAAAATCTCCCCGATGCCGCCGTTGGCGGACATATTCCATTCACCATCTCGAAGATAGCTTGTGTCGTAGCCGTCCAATTTCACAGCAACTTCGACGAGTTCATTCAATTTCGGTAGCAGCGATTCCATAATAGCGAACCCACGTTCGCTCTTCTGCTGGCAATACACCATAGCCAACCCGAGCTGGGCTTGAGTCTGGTCCTTGCCCGGCTTTAGGGTGTCGATCACCTCACGTGCCCGGTCGAGAAACTTCAATGACGCCTTTTGATCGATCGCGCCGAGTTGACTGGCCACAGTCAACAGAGAGTCGGCTCGTGCTCTGCTCTCCGGAATTAATTCGATTTCGGCTTGAATCTCCGCCAGCCTTTCGGCGGTTACTGGGGTCTTCTTTTCATATCTTTCGATCTGGGCCAACAATGCCTGCCCTCTTTCAGTATTCTGACTCGAAAGACGATCGATCATTTTTCGAACCTGGTCCATGTTCCCATCGGACATCGCATAGAAGATCGCCTGCCCGTAAATGCCTTCCTGGAGCTGAGGATATTTCGCAGCGAGTGCCTCGAGCTCGTCGTAAGCACGTTCCTGCAACAACTCTTGCGCTTCTTCATAAACGCCGGCGAACCTCCACGACTCCATCTCAGCAGGAAACCACGGCGTTATCCTTGTGATGCGAGAATCGTATCTCTCGGCCCCGTTGAGGGTTGAGGCCGCCCATTCACACAAGCCGTCACTCTCGTCTTCCTCCCGAGCAGGTTTCTTTCCGCAACCGCGCTCTAAAGCAATGGTGACAACAAGGCCGATAAGCTCTCGATAGGTTAACTCGTCGACGTCTGGTGGTTGGTAGGTTCGGACCAGCGATCGCACAAACTCTCTGTTGTTCCAGGTTTCCGCCAAATCCGCATCCGGAAGTTTTCCTACGATCTCTTTGTAGAGCACTTGGGCCTGCTCTTTGTGCTTTCGGTTCAATCTACTGAGCACCTTGAGAACGTCAGGATTCAAGCTCTGCCTCAGTGCCTGACGGCCGAGTTTGAGCGCTACGTTCGGATTGTTTGCCGCAATCTGCTTCGCCAAACTCAACTCGAGAGTCTGTTCATTTGCGCGAAACTCATACGGCTCCTGGTTTTCAAAAGCGGGCTCTGTGACTTTGAGAAAGTCCCACGCTGCCTGGCCGTCGTACCTTGCAATCCGCTCGATTGTGTCGTGTCGCAACTTGAGAAAGACGTTGTACCTTACGTCGTAACGAGTTTCGCGATCTCGTTTTTGCAGTTCTGTCTTGATGTCTTCCTGGACCACGCGCAACAGCGACCGCGCTCGTTCTTCGTCATGTTTCCAGAGCAAGTCGACGATATTCGCGCCCATACGCGCCCGGTTTTCCGCCGACTGCAAAGTGTTGAGTTGCCCGGCTACGGAATCGATGAGTTTGAGTGCCTTCTCACGCAAGGCAGCGATCTCTTCCTTGTCCGGCGCGGATTTGTTTTCCTGAGCGCGTGCGTAACTTGAAGTGGTCAAAAAAAGAGCAATGGCAAGGATGAGTGTGAATGGCGATTTGTGGGAGCGATTCATCGGGCCTCCTGGTTTGAACTATACGCGCGCGTGCTGGTTATCAGGAAGACTGACGCGGCAATCAGCAGAGGCGACGAGTATACACCCGGCATAAAAGTCCCGAGGTAGATTGAACCGGCGATATGGAGCACTCCGTTGAGCAACATGAAGCCGGCGAATACATGAGATATCGGCCGCATCGCCCAACGCCCTCGCCAAACGAAGCAGGAGGAGGCCAAAAGCGAAACGACGGCGAAGACCAGCAACGCCAACCAGGTCTCAAAAACGAAAGCCGTCAGTGGTAATCGCGGATACTTCTCACGCAGGGATATCACGGCCGGGTTATAGAATGCTAGAAAATCAGTCAGCGCCTCGTCCGCTACATGGATGGCGAGCGCCCCACATAAAGTGATCCACGCCAGCCAGTGCCGCCGCCGCAAACGCTGGCGCCAGGCGGTATTTAAAAATTGAGCGCTCATGTTGCTCGGGACAGCAATAATAACGCCAAAGGTGATTGATAGTTCCGGAAGGCCTCACTAAACATCCAACTGCCGCAGAACGATTTCTGCTGTCGCGGAGATCTATCAGTCCCCACCGCGAGCGCCACCATTCTCTGTGTACCTCGGCGGTCCTCTGCGACTTTGCGTTAAAAGAAGCGCAAAACCAGATAAGCCGCAGAGACGCGAGGACCGGTGAGGTAAGCAGAGGGGAAATTAAGACACCACCTCGTACAGAGTTTGCTTGTAAACTTACGTGAAGGTTCTGCAAACTACCTAGACCAGCGATGAACAAAGCGGCAAAACGTTTCGAGCGTGAGACAGATGCATTCCGGTCAATGCGGCATCTCGCGGACCAGGCTTTCTCACGCGCGGCGGGCGCGCCGCTCGTCAGCGGCAACAGCGTCCGGCTGTTGATCGACGCGAAAGAGAATTACCCCGCCTGGCTCGATGCAATCGCTGGCGCTCAGCGCTACATTCACTTCGAATCCTACATCATCCACGAAGACGAAATGGGGTGGACGTTCGCCGACGCACTCATCGCGAAGGCACGCGAGGGCGTGAACGTGCGCGTGATCTACGACTGGCTTGGCGGATTCGGCAAAGCTTCGCGCAGGTTCTGGAATCATCTGCGCGCCGGTGGCGTCGATGTGCGTTGCTACAACCCGCCGCGACTTGACTCGCCATTTGGCTGGTTAAGCCGCGATCATCGCAAGACGATTACTGTTGACGGCGAGATCGGTTTCGTCACCGGTTTGTGCGTAGGCCGGATGTGGGTCGGCGAGCCGGACAAAGGTGTTGAACCATGGCGTGACACGGGGATCGAAGTGCGTGGACCATCGGTCGCCAACATCGAACAGGCCTTCGCGCGGATCTGGGATGGCATGGGAGATCGACTACCGGCGGATGAGATCCGCCAACTCGATTCGGAAGCGACAACTGGTGAAGTAGCGCTGCGCGTCGTACCCAGCGAGCCGGCGAGCGCGGTCATGCTGCGCGTCGATCAACTCGTCGCCACGCTGGCCCGCGAACGACTATGGTTAACCGATGCCTACTACGCCGGCACTACGCTCTACGTGCAAGCGTTGCGCGCGGCGGCCAAAGACGGCGTCGACGTGCGTCTGCTCGTGCCCAGCGCCTCGGACATTCCGGTTTTGAAGCCACTCTCGCGTTCCGGTTATCGTCCACTGCTCGATTCAGGTGTGCGCCTTTTTGAATGGAACGGAACAATGCTCCATGCGAAGACCGCGGTTGCCGACGGCAAGTGGGCGCGCGTCGGTTCAACGAACCTGAACCTCGCGAGTTGGTACGGTAATCTCGAACTCGACGTGGTCGTGGAAGATGTGCGATTTGCCGGAGAGATGGAGGGAACTTATCTCCGCGATCTCGAGAACTCGACCGAGATTGTTTTGGATGCGCGACGCAAAGTGAGAGCGCCGAAACATCCGATGAAGCTGCGCCCGGCAATGACGAGCGGTGGGGGAACCGGAGGACGTGCTGCGGCAGGCGCGATCCGTATCGGCAACGCTGTCGGCGCTGCATTCACAAATCGACGCGTGCTCGAACCCGTCGAGGGCCGGCTGATGGTCCTCGTGGGACTGTTGTTATTATCTCTCGCTGTAATCGGTTGGTTCTTTCCACGCGGGCTGGCCTACCCGCTCGTGTTTCTTTTGTCCTGGTCTGCTCTGGCACTTATATATAGAGGCTATAAATTGTGGACGCAGCAATTCCCGCGAAAAGCGATGGACCAGGAAACAGTTGCGGGCGACGAACGTCCCGACGCTTCGGTTAGCGCGCCCGTTAGAAAACAGAGATAAAACAACCATGAAGATCTTCATCGCTTACGACGGATCAGAAGCTGCCAACACAGCGATCGATTCGATGCGCCGGGCTGGACTGCCGAGCGAAGGTGTCGAAGCGCTCGTGATGTCAGTCGGAGAGGTATGGCTGCCGCCTGCGTCTGCCGACGACGAAACCTTTCCCGCAACCGCTCCTCCCGGTTTGAAAGAAGCACGGGAGCATGCCGAGCATGTGATGCAAGAGGCGCGGGAAAGTGCGCAACGCGGCGCCGAACGGGTGCGGCAGATCTTTCCCCGTTGGCGCGTGACCTCCGAAGCTGAGAACGGGTCGCCGGCGTTTGAGCTGCTCAATCGCGCGGAAGCATGGCGTGCGGATCTGATCGTCGTTGGATCACACGGGCACACTGCGATCGGCAGGTTCGTCCTCGGTAGTGTTTCGCAAAAGATCCTGACCGAAGCGTCGACGCCGGTCCATGTGGGACGAGCGGCAACAGGAACCGGCGCGTCTGGCGAGCGAATCGTGATCGGCGTAGACGGTTCAACCGGTTCTCGGGCCGCCGTTAAAGCGGCAGCAAGGCGAAACTGGACCGCGGGCAGTGAGCTTCGCATTGTCGTTGCAGACGACACGCCAAGAGGCAGTCCGATCTGGCTGCTGATTCCGCCGGTTCGAGACTTTGTAGACGAAGTAAGGGCCGAGGAGCGCACGCACTCGGAACGCATGGCGCTCGAAGCGGTGCATGAACTTCGCGCGGGTTTGAGTAACGACAAGATAACCGTTTCGTCACTTGTGGAAAGCGGCGACCCGAGGAGCGTGTTGATAAGACATGCGGAAGAGTTTGGTGCGGATTGCATCTTTACCGGCGCGACTGGATTCAGCAATCGGCTTGAGCGACTGGTTTTGGGAAGTGTTTCCTCCGCCGTTGCGGCGCGGGCGCATTGTTCAGTTGAGGTGGTGCGAGAACGAAACGCCGTTACTGATCCACAGTAAACTCCGCGACGATTGGCAGATGGTCTGACGCGGCGAGTGCGAGACGGCTGCGATGCACCGACACCGATTCCAGTTTAAGTTGTGAGTTGTAGTAGATGTGGTCCAAATGCAGGAGCGGGAAGACTCCGGGATAAGTGCGTGCACGGCCCAGACGTTGTTCAGGTTCGGCGCTGTTCAGGTGATAACTGAAAAGCTTGCTTGTGACGCCCCTGGTCCATTCGTTGAAATCACCAAGCACGAGCCGCGGAGACGAAAGAATTGAGTTCCCGCCGCCAATGACTTCGAATAGCCGGTGCGCCTGGTAACGGCGCTCAAAGAAACCGGTTCCCAAATGAACGTTGAATAGTTTAAGAGCGGTTTCGGAGTGGTCTGGTCTGACGGCGACTTCGAGGCAACCACGCGGTTCGTAGCGCCGGCACGTCAGATCGTGGTTTCGATCGGAGACGATTGGGAACCTGCTGAGAACGGCATTTCCATACGCTCCACCTCGCAATCGTCGATTCTCCCCGGTGCGAAAATCGAAACCAAGTTCCTCGGCAATCGCGTGAACCTGGTTGTGTTCACGAGCCGCATCATCCATGCCGACAACTTCCTGGAGGGCGACGATGTCGGCATCGATCTGCTTCAGGACTTCCGCAATCCGTTTCGGCCGCACCTGGCGGTCGAGCCCCTGGCACTTATGAATGTTGTAAGTTGTAACGCGAAACGAAAACACCCTGGATAAACTTGAGCAACTTTTTAGCTGAATATACTAACCCGTGGTGTTTCATTCAACTGCCACCCATTCCACAGTAGCCGGAAACAGTTTTTTTCAGTATCGATCGTCACAATATACGCGCCAAGAGCGCCGATCCGGCGATTCGGACCGAAAGTAATCTTCGGCATGAGGCCGGTTTCGTATTCGTAAAGTCCTTCCAAAGCAGTTACCAGACTTTCGCGGCTCGCATCCTTACCGCAGAGTTCCAGCGCATGGACTAAAATGCGGGCCGCCGCCATTGCCGAGGCCTGCGCCGCGGCGTGCGTTGGGTTGATCTTGTTTCTTTGCAACGAGCCCGCTGTACTCAGCAGCCCCAGCCGCAGAAACATCGGAAGGAATCGTCGGAAAAGCAAGGAACACCTTGTCTTTCATCTTGGCGCTGAATGACTCCGCAAGATTTTGCCGAGCAGCGAACCAAGTGTATTCATGAATGGGCGTCGAGTAGCGGCGACAACGTATGAAGATCTAAAAACTCATATTGAAGCGGCCCTGAAATCGTCCATACCCGCTGGACGTTAGTTTTGGTGCATAATTCGGCGACCAATCATCGAAGAGGTCGCCAACGAATGAACAAACTCGTACTGCTGCTATCGATCCTTTTACTCGCCACAATCATAACCGGCCAGACCGGTGGCAACTCGAGCGCGCCAAAGGTCGTTGCGTTTGTTAACGTCAACGTCATCCCCATGGATCGAGAGCGCGTGTTACGAAACCAGACCGTGCTCGTGAGTGATGGAAGAGTCACTACTATCGGAGATGCCAAAAGAATCAAACCTCCCGCCGGAACTCAAATCGTTGATGGCACAGGCAGGTTTCTGATTCCGGGTTTGATGGACATGCATGTCCATCTCTTCAGTGACGACGAGTTTCCGGACGCACTCGCTGAAGACGAGTTCAAGGTGATGATCGCTTACGGCGTCACCACAATTCGTTTCATGATCGGAACTCCCGAACAATTGGTCCTGCGAGAGAAGAGCGCGAAGGGTGAAATTCTCGCCCCAACAATTTTCGCGGCGAGCCCCCACCTCACCGGAAGGAAACAACCGAATGGCATCGTGGTTACCACTCAGGCCGAGGCTCGAGCCGCTGTTGCTCAATCGAAAAGAGAAGGCTACGACTTCATCAAGGTAACTACGTTTCTCGCTCCTGAAGTTTATGAAGCCATCGTCGATGAGGCGAAGAAACAAAATATTCGCGTTGTCGGCCATGCTGACAGCCGTTCAGTCGGACTCCAGCGTGCTTTAAACTCCCGCCAGCAAATCGAGCACCTCGATTCGTATCTTGAAGCATTGCTGCCGGAGACTGCCCCGGTGAAAGGTTCGGTTTCAGACCTCTACGTCTACAACCCGAAAAACTGGGAAAGTATCGACTACCTCGATGAAAAGAAGATCCCGGAACTGGCGCGGTTAACTGTCAAAGCAAACCCATTCGTGACGCCAACGCTGCACTTATTCAAACTCACTTTTGGAAAAGGCAGGAGTGAAGAGTCATTCAGGGCTCAACCTGACATTCGGTTCTATCCACAGAAGACCGTTGAGGCGTGGACGCGCGCGAGCAAGCGATATCTTTCGACGGCCGCGCCCATCGAGAAGCGCGAGAAGTACATCCGGATCAGGAATCAAATCGTGAAAGCGATTTACGATGCTGGCGGAAAAATCATGGCAGGTTCAGACACACCTGAATGGCTGATGCTCTACGGGCATACGCTGCACCTCGAGTTGATCGACTTGCGCGATGCTGGTTTGTCTGATTACGCAGCTCTTGAATCTGCCACGAAGAATCCCGCAATGTTCCTGGGCTTGTCGGACCAGGCGGGAACGATCGCAACAGGTAAACGGGGCGATCTCGTATTGCTTGACGCGAATCCCCTCGAAGACATTGCCAACACGCAGAAACGTGCCGGCGTCATGATCAAGGGACAATACTTTACGCAAGCCGAGATGAATCGCTGGCTCGACGAGATCGCACCACGATTTCAACACGCGTTAGATGAAACGAAATAATCAGTGTTTGGTGATCGCCAAACCGGTCACCTTCACTTCGGTATTGTGCCCGAAGCGAATGCCATAAACGCCGTCTGTCGATTTCAGTTTGCCCTCGGCGACCAGTGACGCTTTGTCGTAGCTACCGACAACTTTGTTGTTGATAGAGCACTCAACTTTGTCACCTTTCACTGCGAGCGCAATCTCTTGCGTTACCGGTTCACCCTTCCCCGCCGCTTTATTGACAGCCGGATCCGGTGACGCCCGCCGTCCGTTTACCTGAAAAGGCGCTGGACCAAAACCTCGCACGATAAAATTCCCGTTACCGTAAGCCGCGCAGTACAAATAGCTTTGCTTGTCCGTGCCGAGATCGTTACCCGCGATCATGATGCCGTAGGGATGCGGGTGATCGTTAATGTTCATGTACTTCGGCTCAGTGAACGTCGCCTTCACCGTGTAATCGCCGGAAGCTTTGTTCGCTGGATTCCAATACGTGACCGCTGGACCAGTAAGGATGTGAAAGGCATCGCCTTCTTTCGCAAACTTCGCACTATTGAGGGTCATTCCGGCTTCCGCCTCTTTCGCATCGATCTGACCGGTCCAACCCGAGACCTTTACGCCGCCACCTTCGACGCTGCGCGAAGCTTCCTGCTGCGCCGTTTGTGAAAAGTTGGCGTTTGGAATTAATGAGGCGGCGATTAGAGCAATGAAGAGACACTTACATCGCATACTCGAATCCTCCTGAATCGTTTTGTTTGAGGGAGAAATCTTACTCGATCAATTCAAGGGACGGTAGGATTGAAGCAGCTTCATGTAATTGGCTCTTTCGAACGCCGCCGGTTCGGCGCAGTGCTTCTGGCTCATGGCGCCTATAAGCTGCATGACGCTCTCGTATTCGCGCTCCTCGAGCCATGAGACGATCTCGGTCAGCACTTGCGGTATTCGGCGGAGGCCGTTTTGTAGTAATTCTGATGCCATCATCGTCACCTTCGCACCAGCCATCAAACCCTTGATGACGTCCTGCGAGGTGTGAATACCACTCGTGATTGCAAGATCTGCCTTTAACCGTCCGAACAAGATAGCGACCCAGCGCAAGGGCAACCGCAGTTCGTTTGAATTGCTCAGTACCAGTCGTGGCGTGACTTCAAGATTCTCCAAATCGAAGTCTGGTTGATAGAAACGATTGAATAGGACCAGGCCATCCGCACCTTGTGCGACCAGACGATTCGCCATATTCGCTGTCGAGCTGAAGAACGGACTCAGTTTCACTGCCACGGGAATCGTCACCGCCTGCCGGACCGCCGCAAGAATATCCAGGTAGAGAGCTTCAACTTCAAAACCCGTGATTTCAGTGCTTGTAGGCAGGTAATACACGTTCAGCTCGAGAGCATCGGCTCCTGCTTCCTCGATCATCGTGGCGTAATCGGTCCATCCACCGACAGAAGCTCCATTCAAGCTACCAATGATCGGAACGTCCACGGCTTCCTTGGCCCGCCGTAGAAGGTTGAGATATTGGTCAGGACCAACGTTATAACTCTGCATGTCCGGGAAATAGCTGATCGACTCGGCATAGCTGTCGATCCCCTGAGTTAAGTGGTGGTCTATGTAGTAACTATCAAAGCCAATTTGTTCTTCAAACAGCGAGTACATGACGACACCCGCGGCACCCGCGTCCTCGAGCCGGCGAATGCTGTCGACACTGTGGGAGAGTGGTGACGAAGAGGCCACAATCGGGTTCTTCAAAGCCATGCCGAGGTAGTTTGTTGTTAAGTTCACGGCGTCCCCTCACTCAGGACTCGATCCGGCTAGTTGTTTGTACTGGGCCCAACGCCGCGCGACGGCTTTCTGCGCCTCGCCCAGAAGAAACTTGGCCACTGCCGGATCGCTCTGTTGCAGCATCCGATAGCGTCCTTCGGTATAGATGTAGTCTTGCAGCGCGATCTTGGGATCGCTCGAATCGAGTTGAAACGGATTCTTGTTCTCTTCGACGAGTCGCGGGTTATAACGGTAGAGAGGCCAGTGGCCCGAATCGACGGCCAGCTTTTGCTGGTGCATTCCTTTCGCCATATCGATCCCATGAGCGATGCACTGACTGTACGCGATAATCAGCGACGGACCAGGATGCGCTTCCGCCTCGAGAAACGCTTTTATGGTATGCGTATCGTTGGCACCCATCGCCACCTGGGCGACGTAGACGTCACCGTAACGAGTCGCCGTCATTCCCAGATCTTTCTTCGCCGTGGGTTTTCCGCCGGAAGCAAACTTCGCTACTGCGCCAAGCGGCGTTGCTTTTGAAGCCTGGCCACCGGTGTTTGAATAGACTTCGGTATCAAGAACGAGAATGTTGACGTTCTGACCGCTGGCGAGCACATGGTCCAGACCACCGTAACCGATGTCGTAAGCCCATCCGTCGCCACCGACAATCCAGACACTCTTCTCAACCAGCGAATCTGCGAGGCTGAACAGATCCCGAGCTTCGCGGGCGGGTGCCGATTTGATCTTGGCCTTTAACGCAGCAACGAGTTCGCGTTGAATATTGATGCCCTGGGCAGTTGACTGGTCGGTGCTGAGTAAGCTTTCAGACAGCGACTCTCCGATAAGTTCGCGCAGCTGGTGAACGAGACTCTTGGCATAGTCACGCTGATGGTCGAGAGCCAGTCTCATGCCCAGACCGAACTCAGCATTGTCTTCGAACAGCGAATTGGACCACGCAGGACCGCGGCCATCTTCATTCGTGGTGTAAGGCGTGGTCGGCAGATTACCGCCGTAAATACTCGAACAACCGGTCGCGTTCGCGATGATCGCGCGATCGCCGAAGAGTTGCGTCATCAACTTGATGTAAGGCGTTTCCCCACAGCCGGCGCACGCCCCCGAGAACTCAAACAACGGCTGCAACAACTGAACATTTTTGACGGAATTGAACGCGATCAGACCGTTCTTGTGCAGATCCGGCAGCGTCAGGAAGTAGTCCCAGTTAACACGTTCGCTATCACGTAACGGCAACTGTGGCTGCATGTTTAGTGCCTTCCGCGACACGTTGCTCTTGTCTTTAGCCGGACAGACTTCGACGCACAAACGGCAGCCGGTGCAGTCTTCGACAGCGACTTGAATCGTGTACAACTTGTCTGGAAACTCTCGCCACTTCGCGGGCATTGACTTAAACCCTTGCGGGGCATCGGCAAGATCGCCTGGGGAGCAGACTTTGGCGCGAATCGTCGAGTGGGGACAGACCATGACGCATTTTCCACATTCGATACATAGGTCGGGTTCCCACACTGGCACGTCCAGCGCGATGTTGCGCTTCTCCCAACGGGTAGTGCCGACCGGGTAAGTTCCGTCTTCAGGAAAAGCACTGACGGGAAGCAAATCGCCGCGCCCGGCTATCATCTCCGCCGTCACGTTTTGAACGAACTCCGGAGCATTGAGAGGCACTTTCGACGCCAGATGAATCGTGCTGCCGGCAGTTTGCGGAACATCGAACTCGCGCAGGTGAGCGAGGGCGGCGTCGACCGCGGCAAAGTTTTGCCGCACGACTGGCTCACCGCGTTTTCCGTAGCTTTTTCTAATGAACTCTTTGATTTTGACGATCGCTTCGTCGCGCGGCAACACGCCGCTCAATGCGAAGAAGCATGTCTGCATGATTGTGTTGATGCGGTTACCAAGCTGACTCTTCTTCGCAACGCCGGCGGCGTCGATTGCATAGACCTTCAGACGCTTTTCGATGATCGTCTTTTGCACGTCGTTCGGCAGATGGTCCCAAAGCTCCGATTCGTTGTAAGGACTATTGATCAGCAACGTCGCTCCCTCGATCGCTGCGCCAAGCACGTCGTATTGACTGAAGAACGAAAACTGGTGGACCGCGATGAAGTTGGCCCGCTGAATGAGGTAAGTGCTCTGGATTGGCCGTGGGCCAAAACGCAAATGAGAAACCGTCATCGCGCCGGCTTTTTTCGAATCGTAGACAAAGTAGCCTTGGGCGTAATTCGGAGTCTCTTCGCCGATGATCTTAATGGAGTTCTTGTTCGCACTGACTGTTCCGTCAGCACCAAGCCCCCAAAAAACTGCGCGCACCTGATCCTCCGGCTCTGTGCTGAACGATGAATCGAACGGAATGCTCGTGAAAGTGACGTCGTCGTTGATCCCGATTGAGAAATGGTTCTTCGGCTCCGGTTTGTTTAGTTCGTCGAAAACGCCTTTCACCATTGCGGGCGTGAACTCTTTCGACGATAAACCGTAACGCCCGCCTACGACGCGCACGCCCTGCGTGAAAACGTTCGTTTCAGATATGGCAGTCACGACGTCCTGATAAAGCGGCTCTCCGGTGCTTCCCGGCTCCTTCGTTCGATCAAGAACCGCGATTGCCTTGGTTGAGCTGGGCAAGGAATTGATGAAGTGTGAAATCGAGAATGGGCGGTAAAGTCGGACCTTTAAGAGTCCGACACTTTCGCCGCACGCACAGAGTTCTTTGACTGTTTCTTCAGCGGTTTCGCAGCCTGAGCCCATCATTATCACCACGCGTTCGGCTCGCGGATCGCCAGCGTATTCGAATAGCTGGTATTGCCGTCCGGTGAGTGCGGCGAACTGCTCCATCGCTTTTTCAACTATGGCCGGAGTTTTTAGATAGAAGGAGTTGGCCCGTTCGCGCGATTGAAAAAAGACGTCGGGGTTTTGGGCGGTGCCGCGCATTACCGGACGATCGGGAGTAAGCGCTCGCGCTCTATGCTGTCGCACGAGTTCCTGGTCCATCATGCCGGAGATTTGTTCGTCGGAGAGCGTTGTGATTTTCATCACTTCGTGTGAGGTGCGAAAGCCGTCGAAAATATGAAGGAATGGCACTCGAGATTCCAGGGTGCTTGCCTGAGAAATCAATGCGAAATCCATTACCTCCTGGACGGAGTTGGCAAACAACATGGCCCAGCCGGTGGATCTTGCCGCCATGACGTCGCTGTGATCGCCAAAGATCGAGAGACCGTGGGTGGCGATGGTCCGAGCGGCGATGTGGAAGACAGTGCTCGTCAGCTCACCGGCGATCTTGAACATATTCGGGATCATCAACAACAACCCCTGACTCGCAGTGAATGTCGTCGTCAGGGATCCCGTTTGCAAACTTCCGTGGACGACTCCCGCCGCGCCACCTTCGGATTGCATTTCGCGGACGAGTGGCCGCATGCCCCACATGTTCTTCTGATCCGCGGCCGACCACGCATCCGCCGACTCGCCCATCGCTGATGATGGCGTGATCGGATAGATCGCGATTACTTCGTTTGTCTTGTAGGCAACGTAGGCGGCTGCTTCGTTGCCATCGATGGTGACCCTTTGATGCATGTGTTCAGACTCTTTACAAAAAAATGAGATCGATACTGGGCCATCGATCTCATTTGAGAAAGTTGAGGAGGAACGAACAAGCAACGGAAGCCGAACCAGAGAGCCGCAGTGATGATTGTTTAATGGCTGTTAATGAGCCTACTGCGGTTTCGAAGTTTGATCTCATGCGACGGCCTGAATGTTTGCCGTGTTCGCTCGCTCCTCCTCGATTTGTTTAATCCTGTCGCGAAGCCATCTACCAACTTCTCGCTCAAGCTTTGCCTGGTTGTCCTGAAGTTCCAAATCCTCGATGGTTTCACCATCAGCGTTTAAAGGAATGTAGTGACAGGGCACTTGCTCGGTCTGGTGTTCCCGCGAGACGAATTCGAGCAGATGGCACTCGTTGCACGGATGAGCGCGATAGGGGTAACCGTAATTAATACAGGAGAGGGAATCCTGAAAGACTGATTTGAAAAGCCATGGTGTACGAACTGACCGTCCATAACCTCCGCTTTCAACGAAGGCCAACTCGTTCTTTAGAAGGTCGAGAATATCGCGCTCATCCGTTGTCATAGCGTCAAATCTCCTTTTCTCCGGAGTTGATGACAGCTCATTCTTGCCGTCTTTTCCGGCGGTTTGCGTTCCCACTGGCACGAAGCGCAAGAGATATGCCACTGTAGTAACCAGCTATTTACTGAGTGTTCTGACTATGAGAGTGCCGCTGTGAGGAACATTGCGCAGCGGAATGCGGGAAAGTCCTCAACCGGCGTATACATATCGCCTGGTTACAGGACTGAAGGATCGGTATGCGTATTGCGCCTCGCCTTTTGAGCGAGGGCGAACGCCACACCTAACAAGGAGTTGAGCACGAATGTTGAAGACGTTGAGCAACGACGACGCGCGGGAGATCTTTAAGTCTGCGAAGGTGGCGCGACTGGGATGCATCGTAAACGGCGAGCCTTACGTAGTGCCGATCAGCTGCCTGCTCGAGCAAAACTATCTCTATAGCCACTCTCTTAACGGAATGAAGATCGCAGCGTTGCGCGAAAACCCTCGCGCTTGCGTTCAAGTTGACGAAATAGAGAGCGAGTTGTCGTGGCGCAGCGCGATCGCGTTCGGGAGATACGAAGAGATCACCAAGCCGGACGAGCGGTCTGAAATCCTGAGTAAACTATTCAGATCATTTCCGATGTTGACACCTGTGGAGTCCTCGATTGCCGTCGACGGTTTGGCTCAGGAAGTGATCGTATTTAGGATAAGGATCGACCGGCTAACAGCCGTTTCAGAAGAATAAGAACAGGGTACGAATCGGAAAAGAATGGTTGACGACAAGGCACCTCGCTTCGGATTGCATCGCGACGGCGATGTTGTATTGCGCGATGGTTCGACGGTCCGGATTCGCGTAATGCGTCCTTCGGATGAGGCGAGCCTCTGCGACTTGATCTCCTCTCTTTCAGAAGAATCGCGCTGGTTGCGTTTTTACTGTAATCAAAACAGAACAGCGATCGCGGCCGAAGCCCATCGTGAGGCAAACCTGGACCAAGCGTTCGGACTGGTCGCGGTTAGCGGCGAAGAGGAACGTGTTGTTGGTCACGCGTTCTATGTAGCTATCAATGATCAACGGGCTGAAGTCGCATTCACGATCGCCAATGAGTATCAAGGACGCGGCCTCGGTAGCATCCTGCTGGGCCAACTGGCACAGGTAGCTTCAGCAAATGGAATCGAGATTTTTGAAGCGGAGGTGGTTGCCGCAAACCACCGGATGCTGCATGTGTTCCGCGCATCAGGATTTCCGATTGAAGTGACGGCGAATGTGGGACAACTTCGTGTCGTTTTTCCCACGTCGTTCACCACTGAAGCCAGGAAGCAGTTCGAACGAAGAGAGTCAGTCGCGGCCGTCAACGCCTTGAAGCTTTTCTTCGAGCCACGCGGCGTCGCCGTGATTGGAGCTTCGCGTCAACGTGGCACGATTGGCGGCGAGATTCTTCATAACCTATTGAGTTTCGGATTCAAGGGACCGGTTTACCCGGTCAACCCCTCGGCGACTGTCATTCAAAATGTGCCTTCGTTTTCTTCGGTTGAAGACGTTCCTGGCCCAGTCGATCTTGCGGTGATCGTGGTTCCGGCGGCTGCCGTCGTTGAGGTTGCGGCAGCTTGCGGGCGCAAGGGCGTGAAGGCGCTGGTCGTAATCTCAGCCGGTTTCTCTGAAACCGGCGCGGAAGGTAAGGCACGCCAGGCTGAATTGGTAAGCGTTTGTCGCGGCGCCGGCATGCGTTTAATTGGTCCAAACTGCATGGGCATCGCCAATACCAATCCGGAGGTGTTGCTGGATGCAACATTTGCTCCGGGTTTTCCACCGCGCGGACGCGTCGGTTTTTCGTCACAGAGCGGCGCCTTGGGACTCGCGATCATGGAGTTTGCCAGCTCACTCGGCCTTGGTATTTCAACCTTTGTCTCCGTGGGTAACAAGGCTGACATTTCCGGTAACGATCTGCTGCGTTACTGGGAAACGGACGATGATACAGACGTTATTCTGCTTTATCTCGAGTCGTTCGGTAACCCAAAGAAGTTTTCAGAGATCGCGCGCCGTGTTGGACGCAAGAAACCGATCGCAGTGGTTAAGAGTGGACGCTCAACCGCAGGCGCCCGGGCGACTTCGTCACATACTGGAGCGCTGATCGCTGCTTCCGACGTGACGGTTGATGCGCTGTTTAGGCAGGCGGGAGTCGTGCGGACTGATACGCTCGCGGAGCTGTTTGATGTGGCTTCGTTACTCGCGAATCAACCACTGCCGGCCGGACGCCGGGTCGGAATTATTACTAATGCTGGAGGCCCGGCGATTCTATGCGCGGATGCGTGTGAAGCCCGCGGACTCGAAGTCCCAGTGCTGTCCGAGAACAGCCGGGCGAGGTTGCGTGCGTTCCTTCCGGCGGGCGCAAGTGTGGGAAATCCTGTCGATATGATCGCGTCTGCACCCGCCGAGCATTACAAACAGGCGATAGAGATAGTGGGCACTGACGAGAACGTCGATTCGCTCATCGTCATCTTTACGCCGCCACTGGTGACACGCGCCGACGACGTCGCGCGATCAATCATCGAGACAGTGCAGCAGATCGACAATGAGAAGCCAGTACTGAGCGTTTTTCTCTCCGCGCAGGACGCACCTAAGGAATTGCGAACGGAGAAGATTGCTATCCCTTCCTATTCATTCCCGGAAACCGCAGCGATCGCTCTGGCGCGTGCGACGCGTTACGCACAATGGCGCGAGCGCCGCGAAACCTATCCGGCGCGGTTTCAAGACATCCGCACTGACGAGGCAGCGAGCGTTGTTGCGGCTGCGTTAGCACGTGAAGAAGGCTGGTTAACACCGGATGAAGTCGCTCAAATCTGTAGCTGTTATGGATTGCCGTTGATTCAGCAAAAAGTTGTCTCGACGGCGGACGAGGCCGCTAATGCTGCGAGTGAACTGGGAGGAGAGATTGCCTTGAAAGCAATCGCTCCCGGATTGGTCCATAAGACCGAGGCCGGTGCAGTTCGGCTTCGTCTTCACAATTCGGAAGCCGTCCGCACAGCCGCGCGGGAGATGAACGAAAGGCTGAACGCGCAAGGACATTCGCCGTCAGGCTTCGTTGTCCAGAAGATGGCTAACCGTGGCGTGGAAATGCTGGTCGGTGTGGTACACGATCCGCAGTTTGGTCCAGTGGTAGCGTGTGGCGCCGGGGGTGTCCAGGTGGAGTTATTAAAGGATGTTTCGGTGCGGCTCAGTCCGCTTTCTAACGATGACGCTTCGGAAATGGTCCGGGAGTTGAAAACTTATCCGCTCCTGACAGGTTTTCGCGGCAGCGCTCCCGCAGACATTCGTGCTCTTGAAGAGGCGCTGTTACGGGTCAGCGCGATGGTTGAGGATCTGCCTCAAATTGCAGAGCTCGACTGCAACCCGTTCCTGGTCCACCAAACCGGCGCAACCATCCTCGACGCGCGCATCCGTGTAACGGCTGTCGAACCGCGCCCGCTTGTTGGCGTCCGCGGGTGATCTGATAGTTTCCTGGGTTTCACCCCACTTTTCACAAAAAGTGAGTTTTAGAAGCAGGTATCTTCTTCTCTGCGGTCCTCTGTGTATCTCTGCCTTCTCTGCGTTTAACCGTCATTCCCACGCTAAGGCCGCAGAGTTACACAGAGGCCGCAGAAAAAAAGACTGCGACTTTTGTGCAAAGTGGGTTTCAGCCTTAAAACCGACTGAGAATTACGCCGACGCCATAAGCGAGTGACGCGGCGACGCCACCAACCAATAACGTCATCAGACCGGATTGCCACCACGGTGAGGTGGACCACCGGCTCTTTATGGAACCAATCGCAAAGAAAACGACGCCGGTCAGCGCCAGCGAGATGGAAAACGCCCGTGAGGTCCCAAATAAGTACGGTAACAGCGGGACTAAACCGCAGATCAAAAACGCGGTGAACGTGCTAAGGGCCGCTATCCACGGGGAACGCACGGCATGCGGCAGTCCGTACTCATCCATGAGCATAGTTCTCACCCATCGCTCACGATTCGCCGTTACCATTTCCACAATCCGCTGGAGGTCAGCGCCTTCGAAGCCCTTGCGTTCAAAGATCTGTCTGACTTCTTCGCGCTCGCCCTCGGGTTCCAGGTCGATATGGCGGTATTCGATGTGCTCGAGACGCCGCCAATCGTCGTGTTCCGCTTTGGTTCCAAGATAATTGCTGGCGGCCATCGAGAAGCCGTCAGCAAAAAGGTTGGCGAACCCCAATACGAGAATTATCCAGTGAGAAAGCTGTGCGCCCGCGACGCCGGTAACAATGGCAAGCGTTGTCACCGAGCCATCGATGCCACCGTAGATCCAGTCGCGCAGGTAGTTGTGCGTGGGACCAGTTTCCAGACGTCTGCGGATGGCGTCAGGCGAATGTTCGTGTTCCATCGAACCCGTTTGCGACCTGGCTCAGCGTTTCCTAATCAACCTTCATAGGCAAGGTCATCGTACTCTTCACTACAAACTTCACAGCGAAACGGATTATCTAAACCTGAGGTTAAGGCCTCGGTATAAAGCTTGTGCGCGTGTTCGTCAACGTATAGCTCTCGGGCGCACATTCCACAGCGAACTTCATGTTGATTCTCGTCAGTCATGACTGACGCCGCAGGAATGGGCAGTTGGTGACCTTGGTCGATATAAGGGCGAACTGTACTCATGGTGCCTCCATCACTCGTCGTGTCATCAAGCGTATGACCTCAGTCTCCAGCGCAAGGCTTGTGCCTAAAGAAACTCAAGGTTCTGAGGCGGTTTTTGGTTCAGAAATGCGGAAAACAGCTGTTTTGCTGCGGAGTTTTTCTCACTTCGTGAGGGGTACGCCCAGCACCGCGCATCACATCGTGTTCACACTGCGGTCTATTCTCAGCTTACTTTTCGTGCAAAGCCCCCTGGACTCTCACAAATCGTCTCTATTGATAGGCTGATAGGCAGCGGGTGTGGCCGAGTACAGGGCCTGCCGTAACGCAACGTCTCTCGGATCTCCACCCATCGTCACACCTTTTCGATTAGGAATATATCCATATCCTATCTGTTTCTCCGGGTCAGCGAAGCCGAACGAACCGCCCGCTCCGGGAAAACCAAACGAGGCTGGACTGCCAAAAGGAAATCCACGATTTGGCTTCATAAAGCCGAGTGAAAACTCGGCATCGCCCTTGATGCACTCGTCAAAAAAGCCATGTGTCGAGGGCACGGCGGGCGCAGTCAACTCCTGCAATGTTTCAGGCCGCAATGCCAGTTCGCTGCCACCACTCGCAAAAACGCCGTAAACACGCGCCACTGATCGGGCCGTGCCAACACCTCCGCCTGCGGGAATCTCGAGTTCGCGGGAGTAGATGTACTGCTCGTCATGGGCCAACTCCGATCCGAGCAACGCCCGGCGGAAGTTTGAGCGGGGATTCAGAATCTCTAAACTCATCAAAACAGGAAAACCAAAAAGCATCTCGAGATAACGTGGATCGACGAGCGGCGCAAGTTTCGAATTAGGAACTGAAGCGGGCAAACCAATGTAGAACTCCATCCCTAAAGGCGCTGCGATCTCGTCGTGAAAGAATCGGCCCAGACTGCGATGTTGAGGATCGATCCGGCGGAGCAACTCGCCTTCGTAAAAGCCTAACGTGATCGCGTGATATGCCTGTCGCGTTCCGGGTTCCCAGGCGGGCTTCTGGCGCGCCATAAGCGCCGCCAAACGATCGAGGTCGGCAACCAGTGTTCGATCAAGCAGTTCATCGAACGCGAACAGTCCGGCTTGGTGAGCCAGCAGTTGTCTGACGGTTATTCTCTCTTTTCCATGCCGCGCAAACTCCGGCCAATACGTGGAAACGAGCTCGTCGTAATCAAGCCAGCCACGAGAATGGGCCACTGCCAGGGTCATCGCCGCTAACCCTTTCGTCGCGGAGTAAACGAGCGCCATCGTGTCCTCTTCCCAAGGCTCGCCGGTCGCTTTGTTACGCACGCCGCCCCATAGATCGACTACCTTTTCTCCCTTGTTATATACGCAGCACGCCGCGCCTATTTCGCGTCGCCGGGAAAAATTCTCCGCAAATGCGTCGCGTACTGCCTCGTATCCACTGGTCACAAACCCATGAATTTCGGCGGGACTGCGAGCTTCAGAGGAAACGTCGTGCTTTATCTTTCGAACCAGAACGTAAGCCGCGCCCGCCGCGGTCAAACCGATGACCGCTTTCGTCAGAGGTTTAACTTTCATTGCCACTCCTTTCAAAGTAACTGCCCTGGACTGTTTTCACGCATTTCATCTCTTAATCCGGGAAATAGCTTTTTCGACATAAAGTGAGACCACGGATTAAAAGAAAGCGGCAAAGCATATGCCTCAAAGGGCTTTGCACGAAAAGTGTTTCTTACAACTATTTGCTTCGAATCCCGACCAAGGTCCATTCTTAGCTACTTTTCGTGCAAGCAGCCTCAAACGAAACTAATCAGCGTTGCTGAACGCGCAGGGAGGGCAGTCGCCTGTTCCGCCTGCTCGCGAGTTCCCACGCAATGTTGCGGAACTTTACCCATTGATTAGTCGTCGTCGCGTCAATTCCCGGGAGATTTCACACGATTGGGGCGGCACGTTCATTGCACGTCTGAAAGCAAAGGTGTGCGCAGGCAGGCGGCTGCAGCGGGGCGATGCAAAGTTTGTTTGTTTGAGGAGGGTTCTTATGAAAGTGAAGGAAGTGATGACGCCAAACGCCAAAGCGATCTGGCTTACCGAGAGTTTGGCCGATGCCGCCAAACTAATGTGGGAAAACGATTGCGGAGTTCTGCCTGTTATCAAAGACGGTCGAAAAGTTATCGGCATGATCACCGATCGCGACATCTGCATGGCAGTGGCGATGAGAGATACAAATCCGTCTAGTGTTTCGGTCGAGGAGGTGATGAATGGCCAGGTCTACTCCGTTAATGACGAAGACGACATCGAGCAGGCGCTAAAAGCGATGCAGGAACACAAGGTGCGCCGACTGCCAGTTCTTAATACCGAAGGTGACCTGGAAGGGATCTTGTCCATTAACGATATCGTGCTCAATGCGAGATCAGCGAAGACAGGTTCACTTCCGTATGGCCAGGTTGTGAAGACTTACCAGGCGATCTGCGAGCATCCACTGCAGTCGTCAGCAGCCGCTGCGGCTCCAGCTTAATCTGCATTGTGCTAAGGCAGCTTATTCAGTGTTCCTACGATCTCGGTGGTCGAATCAGAACCGCCGAACGGAAGGAGGTGTTGTATGTCCACTAGAACTGACTCGGATTGGCCGCTGACGGTGATCGAATTTTTAGCGAGGCTCGGCAGTATCGCCAGCATCGCGTTACTGGTTTTGATTTTTTGGGGCGAAGCGTTTAATCCCGCACAAATAACTCGCACAGAGTGGGTCGGACTTCTCTTCTTTCCGATTGGCATAACGATCGGAATGGTGGTGGCGTGGTGGAAAGAAGGTCTGGGATCCACAATCACGATTGGTAGCCTCGCGGCCTTCTACGTAGTCTACGGTTACATTTTCAAGAACCACATCGGAGGCTGGGCATTTATCGTGTTTGCGTCGCCCGGGTTTCTGTTTCTGCTGCATTGGCTGTTCCGGAACGCGAGAAGCACGAAATGGCATAACCGCGCGCGACCCGCGTGACGAAAGGAGATTCCATGCAAACAAGGGAGATTCCAAGAAGTGAATGGCCGGCGTTTATAAACAGTTTCAGCAGCCGGCATCAGGGATGGGTGGTGGACGTCGAGGTCTTTGGTCCAGATATTGGAGCACAGGTTGAAGGAAAGGGACTGGTCCTTCAAGGGGTTACCGACGAATGGGACGAGATGAGTCGCAACTCGATCGTGATCATGGCGGGCAACCGCCGCGACGATCACGTCACGCATTCAATTAACCACCCAACAGAGATCAGCCTCGAGAAGACGGATAGCGGAATGGATGCCGCACTTTCGGTAATGGGCGAGGATGGGACCCGAACACTTTTGACGTTCCCCTCCTTTTGGCGCGATTGGCGAGTTTGACTCGGTAACAGGTAACGCTGCGTAATTTCTAAGATCCGTGTTTCTGTCGTTAACGACCGACGGAAACACGGATCTTTGCTTCCTGACGTGGGCTCTTTCCTCATCATTCGAACCGCGCATATAATCCAAACGCAGCCTTCAGATTCACTTAATGCCAATAAAGAATACAAACCAACAAATACTCGTTGTGGATGACGACGAGGCTATCCGCTGGACGTTGCGAGAAGCCCTGCAAAGTTGGGGATTCGAACCTGTCGAAGCAGCCACCGTCGCCGAAGCTGTCAAGCAGTTTAAAACAGAGGTACCCGCGGCAGCGCTGCTTGATATCGACCTCCCTGATGGTTCGGGGTTGGACGTCTTACGCGAGATCAAAACCGAGGACCCCGATGCGATCGTGATCATGATCACGGGCAACGTTCAAATCGCGAACACTATCTCGGCTCTACGTGGTGGCGCTTACGACTTTATCGCCAAGCCAATCAACCTCGAAGAACTCCGCGTCACGATTCGCAACGCGATCGAAACCAGGCACTTGCGGCGTGAGGTCGAGCAAGCCAGAAAAGAGCGCTCGCGCGAGTTCAACTTCCGTCAGATCGTTGGCGATTCGCCCGCGATGAAAAAGATGTTGGGACTGGCCGCAAAAGTCGCCGAGAGCGAAGTGTCGTCGGTACTACTTCAAGGCGAATCCGGAACGGGCAAAGATCTCGTCGCGAAAGCCATTCACTATGGATCGCAGCGAGCCGAACGACCATTCGTAGCAATCAACTGTGCCGCCCTCCCAGCGACGCTCATCGAGTCGGAACTCTTTGGTTACGAAAAAGGCGCATTCACCGACGCTAAGGCACGCAAGGAAGGACTGTTCGAACAAGCGGAAGGAGGAACACTTCTGCTCGACGAAATCGGCGAACTCGAACTTTCGCTTCAGGCGAAACTGTTGCGGGTCCTGGAAGAAGGAGCATTTCGTCGTGTCGGTGGCCTTAAAGATATTGCGCTCGATGTACGCGTACTTGCCGCGTCCAATCGCGATTTAAAGACGGAGAGCGAAGCCGGACGTTTTCGTCTGGACCTCTACTATCGTTTGTCGATCATTCAGATCGATATCCCACCACTTCGCGAACGTGGTGATGACGTGTTGCTGTTGTCACAACATTACATCGACACTATCGGAGCCCGGCTAAAGCGGAGTCAGAGAATCAAGGGACTGTCGTCCGAAGCAAAAGAAGTGTTCAGAAAGTACAACTGGCCGGGTAATGTCCGCGAGCTCCGGAACATCATCGAACGCGCGTTGATCCTGGAAGACAGCGACGAGATCACTATCGAGTACCTGCCTGTTGGGTTAACTACAAACTTGCGGCTCTCTCCTCCTGGGGACGCTCAACAAACCTCGACTCGTTTCGTGTTACCTCCCGAGGGTATTTCTCTTGATGAAGCCGAACTTTCCTTCGTCCGTCAAGCTATTGAGCGAAGTGGCGGAAATCAAACCCGGGCCGCTGAACTCCTCGGAATTTCACGCGATCAGCTAAGATATCGTTTGAAAAAACTCGAAGACACACGAGTTGCGATCGTCGACGTCGAGACCTGATCTCCAGTTTTCCATGTCCACCACACCAAAAGCCGACAAGCAGCTCCTTCCCGAAGAAGCTCTACAGCGTTCGCAAAAGGAACTGGCCGACATCAAGTTTGCGCTTGATGAATCCGCGATTGTTGCAATCACCGACCAACGCGGAATCATTAACTACGTCAACAAGAAGTTTTGTGAGATCTCGAAATACTCAAGCGATGAATTACTCGGGCAGGACCACCGCATCATCAATTCCGGGTATCATTCCAAGGAATTCATCCGAGACTTATGGACCACAATTGCGGGCGGCAAAGTCTGGCGGGGAGAAATAAAAAATCGAGCGAAAGACGGCACTTACTACTGGGTTGATACAACTATAGTTCCCTTCCTCAATGCCGAGGGAAAACCTTACCAGTACGTCGCGATCCGCAATGACATCACGGAGCGAAAGCGCGCCGAAGAGCAGATCCGCGAACAGGCCGCGCTGTTGGACCAGGCCCAGGACGCAATCATGGTGCGTGACCTGGATCAGAAAGTACTGTTTTGGAATAAAGGCGCTGAGCACATCTATGGCTGGACCGCCGAAGAGGCCATCGGCAGGAACGTGCGCGAATTGATCTTTAAGCAGCCATCACAGCAATTCGAGACTGCTCGCAAGACAGTGATTGAAAAGGGCGAATGGATCGGCGAGATGCATCAAACGCGCCGCAACGGGTCGGCGATCATCATCGAAAGCCGCTGGACACTCGTGCGCGATGATAAAGGAGTTCCGAGGTCGATTCTGGTAATCAACACAGACATTACCGAGAAGAAACACATGGAAGCGCAGTTTCTGCGCGCGCAAAGAATGGAATCGATTGGGACGCTGGCCGGCGGGATCGCGCACGACCTCAACAACGTGCTTTCACCGATCTTGATGTCAATCGACATGTTGCAAATGAAGACGACAGACGAGTCGAGCAGAAAATGGCTTGATGTCCTGCGCACAAATGCCGAACGCGGCGGCGACATGGTTCGTCAGGTGTTGTCGTTCGCGAGAGGCGTCGAAGGTGAGCGCGTCGCAATGCAGCCGAAGCACATGATTAAGGAGATTATCAAGATTCTCCGTGAGACGCTGCCGAAGTCGATTGAGATCAGTTTTCAGATTCCCAACGATCTTTGGATCATTTCAGCCGATGCGACGCAGATGCACCAGGTGCTAATGAACCTCTGCGTCAATGCCCGCGACGCGATGGCCGACGGCGGTTCAATCTCGATCAGCGCCGAGAATGTTTTCCTCGATGAAAACTACGCCCGGATGCACATTGAAGCGAAATCCGGACGCTTCGTGATGATCAGCGTTTCCGACACTGGCCCTGGAATGTCGCCAGAAATTCAAAGCCGCATTTTCGAACCGTTCTTCACCACTAAGGAAATGACCAAAGGAACGGGACTCGGGCTTTCGACCGCGATGACCATCGTGAAGAGTCACGGCGGATTCATTAACGTCTACAGCGAGCTTCACAAGGGCAGCGCTTTTACGGTTTACCTGCCAGCACTGGATAAACCGGGCGCCGCCGAGTCAGCTTCCATGCAGCTGGACATGCCGTTGGGTAATGGAGAACTGATTCTGGTAGTCGACGATGAAGAATCTATTCGCGAGATCACTCGTGGAACGCTTGAAGCCTTTGGTTATAAAGTGCTGACCGCCAGCGACGGCACCGAAGCTCTAGCGCTCTACGCAGACAAGAAAAATGAGATCGCGGTTGTCCTTACAGACATGGTAATGCCATTCATGGACGGTCCCGCCACGATCCGCGCTTTACAACGAATGAACCGTAGCGTTCGCATCATCGCAGCGAGCGGTTTGGGCGCAGGACAACGCGCCGGCGAAGGCGCGCTCGAAGGCGTTTCTGTTTTCCTTAACAAACCTTACACCGCTGAGAAGTTATTGAAGACGTTGGCGCAGGTGTTGAAGGACTAGTTTGAGAAACTCAGCATCGATACTTAGCTAGGCTTTGCACAAAATTTGAGTTTTAAGAGCCAGTCTTCTCTGCGGTCCCCTGTGTATCTCTCCTTTCGCCGCGTTTAACCGTCATTCCCAACGCAGAGAGCCGCAAAGTGCTTAAAGAATAGTTTCGTTCGGGCGGCGATGTTTGTCCCACGGGTCTTCGAAATAGGGATCTCTTGAATGGTCGTGATGGTCCAGCGCGGACAGCTCCTTAATTTCCGGGAGCTCGCTCGTTTTAAAATCCTGGACAGAGCCGTTGAATACAATTCTTCCTTCGTTAAGCAGCATTATTCTTGTATTGGGCAATGCAGTCGCGGGCGCTTCCACTATCCTGACCTCACCGTCCACCAGTTCTGCCCGGAAGTTCGCCAGGTAGTCGAATTCATGGATTTTCTTAGTGACATACAAAGACGAGATACGGTTGACGTCTCGGGCACGAATGACGAGATCCATGACCTTGGCCGCAGCAAGCGGGTCAAGACTCATGGTGGGCTCGTCGAACAACATGATGCTGGGCCACCCGATCAAAGCGCGAGCAATTTCCAAGCGACGCTTCATGCCACCTGACAACTCTTCGGGATACTTCTGTTCTTCGCCATCGAGGCCAACGAAATGCAGCACTTCTGCTACAGCCTTCTCGACATCGCCTTCAGGCCAGCCATGGTCTTCTAACCGATACGCTGCGTTCTCAAAAACTGTAAGGCCCGTGAAAAGTGCGTCCTCCTGAAACACAATTCCCATCAGGCCCCCCCGCACCGCAAGTAAGTCCGATTCGTCCATCCCTTGAATTTCTTCACCGTTGATAAGGATTTGGCCGGAGTCAGCCTTCAGAAGACCAATCGCCAACCGCAACAAAACCGATTTGCCGGATCCTGAAACGCCCGTCAAAAGGATCATTTCGCTGCGTTTCAGCGTAAAGCTGACGTCTTTTAGAACAAGTTGATCGTCGAAGCTCAGGCAAACATTACGAAACTCGACGGCCGGCGCTAGGGCATTCATAGCAAAGTGGTGAGCAACGTCTGTGCCGTTGTTTAAAGTAACCACGCTGGGCGCAATGCTGAACGCGTTTTGTGAAAGCTGCGCGAAATTTCAACCGGCCTGCGAAATACCTCGCAACATTGCCCCTGTTTCGCCCGAAAACGTAATAAACGCTTAGTGGTACGGGTCGTGCACAGTCCCTCGTTAAGGATTCCCGCGAGAGTATCGGGGGTTGAGCTAATGAAAATACTTTTAGCCGTAGATGGCTCGCCGTGCAGCGACACCGCAGTCGAAGAGATCGCCGCGCGGCCGTGGCCTGAACAATCGATCGTGAAGGTGCTGTCGGCGTTTGAACTCCCTGCACCGCCAACGCCAGAGGCGTGGGCTCTGCCGCTCACCTATTACGAAGATATGGATGTTGCGCTTCGAAAGCAGGCACACGCCGTCGTCGAGCGTGCGTTAGAAACACTGAAGTCACGGCTAGACAAAAATGTCGTTGTCGTTGGGGCAGTCGCACCTGGCTCACCGCGCGTCGAGATTCTTGATGAGGCAGAAGATTGGGGCGCCGACCTGATTGTTGTCGGCTCGCACGGTTATCGTGCGTGGGAAAGATTCCTTATGGGATCGGTTTCGCAGTCGGTGGTTTCTCATGCGAAGTGCTCGGTGGAAGTAGTTCGATGCCGGCACGCAAAAGATGATGCAAGAGGCAAACAAAATTAAACGGGAGCATTAACGGAAATGGCTAAGGTTCTGGTACTTGGTGGCGGATTTGGTGGCGTGGTAGCCGCGGAACGTCTGACGCGGTTGCTGGGTGACGAACACCAGATCACGCTCGTCTCCCGCAGCCGCAACTTCGTGTTTTATCCCGCATTGGTAAGACTCGCCTTTGGAAAGTGCGGTAAAGAGGACGTTCAGTTTGATCTACGTCACTCGATGTTGAGTCGCAGAATCAACTTCGTCGAAGCGGAAGTCGCGCACGTTAATCCGATCGAGCGAAAAGTGAACATCGCTCACGGCCAGGTTCAAGGAACACTCCCGTACGACTACATGATTTTCGCACTCGGCAGACGTTTAGCAACTGAAAGAATAACGGGCTTCTATGAACATGCTCACCATTTGCTGAACGTTGACAAAGCGATCAAGTTTGGCGAAGCCGTGACGGCGCTCAAGGAAGGTCGAGTCGTTCTCGGCCAATGCCCTGGTGCACGGCTTCCGGTGCTGGTATACGAATCGGCGTTCGCACTGGCCCGATTGCTTGAAGTCAACGAAAAACGAGACCGCGTTAGTATCACGATCGTCACTCCCGACACTCTTGAAGCCGAATTCGCAGATGCCGACGCAGCTGCTGAACTCAAGAAAATACTCGACGATCGACGTATCGAGCTGGTGACGAATTTTAAAATCACGTCACTGACTCGCAACTCGGCGACAACAGACACAGGAGACGTTATTGATTCCGACTTGCTGATGCTGGTTCCACCGTTTCGTGGATCGTCAGCCGCAAGATACATGGGGGTTACAGACGAAGAAGGCTACCTCCGTGTGAATCGCAACCTGCGAGTTGTTGGCCAGGAGCGAATTTATGCGGCCGGTGATTGCGCAGCGTTCCTCGGGCCCAAAATGGGCCACATGGCCGTTCGTCAGGGTGAAGTTGCCGCGACCAACCTTGCCGACGAGATCGAAGGACGTGAACCGACGACCCAGTACCTGCACGACATGCGGTTTGTGATCGACGAAATTGGCGCGGGCAACGGTATTTATTTTCACAAGGAAATCGGGGGAAACGAACGCGCCACCGTAAGACAAGGCCGCTTTTGGAGTTGGGCCAAACAGATTCAAAAGGAATATTGGGAAGCTAAGCACTTTTAGGTTAAGGCAGAAGGGGGCCGCTATGATGAACGAGAATCGCACAATTCATTTGATCGAAATCCCGATTGGTGGCCAGGCCGGTTTGGCTTGGACCAACCTGCACGAAGAGCGCGAACACATCTGCGAAGCTATGCTCAAACATCGTGATCAGCTCGCAGATGAGCGCCAGGCATGGCTTCAGGCCCGTTTGCGAAAAGTAGACGATGCTCTTGATCGTTTGATGGCAGGATCCTATGGAAACTGCTCCAGATGCGGACAAGGAATCGACGACACGATGCTGGATAGCGATCCCGCGCTGGCGTTATGTATCAACTGTTGGACTGGCGCGTCGCCTAGTTCCGCGCGCAACATGAATTCATGCGACGAGGTCACGCTGGAGAGTCTGAACCCTTTCGACACCATCCTGTTGCAAACACACAACAGCGACTATCGTATTCTGTTGCTCGATCCGAGGTGCGGACGCGCATTGGTTGAAGGCGGCGACTACATCGTCGAACCAACCGAAGCGCTCGTACGCGGCTCGGCGGCTACGGGCGAGGCGTTCAAGGGTGGGACAATTAGCGTTGGCAGCCGCCTCGAAATGTGGGTGGGCGAGAGGGCGTTTGTCACGTCGCCTGTGAAGACAGTCTGCGTGAAACTCAACGGCGATGCTGAATCGGTGCAGGACATCTCTGCTGCACTGCATTGAACTCGATCGGACCCGCTCCGAGGAAGAAGTACGAAATGAGAGCAAACGTTTTTCACGGTAAGAACCAGATTCGGGTTGAAGAAGTAGAGAAACCACGCGCCGGAATCGGTGAAGCGGTGATTCGCGTAACGCTCACGACCATTTGCGGCACGGACGTACACATCGTCCGGGGTGAATATCCGGTCGCTCCGGGTTTGGTGCTCGGTCACGAACCTGTCGGAGTGATAGAAGAACTCGGCGAAGGTGTCACGGGATACGAGATCGGCGATCGCGTACTCGTCGGCGCGATCACCCCCTGCGGTCAGTGTCGCGCATGTCTCTCTGGCCACTCAGCGCAATGTGGACATGGCGAGGGTTACGAAGCACTCGGCGGCTGGCGTTTCGGAAACACCATTAACGGCGCACAGGCTGAATACCTGAAGGTTCCGTTCGCGCAAGCGAACCTCGCCAGGATCCCGGATGAACTAAGCGACAAACAAGTGGTCCTGTTGGCTGACATTGCTTCCACGGGATTCGGGGGAGCCGAGTCGGCTGGAATAAGGATCGGCGACTCAGTAGTCGTGTTTGCTCAGGGTCCGATTGGTCTGTGTGCCACGGCCGGCGCGAGACTCATGGGCGCATCGTTGATCATCGGGGTCGATGGCGACGACGCCCGCCTCGCGATGTCGAAACGCATGGGCGCCGACGTTACGCTCGACTATCGCGACGTCGATGTCCTGGCGGAAGTGAAACGATTGACCGGCGGCGGTGCTGATGTCGCAATCGAAGCACTCGGAACGCAACAAACGTTTGAAAGTGCGTTGCGGAGCCTGAGGCCCGCGGGAACGTTGTCCAGCCTCGGTGTTTATTCCGGCAAGCTCGAAATTCCTTACAACGCCTTTGCCGCTGGCATCGGGGATTACCGCATCGTGACAACACTTTGTCCCGGCGGCAAAGAGCGCATGCGCAGATTGATGGAGGTTGTTCATCACGGCCGCGTGGATCTAACGCCATTGTTAACGCACACATTCGTTCTCGACGATATAGCAGCTGCTTACGATCTGTTTAGCGAACGACTTGAGGGCGTGATGAAGATAGCGATTAGACCGTAGCAGATCTAAAGGAGGGGGCACTGTCCCAGATTCTCATGATTAATATCGAACGCATTCTCTGCCCAACTGACTTATCGCCCTACTCCGGAAACGCGGTGCGCTACGCACTTGCTCTGGCCCGCGCTCACGAAGCCGAACTGATCCTGCTCCACTGCACGAACGGAACCAATGCCGAAGAAGAGCTCGGTCTGCTCGAGACATCTCTGTTGCAGCACGTCAGTCCAGCCGATCTGAAAGGTGTGCGCTGGCGCGTTTTAGTAGCACCCGCGGTCGAGATTGACGAGGAGATCATGAAGCGCGCCCAGTCCGAACGAATTGATTTGATCGTGATGCGCTCGAGACGTCGTCCCCACCGGGCGGCGCTCTTGGGTTCCACGGCCGAGTCGGTTAGCCGGAGCGCTCCATGTCCGGTACTCGTAATGCATAACGACGAGCGAGAGTTGATCAACGATGAACTCAAAGTGGATCTGAAACGCGTGCTGGTCGCTTACGACTTTTCTGACTACGCCGAGCTTGCTTTGAGGTACGGACTGTCGATCGCGCAGGAACACCAGGCGGAAATTCATTTACTCCACGTGCTGCCGCCGCGTTCAATAAGCGAACCCGAGATCGCTTGGTATCCGTTCAAAGGGGAATCGGCATATCACGCGGCCGCCCGTCGGTTGCAGAGAGTTGTTCCGCCTGACGTTCATCTCTGGTGTTCCGTCACTACAGCCGTCAGCGAAGGAAATCCGTATCGCGAAATTCTGAACTACGCCGAGAAAAACGAGATCGATTTGATCAGCGTGGGCGCGCACGGCGCCGGGTTTGGAATGCGGGCGCTGTTTGGATCAAATGTCGACCGGGTGTTAAGACAAGCACCCTGTCCGGTTCTCGTCGCGCGGACGTTGAAGCCAACGGTGGTTGTGGGCGACTCAGAGGTGAACCGCCCCGAATGGCACACGGTGATGGCTTCCTGAAAGGATTTCAACAGGTCTGACATGGGCGAACATACGGTCGAACAAAACATCGACGAGAAAAAGTCGCAAGCGTTCATGAAGGCCCTGCTGGAGGATCTGCGTGCGCTTGCATTCATGCTCGAAGCCGGACGAGTCGAAAGCGGAGTCACGCGCATCGGTGCTGAACAGGAGATGTTTCTGGTCGACCGCTATCTGCGACCTGCTCCGGTTTCGCTGGAAGTATTGGAGCAGACAAACGATCCTCGATTGACGACGGAAATCGCCAGGTTCAATCTCGAAGCGAACCTCACGCCCCTCGAACTCAAAGGCAAGTGCTTCACCCGCATGGACCAGGAGCTCGAGCATTTGATCAAGCTGGCACGCCACGCAGCCGCCACTCAAAGTGCAGACGTCCTTCTCTCCGGCATTTTACCGACGCTGCTAAAGTCGGATTTGACTCTCGACAATCTCACTCCGGTCACTCGGTATCACGAGTTGGATCGCGGTGTGATTCGCCTGCGCGGTGGTCCACTCTCGATTCATATCAAGGGCCTCGACGAGCTGCACCTGACGCACGACAACATCATGATGGAATCGTGCAATACGAGTTTTCAGGTCCACTTTCAAAGTAACGCGAAAGAATTTGCCAATCATTACAACGTCGCCCAGGCGATAACGGCGCCCGTGCTGGCTGTCGCCGTTAATTCACCGTTGTTGTTTGGTCAACGACTATGGCAGGAGACGCGAGTCGCGTTATTTCAGCACTCAACAGACGAGCGCTCGCGGCCGCAACTCGCGCGCAATCAACCAACGCGCGTCAGCTTCGGCGATCGCTGGCTGCTCGATTCAGTCGTTGAACTCTTTCACGATCAGATCACCCGTTTTCGTCCGATCATGATCAACGAGCCGAACGAGAATCCTTTCCACGTTCTGGCACGCGGTGAAACGCCGTCTCTTTCGGCCTTACGGCTTCACAACGGAACTGTCTGGCGTTGGAATCGAGCCTGTTACGGAATTACCGACGGCGTTGCACACCTGCGTATTGAGAACCGCGCCCTGCCTTCTGGTCCAACGGTGGTGGACGAGATAGCCAACGCCGCATTCTTCACGGGTTTGATGTCCGCGCTGCCACAGGTCTATGGCGAGATATCACAACGAATGGCGTTCGACGATGCGAAGCTGAACTTCTTCAAGGCCGCGCGGCATGGGCTCGACGCGCAGTTCCAATGGGTTGACGGCGAAAGCCACAGCGCGCCCTCGCTGATCCTGGACCATCTGCTGCCACTGGCCCGGCAGGGATTGCTCGAAGCGCAAGTAGCCACAGAAGACGTCGATAAATATCTCGACATCATCGAAGAGCGGGCGCGGAGTCGCCAGACTGGCGCAACCTGGACCATGAAGTCACTTTCTGCAATGGATCAGTCGACGTCAAAAAGTACTCGCCAGAGAAGGTTGACGTCGGCAATGCTAGACAATGAGAAAACCGGAGAACCGGTACATCGCTGGCCCATCCTCGAAGAACTTGAGGCCGCCGAATGGCAGGACGGCTACCGCACTATTGGCCAGTTCATGTCGACGGATCTATTCACCCTTAAGCCTGACGACTTAATCGATCTCGCGGCGAGTGTGATGGACTGGCGCCACATCCGTCACGTGCCCGTTGAAGACGAAGACGGCCACCTGGTTGGTTTGGTAACCCATCGTGGCCTGCTCCGCATTCTGAACATCTCGAACCGTACCGAGCGCTACGATGGTCCAACGACTGTGCGCGAAGTGATGATCGAGAGTCCCGTTACCGTTTCGCCATCGACGTCTTCGCTCGAAGCGATTCAGATCATGCGCAGCAATCGTGTCGGCTGTCTTCCCGTCGTCGAAGACAACGAGTTGGTGGGCATTGTTACCTCTTACGATTTTCTAGAAGCCTCAGCGCGACTGTTCCAGCATTACCTCGCCGCAACAGCTGACAAGCAAAAAAGAAGCCGGGCCCGAGCACAGGGAGCTTAATCATGCCGAGCGCGCAAAAGGTAGAAATCGATGAACCACTGAGAAACGCTGCTGGTGAGGATCTGCACTTGCTGTTGCGTGAGTTTCACGCTTCGAAGATCAGAGACCTGAACTTGCTTTACGGCCGCGGAAGTGTGTTATTCGCCCAGGGTGAGCCGGCGCACGGCGTCTACATACTACGGGCGGGCAGGGCCGCCGTCTCGATCTCTTCTAGCGAAGGACGGATCGTTATACTGCGCATCGCGCAACCTGGTGACCTGCTGGGCATGAATTCGGTTCTCCAAAACGCAACCTACGATACGACCGTCAAAACACTCGAACCCTGTCGTGTCGATTTCATCCCTCGTCACGAATTCATCGAGCTGGTTGAACACAACGCAGGTGCGGTGGCCGTAATGAAACTCTTGAGCCGCGAGTTGGCTGAACTTACGGATCGCGCAACCTCGCTGCTCCTGCCGCAAACAGCCCGCGCCCGATTGGCACGAGTGCTGCTACAATGCAGCAAAGAGCCGGGCGGGAATGACTCTCGAGCAAGGGTAATCGACAAGGTCCTAACGCATGAACAAATCGCCCAAATGATCGGCTCGTCGCGAGAGACCGTCACGCGTTCGCTGGCGGATCTCGCTAGACGCCAGATAATTGGCACCACGTCAGACAACATCGTTATCCGCGACCTCGCCGGACTGGAAGAAGCCGCTCAAACGTGACAGCCGTCACAGCGAAAGCCGTGAGTTAGAACCTAGAATGCCATGGCATTTCTCGCCCAAGGTCAGTATTCGCGGAAGTCAGGAAGGGCAAAACGATGAATCGACTCGTTAAAGCACTCCTGATCTGTGGGTTAGTCTTTTCCACGATCGGATGGCTTAGCTACAACAGATCCTCTCACTCTGCCGAGATCAGTCCGTCCGAACTCGCGATGTATAAGGCGACTGAACAGGGCGGTGATTATGTTGGCACGGAGACTTGTAAAACCTGCCACGAGGACCAGTTTAAGAACTTCTCACATACTTCCCATGCCAAGCTAACAAAGATCAGCACTTGGAAGGAGAAAGTGACGGGTTGCGAGTCGTGTCACGGTCCCGGTAGAGCCCACGTTGAGGAAGGCGATCCCGCGAAAATAATGTCCTTCAAAAACAAGTCTTCCAAACAGATTTCGGAAACATGTCTCGGCTGCCACTCCGGCAAGGAAGAACACAACAACTTCCGTCGCGGTGAACACTGGCGGAACGATATTGGTTGTACCGATTGTCACTCGAGCCATTCTCCCGAAAGCGGACGACAACTCGCCGCTTCCAACGTCTTTGTATCATCGACAAACTCGCAAAAGCCAGGCATCGCGAGTCTGAAGCTACTCAAGACGAGCGAACCGCAGCTTTGTTTCAGTTGTCACAGTGAGACGAAGCACCAGTTTCAATTGCCTTTCCATCATAAGGTAATGGAAGGGGCGATGAAGTGCAGCGATTGTCACAATCCGCACGGAGGGTTTGAACTAAAACAAACGCGGCTCGCCACCGGCGTTGATGCGGCCTGCCTCAAGTGTCACGTGGACAAACAAGGTCCGTTTGTTTATGAACATGCTCCGGTTAAAACCGAAGGTTGCGTTGCCTGTCACACGCCTCACGGCTCATCCAATCCGCGCTTGCTGATTACGAGCCGTGTCGGCCAACTCTGTCTGACGTGTCACAGCGTTGCGCATGGTGTTGGCGCGGAAGAGCCGGCCGGTCCACAACATAACCAAAACGCGCAATACGCGAACTGCACGAATTGTCATATCAAGATCCATGGCTCTCGAACGAGTCCCGTCTTTTTCCGTTGATGACCGGGAGCTTACGTTGACACCTGACAGACAGATTTAGACTCACGCAGTGAGGGTTAGGTCCATGAGCACGAAGCAAAACTTGTCGTGGCGCATAGTTGGAATGGTGCTGGTCATGATGGCGACCGCAGCTTTGGTTGCGGCCCAACAACCGTCACCGTCACCATCTCCACAGAAATCCGATTCCTCTGGCACTCCGACTGAAAGCGGCGAAGCCGCCGGCGACTACACCGTTATCTCGAGTGTTGAGTTCGGCTATCGCGGAATGAGTGTCGTCGGCGATCACAATAAGTACCAGAGCGATCTAAATTACCGGACGGGACCGCGACTGTTCGACAGTTCGTTCCTGCTTAGATCGACGAACGGCGAGGGCGCTCTCTTCGAGACACTCCTGGTTAATTCAACCGGTTGGGGCGCCGATCCGCAGGGCACCGTTCGCGCCAGTGTCGAACAGCCGGAATGGTACCGCTTCGACGCCACCTATCGCCGCTTCAAGTATTTCCGGTTCCTTAACAATTTCGCGAACCCGAATTGGATATTCAGTCCCGCACAATTCAGCGTTCCACCAAAGCCTGTGACCGGCGAACACGGACACGACACGAGAATTCAACTGGGAGATTTTGATCTCACTCTGTTCCCGAAGAACGATCGAATTCGGCTTAACATCGGCTACTCCCCCGAACGTTACAGTGGTCCAGCATTCATTAATTATCACGCCGGCGGCAATGAATTCATTACGCTGCAACAGATTAATTCACGCGCCAACGATTTCCGCGTGGGAGCAGATGGCCGGCTCGGGCCGGTGAATTTTTCATTCCTCCAGGGGTTTCGACGCTTCCGCGACGACACGACTATCGATCTTGGAGTTACTCCGGGGATCAACCTAAATCCTACCGCCGCTAGTTTGACCAGCTTCAATCGTGACGAACCTGCGCGCGGCAGCGTGAATTACACCCGTTTGAGTCTGCAATCGCTAATCGCTAAGAAGCTCGACATCACAGGCCGCGTCATTTACAGCAAATCCGAGCAGAATTTTAGTTTTCTTGAAAGCTTCACCGGTCGAAACTGGAACCCGCGCATCACGGGATTTCCCCCTAGTCCGCCCGCAGCGACCCCAAACATTCTGAATCTTGGGCAATACAATCTATCGGGCAACACAGAACGGCCAAACTGGCTTGGTGATTTGGGCCTGACCTTCCTGGTAACCGATAAGCTTCGTATTTCGAACACGACCAAAGTGGAGACGTTCGAGATCAACGGTTTGGCACTTTTCAGCGATTTCTTCTCTGTCACTCGCGGTAACCGGACCGACACGGTTGCAATTACCGATCGAAACGTAATCACAGGCATTGATTACCGGAGAATCCAGAACACGCTCGAGGGCGACTACCAGTTCAACCCGCGTTATTCGATTCACCTCGGTTATCGTTATGGAACGCGACGCGTCACGGAGTCGATCAGCGGCTTCAATCTGGGCACCAACGCGCCCACCCCAATCGTTCCTGACAGCCACACCGAAGATAACCACACCAACGTTTTCATCGGCGGTTTCAAGGCCAGACCGACAAACGATTGGACCATCTACTTCGACGCGGAACACGGGAGCGCTGACAACGTCTTCACGCGCATCGGCAATTACGACTTCACCAACATTCGCGCGAAGACGAGGTTCAAGCCCACCGAGCGAGTTACCTTCAATCTCGCGGTCATCGCGAAAAACAATGCCAACCCGTCGGAGATCGCAGGCGTTTCGCTCGCGGATTTTGGCGTAAGCACAAAGTCGAGGATCTTTACTTCCTCGCTGGATTGGGCAACGACTTCAAATTTCTCGGTTAGCGGCGGCTACAATTTCCATTGGGTTAATAGCAAGGCGATCGTCGACTACTTCTTCAACAGCGTTCAGCATCCGTTCGGCAACAGCCTCTACTACATGCGGAATCACTTTTTCTATGTGGAATCTGTCGCCCGTCTTGCGCCGCGCGCTACCCTGTTTACCGCTTATCGAATCAATAAAGACACCGGTCAAGGGAGCCGCGTAGCTGATCCGACCGGTATTCCGGGCACGTTGATCGCTTCGTATCCGATGAGCTTCCAATCCCCTGAGGCCCGGCTCGCTATCAAGTTGCATCACCGGCTCGATTGGAATATTGGTTATCAATACTACAACTACAACGAAAGCACGATAGTTGGACCACGGCCGCAGAACTATCATGCGCATCAGCCGTATACGTCGCTGCGCCTGTATTTCGGCCGCAGGGAATAGGGTTTAGCAGGTTCTTACTTCTTGAGATAGTTTTCGCGCAAAGGTGCAAAGACGCGAAGCAAAGCGAGAATTTATTCTCTCTTTGCGTCTTTGCGCTTTTGCGGGAGAACTGCTTTTACTTTATTAGCGGGCGTGCTCAAACTAGCAACATTTCTGGTGATAGGCCTGGCCTTATCGTCAATGCTGACGATGGTGGGGTCGTTCGCGGCCGTGGAACCACAAACACGCGCACAAACACCCCGCCGTCGCGCTCCGCGAGCACCACAAAAGCCCCGCACAAACTATGCCGAGTTTTCGCATACCACACACGCGATAAAAGAAAAGCTGAAGTGTGACGCGTGTCATAAGTTTCCAACTGCCAATTGGAAGGAAGTTCGTAAGGGCGATGAGGCTTTCGCGGACGTCGCGGAGTTTCCGGAACATGCAGCGTGTCTTGATTGCCACCGGGAGCAATTCTTCGCGCGCGAGACTCCCGCTCCCCGCATCTGCTCCAATTGCCACGTAGCGGTAACTCCGCGTAACACTGTGCGCTTCCTGTTTCCGAGTTTGGGAGACGTGACCGATCCCTCACGTCCGCAACGAGAGGCGGTCAGCGAGTTCTTAGTGCATTTTCCGCACGAAACTCATCTCGACGTTGTCGGTCGTAACACTCCTGAACCACGGTTCGTAGCAGTATCGTGGAACGGCCGGCAGCAGAAGGCACCACCGGCAAACTGCGGGGTCTGTCATAAAACGTATCAACCGCAAGGTCAATCAAGCGAAGAGTATGTGACGAAGCCGCCAAAAGACTTAGGCGATGCGTTCTGGTTGAAGAAGGGCACATTCAATACGATCCCCAACAGTCACACCGGATGCTTTACGTGCCATAACGCCGAGTCCGGAATTGCGCCTGTTTCTTCTGATTGTCAGACATGTCATAAACTGCCGGCTTCGCCTGTACAAACTAACAGTGACTTCGATCCCGGCCTGCCTGCGACGATGGGAATCAAGGATCGCGTCATGCTGAGCGCGTGGCGCGAACGAATTTCCGCGGGCGCGTATCGCCATGAGGGTGGCGCGCATCCGGATCTCGCATGTACAGATTGTCACGTGCCGGCGAAGATGAACACGGTCGATGTACAGACGCTCCGTGTCCCTGTGAGCTCATGCGGCGGCGCCGAGGGCTGCCATGCGACGGCGACGCTGGACGAAGGTGGAATTCTGAATTACGAGATCGACCAAAAGAAAAAGGACGTGCGTTTCGTCTGTACTAAGTGTCACATAACTTTTGGCAAGCAAGGCGTGCCGGCAAGTCACGTTAGCGCAATTCCGAAACCAACGAAGTGAAGCTTGTTGAAACAGATGACTGGGCCATCCTGCAGGTTTTTGGCGCGCTGCTTAATGATGCTCGCATTTGTAGTTGCGCCGATCGAAGGTTTTTCGCAAACGCCGGGCACCGATTTTTCGAAGTTCAAGCACGACAACCCGAACCATTCGCGGTTGCCGTGCCTCTTGTGCCATCGAAGGGAAACGAACGAACCGCGTCCGGCGATGCCCGGCGCCGACAACCACGCTCCTTGCGCCGGTTGTCATGCGAAAGAGTTTGCGAACTCGGACCACCAGATTTGCACGATCTGTCATACGAACGCACAGGCGGGAACGGTAAAGCCTTTTCCGCGGCTTTCGAGTTTTGGAATGCGTTTTGATCATGCGCGCCACCAGAGAACAAGTTGCGCGAGTTGTCATAGGCCATCACGAGGTGGAGTCGCACTATCGATACCAACTGGTTTCAATGCGCACACGAACTGCTTTGGGTGTCACACGCCGCGCGCACAGTCGAACGGCCGCGACATTTCGTCATGCGGTACTTGTCATCAGTTGGGCCGGACTGCCCGCGCGTCTACTGCGGCGCCGGCATTTCGCGTCGGTTTTAGTCATGCAAAGCATGATCGCTCTGAGGGCTTGAACTGTAACGCGTGTCATCGAATCCAGGCGGGGCGAACGCAAGTGACCGCGCCTCAGCCGTTGCATCATCACGCTGCGCCACGCGCGTTCAGTTGTATGTCGTGCCATAACGGCAAGCGCACTTTTGGCGGTGATGATTTTTCAATGTGTAAACGCTGTCACACGGGAACAAGATGGCGCTTTTGACCACGTGTTCGAGAGGGAGGGAGTCATGAGAATCCTGGTTGCAATGTTGTCCATAGTCGCGTGCGGAATGATCGTGTTCAGTGGTTCAAACACTGTCTTTGATGCATCGGCACAGGAAGGACGAAAACCAAAAGACGAAATTATTCTCGGGCCTTACGCGAAGTTGGGCGGTGTAAAGTTTAGCCACGTGGACCACATCACAAAAAATCGCAGCATCGATGGAACTAAACCGATTGCTTGCATCGAGTGTCATCACACCGCGCAACCGGCATCCGAAGCTGCCAAGCATCCGCCACACAAGACTGCCTGGCCCGCAGATAGGACCACAACTCTGACTGCGGAGTTGCTGGAGAAAGACCCTAATGCTCCCCCCGTGAATGCCTGCACCGACTGTCATGCACGAGCAGGAACGAAGCCGAAGCTATTGCCTGATTTTCCAACAATCAAAGTCGAAGGCGTCGCCGAACCGATCACCTTAGATAACCAGCAGGCCTTTCACCGCAATTGCACCAGTTGCCACGATGAAGTGGCAAAAAAGGGGACGACCACCGCACCAACATCCAAGAAGTGTGTGGCCTGTCACAAGAAGAGCGCGGCGTGAGTGCGGGAACTTTCCCAAACGGATGCGGGAAAGTGCGCAAAGTCAGTAGTTTGGGCTGCAAATGGATGGAGTTTGACCCGGCACAGTCATTGCTCCTCTCCTCGGTGAGAAACGGCAACCGCCGTTTGAGAGGGAGGGTTGGGATCGATGAAAACGTTGAAAATCATGACGCTCACCACGGTGGTGGCAATGCTTGTCGCGGGTTTTGCACTTATTTCAGCTGCTGCTCGAGTCGATAAAGAACAGGATTTTGATGCGGCGGCCTTTTACAAAGCGAAATGCCAGGTTTGTCACGGCGCCGCTGCCGAAAAGAAGTTTGACGCAACTTTAGCTGACGCCGATCTCGTGCAGATCGTCCTTAACGGTAAGAAAGGTGAGAAGCCTCCGTTCATGCCGGGGTACGCCGAGAAAGGCGTTACCGAAGAGCAGGCCAAAGCACTGGTGGCTCTCATGAAGTCGTTAAAGAAGTAACACGCACGACCTTGACACTCTCTGTGTAACCTTCCACGGAAGAATTTGCATAGAGAACACCCAGTTAGGATTCACAACTTAGACGCCTCTTGTGCGAAAAGAAAAGCACAGGAGGTGTCTGTGTGTATTTTCTGATGAAGCGTTGCGCGACATTTCTTCTGGTGCTGATTGCGTCACTGGTTTTACCGGTGGACAGTGCGATCGCTCAGCAATCAACCGCGCCTTCGGCATCATCGCCGCCCTCTTCAACGCCAACACTCGATTGCCAGGGGTGTCATGCACCGGGCAAAACTTTGCCCTACCTCGGCGGCGACAAGTTTCACGCTGACGCTCACACCGCCTACGATCGCGGCTTTCACGCACGCGGTATTCAAGGTGGAATGAAGGCCGCCACCTGCGTCGATTGTCACACCACAAATCACGACTTGACCAAGATCCTTCCCGCCAGCGATCCCAAGTCTACTATCAGTCGCAGCAACATCGCCGAAACCTGCGGCCGCTGTCATGGCGACAAGTCGATCATGAGAGGAAGCGGCATTAGCGATCGGCCTTTTCTGTCTTATCGAGAGAGCGTGCACGCGAAAGCCCTCGCGCAAGGCAACATCTCAGCGGCCGTTTGTACTGACTGCCACAATAGTCACGACATCCTTCCCGCTGCCGATCCTCGATCGCCAATAGCGAAGGTCAACATCCCTGCTACCTGTAGTAAATGCCACGAGTCCGAAAGCGCTGAGTTCATGCAGAGTGTTCATGGACAAGCCGTGACGCGTGGTGTGTCGCGATCTCCGGTTTGCACTGACTGTCACGGAATCCATGGCATTTCCTCTCCCGTTGAACAAGCGACAGCCAATGCTACCACCGCGGTGGCTACTGATACGTGTGCTGGATGTCATGAAGGAGTAGCTCTCACGCGCGAATTCGGAGTCGCGGGCGGACGGGTCAGCAGTTACAAGGACAGTTACCACGGCCTGGCGTCGGAATTTGGATCGAAAGTCGTCGCGAACTGTGCCAGCTGCCACGGCGTGCACAACATCCTGCCTTCATCAGATCCGAAATCGATGATCAGCGCCAACAACCTCCCGCAAACGTGCGGACAGTGCCATATCGGCGCGGGCGTCAACTTCGCTAGCGGCAAGATCCACCTGAGCTCCGAACTGGTGGCCACAGCCGCCGCGGAGGACGCCGGGTTGATTGGGACGCGGATCGTTCGTTGGATCTACATTCCTCTTATCGTTTTAGTGATTGGCGGCATGGCGCTTCACAACGGTTTGATCTGGTTTCGCAAAGCTGCGGCAAAGAAACGCAGGGAACGTCAGATCGTGCGCCTAAGCGTCAATCAACGAGTGCAGCATTGGTTGTTGCTGACGAGTTTTATCGCCCTCGTCCTGAGTGGATTCGCCCTCCAGTATCCTGACTCGTGGCTGGCGTCGTTACTAGGTGGAAGTGAAAACCTGCGCCGGATCATACATCGCGTTGCCGCTGTGATTATGCTCGTAGTCGGCGCTTACCACCTCGCTTATCTTGTCATGGCGAAAGAAGGGCGGCTGTGGTTGAATGACATGCTCGTCAGGGGAAAAGATTTCCGCGATGTGTTGGGTAATTTCCAATACTATCTGGGTAGCTCAAAAGCCAAACCGAAAATTGCTCGATTTGGTTACGCGGAGAAGGCGGAGTATTGGGCAGTAGTATGGGGCACCATAATTATGGGCCTGACGGGCCTGATGATTTGGTTCAAACTGGGCATCTTCGCATTTTTGCCGCGTTGGACCATCGACATCGCTTTGGCAATCCATTTTTACGAAGCAGTATTAGCAACACTCGCGATCATTGTGTGGCACTTCTATCACGTCATCTTTGACCCTGACGTCTATCCAGTGAACTTCGCTTTTCTCGACGGCCGCGTTTCGGAAGAGCAGTACCGTGAAGAGCACGAATTGGCTTATGAAGAAAGCCAAAAAGCCGGAGAAGAACAAGCAGGACGAGAAGAACCAGAAGGTGAACAAGCACAGGAAGCATAATGAGCCAAGCTGAACAACCCACTCCAAAACCACCGAGTCTGTTTCGCAATTACATTAGTTTCGTGGGCGCCGCGATCGCCAGCGCGGCTCTGGTGAGCGTAGTGCTTCTGTTTCTTGTTGAGATAACGTCAAAACAGGAAAACCCGTATCTAGGAATTCTTACCTACATAGTCTTTCCGTCAATCCTGATTTTTGGCTTGTTTATTATAATCCTCGGCCGATTTGTTGAACGTCGACGCCGGCATAAGACTTCGCCCACGGAAATAGCGGCTTATCCCAGGCTCGACCTCAATGATCCGCGAGCGCGCCGTGCGTTTTTCACGTTTCTTGTAATGACGTTTCTATTCATTTGCGCCAGCGCATTTGGCAGTTACAAGGCGTATGAATACAGCGAGTCAGATGCCTTTTGTGGTGAGGCGTGTCATTCGGTTATGAAACCCGAATACGTGGCCTACAAAGCAGGAGCGCACGCGCGGGTAGGCTGTGTTCATTGTCACGTTGGGCCAGGAGCCGGATGGTACGTGCGTTCCAAACTGTCCGGTGCTTACCAACTCTATTCGGTAAGTTTCAACAAGTATCCTCGGCCGATCACAACGCCGGTCCATAATCTGCGCCCGGCGCCCGAAACCTGCGAGCAATGCCACTGGCCCGAAAAGTTCTTCGGCGCGCAAATGAAGGTTTTCAACCATTACGCTTACGACGAAAAGAACTCACTGAGACAGACACGAATGCTGCTCAACGTTGGCGGCGGCAGTCCTACCACGGGCCAGGTTGCGGGAATTCACTGGCACATGAATATCGCCAATACGATCGACTACATCTCAACGGACCACCAGCGCCAGGCTATTCCCTGGGTGCGAATAAAAGATCGCGAGGGAAATGTAGTCGAATATCACGATCGCACTCGGCGTCTCACGCAACCGCAGATCGATGCGGCCACTCCACGACGCATGGATTGCGTGGACTGCCATAACCGCCCCGCCCACGTCTATTTGCCACCGGATGCGGCTTTGGACCAATCGTTCGCTGCCGGTAGGCTGGATACTTCACTGCCCTTTCTCAAACGAGAGGCGGTAGCGGCGTTGAACAAGTCGTATCAAACCGAAGACGAGGCAGTTCGCTCGATCGCCACTACTCTCGACGGATTCTACAAGTCAAATTACAGCCAGCTTTATGCTCAGAAAAGCGACGAGATTAAAGGGGCAGTGACCGAAACACAACGAATCTTCAAGACCTACTTTTTCCCGGAGATGAAAACGAATTGGGCCACGCATCCGAACAACATTGGTCACCTTTATTCGTCGGGTTGTTTCCGGTGTCATGATGGAGAGCACGTTAGCGATAGCGGCAAGGTTATCCGGAACGACTGCAACATCTGTCACACGGTCATCTATGACTCAGAGAATCCCGCAGCTTCGGTAAAGATCGCGGGATTCCAGCACCCGGTGGATCTTGGCGCCCTCAGCGATCGAAA
>Ga0209486_10000070_pt1 | contig 51725 bp, 47 predicted proteins | sample NCCompost_FD_187518 | JGI IMG/M metagenome (GOLD analysis project Ga0209486, IMG submission 187518) | Agricultural soil microbial communities from Utah to study Nitrogen management - NC Compost (SPAdes) (version 2) | ecosystem: Environmental > Terrestrial > Soil > Agricultural land | place...
TTAGCCGCCGCCAGCCGCTCCATCGCCGCGCAACGCGAGGCGCTGGTCGAACAATGGATCGCCTGGCTGGGCGACCGCATGTGGGTGAGCAGCGCGGTGCCCCGGGACATCATCCGCCAGGAACTTTCGCTCCTGATCGACGTCTTCGGCTCGATGGTCGGGCCGCTCCGCCGGGAAACCAAGAGCATCTGGGTCAAGGTTACCGAGGAGTATGGCCGCCACGCGGCGATCCGCGGACTCGCCGCGGGCGAAGTGGTGGAGGAGCTCCAGTACCTGCGCGAGCTGCTGATCCGTTTCCTGGCCCCATCCATCGCCGCGCTGCGGCCCCGTCAGGGGATGGCGCTGCTGCTTCGGCTCAATCGGCTGGTGGACAAAGGTGTGGCCATGGCGGTGGTGGGATACACCGATGCCATGGTCGCCAGCATCCTCCCCGATTCGGGCGACCGCTCCACGGGTCGGCGCACCCCCGATCCCGCCGACCTGAAGCAGGCACTCAGCGCGATCCGGGCGGAGCTCGATCGGACCATCGCGCCGGCCGCGTAGCAACCGCCCCACCCCGCATCAATAGGGTCCCACCCCGCACCAAGTCCATCGCGAACGTGCATCCGCGATGGTCACCGCCGAGCTGCTCCGCGCCATTCATCGGGTCGAAGACCTTCCCCGGCTGGCGGCTGCCCTGGGATATGAAGCCAGGTGGCGGGAGCTGCCATCCGGCTCGCTTCCTGGAGAGGGACGGCCGGTGCTCATCGGCCAGCTGGGCGACTTCTGCTGGTACGGAATCCCGGCGTCCAGCCCCGGGGCTGTCAAAGCCGCCCGCGCGCTCACCGCCCGGGGCCTTCCCGCCGTGGTGGTGGGGCTTCACCCGGGGGCCGGTTGGATCACGGTCGCCTGCGGGGCGGCCCGTCCCCTCGACATTCAGCTCGACGCGCCGGAGCCGCTCGCCCTCGCCAGGCTCCGCCGGGCAGCCGCCATCCCGGGCGAGCACCCGCTCGCGGCGGCCCAGCGGATCGGTGATGCTCTGGGCGGCCTGGGAGTGGATCAGCGCTTCTTCGCCGGATTCCGGCGGGTACTGGACGCGGTCATCGCCGCGCTCCCGCCCGGCATCCCCCGGCTGGACCGCCACGGCCTAGGTCTCCTCCTCCTAACCCGCATCCTCTTCCTCTATTTCGTCGAAGCCAAGGGATGGCTGGCGGGACGCCCCCGGTTCCTGCGCGAAGAAGTGGACCGCTGCCTGTCGGCTCGCCGCTCCCTGCATCGCGATCTGCTCCGGCCTCTTTTTTTCGGAACCCTGAACCGGCCCGCCGATCAGCGGAGCGCGCTGGCCCGGCGCTACGGCGCGGTTCCCTTCCTGAACGGCGGCCTCTTCGAGCCCCATCCGCTGGAACGGCGCTGGCGGGTTACGGTGCCGACGCCGGTGGTTCGGGATGCCTTCGACACGCTCTTCGAGCGATTCCATTTCACCCTCTCGGCGGCCCCGGACGAGGCCATCGCCCCCGACATGCTGGGGCGGGTGTTCGAAGGGGTCATGGCGCCGGACGAACGCCACGCCACCGGCACCTATTACACCCCCGATGCGCTGGTCCGGGCCGTCCTGCACGACGGACTCGCCACCTGGCTCGCCGGACGACTCGGTATCGGCTGGAGCGATGCAGCGGCGCGGCTCGATTCCCCCGACCCGGAGATCAGCCGGATCCTCTCCCGGGTCCGTCTGCTCGATCCGGCCGTCGGCAGCGGCGCTTTTCTGCTGGGTGCGCTCCGGCTGCTGGCCGGGCCCGACGGCACCCGGCGCGGCAGCCGGGCCTCGGCGCTTCGCCGGGTGCTGGCGGGCGGACTCTTCGGGGTGGACAAGAACCCGGCCGCGGTCCGTCTCGCGGAGCTCCGGCTCTGGCTCGAAGTAGTGTCCGCGGATCCCGGTGAGCGACCGGAGCAGGTCGCTCCGCTCCCCAATCTCGACGCCCTGGTGCGGCAGGGCGACAGCCTGCGGGACCCGGCGGACGGAACGGTCGGCTTCCGCCTGACCCGGCGGCGCGCCCTGGAGCTCGCCGGTTTGCGGCGAGCGGTCCTGCATGGCGTCGGTCCGGCAAAGACCGGCGCCCTGAGGGCGCTCCGGCGCGCGGAGCTGATCCTGGCGCGGGACGCCGCCGGCGCCGCGATCGAGCGCCTCGATGCCCGCATCGCCGAGCTGCTCGACCTGGCCCGGAGTCCGACGCTGTTCGGCGGCGCGCGGGGCTTGTCCCGCGAGGAGTGCCACACCCTCGCGGGTCTGCGTGCGGACCGCCGACGAGAACGGGAGCGCCGCCGCCTGCTCGATCGCTCCGGGGAAGTGCCCTGGTTCAGTTATGCCACCCAGTTCGCCGATGTCCTCGCCCGGGGAGGGTTCGATCTGGTGGTGGGCAATCCTCCCTGGGTGCGGGCCGAGTCGCTGGCGCCGGAGACTCGTCGGCAGATGGCCGAACGGTTTCGCTGGATGAAGGGCGCCCGCACCAGCGGCAGCGGATACGCCCACCAGCCCGATCTCGCCGTAGCATTTCTGGCCCGCGCGCTCGAGCTCACCGCGCCGCAGGGCGTGGTGGCCTACCTGGTGCCGGCAAAGCTCGCCACAACCGGATACGCCGCAGCGGCGCGAGCCGGCCTGGCCCGGCGCACCACCATCTCGCTGGCCGCCAACCTTGCCGGGGACAAGCGCGCAGGCTTCGACGCCACCGTCTATCCCATGGCGCTGGTGACCACCAATTCACCGCCGCCCGAGGACCATGTCGTCCGGCTCACCCTGGGCTCGCCCGACCTGGCCGGCGGAGTTCCCCAGCGGCAGCTCACTCAGGGACCCTGGGTGCTCGGCCACGGCGCGGTCGGGGACCTGATCCAGCGAATCGGGCGGCGCTGGCCACCACTGGGGGAGCGCTTCACCTGTCACCTCGGTGTCAAAACCGGGCTCAATCGGGCCTTCCTCGATCCGGGTTGCGACGTGGAGCCGGAGCTGGTGCGCTGGGCAGTACGAGGGCGGGACATTCGCCCCTTCGGAGCGCAACCGGTTCGCCGCATCCTCTGGCCCTGCGATGAATCGGGCCGGCCTCTCCCCAGGCTTCCGCCGGGAGCGGCGCGGCACCTCGCTCCTCATCACGGAGCGCTGCGGCGGCGTGCCGACCATGACGGCGGGCCGCCCTGGGAGATCTTCCGGACCGGGCCGGCACTCTCGCCTTATCGAGTGATCTGGTCCGATGTGGCTCGCCGGCTCGAGGCGGCACTGCTCAACGGCAGCGCGGCCACCACCCCGATCGCGCTCAACAGCTGCTACCTGATTCCGCTGGATAGGTGTCGGGTCGCCCTCCGGCTCACCGCCTGGCTCAACTCGGGATGGTCGCGGGCACTCGCCCGAGCCGGGGCGGAGCCGGCCAGCGGCGGATTTGCCCGGTTCAACGCCCGGGTGGTCTCGATGCTCCCGCTGCCCGAGGCGGTCCTTCAATCCTCCGATCTCTTCGAGCTGGCGCGCCAAGGCGTGGCGGGCACGCTCGAGCAGGCCGATCTCGATGACTGCTGCGCCGAACTGCTGGGACTCGCCTCCGGAGAGCGTGGGCTGCTCGCCGAGCTGGCTGACCCGGGCACCGTCCCTGGTCGCTGAGTCGCTGGTTGGGATCCGGCGCCCGCTCGAGGCCTGGCTCCGGGCCGGTCCGCCGGCGCCGCCGAATCAAGTCGCCGCGGCACTCGCCCGCGCGATGCTGCCGCCGGAGGCTCCGGACCAGCCGCCGCCCTGGCTTCGCGCCGACCAGCGGCTCTCCTTTCGCCGGGCCGTGGCGGCAATCCGGAGGCACGGAGGCGCCCTGCTCGCCGACGGAGTGGGAACCGGAAAGACCTGGATCGGTCTCGCGGTCGCATCGGCGATCGAACCGGCTCGTCCCATATATGTCATTGCCCCTGCCGGCATCCGCTCCCAATGGCATGAGGCCGCGGCGCGCATTGGCCTGACCATCGTAAGCCATTCCCATGAAACCCTGAGCCGCGGACGCCCACCTTCGGACCGGGCCGGTCCGGTCATCATCGACGAAAGCCACCGGTTCCGAACCCCGGCAACCCGCCGCTACGCGACCCTGGCGCCGTGGTGCGTGCAGCGACGAGGGATTCTCCTCAGCGCAACGCCGGTGGTGAACCGGCTCACCGACCTGGCCCACCAGCTTCTCCTTGTGATTCGCGACGACGCACTGGCCTGGAACGGGGTGTCCTCGCTCCGGCGGGCCCTGGAAAGCGGGTCGCCCCCCGGACTGGAGGAGCTGGTGGTGACCGGCGAGGACCGTTCGGGATGGCTTCCCCGTCGCCACGAATCGGCGGTCCGGCATGCCACGACTCCGGGGTGGCGGACGTTGCTCCGGGAATGCCGGAAGCTCCGGCTCTCCACCGACCCGGCCACGGCGGAGCTGCTAAGGTCGGTACTCCTGCACGCGCTGGCCTCGAGTCCGGCGGCGACGGCCGCAGCGCTCGCCCGCTACGGCGGGCTCCTCCGCCACGCCCGCGATGCGGCGGCGAGCGGGTTCAGACTCACCCGGGAGGCGATCCGCCGGTATGTAGGCGCCGACGCGGACCAGCTGGTGCTCTGGCCGCTGGTCGCGGAGCCGGCCCAGCGCGTCGAGCTGGTCCTCGAGGACCTCGAGCGAGTGAACCAGCTCGGGCGGCTGGCGGCGCAGGCCTGCTCCGGTTCGGATCCCAAAGCGCTCGCACTCGGCGAGGTGCTGGCAGACCGCAAACCGACACTCGTGTTCAGCACCGCCATCGCGACCGTGGCACATCTCCGGAAGCGGCTCGGAAGGAAGGGCATCGCCTGGTGTACTGGACACAGCGCCGGCCTCGACGGCTCGGAGCTTCCACGTGAGCCGGTGCTGGACTGGTTCCGCCGCGCCGAGCTGCCCGGGGATGGCCAATTCCCCAGGCCCACCGTGTTGCTGGCAACCGATGTCGCCGCGGAAGGCCTCGACTTGCCGCTGATCGAGCGGGTGGTGCACTACGATCTTCCCTGGACCGCGGTGCGGCTGGAACAGCGGAGCGGGCGGGCCATTCGGCTGGGCAGCAGTCACCCGCAGGTGGAGATCGTCCGGTTCGACCCACCCAGCGAGCTCAGGGCACTGCTGGGGCAGGAAGCAATCCTGGCAAGAAAAGCCGGGCTGCCCCTCCTGGTCGGACTGGATCAGGGACCCGATTCGGCGTGGCGGCTCCGGGCTCGAGTCGCGGGCTCATGGAGTGGACAGCCGAGGCAGGAGGGCACCGCGGTGGCGCGGGATCGGGAGGCCGGAGCGGTTGCCGGCATCCGCATTCGGTGGAGCGACGGCAGCGCCCGTGAGCTGGTGCTGGCCCGCCGCCGCGGCGGCTGGACCGCCGACGCCGCCACGATCGAGCGGCTGCTGAGCGCGGGCGCGGGCCGGGACCGCACCTCGGGAATACTCCCGGCGTCCGCGTTGCGCGCCGCGGTGCGGGGCCTCTCCTCACGGCTCTCCCACCTGCTCCGGGTCGCAAACGGCATCGAGCTGGGCACCACGCCGGGAGGGCGATGCGCCCGGATGTTGCGACGCCGCCTGCTGGCCCTCGCCAACGGGGCGACCCGCGAGCGCAACAGCCGGCGGCTCGAGGTGTTTGCGAAAGGACTCCGGCACCTGAGCCGCGGACTCACCGCGGGCGAAGAGCGTCGGCTGGAGACCTGGCTCAGGCTGGATGACCGGAGTCTGACGAACCGGCTTGCCCGGCTTCCGCTCGAGGCGCCCCGGCCCGTGGCGGTCGAGGTCTCACTCTTCTCTCTGCTGACAGTGGAGCCGGAGTAGCAGCCGCGCTACCTTTCCGCATGCCCAGGCTCACCACCGTGCTGTTCGATCTCGACGGCACGCTCATCGATTCGGTCCGCCTGATCCTGGACAGCTACCACCACACCCTGGCCTGTCACGGGCAGGAGCCATGTACCGACGACTTCTGGCTCGCCGGCCTTGGCACGCCGCTCCGGGTCCAGTTCCGCCCCTGGGCCGACGATCCGGTCCGGCTGGAAGCGATGATCGGAACCTACCGGGAGTACAATCTGGCCCACCACGACACCCGGGTCACCGCCTACCCCGGCGTGGTGGAGATGGTGCGGACCATTCGCCGGGCGGGCTATCGTACCGGCTTGGTCACCAGCAAGAACACCCCGGGGGCGCTGCGGGGACTCCGGCTGATCGGACTCGAGGAGGAGATCGAGCTGATCATCGGTGCCGAGGATGTCGAGAACCCCAAGCCCCATGCCGAGCCGGTCACCCTGGCGCTCACGCGGCTGGGCGAGCCGGCCTCGAGCGCACTCTACGTCGGCGACAGCATTCACGACATGGAGTCGGGGCGAGCCGCCGGGGTGGAGACCGCCGCGGTGCTGTGGGGGCCGTTCGGACGGGCACACCTGGAATGCACCGCGCCGGATCACTGGCTGGAAACGCCCGACGACCTCCTGCGTCTGCTGCAGGCTGATGGCTGAAGGCTGAGGGCTGAAGGCTGAAGGCTGAGGGCTAAGGTCTCCCCAACTCAAGGTCCCTCATGGACTGGCTCCTGCTCGCCGTTGCCGTGGCGGTGGTGGTGTACCTGGTCATCACCTTCAACGGCCTCACCCGGCTCCGGATGCTGGCCCGCAACGCCTGGTCCGACATCGATGTGCAGCTCCGGCGCCGGCACGACCTGGTGCCGGTGCTGGTCTCCACGGTCAAAGGCCACGCGGGTTATGAGAAGGGTACCCTGGAAGCGGTGGTCGAGGCCCGCAACCGCGCCGTGGGCGCGGGCGGACCGGCCGCCGCGGGGGCCGCCGAGCGGGAGCTGGCCGGCCAGGTGGGCCGCCTGCTGGCGCTGGCCGAAGCCTATCCCGAGCTGCGCGCCGGGGAGAGCTTCCTCGAATTGCAGCGCTCGCTTACCGAGATCGAAGACCACATTCAGAACGCGCGCCGTTACTACAACGCGGTGGTCCGGGACTACAATACCCGGATCGAGCAGTTTCCTTCCAGCCTGGTGGCGCGTCCGTTCGGCTTTCGCACCGAGGAATTCTTCGGGCTGGAGGACCGCGCCGAAGCGGCGGTGCCGCGGGTGGACGTATGACCGGGCGCGCGCTCCTCACACTGCTCTTCTGGATCGCGGCGCCGGCCGCCGCGCAGCGCACCCTCGAGATCGAGCGTTTCGACGCCCGCATCACCGTGAATGCCGACGGGACCATCGACGTGCTGGAATCCATCCGGGCGAAATTCACCGGCTCCTGGAACGGCATCTACCGCAAGGTCCCGGTGGAGTACCGTACCGCCCAGGGCTTCAAGTGGACCGTCCGGGTCGAGCTGATGTCCGCCACCGACGCGGAGGGGCAGGCGCTGCGGACCGAGACCAGCCGCGAGGGGCACTTCGTCCAGTACAAGATGTGGATCCCCGGCGCCGTCGACGCGGTGCGCAGCGTGGTGCTCCGCTACCGGGTCAAGAATGCGCTCCGCTTCTTCGAGGACCACGACGAGCTGTACTGGAACGTCACCGGGGACGAGTGGGATGTCGCCCTCGGCGATGTCAGCGCGGCGATCGAGCTGCCCGCCGCCGCCACCGGCCTCCGCGCCACCGCCTTCAACGGGGTCTACGGCTCGACCTCGCGCGAAGCGGACGTGGCCATGGAGGGCACCGTGGTCCGGATTACCATGCCGCGCAAGCTGGAGTTTCGCGAAGGGCTTACCGCGGTGGTGGGATGGGACAAGGGGCTGGTCCCCGAGCCGACCAAGGCCGACAAGGTCGCCGGATTCCTGGGAGCCAACTGGCCGCTCGCGCTGCCGATCCCGGTCCTGCTCGGGATGCTGTTTCTCTGGTCCCGGCGGGGCCGGGATCCCCGGCAGCTTCCGGTCTCCGTCCAGTACGAGCCGCCCCCCGGGCTCACGCCCGCCGAAGCCGGAACGCTGACCGATGAGTCGGCCGATATGCGCGACATCACCGCCACGATCGTGGACCTCGCGGTGCGGGGACAGCTCAAGATCGAGGAACGGGAGGAATCCAAGCTGTTCGGGCTGGTGAAGGACAAGGAGTTCGTATTTCATCGCACCGCACCGAAGGCGCCTCAGCTGCCCCTGCAGCCCTACGAGTCCAAGGTCCTCGAGGGGATCTTCCAGGACGGGGCCCGGGAAGTCGAGCTGTCCGATCTGAAGAACGAGTTCTACAAGCACCTGGGCGACATCAAGTCGGGCATCATGAACCGGCTGGTGCAGCAGAGACTCTACGCTAAACGTCCCGATCACGTGCGGGGCCGGTGGATCGGCCTCGGGGTGGCCCTCGGTCTCATCATCGCGATGGGGGGAGGCGCGCTGGCGTCCGGGACCGGCCTGGCCCCGGTGTCGTTCGTGGTCGCCGGAATCGCCATCGGGTTGATCGTGATCATCGTGGGATACCACATGCCCGCCCGCACCGTGGCCGGCGCACGCACCCTCGAAAAGGTGCTCGGCTTTGCCGAATTCCTGGAGCGGGTGGACAAGGAGCGGTTCGAGACGGTGGTGAAAACGCCGGAGATGTTCGAGCGGTACCTTCCCTATGCCATGGCGTTCGGGGTGGAGAAGAAGTGGGCGGCCGCGTTCCGGGACATTTATCTGGAACCGCCGACCTGGTACGCCGGAAGCAGCATGCACGGATTCAACGCGAGCGTGTTTTCCAGCAGGCTCTCGGCCATGTCCACTCAGGCCGGCAGCACGATGAGCTCCTCGCCTCGCAGCTCGAGCGGCTCGGGATTCAGCGGCGGATCTTCGGGCGGCGGCGGAGGCGGCGGAGGTGGAGGCGGGTTTTAGCCTCGGCTCACCCGGGGGTACATTGCTCGACCGGCATCGCGAGGCAGCCTATGGCAGGGAAACCGTCCCCCACAATCCGTGAGGTGCTGCACTCGACCGACCCTGCGGTGGCCAGGGGACACGGCCTGATCTGGCGCACCTTTCACAAGTCGGAGTCGGTAGGACGGGGCGAGTGGCTCAACTCGCTGCGCGAGCGGGAAGCGGGGCTGTGGACCGACATGCGCTGGCATCTGCTGGTTGCCGAGCTGGCCGGCGCGGTGATCGGGGTGGCCACCGGCACCTATCTCGGCAGCATCAACACCGCGGTGATCGGGTACATCGCCGTTTCCCGCGCCGCCCGGGGCACCGGCGTCGGCCCGCGGCTCCGAACCCGGCTCCGGAACCTCTTCCGCCGCGACGCACGCCAGCTGAGCGGGAAGCCGCTCCAGGCCATTATCGGAGAAATCCGGCGGGACAATCCCTGGCTCCGGACCCTGATCCGGCGTGACAAGGTGCTTGCCCTCGACTTCGGATACCGCCAGCCTCGGCTTCGCCCGGGGGAGCCGTCGGTTCCCCTGATCATGTACTACGAAGGACTCGACCGGGTCCGGCACCGGCTGCCGAGCGCGCAGATCCGGAAACTCCTCTACGTACTCTGGCGCAGGACCTACCGAATCGCGCAGCCGTTGTCGGACCCGGCCTTCCGGCGCATGCTCGCAGAGCTGGACGGGAGGTCGTTCATTGGCGAGATCCGCCTGGACGATCTGCCTGCCCGGGCATGATTCCCCCGGAAATCGCTGGCGACCACCACCGTCGGAGGCACCAATGCGCGAGCAATTCGACCTGATTCTCGATTCGCTGCAGAACTCCTGGTTCCAGATCGCGGCCTACCTTCCCCGGGTACTCACCGCCATCGTGCTCCTCATCCTGGGCTGGCTCATCGCCCGGACGGTGCAGCGGGTGGTGGTCCGGCTGCTTCGGCTGGCCCGGCTCGAAGCCGCGGCGGAGCAGACCGGGGTGGACGACTTCCTGGTGCGGGGCGGGGTCCGCTTCACGGTGGTGACCCTGATCGGCGAGATCTTCTACTGGGGCCTGATCCTGATCTTCGCCGTGGCGGTGTTCAATCTCATCGGCCTCACCATGAGCCAGGAGTCGGTGGCCCGCCTGACCAGTTACGTCCCCAACGTCATGGCCGCCCTGGTGGTGCTGATCTTCGGCTCGCTTGGCGCCCGGCTGATCCGGGGGCTGGTGGTCGCCTATCTTGGCAACGTGGGGGTGAAGGGCAGCGAGCGGATCGGGTATCTGGTGCAGGGGGCGCTGGTGGCCTTCGTGGTGCTCCTGGCGATGGAACAGCTCCGGATCGATGTGAAGCTGCTCGCCTCCGCGTTTCAGCTCGCCTTCGGCGGGATCTGCCTGGCCCTCGCCATTGCGTTCGGACTGGGCGGCCGGAACTGGGCCGAGTCCATCCTGGAACGGACCTGGTCCAAACGATGATCGTTGACTGTCACGTCCATCTCAACAACTACGAAAACGACACCGCGTCCACCCTGGACTCCTGTCTCGACGACCTCAAGCGCACCATGCGCCGGAACCGGGTGGACATCGCCCTGGTCCTCTCCTCCTACAAGGTCACGCCCGGCCGCCCGTCCACCCGCGCGCTGGTGGAAGCGCTCCGGGACGTCCCCTACCTCTACGTGGTCGCGGGACTGGACTATTTCAGCTTCGCGCCGGAGCAGCTGATCGAGCTCCGGGACCACGTGCAGGCGGGAAAGGTGCGAGGCCTCAAGCTGTACCCGGGATACCAGCCGTTCTATCCCAACGACCCCAAGTGGATCCCGGCCTACGAATTCGCCGCCGAGCACAAGATTCCGGTCATGATCCACACCGGCGACACCTATACGCCGAAGGGAAAGCTCAAGTACGCCCACCCCCTGCACGTGGACGAGGCCGCGGTGGACTTTCCCGAGGTCGCCTTCGTGATCTGCCACATCGGGAATCCCTGGATCCGGGACTGCATGGAAGTGGTGTACAAGAATGCCAACGTCTACGCCGATATTTCCGGCCTTACCCTGGGCGCGTTCGAGGACCGCTTCGAAGTGTATGTGCGGAAGCAGGTCCAGGAGATGCTGCTCTACGGCGTGGAGCCGGACAACGTGCTGTTCGGCACCGACTGGCCGATCTCCTCGATGGAATCCTACCTGGAATTCATGGACGAGCTCGCCATTCCCGAGCGGGACAAGCGGAAGATTTTCGCGGACAACGCCATTGCGCTCTTCAAGCTGGATCCCCGCACCAGCCCCTTCCGCGCCGGCGGCCGCCGCTAAGCACAGCCTTGCGGGCAAGGGTCGATGTACTTGGCCCATACACCCACAGATGTCACAAATTAAACCGCAGGATGTGTTGGGAGTCGTGAAGCGACCATCCATCCGCAGTTAATCGGTGAAATCTGCGGGCCACCTGACAAGGGCGCGGTACCTACCCGCACGGCGGTTTTCCGAACCCTCCAAACAGCCTAAATACTCTCAGGCGGAACGAGGTATCCGGTTCGGGCCAGCCGCCAGGCCATGAGGCCGTGCAGAATGCCCACTCCCCACCATAGCAGCGCAACCCACCAGAACGGTTGAGTCCGGGAGAGCATTCCGGTCACCGCCCCGGCCAGCGCACCCGCAACGGAGGAAAGCGGAACAAACACGAACCCGCCGAAGAGCCCGCCTCTCGGTGAGACCGGCCGGACCCGGGGTCTCCGCCGCAGCAGAACGGGGATCACGCTGAGCAGGGCGAGCCCGAACCAGAGCTGGAGGCCGACCGCGAACGCGACCGGGAGCGCGAAGAATCCCACCACCTCGGCCGGCCACGAGCCGGGCGCGAGGCCCCGGGACAGGAAGCCCCCGAGCGCCCCGGCACCCAGAAAGAGCGCCACATAGGCCAGCACGACGAGGGCGGTGGGTCGCTCGCGCATCCCCCGTACCGTACTCGGCGACCGGAACCGATACAAGCGGGTGCAGCATTGACAGGGGGCGGGTGAATTACTACTGTATCGGTACAGTAATACACTTGCCCGGAGCCGGATGTTCAGCGACCTCGACCCCAAGAGCGCGGTGCCGCTGTACGAGCAGATCGCCGTGCGGCTCAAGGCGGCGGTGGCGACCGGTGAGCTGCGTCCCACCGACGCGCTGCCCTCGGTGCGCCAGCTCGCCGGCCGGCTCCGGATCAACCCCGCGACGGTGGTGCAGGCCTACCGTTCCCTCGAGTCCGACGGGTTCGTGGAGATCCGGCAGGGTGCCGGCACCTACGTCCGCACTATGGAGGGCGAAGCCCGGGCCCGGGAGCGGCAGGCGCAGGCCCGCCGGCTGATCCGCCAGCTGCTGGCCGACTCGGCGCGGCTGGGGCTCTCCCGGCAGGAACTCAAGGACGCGATGAAGCACCAACTGGAGGGGAGCGCGTGAGCACCGCCATCGAAACCCGGGGACTGCGCTACGCGGCGAGCCGGGACTTCGCGATCGAGGATCTGAACCTCAAAGTCCCCACCGGCGCGCTCTACGGATTCCTGGGGCCTAACGGCTGCGGCAAGACCACCACCATCCGGCTCCTCCTGGGCCTGCTCCGGCCCGACGCGGGAACGGTTCGCCTGCTGGGACACGACCTGCCCGCCGGATTGCCGCAGGCGCTGGCCGGTACCGGTGTCGTGCCCGACCGCCCCCATCTCCACCGCTACCTCACCGTGCGCGATGCACTGGATTTCCACGGCGCGTTCTATTCCCGGTGGGACGACAAGTGGGCCCGCGAGCTGACCGGCGAATTCCGGCTGCTGCCGGATCAGAAGATCGCCGGGCTCTCCAAGGGAGAAACCGCCAAGCTGATGCTGCTGCTGGCGCTCTGCCAGATGCCGGAGCTGCTGGTGCTCGACGAACCGATGGATGGGCTCGACCCGGTGGTGCGGCGGGACGTCCTGACCGCGCTGCTGGACTACGTATCGCAGCGGGGCGCCACGGTGTTCGTGTCGAGCCATCTGGTGCACGAGCTGGAGCGCTTCTGCGACTGGGTCGGCGTCATGGACCGGGGCCGGCTGGTGGTGGAGCTCCCCATGGAAGAGTTCCGCAGCGGCAACAAGCGGATCCGGGTGACCGGAAGTCCGGCGGCGGCTCCCGGCGATCCGCCCTTCACCCTGCTGGCCCGGGAAACCGGCGCCGGGCCCTCGGAGACCTGGGTGGTGCGGGGCTGGCAGCCCGAGATGACCGGGTGGTTCGAGCGAAGCGGCATCGCGGTGCGGGACGTCGCCGATCTGGATCTCGAGGACGGTTTCGTGGAGCTGCTGCGTGCCTTCAGAGCGCGGAGCGCGTGAGGAGACGGCCATGCTGAAGGCAATGATCCGGCTGCAATGGAAGGGCTGCTGGCATCTGGTGGTGGCGCTGGCCGTCGCGGCCCTGGCGCTTCCTATCGTGTCGGTGCGCACCGGCTGGCGGAGCTCGGGCGAACAGCTCCCCCGGTTTCTGATCGAGCTCCAGCTCTGGGGACTCTTCTATCCCGCCCTCGCGGCGCTCGTAGCGGTGACTCTGGCGGCGGCAATCTGGGCCTCGGACCGGCGGGGACACCACATCTATGCGCTGCTGCTGCCGATTCCGCGCTGGCGCTACGTCCTGCTCCGGTATCTCGCCGGGCTGGTGCTGCTCCTGCCCCTGGTGCTGGCCCTCTGGCTGGGCGCCGTCATCGCGACCTCGTCGCTCGACATGCCCCCCGGTCTGCGGCAGTTCCCCCACGCGCTTGCGGTGAAGTTTGGTCTCGCACTGCTGCTGCTCTTCGGCCTGGCTTTCGCGGTCGCCGCGGCGTCCCGGCGCGCGCTCGGTATCGGCATGAAGCTGGTCGGCCTGTTCATCGCCGTGCACATCGCGGTCATACTGCTCTCGCCCAGAACCAATCTCATCTGGACCGTCATGACCGCGCTGTCCACCTGGCCGGGCCCCCTGGCGCCGCTCGGGGGACGCTGGATGCTGATCGATGTCTAGGCCGGTCCTGGGAATCCTGCTGCTGGCGCTCGCCGGGCCCGCGGCGGCGCAGAACGCCGCGGCGTGGCGAGACTCGGCGTACCGGTTGTCCACCGAGCGGCAGCGAGTTTGGGACTCGCTCATGCAGGACTTTTCGGAGGCCGAAGAGATCGCCCGCCGAGCCGGCCTGGTGGTCTCGGCCACCACCGAGTACCGGGCGATCGCCGAAGACGTACTGGGCCGGTTCGACTCGGCGCGGCGGCGCTGGTTCGGCCCTGCGCTCCCAGCCGCAGCCGGCTTCCGGATCACGCTCCGGAGCGGAGAGTCCTGGTCCTTCGGGCGGCGGACGAGCGGCCCGCAGTCCCTGAGCATCGCCGGAATTCCCGATACAGATGAAACATTCCGTCTGGCGCCCTTCGTCCCCGATGAAACGCTCGGCAGCGCCGAGAAGGCGGCGCAACGGTTGCTCGGGGAGTACGGGGCTCTGATGATGGCGTCGGCACCGGCGGCGATCCGAGGCTGGCTCCGGGCCGGATCGCTGACAGAGTTCAGCGTGGATTCTCGAAGGGAAGGCGCCATGTATTCGCTGGTCACCGGCGTGGGCAAGGCGCAGCGCGACTGCGTCCGCGGCGATTCGCAAAGCTGTGCCCACGCTCTGGGTATCCGGCGGTCGGGCGACCCTGACGCGGGGGGTGAGTACTACCCGCTGGTCCGGGCTGACCTGCTGCTCGCCGCACTAGAGCAGGGCGGCGAATGGGCCTGGACGAGGCTCATGGCGGTGGAATCCGGCACCGTCGAGCAGGCCCTCGCCGCCGCGGCAGGCATGCCGGCGGATTCGCTGCTGCTCCGCTGGCGCGATGGATTGTTGGCACTGCAGCCCGATCGTGGGCCGCTCGACCTCTCCGCCGCTGGGCTGATTCTGGGATGGAGCGCGCTGATCCTGGCCGCCGGACTTGGGATCGCGCGATGGGTGTGATAGTTCGGTGGTTCGCCGCGGCGGCCTTGGTGCTCGGGGCGCTCTACGTCACCCTGTTCCGCGCCCCGCCGCCGGTGCCTGAGTCCACCGCCGCCCCGGAATTCAGCCGGATCGCGGATCTCATGAGCCGGCAGCGGAGGGCGATGATCCTCTGGTCAGCGCTGGCCGCCCGCGACTCGGCGCTGGCCCGTCTTGCCGTCTCGGCGGTCCCGCCGGGAGAGTTCCGGATCGTCGCGACTGGTTTTGGGGAGGGAGCCGCCTCGAAGGAAGCGGAGGCGCAGGTGCGCCAGCGATGGCGCGCGGTCGGTGAGGTCGATTCCTCGGTCCGGACTTTGGTCTTGCTTTACAATGGCGCCGAGTTCGACACACTGCGGTCGCAGGTGTTCCCCTACTCCGGCGCACTCTTGCCGGCGAGTCACTCGGACGGGACCTGTGTCGCGATGACCTCCGGCATCCTCAAGGCAGGCCGGGAAATCGATGTCGTGAAGAGCCAGCTCGAGCTCGCGCTGGCACCGTGCCTGCTGCGAGCGGCGTTCGGCGTTCCCGGGCGCCCGGTGCGGGAGTGGCTGGAGCGCACCGACCATGGGGCAGCCCGCTCCAACGAATGGCTTGACCGGCCCCGAGATTTTCTCGATGGCGATGGCCAGCTCCCCTGGGAGCCGATGTACGATGAGACGTGGGGCAGCCTCTATGCCACCGGCGGGTCCTCGCTCATCCGGCGGCTTTCGACCGTTGAACTCACCATGATGCTGGCACCTCCCTACGTCATGGGCGGGCCTGCCTTGCGCTGCCTCGCGGGCACTCCGTCCGAGTGCGCCCGTACCGTGCTGGATCCGGTACCCAGGGTACATGACCTCCCTTCGGACCTCACTTTCCGGGCTTCGGGCCGGGGAACTTCACCTAACGCCATTCTCGCGATTCATCCTACCGGCTACTGGTTTCTCTCCGATATCATCAGGCAAGAAGGGCGGGACCGGTTCGCCCGCTTCTGGCAATCGGACCGACCATTCGAGACCGCCTTTCGCGAGGCATTTGGCCGGGACCTGGGGGAGTGGACCCGCGACTGGGGTATCCGGCAGCGGCTGGGAAGCTGGGAATCCCGCTATTCGCGGAAGCCGGTAGTCCTCGGGGTCAACTTAGCCCCTTCCTGGCCGCTGCTCGCGCTGGGGTGGACCGCCGCGGCCCTGCTGCTCGCGGCCTGGACCGCCCGCCGAAGGCAGGTGACCTGAGCCTATATTCCGCCCCATGCAATTCTCCCCCCGACCTTTTCCCGCCTGAGCCATGGACTGGATTGCCGACCCACAAGTCTGGATAGCCTTCGCGACCCTCACGGTGCTGGAGATCGTCCTCGGCATCGACAACATCGTCTTCATCTCGATCCTCTCCAGCCGGCTTCCCAAAGCCCAGCAGCCCCGGGCCCGGGCTCTCGGGCTGGCGCTGGCGATGCTCAGCCGGATTGCCCTGCTCTTCTCGCTCAGCTGGATCGTCCGGTTAACCGCCCCGCTGTTCACGGTGCTGGGTGAGGAGATCTCGGGCCGGGATCTGGTGCTCATCTTTGGCGGGCTGTTTCTGCTGGCCAAGAGCACCCACGAAATTCACGCCCGGCTGGAAGGCGAGTCCGGTGGGGGAAAGCCGAGGGTGGCTCCCACCTTCCGGAGCGTGCTGATCCAGATCATGCTGCTGGACATCGTGTTCTCTCTGGATTCGGTGATCACCGCGGTGGGGATGGTGGACCAGCTCGCCATCATGGTGGCGGCGGTGATGGTCGCGGTCGGTTTCATGATGCTCTTCGCCACACCGCTCAGCGATTTCGTCGACCGCCATCCGACGGTGAAGATTCTGGCGCTGAGCTTCCTGCTGCTCATCGGCATGGCGCTGGTGGCGGAGGGACTCGACCAGCACATCCCCAAGGGGTATATCTACTTCGCGATGGCGTTCTCGGTGGGTGTGGAGATTTTGAATCTGCGGGCGCGCCGGGTCTCAGAAGCCGCGGTCAAGCTGCGGCAGCCGTACGAGCCGGAGGCGGGAATGGAGGGATAGAGGATATGCCGCGTTTCCTGATCGGGGTGCTGCTCGGGCTCGGCGCCTGCAGCAACGACTATGCGACCGGCTCCGAGTTGTGGGCAGCAGACCTGCTGGCCTCGCAGCAGGTGCTGCTGATGACCCTGGTGCGCGACGGGGACGAGCTCAACGGGGAGGGATTCCTGAGCTACTACAACTCTCCCGCGGTCGAGCCGCTCACCCTGACCGGAACCCGGGTCGCCGATACCGTGGACATCACCTTCCTCCGCGGCGACGCCGTTCCCTTCCGGTTTGTCGGCTGGTATCTCGCAAGAGGGACCCTCGACGGAAAGCTCGACGGCGGGGAGTTCGTCAATCGAGCCATTTCGTTCCGGCGCCGCTGAGCGTCATTCGTAGGCCAGCGCGGCCGCGGTAGTCACCCGGGTGGCCCGGTAGGCGGGCCAGGCGCAGGCCACCAGGCTCACCAACACCACCACGCCCAGCCAGGCCAGCATGCCGGAGGACTCGGGCACCAGGGTGGTGATCCGCACCGGCATCATGATCCGGCCGAAGGTCCGACCCAGGATCACACTCATCGGAATCGAAAGCGGAATCGCGAGCGCCCAGCTCGCGATGCTGATGACCAGCCCCTCGGCCTGCACCATGGTGAGTATGGCGCCGTGCCGGGCGCCGATGGCCCGCAGGACCCCGATCTCCCGGGTGCGCTCCAGCACCGAGAGGCTCATGGTCGAAGCCAGTCCCAGCCCGCCCACCACGATCATCGCCTGGGACATGATCATCAGGAATCCCGCCACCAGCAGCAGGTGATCCTCCAGCACTCTCCTGCTCTCTGCCATGAGCTGGCTGGACCCGACCTCGAATCCCTGGGCCTCGAGCGCTCCGCGCAGTCGGCGGCTCAGCTCGGCCTGGGCGCCCGGTTCGGCAATTTCGGCCTGGATCATCGCCCGGTCCATCAGGGAATCGCCGGTAGCCCGCGCCACGACCTCCCGAGTCGCGAACGCCGTGGCACCGGGTCCCGAGGTCACGATACCAACCACGGTCCAGCGGCTCGGCTTGCCGTCGATCACCAGGGTCAGCTCCGCCCCCAATGCCGCTTCCGGCTCGCCCTGCCGCAGGCTCCGGTTGACCACCAGCGCGTTGCTGTCGGCCGAGGTGAGCCAGCGTCCGCTGTCGACCGGAAAGGCGACCATCCGGGATGCGGCGGGGATGCCACCCAGGGGAAACGAATTCCCCAGGACGCCATCCGCTCGGGCTGCCGCGGCCCGAACTCCGTTCCACGCCTCGACCGCCGCGACGCCGGGGACCGCTCCTATCGCGGCCTCGATGCGGGCGGCGGAATAGGAGCGGGCAAAGCCGACGGAGAGATCGTACCGGAGGACTTCGCCGAACATGTAGCCCACCGAGTTGCGAATCGAGGAGCGGAGATTGAGGGCACCGAGATAGACCGCCCCACCGGTCGCGAGGGTGAGCAGAGTGAGCCCCATCCGTTGCCGGCGGCGAAAGGCATTCCGGATCGAGAGCAGCAGCGGCCGGGTGACCCCGCCGATCCGGCGCAGGATGCGAGGACCATCCCCCCCTTCTCCTTCGATGCCGAAATCCCGGAGAGCCATGCTGACTGGTATCCGGGCCCCCCGGACCACCGGCACCGCCGCAGCGGCCACCGGCAGGAGGGCGCCAACTCCCAGCTGAACCGCCAGCGCCCAACCGGGAATGGAGTAACCGGTGGTGTCGAAGTTGAGCAGCGTCGCGGTGAATCCCGCGTACCACCGTCCCAGCACCGCGGCCGCCGGCAGGGCGATCAGGCAGGCCACCAGCCCGAGCACCAGCGCGAGCCCGAGATACATGGCGGCGAGCTGTCCCCCGCGGGCCCCGATGGCCTTCATCACTCCGATCTCGCGCACCTGTCCCGCCAGCATCGCGGTCACCAGGTTGATGACCAGGAACCCGCTCAGGAGGAGCGCCAGGACGCCGAATGCGCCCTGGGTAAACAGCAGCGAATTGAGCTGCGCGGCATGGATGTGTTCGCCGGGCTCCGGCACATCCACGTTCTGCACCCGCCGGCCCGAGCGCTCGACCAGCGCCTTGGCATCATAGGCGATCCGTCGCACGGCTTCCCACTCGAGCGTGCGATCCTCGACCGTGAGCTGGAGGAGGTCGAGCGACGCCGGCGCGCCAAGGCGGGCGAGCGTCGCCGGGGTGACGAACCCGTACACCACGTGCTCCATCCAGCCCGGGGCGAGGCCGGCATCCCGGGTGATGCCGGTCACCTCCAGGGACTGCGGCTCCGCCTCTCCCACCTGCACCAGGATCGGCTCTCCAACGACCGCGGCGGCGTACTCCACCGAGGAGGTCTCGACGACCAGGGAGCCGTCGGCGGGGGGCCAGGCGCCCGACACCGGCTGGAGCGCTCCGATGGTGGTCCCCGCGAAGTCGTCGGCCGCGAACAGGACCGCGGTGCGCCAGGTGCCGCCCACCATGGCTCGGCCATAGACGGTTCGGCGGGCCTGGAAATCGCGAATTCCGGGAAGCCGGCGCACCCGCTCCAGCAGCGCGGCATCGATCGAGTCGGTTCGAATCGTGGCGGAGGCGGGATTGGTCGCCAGGTAGCCTTCGCGGGTCACCCGACGCAGCAGCGACCAGGTGTTGAGCACCGCGCCGGCACCCACGATCCCGATGGCGATGGCCAGCACCACGAGCAGGGTGCGCGCCTTGTGGTGCCATACGTCGCGGAGGACCTTGCGGACTCTCGGCCTAATCATTGGCCACGACGCGGCCGTCGCACAGGGTGATGGTGCGTGAGGCCAGATGGCGGGCGCTCTGCTCGTGGGTCACCATCACCACGGTTTGTCCATCCCGTACCAGGTCCTGAAAGAGCAGGAGAATCGCCTCGGAGGTCTTCGAGTCGAGATTGCCGGTGGGCTCGTCGGCCAGGAGCAGCGCCGGGGCATTGGCCAGCGCCCGGGCAATCGCCACTCGTTGTTGCTGTCCCCCCGATAGCTTGGGCGGGAACTTGTCGGCCTGGTCGGCCACTCCCAGCCGTTCCAGCAGGGCGAGGGCCCGGCTCCGCCGCTCGCCGGACTTCCAGGTGTCACAGAAGTCCATGGGCAGCATCACGTTCTCGGCCGCGGTGAGTGTCGGAAGCAGCTGGAAGAACTGGAAGACGATCCCGACCGCTTTCCCCCGCCAGGGCGACATCTCGCGCTCGCTCAAGGTGTGTACCGCGGTGCCGCCCACCACCACTTCTCCAGTGCTGGGCCGGTCGATCCCGGACAGCAGGCCGAGCAGGGTGGATTTCCCGCTGCCCGATTGTCCGACTACCACCGCGAACTCTCCCCGGTCGATGGTGAGATTCACGTCGGACAACGCGGAAAACGGCCCGGCCGCGCCGGGAAAGATGCGAGAGACGTTCTTCAGGGTGATCAGTGCTTCGGAAGTGGGATGCATGCCGCGAAGGCTACCGCATCGCGGTTGTCCGGGGCCATGGGTCCCGGCGCCGTTCGGCAGCCCCGATGCGCTGCTGGGCGAATGGGCGGTACCGAAGGCCTTCAGCCTTCAGCCATCAGCCTTCAGTCTTCTCGGAAGCCTTCAGCCGTCAGCCATCAGGAAAATTGGGGTTTATCATGCTACGCCCTGTGAGTCTGACCGTACTCGCTTTCGTATTGCCCCTTTCGGCGCCTGCCCAGCACGGGGCCGCCGTCCCGCAGGCGCCTGCGTCCGCGCCGGCCGAGGCCCGCCAGCACGATTTCCTCGTCGGACAATGGGAGCTGGTGGTCAAAGTCCCGCCGGCCGGGCTAGCTCAGCGGATTCACGGGGTTCCCCGGCTGGTGGGAACCTGGAAGGCGTGGCGCGCCTTCGACGGCTTCGGCGTGGAGGATGAGCTTCGCATCACCGACGCGGCCGGCAATCCGCGCAGCCTTTCCCACGCCCTGCGCTACTACGACCGGAGCGCGCGCAGCTGGAATATCACGATCCTCGACGTATACCGTGGACGGCTCACCAGCGCGACCGGCGAGTGGAAGGACGGACGCATGGTGCAGAACGGTCAGGGAACCGATCCGGAAGGGAAACCCGCCCTGGTACGCTCCCGGTTCCACGACATCACCCCGACCAGCTTCAAATGGCAGCAGGACCGCTCCTCCGACAACGGGAAGACCTGGACCGAGGGCACCCTCCGGATCGAGGCCCGACGGGTTGGGGCCGCGGCGCCCCGCTGACTCCGCATTCCAGCCTTGCTCCGGGACCGCCGGAGCCGCAACCTTCGCGCATGGCGCGCGCCGGATCAACCCCGAAAACCTGGGTCTGGCTCCAGATCATGATCGGCTGGCTGCCGGTCTGGGCGCTCTATACCCTCATGGTCTCGCCGCTCAATCCGATTCACGGCGGGACCCCGGTGATGTACGCCTTGCACAACGGTCTGCTCGCGGTCGGGATCGCCGCACTGCTTGGGCTCGGGGTGTACCGACTAACCCAGCGGATCCCCTGGCCGCATCCGTTCCGGGCCGGTTTTCTCGTCCTGCACCTCCTGGCGGCCGCGGTCTACTCGCTGGCCTGCCTGGGCCTCAAGGGCGGGATTGATCTGCTGCTGCATCGGCAGTCGATGATCGTGATGCAGTTCTTTTTTCTGCCCACCTTCGTGCTGGGGATCTGGCTGTACGTGATGGTGGCGGGGGTATCCTACGCGACCCAGGCCACCGAGCGCGCCGCCCGGGCCGAGGCGAGCGCGGCGCGCTCCCAGCTCACCGCGCTCCGAGGACAGCTCAACCCGCACTTCCTGTTCAATGCCCTGCACACCGTGGTGCAGCTGATTCCCCGCGATCCCCGGCAGGCGGCCCACGCCGCCGAGCAGATCGCCGGGTTGCTGCGCACCACGCTGGAGGAAGACCGCGACATCGTCAGCCTGGCGGAGGAGCGGGCCTTCGTGGAGCGGTACCTGGATCTGGAGCGGACCCGGTTCGGGGACCGGCTTCGGGTGAGTGTCAACGCTTTGCCCGACGCGGATGCTGCCCGGCTGCCCTCCTTTTCGCTCCAGACCCTGGTCGAGAACGCGGTGCGCCACGGTGCGGCGCCCCGGGTGGAGCCGACCGACATCGTGGTGGAGGCGCATCTCGCGGGAGGCGCCCTGGTTCTGACGGTACGGGATTCGGGAGTGGGGATGCCGGCGCTCCAGGCGGCGAACGGCGGCACCGGACTGGAACGGCTCCGGGAACGGCTGTCCGCGCTGTACGCCGGCCGCGCCCGGCTCGCGCTGGAGAACGGCCCCGGCGGCGGATGCACCGCGACCCTGACGATACCGCAGGACGGAGAAGACTGAGGTGCGGGTGACGGTTCTGATCGCGGACGACGAGCCCGTCGCGCGGGCCGGTCTCCGCGACATGCTGGCGCCGTTCGAATGGCTGGTGTGCGTGGGCGAAGCTTCCAGCGGTCCAGCCGCCGTCGAGTCGATCAACGCCCTGAAGCCCGAGCTGGTCTTTCTCGATATTCAGATGCCCGGATTGCTGGGGACCGAGGTGCTGAAGCGGGTGGTGCACCAGCCCATGGTGGTGTTCACCACCGCGTTCGCGCAGTACGCCGTCGCGGCCTTCGAGCTGGGCGCGCTCGACTATCTGCTCAAGCCGTTCGGTCCGGAGCGGCTAGCCGCGGCGCTGGAGCGGGTTCGTGCCGCGCTGGGGGAGCCCGCGCCGCTGCCGGCGCTGGACCGGCTGCGCGAAGCGCTGGCTCGCGGTCCCATGAGCCGGCTGTTCGTCCGCTCGGGTGGAGCGATCGTTCCGCTGGCTGTTTCGGAAGTGTCGTGGTTCGAGGCCCGGGGCGATTACGTGGCGGCGTATGCCGGCCCAGTGCGCCACCTGGTGCACCTGTCGCTCAATCGGCTGGAGGAGCGGCTCGATCCCGCCCGCTTCGTACGGATCCACCGGACTCACATCGTGAATCTGGAGCGGGTGAAGAGCTTCCGTCCTCTGGGCAAGGGTCGCCTCGAGGCGGTCCTTATCGACGGCACCCGTCTGCCGGTAAGCCGGACGCGTGCCCAGGAGTTGCGTGGTCTCGGGATTTGACGGAAGGACTGGGGCGGCAGGCTTCGAACCTGCAACCTCCCGGTTAACAGCCGGGCGCTCTGCCAGTTGAGCTACACCCCACTACCGCATTCACCGCTGGAAAGATAACCGGCCCAGCGCCTCCACCAATCGCTCCCGATCGGTCGCATCGTTGTACAAATGCGGCGTAATGCGGAGTGAGGGGCCTCGTACGCTCACGAAGATTCCCTCGGCCGCGAGCTGCCCGCCGAGGCCGGTGGGAATGCCCTCGGAGTGTCGGAGCCCGAGGTAATGCCCGGCCCGGCGGTCGGCCGGCACAGCCCGGAACCCGAGCGGCTCGACGGCCTCCACGATCGCCCGGCAGTAGTCCGCCAGCTCCCGCTGAATGACCGGCACGGTCCAGTCCCGGATCTGCCTGAGGGCCTCGCTCACCATCGGCATGAGGGCAAAGTTCGAGGGCTCTCCCATGTCGTAGCGGCGCGCGCCGGCACGAAATCCCTCCCGGTACTCCACCAGCCGGGAGAAGTCCTCCGAATCTTCCCGGGACATCCAGCTGTATTCCAGCGGCCGTCCCTCCTGCCACTGGGGCGCGACATAGAGAAACCCCGTGCTGTAGGGACCCAGCAGCCACTTGTAGCATGCCACCACCAGGAAGTCGGGCCTGACCCGCGCCAGGTCGAGCGGCAGCGCGCCCAGCGACTGGGTGACGTCGAGGACCAGTGCCGCCCCGACCGCGTCCAGCGCGTCGCGGATCCGCGCCAGATCGAGCAGGCCCCCGTCGGTCCAGTGGCAGTTGGGCAGCGCCGCCACCGCGGTCCGCGGGTCGATTGCTTCGAGCACCACGCGGGTCCAGTCGTCATCGGCGGGACGGGGCAGCCGCACCGCCTCGGCTCCTGCTCCACGAGCCCGTTCCTGCCAGGCATAGAAGGTCGAGGGAAACTCCTCGTCCAGCAGCAGCACGCGCTGCCCAGCCCGGAGCGGAAGGTTGAGCGCGGCGATCGCCATGCCGTAGCTGGCGGAGGGAATCAGGGCGATGTCGTCGGCCGGTGTGCCGAAGAGCCCCGCAAACAGCGCACGCGGGGTTTCGATCGATTCGAAGAAATCGGAAGGTGCGATCTGCCAGGGCCGTCCCTTCCGGTCGACCGCCTTCCGCCCCGCTTCCCGCACCGGGAGCGAGAGGGGAGACATGTAGCCGCAATTGAGATAGGCGATGTCGGCGGGGAGGTCGAACAATTCGCGAATCGTCGGGCGGGCGGGCATCCGGGGAATCTAGCGCCGCCTTGACCGGCTCCCGCCGGATAGGTAGCGTGAGCCTCACCGTGCGCATCTATGCTCTGGTCCCCGCCGCCGGCCGCAGCGAACGCTTCGGCAGCGCCAAGCTTCTCGCCAAGTGGCACGATCGCGAGCTGCTCGGTCACGTCCTGCTCAAGCTGAGCGGAGCCCGGGCCGCCGGTCTGCTGGCGGGGATCGTGGTGGTGCATCGGCCCGACGACGAAGCGGTCCGCGCCCTTGCCCTCGAGTATCGCGGATATCCGGTCGCGGTGCGCGACCCGATGGGTGAGCTCTCCCTCAGCATTCGCACCGGCATCGAGGCCATCGAGCAACGCGGCCCCGCCCGGCAGCGGGAAGCGCTTCTGGTCTGCCACGGCGATCAGCCGCTGCTCCGGCTCGACGTGATTCACGCCCTGGCCGACGCCTGGGCCCACGGTGGTGCGGTCGCGGTACGGCCGGCCTACCGGGACACGCCGGGCGAGCCGGGATTGCCGTTGCTGGTGGATCGCGGTCTCTGGAAGCTCGCCGGCGAAATGCGGGGGGAAAGCGGGTTTGCGCCGGTGCTCGAGAGCCACAGGATCACGGTGCGGACCGTCCAGGTGGGAGGCAGCAATCCCGACGTGGATACGCCGGAGGATCTCGCCCGGCTGGAAGACACCTCCACCGCCGCGGCCGGCTGATGCGCGGATTGCTCGAGGAATACGACGCGCTGACCCGGACCGGCCCGGTCGGACGGGCGGTCGTGATTCAGGTCTGGGGCTCGGCGCCCCGGCCCGAGGGCGCATCTCTGCTGGCCACTCTCGATGGCCGGATCGCAGGCTCGGTGTCGGGCGGCTGCGTGGAGTCCGCCGCCGCCGAGGAAATCCAGGCGGTGATCGCGAGCGGAGTCCCCCGGCGGGTCGGCTGGGGCGTGACCCACGAACGGGCATGGGAGATGGGCCTCTCCTGCGGCGGCCAGATCGAAGTGTTCGTGGAACCATCGGTCTCGCGCGAGGTGCTGGACGCGGCTCGCCGGCATTCCGGCTCGGTGGTGGCGACCGTGATCGGCGGCGCGGCGCCGCTCGGATCAGGATTGGTGGTGGAAGAAGACGGCCGCAGGCACCGGCGGGGTGGGCTGCCCGATCAGCTGGAGGATGCGGTCGCGAGGGCCGCCCTCGAGGCGCTGGCCGGCCTGGCCAGCCGGGTGGTCGCGCTGGAGAGCGAGCAGGGCCCGGTCGAGGTGTTTCTGGAAGTCTTCCCGCGCCGGCCCACGCTCCTGATCTTCGGAGGTGTGCACATCGCCATGGCACTCACCCGGATGGCCCGGCCGCTGGGATTCCGGACCGTGGTGGCCGACGGCCGGGAAGGGTTTCTGACCCGGGAGCGCTTTCCCGACGCCGACGAGCTGATTCTCGGCTGGCCCGACGCGGTCTTCCAGCGGGTGGGGCTCGACGCCGCCACCTGCGTCTGCCTGCTCACCCACGATCCCAAGTTCGACGAGCCCGCGATCAAGCTCGCGCTGCGATCTCCCGCGTGTTATGTGGGTGCCATCGGCTCCCGCAAGACCCAGAAGCTGCGCCGGGAGCAGCTCGCCGCGGCGGGATTCTCGGAGTCCGAGATCGCCCGGCTCAGGGGACCCATCGGACTCGACCTGGGAGGACGGTCGCCGGAAGAGATCGCGCTCGCGATTCTCGCCGAAATCACCGCGGTGCGGTACCGGCGGGCTCCCCAGGGCGCGCGGTAGCGCGCCGGCCGGCCGTGCGAAGGTCGAGAACGTCCGCGATCGTGGAGGAGGATTCACCCGCCCTGGTGCCTCCGCCGATGAGGAACACCCGATCCCCGACCAGCACGGGATAAATACCGTGACGCGGTGCCGGCATCGATGGACCGCTTCGCCACCGGTTGGCGACCGGGTCGTAGATGTCTACGCGGTCGTAGACCCCGTGACGATCGGCACCCGCTCCATCCAGCGTTTCACCTCCAAAGACCCAGAACTCCCGTCCGTCGAATACCGCCTTGCCCATTCCACCCCGGGCTTGCGGCAGCGGCACCGGGGCGGAGTCGCCTTCTCCGCTGACCTGCCAGGTGTTGGTGGCGGGATCGTAGATCTGGACATCATCGAAGCCGTTGGCGACCTCGTTGTGATCTCCGCTGCCCGGTCCGCGTCCGCCGAATATGAAGAATCGCCGGCCGTCGGTGGCGGCGGCGGCGTGGTTGCGGGGACGCGGCATCGGCGCGATTGCCGTAAAGGTTTCGGTCGCAGGGTCAAACCGGAGCGCGTCGCCGAAGGTCCCTTGTGCTCCGGTGCCCCCGGCCAGGTAGATGTGCGATCCGATCAGTGCGGAGGCGATGGACCCCCCTTCATAGGGGAGCGAGGGACCGAATCGCCAGCGATTGGCCGCGGGATCGAAGATCTGGACCGTACCCGCTCCCCGCCGGAGTCCCCCGAACAGATAGAGCCTGCCCTCCCAGACTTCCGCCGCGTGATGATGTCCACGAGCGGGCCGGGTGTCGTGCTGATCGGGGAGATCCCAGCGTCCGGTGCCGAGGTCGAGGCCCAGGGTCCACTCTGCCCCGCCTCCCAGCAGGTAAAGCCGGTTTCCGATCGCTGCCGCCGAGACCTCACCCAGGGCCACAGGCGGGGGAAGCACCGGTTGCCAGGGATGCGCGGCGGTGCCCTCACTCCACATTTCGCGGTTGTTCGGATTGGCCGCTTCGGTTCCGCCCAGTCCAACCAGGATCCGGTTTCCGATCAGCGCGGCCCAGGGAGAGTGGAGAGGCTTCGGCAACGGCGGCAGCGCAACCCACCGGTCGGCCTCGGGGTCATACTCCGTGACGTCGCTGACACTTTCGTGTCCGCCGGACCGATTCCGCCCCCCCAGAATGACCACTCGTCCGTCACGCACCACGGTGGCCCCCTCGAAGTGCGACCGGGGCGTCGGGAGCGGGGCGAGCTCGGTCCAGACATTGGTGGAGTCGTCATACCGGTGAACCCAGGGAACGTCGAGAGGGTCGGGATCGTGGCGATCGGTGCCTCCAATGGCGTAGATCCGGCCGCCCAGGACGGCGCCGGCAAGGTGACCCCGAGGCTTGGGGAGCGGTGCCGCACTGACCCACTTTCCGTTCGGCTCTGACGGCGAGAGCACCCAGTGGTCGCCCCAGCTTTCTCGGCGACTCTGCCCGTACCCACCGAAGTAATGCAGCCTTCCATTCCGTGCGATCAGCATCCCGCTCGCCCGCGGTGCGGGGAGCGGAGGTCCCGGCGTCCAGCGCTCGTGGCGCCATTCGTATCGCCAGACCTGCTCGGTTGCGGTACCTGGATGATCTCCGACAAAACCGCCGGCGAACCACACGGTGTCTCCCAGCACCGCAGCATTCACGTGGGTGAAGAGGGCCGGGAGGTCGGCCTTCCGGGTCCAGCTCTGCCGCTCCGGGTCGTAAGCCCAGACTTCGGCCGAGGCCTCGATCTGGGCGCTACGAAAACCGCCAAACAGGTAGATCTGACCGCCGAGTACCGCGACGGCGGACTCGTACCGGTTCATCGGGGCGTCCGGGAGCGGGGTCCACGCATCCAGCCGCCTCGGGGGAGCGGGCGCGCCGCTGAGCCGGCCCATCACGGCCGGATCCACTCGCCGGCCGGCAAGAAAGCCGAACGCGAGGGCCGCGAGGACGCCGTATCCGACCAGGAACAGACGCCGGTGAGATGAAGGGATCGGCCGCAGGGCAAGCTCCTTGATCGGGATCATTCGACGCCGCCGACCTGGAGGGGACGGTGCAATTCCCGCGCCTCCGGCCCGGGGAAACCACTTTCCGGAATCCCGGTTCCGCTGTAATGTATAGGCGCGCCACCTCACGCCTGACCTCCTGACCGGACGCCTACGCCGTCCGGCCGCCGCGGAGGCAAAGGGGATCGCTGTCCTCGAGGGGAATACTGGTCTCGTCCGCTCACTTCTCGACCGCCGGGAAGCGGGGCGCGTAGGGTCCGCTTCCCGGCCCGAGAAGGAGAGAGGACAGTGACCGAGCGCAAGCATCTCAAGCAGCTGGTCCGGGCCCGCATGGGCAAGACCGGCGAGAGCTATACCACCGCGCGGCGTCAGATCATCCGGCAGGTCGCGCAGCCTTCCGACTCCAGCCGTACTCCGCATCACTTCCCCGGCAGCATCCCTGCCGCGGCGGCCCTGCGCGCCCTCCTGTCGGCCGCCGGCGTCCGCAACCCGCATACCGGGAGGCCGCTGAGTGAAGCGATGGTGTTCGGGATTGCCGGCGGAATCGGCGCGGGCGTGTTCGCCTTCTACTACGCGAAGGAAGACTTCTCCTCATTTTTCATCGCGGGACGGCACCTCTGGTGGGACGACCTGGCGTGGACCAGGGAAACCCTGGCACGTCTCGGGCTCAAGCCGGTGGTGAAGGAGTCCGCCGGCGCGAAGCCGGGCGAGCGGCAGCTGCGCGAGCTGCTCGAGGGCGGCCGCCCGGTCATGGCCTGGCTCGACGCGGCGGGCCTCCCACACCGGGCCATGCCGGCCACATGGAGCGGGGGCGCCTATCACGTGGTGGTGATTCATGGGGTGGACGATGCGGCCGGTACCGCATTGGTGGGCGATCTGGCCGATGACCCGGTAGAGGTGCCTCTCGCCGACCTGGCGAAGGCGCGCGGCCGGATCAAGAAATTCAAGAACCGGCTCCTGGCGGTGGATCCTGCTCCCGCTACGCCCGATCTCGGGCCCCTGATCCGGAGCGGCATCCAGGCCTGCGTCGATAGCCTCACCACATGCAAAATGAAGAATTATCGTCTCGATGCGTTCGCGAACTTGGCGGAACGGCTCGACGGGAGCAAGGCGGCGGATTCCTGGGAGAAAATGTTTCCTCCCGGCCACCGGCTCTACCAGGGACTCCGGTCCATTACCGAGTACGTCGAGTACTACGGAACCGGCGGCGGCCTGTCCCGGCCCATGTTCGCCGAATTCCTGGAGGAGGCCGCCACCGGGTTGGCCGAGCCGGACCTCAGAGCTGCTGCCGACAGGTATGCCAGCCTCGGAGAGGGATGGACCGGCCTGGCCGAAGCAGCGCTGCCGGAGCAGATGCCCGAGCTCCGGGAAACGAGGGCGCTGCTGGCACGCCGCTCCGAGCTTCGAGCCGAAGGCGCCGGCGCCACCGCGGAAGTGGCCGCCTGCTGGAAGGCGCTGGATGAGCAGAGCGCCCGGATGAAGAGGAAATTCCCGCTCGACGCCGTCGGGAGCGCGACCCTGCGCCGCGACCTCAAGCAGCGAGTCACGGCACTCCACGCCGCGGAGGTTACCGCGCTCGACTCGCTGAGGCGATGGCTCTGAGCGCCCCCGCCTCAGCCGACGAAGACCTGGCTCCGTTCGGCTTTCTCTGGGCGTTCGCAGTGCTTCATCACCAGGTGGCGTATGGAGCGGCGCGCGCGTCAGCCCTGGATACCGGGCTGACGCTTGCTGCGCTCGCCGTCATGGTGCTGCCCGCGTCGCCGCTGCTCGCGATCCTGGCCGCCTTTCACGTGGCCACGGTGGTGCAGCATCTCCCCGCGGTCTACAACCACTGGTATGTCAGCGGGCTGGTCTCCCTGACGCTGCTGCTGGCCTGGCTCGCGGCCTGGTGGCGCGTCCGCGGCGGCGGGGGGATGGAGCGGAGTCTGGCGGAAACCTTCGCCCCTCCGGCCCGCTGGTGTCTCCTCCTGCTCTATCCGATCAGCGGGTTTCACAAGCTGAACGCTGATTTCTTCGACCCTGCAGTAAGCTGCGCATCGGTGCTGTATCAAAGCTTGCGTGCGGGGGTTCCGGGCCTGCCCGACTGGCCGGTCATGGGTCCGATATCCATCGGGTTCACGATCCTGGTCGAGCTCGGGGTGCCGGTGCTCCTGCTGCTTCCCCGGACTCGCCGCATCGGGGTCTGCATCGCAATCCTCTTCCATGTCACGATGGCCCTCGCGGGGTATCCCCGGTTCAGCGCCGCCGGAATCGCCCTGCTGGTGTTCTTCCTTCCCCGGATGCCGCTACCCGGTCCCGCCTTGCGGATCGGGGCGGTGGCAATCCTCCTTGCGGTTTCGAAGCTGGCTCCGGACCACCGGAGCACGCTGTTCATGTGGGCGACGCTCGGGTTGTGCGGCGTTCTGTTCGTGCTGACGCTCATGCCCTCCCGGACCGGGGCGGATGGAAGCCCAGCGATGTCGCTGCGTCCCGCCCTGCCCGCGATCCTCGGGCCGGTGCTGATCCTGCTTTCAGGTTCGGCGCCCTATCTCGGTCTCGGCACCCACCGCGCGCTGGGGATGTACAGCAACCTCCGGACTGAGGGAGGGCGCTCGAACCATTTCCTCCTCCCCGCGAGCCTGCAGATCTTTTCCTACCAGCGGGACCTGGTGCAGGTCCTCCAGTCGAGCGCGCCCCAGCTCGCCCCGCTGGCCGAGCAGGGAAGGGTGATTCCCTGGACCGAGCTGCGGGCCCGGCTCACCGAGATGACGCCCCCCACCGGACCCGGGGTCTCGGTGACCTATCTGCGGGGAGGAAAGCGATATGACATCGGCTCGGCCGCCGACGATTCCCTCCTCGCCCTTCCAGTCTCCCGCCTCCATCTCAAATTCCTGCGCTATCGCGCGGTGGAGCCGACCGGACCGCGACGATGCACGGTATGAGCCATGATCAGGGAATCGCCTTGAGGCGCTCACGCTCCCGCTCGATGTACCACTCCGCCTCCCTCAGCAATCCCTGGGCGTCGAACAGGATCCCGTCCTTGATGGTCCAGGCGACGCCACCGTGCTTCCACTGCTCCGCCCGGGGGACCAGCCCCGCGACGCCGTAGCCCCGGCCGTACATCACCTTGAAGTTGTCGATCGGATTGCCGTTGACCACCGCGAGGTCGGCCCGGCAGCCTACCCGGATGCCGCAGTGCTGCTCCAGGCCGAGGGCCCGGTAGGCGTTGGTGGTCGCCACCTTGATGACGTCGAGCGGGTGAATCCCGGACTCCTGGAGCAGCTCCAGCTCCCGCACCAGCGCGACGCCCCCGATTCCGCCTTCGTCGCTGCCGGCGGTCAGCAGGCCCCCGCGCTCGTGATAGGTCTTCACCCATTTCATCCAGATCTGGAAGTTCCGCTTCCAGTTGATCTCGTCGGAGGTTTTCCACTCCCGCTTGAAGGCGCCGTGGACGGTGGTATCCGGCCCGGCGGCGACTTCCGAGGGATGCATCAGGGTGGCCTTGACCGGCAGCCCGACATTTCGCCAGACGTCCCGGTTGTCCTCGTAGACCACCATGGTCGGATTCCAGTTGGTTCCGTTGGCGATCAGCTTGTCGATCACCGCCGAGAGCCGCTCGGGCTGCTTGTCGGCTTCCGACCAGAGGAGCCCGGCATAGCGGAACCGGTCGAGCTCGTCCCAGTAGTTATAGTCGGTGGGAAAGTTCTGCGACCCGGTGAGGGCCGCATCGGGAATACCGTACCAGTGTTCGATGCTCTTGACCCCGGCATCGGACGCGACCGCGGCATCGGTCTCGGATACCTTGAGGTCGGTCATGGTGAACATACCCAGCTTGGCGGCCTCCTCCGCGATGGCCCGCAGGACATCGGGGTAGTGCCCCGGGCTCTTGGAGACCTTCACGCAATCGGCGCCCAGCGCCTTGAACTCGCGCACCATGGCCCGGGCCTTGTCGGGCGTATTCCCCACATCCCAGCGCCGGAGCGGCAGCGGCCAGCGCTGGCAGAGCACCAGACGCGGGGCCACCAGCTGATTGGCCTCGGCGCGCCGGCGGTGGTCGGTGAGCAGGGCGAGCCCGGCGCCGGAGCCGGCGTCCCGCACCGTCGTCACCCCGTGCCCCAGATAGAGGCGGTAGGCCAGGTCGAGACCGCGGGGCCCGAAGTCGCTCCGGGCCGGTGGAAGGTGGGCATGCATCTCCACCAGCCCCGGAATCACGTACTTGCCGGCGGCATCGATGATCTTGTCGCCGGTGGGCCGGCGGAAGCCGGGACCATAACCCGCTGCGTTCACCGGATCCATGAGGACCACGTCCACGATCGTGTTCCCCTCGATCACGATGTCCACCGGACCTTCCGGCGGCATGGCCCGGTTGCTGCCTGGCGTCCCCCGTCCTGAAATGAAGGTGGCGTTCCGAATGACCAGGCGGCGGTAGGACTCCCCGGCGATGGTCCCCAGCGGCAGCGGTCCGGGTCCGTTGTTGGGCACCGCGAAGGACTCCCCGGCCTGCGCGACCGCGGACGACGAGCCGGGACCTGCAAGGAGGGCGGCGGCGGCCGCGAGGCATATCCGGGTGAGCATGGGGGTGCTCCGGTGGTGAAAAGTCGGAAGCGTGCTCAAGTATATCGCGTTTCCCGGACCGGGCGACGGCCGGCCCGTGCATGCCGCTCCGGCGGCCGTCGTCCCTTGGGTCGGATAGCTCTGCCGGTGCGGTCGGGGACGTTTCCAACCTGGAGGCGATATGGAAAGCCGGTTCAAGCTGTTTGGACACTCCGTCCATCAGATGCTGATCGTGTTTCCGCTGGGGCTCCTCGCAACTGCGGCGGTCTTCGACATCCTCCATCTGGTGACGGGGAATCCGGGCCTGGCGACCGTGTCGTGGTACATCATCGGCGCGGGGGTGATCGGGGGGCTGCTTGCCGCCCCACCCGGGCTGGTGGACTGGCTCGCCATTCCGGCCGGCACCCGCGCCAAGTCCATCGGCGCGCTGCATGGCCTCGGCAATGTGGTGGTGCTGCTCCTCTTTGCCGCGAGCTGGCTGATCCGGCGCGGCCTGCCGGAAGCGCCGACCACGACGGCTCTGGTCCTGTCCTTCGCGGGCGTGGCGATTGCCGCGATGACGGGGTGGATGGGCGGCGAGCTGGTCACCCGGCTCGGCGTCGGGGTCGACGACGGGGCCGATCTGAATGCACCGAGCTCGTTGTCGGGGACCGCGCGACGGCCGCTGGCGTAGTTTGGGGCTAGCGAGCTAGTCCCTCGGTACCGCCAACCGCCTTACCGCCGTCATGAATTTCCGTTGCGCCGCGGGGTTCTTCACCGCGACGAAGATGGTGTCGTCGCCCGAGATGTTGCCCAGGATATCGGGCCAGGCCAGGCGGTCCAGCGCGGCGCCGACCCGGTTCGCCTCGCCCGGCGGGGTGTGCAGCACGATCAGCGCATCCCCGGCGGGTTCGATGGTGAGCACCCCCTCCGCGATCCGCTGTTCGTCGGGATCCTGCCGGGGCCGGTGGGCGAGCGCGGCGCGGTGGTAGGCCCCATCCACCTTGACGAGGTGCAGCGCCGCGATGTCCCGGCTCACCGACGACTGGGTAACATCCCACCCTTCCCGCGCCAGCGCATCCGCCAGATCTTCCTGGGTGTGGATGGCGTGGGTCGAGATGATCTCCAGGATCTTGAGGTGGCGCTGCCGCCGGTCTCCGGTCATCATCGTCCGCGCCCCACCAGCCGGTCCATGGCGGCGTGGAATCGCTTGAGCTCGCCGGCGCTCCAGCGCCGAGCCCGCTCGAAGCGCCGCCACGCCTGGGGCAATCCCAGCTTGCCGAGGCTTCCGGTCGAGCGGCGGCGGGCCAGCAGCCGGGCCGGCGCCGGCGGAGGAAACCGCTCTCCCCGCTTGAGCGCCGCGGCCACCTCGCGATAGGCTCGGCGGAACGGCACCCCGGTTTCCACCCGGCGCATGACTTCATCGGTCGCCAGCGCGCCTCCGGAAAGCGCCGCGAGTCCTCCCGCCCGGTTCACCTCGAGCTGGGGGATCGCGACCGCCAGCATCGGGAGCATCGGGATCATCCGGCCCACGCCCCGGATCAGCGGCTCCTTCAGGAGCTGAAAGTCCCGGTGATATCCGCCGGCAAGCTTGGACCGGATCGCGAGCACCGCGGCCAGATCGCCTTCGATCGCCGCGATGCGACCGCGGACCAGCTCGAAGAGATCGGGATTGCGCTTGTGCGGCATGATGCTGGAGCCGGTCGCGAGACGGGCCGGAAGCCGGAGCAGGCCGAACTCCTCCCCACTGAACAGGATCACGTCGCTCGAGAGCTTGGCCAGCTCATGGCCCAGCTGGGTGCACCAGAACAGGGCGTCCGCCTCGAGCTTGCCCCGGCCGTTCTGCACCTTGGCCACGTTGTGATCTACCCGGGCGAACCCGAGGGCGCGTGCGGCGGCCTCCCGGTCGAGCGGCAGAGGAACCCCATAACCCGCAGCGCTGCCCAGTGGGGAGCGGTCCAGCCGGTCCCACTCCGACGGCAGATCTTCGACCGTGTCGAGCAGCCCCTCGGCGTAGGCCGCGGCCCACAGGCCGGCCGACGACGGCATCGCCCGCCGGGTATGGGTGTAGCCGGGCCAGAGCACATCCCGGTGGAGCTCGGCGAAATAGAGCAGGGCCGCGACCACCGCGAGGGCGGAGACCTGGAGCTCGAGCAGGGCGTCCTTGAGGAAGAGCCGGAGATCGCAGGCGATCTGATCGTTGCGGGAACGGCCGGTGTGGAGCCGCTCGCCGGCGCTCCCGACCCGCCGGGTGAGCCACAGCTCGACCGCGGAATGGGCGTCTTCGTGCTCGGGCCCGATCGCCAGCCGTCCGGCCCGGACCGCGCGGAAGCCGGCGCGCAGGGCGGTGCGGAGCTTGAGATGATCGGCTCGGCTGATCAGCCCCGAGGCCCGCAGTCCCTCGATATGGCCCAGGCTGCCCAGCACATCCCAGGGCAGCAGATGGCGATCCCACTCCCGGTCGTCGCCCACCGTGTAGGAGAGCATGGCGGCGTCGAGATCGCTGCCGGGGGACCACAGAGTGCTGGAGCGCTTCACGCGAGGTACTCCCTGGCTACAGCCGCGTAGAAGGAGCGCGCTTCGGTTACCTCGGGCAAGTCCACGTACTCGTCCGGGGTGTGGGATCGCCGGCTGGTGCCGGGTCCGCACTTCACCGCGTCGGCGTGGCGCACGAACACCCAATCGGAGCAGGTGGGGCTGCCGAAGCTCCGGATCGAAGGCCGGACCCGGCGCATCGCCGCGAGGAGGGCCGAATCCGCCGGGGTCTCGCAGGGGACCAGCCGGTCGGAAGTGATCACCAGCTCGCACTCCAGCCGCTCCGCCAGGGCCGCGCCCAGCTGGTCGTGGGGCCAGGCGGGCGTGCTCCGGATGTCGAGCACGGCCTTGGCGGCGGGCGGGGTGACGTTCCGGCTCACCCCGGCCGAGAGCATGGTCGGGGTGACGGTGGTCACGCCCAGAATCGGGTGGGTGCGCTCGCTCACCACGCCGTCGAGCCGGGCGAGGTCGCGGGCCAGCGCGGTAATGGCGTTGGTAAAGCTTCCGTCTTCGTCTGCATAACCCGCATGGCGCTGATCTCCCCGCCCGATAAGGTCCGCCATCATGAGGCCGCGCTGGGCCACCGCGACCTCGAGGTTGGTGGGTTCTCCCACCACCGCCGCGTCCACCGCCCCGGCGCGCGCCACCGCGGTGCCCATGGTGGTGTTCCGGGTCTCCTCGCCATAGCCCATGATCACCAGCAGCCGGCCTCGTCCCAGCCGGCCCGCCACGTCGGCCGCGGCGAGCGTCATCGCGGCCACCGACGCCTTGGCGTCGCCGGAGCCGCGACCGTAGAGCCGGTCGCCTTCGACCACGGGAACGAACGGATCCCGGGTCCAGCCTTCGCCGGGCGGCACCACGTCCAGGTGACTGATAAAGGCCAGGGTCGGCCCGGGCCGGCCGCTGTCCACCGACAGGGTGACGGAAGCATCATCCCGGACGGCGTCGAGCCCGGCCCGGCCGGCGGTTTCGGCCAGGAACCGGGCGACCGCTTCCTCGGCTCCGCTGACCGAGGGAATGGCCACCAGGTCCCTAAGAAGCTCGATCTCCGTCGGCAAGATCCACTCCGAGGTAGGTGGCCTTCTCTTTCCGGCCCACGATCATGGTCCCGGTTCCCGAGCCGGTGAACATCTCCAGGAGCAGGGAGTCGTGAACCCGGCCGTCGATAATGTGGGTCCGCTCAACGCCCCCGGTGGCGGCCCGGATGCAGGCCTCCACCTTGGGTCGCATTCCTCCCGCGATGACGCCCGACTGAAGCAGCACTTCGAGGTCGTCCGGGTCCGCAAAGGTCACCAGGCTGGAGGGATCGCTCCGGTCCCGGAGCACGCCCGGCGCGCCCGTGAGGAAGACGAGCTTTTGCGCCTTGAGGGCGATCGCGAGTGTCTCCGCCACGGTGTCGGCATTGACGTTGTACACATTGCCTTCGCCATCGCCGGCGAGCGACGCGACCACCGGCACGAACCGCGACTCCACCAGGGTGAGCAGCACCCTGGGGTCGACCCGGTCGATGTCTCCCACGTGGCCGTAGTCCACCACGCTCGAGGTCCCGTCATCCGCGGTGACGGTGCCGGGGGGACGGCGGTGCGCGGTGATCAGGTCGGCGTCCACCCCCGAGATGCCCACGCCCTGCACCTGGTGCCGCCGCAGCGCGGAGAGCAGCTCGGTCGAGAGCAGGCCGGGGTAGACCATCTTGGCGACTTCGAGCGCGGCATCGTCGGTGACCCGGCGACCCGCGACGATCACCGGCTCCTGCCCCAGCCGCCGCATCAGGGCGGAGGCCTGGGGGCCGCCGCCGTGCACCACCACCAGCCGGATGCTGAGGGAATGCAGCAGAGCGAGCTGAGCCGCGACGTGGTCGAGCACCTCGTCGTCGCTGAGCACGTCGCCGCCCAGCTTGACCACGAAAACGTGATCGCGGTAGGCCCGGACGTAGCGGAGGGCGCCTTTGAGTCCCGAAATCCCTTGAGTCGAATCGATCATTCTGTGCTCGCTATCGGCTATCGGCTATCGGCTATCCGTCAGGCTATCAGACTTGTCCGATAGCGGATAGCCGGGAGCCGATAGCAGCTGGAGTAACAAGGCGCGCTGGACATGCAACCGATTCTCCGCCTGGTCGTACACCGCGCTCTGGGGTCCGTCGAGCACCGCGTCGTCGATCTCCACGTTCCGGCGGACCGGCAGGCAGTGCATCACGATGCTCCGGCCCGGGTCGGTCATCCGCCAGTCGCGATGGGGGACCCGGAGCGCGCGTTCCTCGTCGGGGCGGCCGAACCGGGACAGCGCGCCCCAGGCTTTCACGTACACGGCATCGGCCCCGGCCAGCGCGGCCTCCCGGTCACCGGTGGTGCGCATCGACCCGCCCCGGGACACCGCCAGCGATTCGATGGCGCTCAGGTCGTCCGGGTCCAGGTCGAAGCCCGGCGGGTGGGCGATGTGGACTTCCATTCCCAGGTGGGCCGCCGCGAGCGCCGCACTCACCGGGACTGCGGTCGGCAGCGGCTTGGGGTGCCAGGCCCACTGGAGCACGAACTTCTTGCCGCGCGGGTCGCCCAGCCGCTCCCGCAGCGTGAGGGCGTCGGCCAGTCCCTGGCAGGGATGCCGGCGCACCGACTCCAGATTGATCACCGGCTTCTCGCAATAGCGCGCGAAATTCCGGATGATCCGGTCCTCCCGCTCGATCGGCCACTCGGTTCCCCGGGGGAAGCTCCGTACCGCCAGGGCATCGGCATAGCGACCCAGGACCCGGGCCGCATCGATCAGGTGCTCGACCCCGGCGCCATCCATGACCACACCGGGCTCGGTCTCCAGGGTCCAGCTTCCCTTCCCCGGCTCCAGCACCAGCGCATGTCCGCCGTGCAGGAACATCGCGGTCTCCATGCTGGAGCGGGTCCGCAGGCTGGGATCCAGAAAGACCATCGCCAGCACCTTCTTTTCCAGCCCGCCCGACAGCTCGCCCCGCTTGACCCGGCTCGCCAGGGCCAGCAGCCCATCGATTTCCCCGGGACTCCACTCCTCGGTGCTGATGAAGTCGCGCTTGCTCATCCCAGCACCCGGCCCAGACCAGACAGGAGCAGGTCCGCTTCCGCCACCGAGAAGGAGAGCGGAGGGAGCAGCCGGAGACTCGCCGGATCCGACGCGGTGCCGACCAGTACCTTCTCGCCGAACAGCTTCCGCTGAACCTCCGCTGCCGGCACCGACATCTGCAGCCCGAGCAGAAGTCCGCGGCCCCGGACCTCGCGCACCCCGAGCCGCCCCGCTCCGGCGCGGAGGTGCTCGCTCACGGTCCGGACATTGGCCTGGAGGTCCTCCCGCTCGATGACCTCGAGCGTTGCCAGCGCCGCGGCGCACGCCACCGGGCCTCCCCCGAAGGTGCTGCCGAGGTCGCCGATCTTGAGCCCGCCGGTCAGCGCGCTGGTCGCGATCATGGCCCCGATCGGAAAACCCGACGCGAGTCCCTTGGCCATGGTGATGATGTCCGGCGTCACCCCGAACGCCTCCGCCGCGGTGAACTTCCCCGAGCGCCCGACGCCGCACTGGACTTCATCGAAAATCAGGGCCGCCCCGGCCCGGGTGCAGGCGCGCCGGGCCGCCTCGAGGAATTCCGGAGCGCAATCGCGCGCCCCGGTCAGCCCCTGAACCGGTTCGACGATGACCGCCGCGACGGTCTCGTCCACCATGCGCTCCATCGCCGCCGGGTCGTTGAAGGGCACCTTGAGGGACAGGGGGAGTCCCGCGCGGCGCGCGCCCTCCTCGTACTTGGCGCCATCGGTCACCGCCAGGCACGCCGCCGTCCGCCCGTGCCAACCGCCGGCCACCGACACGATCTGTTGCCGGCCGGTCACTTTTCGCGCCAGTCCCAGCGCGTTCTCGTTGGCTTCGGCGCCGGAATTGCAAAAGAAGACCTTGGAGAGATCACCGGGACACTGCGCCGCGATCCGCTCGGCCAGCTCCTCACGCAGGTGATGGGGAACAGCGGTAGAGTAAAAGATCAGGGTGGCCGCCTGGCGCTGAATCGCGGCGACCACGTGCGGGTGGCAATGGCCGGTGGAGGCGACCGCGTGCCCGCCATAGGCATCGAGCCACTCGTTGCCCTGGTCGTCCACCAGCCACGACCCGTGGCCCGATACCGCCTGCAGCGGCATCTGGGCATACACCGGAAGCCAGGCCTTGCCGTTCAGCATGGGAACATGCCGGCGAGCCTGAGGCCCGCCGTCTCTTCGAGTCCCAGCGCCAGATTCATCGCCTGCACCGCCTGCCCTCCCGCGCCCTTGATGAGATTATCCACTGCGACGGTGACCTGGATTTCCCGGCCATCCTCCGAGACCGCGGGATGGAGCAGCGCGAGATTGGTCCCGACCGCGTGGGTCAGCTCGGGCGGGTGCTCCAGCACCCGCACGAAGGGCCGACCGCTAAAGGCATCCCGGTAGCGCTGAGCGACCTCAGCAGCCGGGGCCGGCTCCACCATAGTGGCGTGCAGGGTCGCGTAGATGCCCCGGACGAAGGGACCCGAATGGGCCATGAGCCGGGCCGAGCCTGCCGGGTTCCCGGTCCACTGCCGCCACTGCTCCACGATTTCGCCCTCGTGGCGGTGTCCCATCACGGAATAGGCAAACAGATTGTGAGCCCGCGCAGGATGATGGGTGGTGGCCTTGGGCTGGATGCCGGCTCCGCTGGAGCCGGTCACCGCGAAGACCGACGGAACGGCGCAAAGACGCAAGGACGCAAGGGGGTACAAGGCCAGTTGGGCCGCGGTGGCGAAACATCCGGGCGCGGCCAGCGCGGTGCTGCCCCGAAGCTCGGTGCCCAGCACATCCGCCAGCGCATAGCGAAAGCGGTGCACCAGCGCCGGCGCGGCATGGGCTCCGTAGTAGCGCTGGTGGAGCAGCCCGTCCCGGATCCGGAAGTCGGCCGCCAGGTCTATCACCAGTCCTGGACCGGCGTCAATCAGCTCGCCCATGAGCTGGGAGGACTGCCCATGCTCGAGCGCGAGGAATACCACGTCGGCGTGGGCGGCGGCTTCCGCCGCACTGGCCCCCGAGAAGCGCGCTTCGGTCAGGAGCGCGAGCCCGGGGTGTGAGGCGGCGATCGGCTTGCCGGCCTGGCTCCGGCTGGTGGCGACGCACTCCCGGACCTCGGGATGCTGCAGCACGATCCGGAGGAGCTCGCCGCCGGCGTAGCCGGCGGCACCGATCACGGCGACTCGCATCAGGCCCCCGCCGCGAGCGAGGCTTCGAACGCGTTGCGCACCGTGCTCACCAGGCCGGCCGAGTCGCGCAGCGCGTTATGCGCGGGCAGCCCGAGCTGACGGCCGATGTAGTCCCGGCCGACCTGGTTATCGGTGGCCGGACCGGTGATGCAGGTGATGGGCAGGCCGTACTGCTCGGTATAGAGCTGCTGCGCGCCCCAGCAGGCCACCGGATCCGGCGCGGCCATCACATGACCGACCGCCAGCCCCATGAGGCCGGAGTCCCGCAGGATGTCCTGCACCCCGTATTCGCCCAGGATGCCGTCGCCCAGCTCGGCCACGATAATGTCGGGCCGGCCGCCCCGCTCCCGGGCCAGCCGGTTGAACAGGCCGCGCGCCACCGGCACCGTCATCCCGGCGTGGGTGCTCGCGGCGCCGGCATCGTTGAAGGTGAGCGCGGCCACTGCGCCGGCATCGAGCATGGAGAGGGTATCCCGCATCAGCGAGACGCCGGTGAGCTTGCAGGCGCCGACCCGGAGGCCGGCGCGGGTAAGACCGCGCACCAGCTCGGTGGCGGCCACCGTCTTTCCCGCATTCATGCAGGTGCCCGCCACGTACACCACCGGCACGGTGCATTCGAGGGCGTCGGCGGGAGGAATCGCGCCGTCCGCGATGGTCGCGGGGCGGCCCACCCGGTCGCCCAGCTCGGGGAAGGCGAGCACGGCGCCCAGCACCTCGGCCTGGAACGGCGGTCCGATATCCGGGTTGGAAGAGGTGCAGCGTCCCAGGATCCCGCCCAGGTTGAGCACGTTGATCATGTCGCCCACGGCAATCTCGCTGGGCACGTCGCCGGCGTAACCTCGCAAGGCCCGGCGGGACCCCAGCGTACCGGCCAGCACGTCGCCGGCGCGGAGCGACACCATGCGCCCGGCCAGGTCTTCGACCGTGTTGTAGGAGGACTTGTCCTCCAGGATGCGGACCGCGAGGACGTAGCCCTCCCGGGCGACGATCTCTTCCCCGACGATCACATCGAAGGCGAGCTTGGCGTTGCGAGTCGAGGACGCGATGCGGTCGAGCCGGACCCGGGTCGTGCGTACCATTATTCGGGCCGGGAAGCGGAAAGCGGAGCGCGGGGAGCGGGAACAGCCCGGCTACCGGCCTGTCCGGCGCGCTCCGCGAGCAAGGAGGGAATGGCGCCGATCCGCGCGAAGGCGCGCGCCTCGTCTCCGGTCCAGAGGCGATTCTCCTCCCCGTAGGTCGCCACCGAGCGATCCATCATCGAGAAGGGGCTCCGGGCGCCGGTCACCATGAAGCGGCCCGGCGCCACCCTGACCCGGGTCTCGCCAGTCACCCGCTGCTGGGAGCTGGTGAGCAGCGCTTCGATGTCCCGGAGGGCCGGGTCGAAATAATGACCCTCGTGGAGCCGGTCACCGTAGAAGCGGCCCAGCTGATCCTTCCAGAAGACCTGCCACTTGGTGAGGACCAGCTTTTCGAGCTCCCGGTGGGCCCCGATCAGGAGGAGCGCCGCACCGGCTTCGAAGCCGATCCGGCCCTTGATGCCCAGCGCGGTTTCGCCGACGTGGATGTTGCGGCCCAGGCCGTACTGGACCGAGAGCTCGGCCAGCCCGGCGATAAGATTCGGCCCCGAGAGCGGCGCGTCATCCAGCGTCACCGGAATGCCTCGCTCCCAGCCGATGACCAGCTCGCGCGGTGCCGGCGCACCCGGGGGCGGATCCAGCAGCTCCTCCGGAGGACCGGCCCAGGTGTCGTGGGTCCAGCCGCCGCCCCAGGTGGTTCCCCAGAGCCCCGCGTTGATGCTGTAGGCCGACGCCTTGGCCGGCACCGGAAGCCCCCGCGCCTCGAGATAGGCGATGGCCCGCTCCCGGGTCAGGCCTTCATCGCGAATCGGAGTGACGATGGCGAGCTCGGGCGCCAGGACCCGGAGCGCGATGTCGAAGCGCACCTGGTCATTCCCGGCGCCGGTGGAGCCGTGCGCCACCGCCTGGGCGCCGATCGCCCGGGCGACCTCGATGACCGAGATGGCCTGCTGAGTCCGCTCGGCCGAGACCGACAGGGGATACACCTCGCCCCGCAGGATGTTGCCCTGGATGAGGTAGCTGACGAACCGTCCGAAGACCTCGTCCCGGGCGTCGACTTCGTGGTGCTCCACCGCGCCGACCGTCATCGCCTGACGGCGGATGGCGGCGCGCTCCTCCGGCGATGCCCCGCCGGTATTCACGAACACGGTGTGCACCAGGTAGCCCTGTTCGGCCAGCCGGGGAACACAGTACGAGGTATCGAGGCCGCCGGAGAAGGCCAGGGCCAGAGGGGTCGATTGCATAATGCATAATTATGCAATCTCGGCCCGCTTCGCGCAAGGGCCGCTCTACCAGCGAATAGCGAGTGGCGAGTGGCGAGTCGGGAAGTGGATCAGGAGCGGAGCCGCAGGTGGAGCGCGCCCAGGGCGGCACCGGTCGCCCCGGCCACCGCGTTGGTGGTCGCGGCGATGAGCACGTTCTGGAACGGGAGCTGGCCCAGCAGTGCGGCCGCGAAGGTCCCCAGCGCGCCGGCGAGCGCGGCGCAGAGGGCGCCGCCCTTGAGCTGGCGCCGGGTCGGCGAGGCCCGCGCCGCCCGGGCGAAGAGATACCCGGTGACGCCCCCCGCCAGGGTGGCGCCGACCGGGTAGAACTTGCCGGCCCGGAGCGGTTCGATCAGCTGGACCAGCACGACTAGAATCGCCATCAGCACCACGCCGACGATGCTGGTCTTGACGGTCGCGGTCGCGAGGCTCGGCGCCGGTGCCGGCGCCGCGGGAACGGTGGCGCTCAGCGCACCGTGGCCGTGCACTCGATCTCCACCCGCGCACCCAGCGCCAGCCCCGAGGCGCCCATGGCGCTGCGGGCCGGCTTGGGTCCCGGAAAAAAGGTCACGTACACCGAGTTCATCCGGCTCCACTCCGCGATGTCGGCCAGCATCACCAGGCAGCGCACCACCCGGTCCATCCCCGAGCCGTTGGCGTCGAGGAAATTCTTGATGTTGGTGAGGGTCTGCCGGGTCTCGGGCTCGATCCCGCCCGCGACCAGGCGGTTGGTGCTGTCGGTGCCGAGCTGGCCGGAAAGGTAGAGCATGTGACCGACCCGCACTCCGGGAGAAAACGGCAGCGTGGCCGCGGCGCCGGCCGGGGCGATGAAGGTCACCTGGGGCGGCTTGTCCTGGGCGGAAAGCCCGCCAGGCATGCCGGCCGTCAGCAGCAGCGTCGGAAGCAGCGCGATCGGGAGGCGCATGGGAGTCAGGATCCGGTTGAGGCGGAGAATGGACTACCGTGGCGCGAGGTAAGTTCCGCCGGGGGGCTGCTTCTGTCAACGACGGGTGCTACTTCCTGAACAGGTAGCTCATCTTGAGAAAATACGAATCCCGCTCCCGTTCCAGACGGCTGAACCGGAACGCGACCGGCTCGTGGAGCACACTTCCATACCCCAGGTAGATCACGGTGCCCGGAGTAGGCAGGTAGGAGAACAGCCATTCCAGCTGGATCCGGTTCTGCGAGCTGGCCACCGCCCGCACCAGGGTGCCCCCGGGGCCCGGAATCAGGAGCGGGTCGTTGGTGCGGGAATCGTCCCGGAGGTCGTCCTGCTCGACGGCGGTGTACTGCCCCACCGCACGCAGGAACATCGACGGGGTGAGCTGGTACTCGACCTTCACCCGCGGAATCCTCCCCTGCCCCACCGTGGTGCCGTCGGTGCGCCGATGGTAATACTGCCAGTTGTAACTGGCGTCCACCCGCAGCCGGTCGGTCGGCCGCCAGCCGGCCGAGAGCGTAACGAATCCGATGTTGGCGCTGGACCACTCGAAGAAGCTCTCGTCCTTGCCCCAGAGATAGAACACTCCGAAGGACCAGTGCTTGAATTGCGGGGTGCTGAAGGTCAGCACCCAGTCGAGGTTGGGCAGCCTGGGTGTGCCGGTGAACGGAATGGTGTCCACCACCCCGCCGACATGCCGCTCGATGGCGTAGCCCCGGTAGAGTGATTCATCGAACCGGAATTCCTCGACCAGGACCGAGGCCCCGAACTGCCAGCCGCCCCGCAGCTGGAAATTGGTGTTGAAGTGGAGCTTCTTTTCCAGCGCCTCCCGCCCGCCGGTGAAGTCGCGGTACTGCCAGGTACCCTGGAGCCGCAGATCGGCGCTGGCGCGCTCCAGGCGGCTCTGCTCGCCGCCGAAGACGGTGAAGCTATGGGTGGCCGCCGCGTCCACGATGGCGGGACGGGAGATCAGCCCGCTGGAGGCACGGAAGTCGGGATGGTGGCCCAGCAGGGTGTAGCTGGCGCCGAAGCTCCTGCCGCTCCGGAGCAGCGAGCCGCGGAACGAGGGACCGGTCAGCACCGGCGATCCCGGCGCGCTGGTGCGGCTCATGGCGCCGAGGAGCTGGAGACTCCAGCGCGGAGAAAGCACCAGCCTGGTGTCGCCCCCCAACACCCGGTTGGAGGCGGGACCGTCTTCCTTGTCGGTGAAGACCAGTCCAACCCGGGAGGCGCGTCCCACATCGCGCTGCACCCGCAGGATGTTGTACACCGGGTGATGGGTCAGGTCGAACGACCCCACGGTGTCGTCCACCGCGGCCAGGTATCCGACGTTGAGCCCGGCCACTTTGCCGGTGAGCTTGACCGCCCCGAGCGGGGCCAGGATCCGCCGCGTGTAGATCAGGTTTCCCGGCACCGTGAACTGCTCGTTGCTCTCCAGGAAGAACGGCCGCTTCTCGGCGAAGAAGAGGGCCTGGCGCGGGTCCGCCACCAGCTGCCCTGCATCGGATTCGACTTCTGCAAAATCGGGCCGGACGGTTCCGTTCAGCGTGAGATTCGCACTGATGCCCCACCGCACGTTGCCGCCAAAGCGGGGATTGCCGACGTCGTAGTCGTACCCGCCCGGCGTCGGCACTCCGGCCACCCGCTCGGTGACAACCGGAGTCACATCCAGCACCAGGCCCCGGCGGAGGCCGGTCAGCCCGGTCAGACTGCCGACCTGCCCGAGGTAGCTGGTGGCGGCGCGGCGGGCCGGAGCCCAGCTGTATTCGTAGCCGCCCCGGCTCTGCACCTTGCGCAGGACGTTGAATCCCCAGGTCTGGGTGGCTGCGGATTGATACCGAAGCGACTTGAAAGGAATCCGGATTTCGATCTCGTACCCCGCCTCGGTCACCCGTCCCTTCGACTGGAATACGAAATCGGGATTGATGTCGGGCGGTTCACGCCCTACCGAGAGCGCGGCAAAGCTTCCGCTGCTGCTCCGCCCGCTCTCCACCATGACCCCGTCGCCCTGGACGCCGAGCGGGTTGGCGGCGAATACCGTCGCCTGACGGCCGTCATTGAACGTGCCCAGGAAGATCCCGATGTAATCGTCGCTGTACATCTTGTCCCGGTCGGCCAGGGTGGCGTGCACCGTTCCCGGCTCCGCGTAGGCGCGCACCCCGAAATGGATTGCGGTGGGCGAATACCAGACCAGCACCACGGTGGAATCGTCCGCCGCCACGTCGTCGGTCGGGGCGTAGCGGGAAAAGCCGGTGAGCCGGGCGGCGTCCCGCCAGACCGCCTCTTCCAGGACGCCGTCAACCTCGATCTCGGCTTCGATGCGGGGCGGGGCGACCGCGAGCTGGCGGGCGCGTCCGTCATGGTCGCCTCCCGGGCCGGCCAGCAGGACCGCGAGCAGCGGAATCGTCACGCCAGGTACCTCTCCTGGATCAAAGGGGGGTTCCTTGCCCTACGGGGTTCCCGGCCGGTGGATTCACCCTGAAAAGGATGCTTGCCGGGGTGGCGGCACCGACCGATAGTTCGGTCATGAAGCGTCGCCCCTCTCGGTCGCTGGTTGTATTGCTGGCCCTGGTCGTGGTGCTGAGTGCGGTGGTCGCGCTCGGTCTGGCCGCCCAGCGCTTCGGGTGGCGGGGGATGCAGTTCGACGACAATCTGGCCTACGATGGTCGCTTCACCTTCGCGAGGATCCGCTATACGGTGTACGGCAGGAGCGGGTGGGAGTACGACTACCCCACCATGGAGCGCAATCTCATGACCATGATGACGGAGATCACCGCGCTCCAGCCCCACGTCCGCGGCAGCAACATCCACCGCTTCGACGACCCCGAATTGCTCAAGTACCCGGTTGCCTATCTCTCCGAGCCGGGCTATTGGCTCCCCAGCGACAGCGAAGTGGAGGGGCTCAGGACCTACCTTGCCAAGGGCGGGTTCCTGATCGTGGACGACTTCATGCTTCAGGAATGGTACAACTTCGAGGAGCAGATGCGGCGGGTCCTGCCGGACGGCCGGATCGACCAGCTCGATCTCTCCCATCCGGTCTTCGATTCATTCTTCCGGATCCCCACCCTCGAGATGAGCTACCCGCACAACGCCGGGCTCGAGGCGAAATTCCTGGGCATCCACGAGGACAATGATCCCACCAAGCGCCTCGTCGTCATGATCAACTACAACAACGACATCGGCGACTACATGGAGCACTCCGGCCAGGGAATGTGGCCGGTCAACATCAGCAACGACGCCTACAAGCTCGCGATCAACTACATCATCTACGGCCTGACCCACTAGACCCGGTCAGGTCTTTCCGGCGCGCACCGCGAGCTGGGCCTCCAGCAGCGCCAGCTGTTTGTCGGCCAGCTCGCGCTGGCGCTCGGCCAGCTGGCGCCGGGCCTCTCCTTCCGCGCGCCGGGCTTCCAGCACCCGCCGGGTCTGCTGGATCATGTCCTCGTCCACCCGCCCCATCTCGAATACCCTCACCGCCGAATCGGCCGAGGCCGCGCGGTCCGCCCGCTCCCGGACCTCGAGGAGCTGGAGCTCGGCTTCGGCCGCCCTGCGCTGCTCCTGGGCGAGCAGCCGCCCCCACTCCGCGGTCCGGATCGAGACTTCGTGGACATCCTTCCAGCGCTCCAGCATCCGGAGCCGGAGCTCGAGCAGCTTGCGCTGCTGTTCCAGCGCCTTGCGGTCGTTCTCCCGCTTCTCCTTCTTGGCCAGATCCACCCGCTTGTTCAGGGTGCTGATCTCTCCCTTCTGAATGTCGACCAGCGCCTGGACCCGCCGTTCCTCCTGCCGAGACCGGTCCAGCAGCTGCCGCGCGGACTGATCGTCGGCGGCGGTCTGCCCGACGATCCGGCGGATGTCCTCGGGGGGAGCCAGCGTGATGACCCGGGCGACCGAATCGCGGGCGGTGACCGCCTGCGCGCCGACCGGGCCCGGAGCGAACAAACCGAGCAGGACCCCTGCCGCCGCGGCGCACGCGACCCGGGGATTTCCGTGGAATGCTTGTCTCATGGTGGCCCACCTCCCTCGGGGCTCGTATGATTATATCCACTCCCGGGGGTTACCGGGGGTGTTTTCACCGTGGCGCGGGAGCGGGTATGCGTCTGTACTACTGGACCGCAGCGCTGGCCATCCTCGCCGGGGCGGCTCCGCTCGGCGCCCAGACCCCACCTCCTCCCAAGCGCACCCGCCTGACGGCGTCGGCCGGTCTGGTCGATGTGGCGGGGAACACCCGCCTGATGAGCCTGAGCGGCGAACAGCGCCTGGAATACCGCACCGCCGATGCCCGCTGGATGTTCTCCCAGACCGCCGCGGGCCTCTATGGCAAGACCGACGACTCCACCACCGCGACCCTGCTCAAGGGGGGACTTCGGGCCGACCGGGCCCTGTCCGCCCGGCTGGCCGCGTTCCTCGGGGCGGGCTTCGAGCGGAACCGCTTTGCCGGAATCTCCCGGCGGTTCGAGGAAGTGCTCGGCCTGGCGTGGAAGGCCCTGGCCACGCCGCGGGACCAGCTGGTGCTCGAGGGGGGCGCCTCCTTCAATCAGCAGCGCAGCACGCTCGACCTGAGCGACAACTTCGTCGCGGCGCGGGGCGCCGCGGCGTTCCGGCACCGGTTCACCGCCACGGCGTACTTCGAGCAGCTGGCAGAGTTCCTTCCCAGTCTGGAAAACGGCGACGACCTCAGGATCAATACCGAGACGGCGCTGGTGGCGCCGATCTCCGGGCAGATCGCGCTCAAGGCGTCGTACGCGATCCGGTTCGACAACCTGCCGGCGCCGGGCTTCAAGAAGACCGACCGGATTCTGACCTCCGGAATCCAGGTCACGTTCTGACCCCGGCGCGGGCCGGCCGGGGTGCGGTACCCACATTCACCTGAGGGGGGCGTATGGATCTGCTCTGGACGCTGGTGGTGGGCCTCGTGGTCGGGGCGCTCGCCAAGTTCATCATGCCTGGCAAGGATCCGGGCGGAATAATCATCACCATCATTCTGGGTATCTGCGGTGCCCTCCTCGCCAAGTTCCTCGGCCAGGCCCTCGGGATATATGCGCCGGGCGAAGCTGCCGGCTTCCTGGGTGCTTTGGTGGGCGCCATCCTGCTGCTCTGGATCTACCGAATGGTCCGAAGAAACCGGCCCTGAACCCGCTTACAGGAACCGGGCGATCCGTTCCACCGAGTGCCGGTGGTGGGGAAAGCCCGGTTCATCACCCCGGCCAAGCGACACCAGCGCCGGAATCGTCACGTGAGGGGGAAGTCCCAGCACTTCCTTGACCTTGTCGGGGTAAAACTCCAGCATCGGCGACGTGTTGTATCCCATGGCCTGGGCGGACAGCAGCAGATAGCCCAGGGCGATATACGACTGCCCGTGGGCGTAGCGCTGCCGCTCCTCGATCGGCCATTCCGCGTAGGTCTTGATGAAGTCCCGGCGCACCCGGGCGCGGGCCTTTTCGTCGAATCCCGGGTGGATCATCTCGTCCACGGTGGCCAGCACGTCTTCCATGTCCGCATAGAGCACGATCAACGCCTGCGCCGATGCCACCTGCTTCAGGTTCCTGGCTGCCGGAACCATCCGTGCGCGAATCTCCGGGTCCCGCACCACCACAAAACGCCAGGGCTGGAAATTGTCGGGCGACGGCGCCAGACGGGTCTGCCGGAGAATTTCCCGCAAGTCCTCCTCGGGCACTTCTTCCTGGAGGTACTTCCGGATGTCGCGCCGCGATTCCGCGGCCTCGCGAACGGTCAGGGTCGACTCGGTTGGCATGGGCCCCTTCGCTTCGCTCAGGGTGACATTACCTCAATCAACACTTCGTCCATCGAGCTGCCGGATCGGGCCCGGACCCGGTGTTTCCCAGGCAGCAGCAAGAGGCGTCCGCCCCGCACCGGCGCATCGTCCACCCACCAGCGGACCGGACCGGCACCGCCCGAGGCCCGGAGTCCGACCGATGCGTAGCGGCGGTCCACGCCGGGCACGAACCGGTAGACGTCTCCCGCCACGGGGGAAGTGATCCGGAACGTCCCGCTCGCCGTGTCGGCGGCCGCGCGCCGGGGGCTGTGCTCCCCCGCGGCTCCCGCGAGCCGCACCGTGGCGAGCCAGTCGGCGTACTGCGCCGGAAGCCGCACCCCGTCGCCCTGGTGCCAGTCGCACTGATGCAGCTCTCCCGATTCCGGCAGCAGCCATTCGGTGGAGGGCGGGCACCGGGCACCGGCCCGGAGTCCCGACAGACGGCAGATGGTGACCGGGCGCGCGCCCACCCGCTCCGGCGAGAGCAGCATTCCGGGAGGGTGCCGTCGCGCTGCGAGCAGGGTGGCTCGATGGAGCAGCGGACCGGCGCCGGCTACCCCGCTCACTCCTTCCATCGGCCTCCCGTCGAAGTTCCCGACCCAGACCGCCACGGTGAATCCTCCGGTGACGGCCACCGCCCAGTTGTCGGTGAAATGTCTACTGGTACCGGTCTTGGCCGCCGCCCGGAAGGGAAACTCGAGTGGGGTCACCGGGCCGAAGCCTGGAATCCGCGCCACCGGATCGGCCAGGATGTCCATCACCAGCGCGGCGGCGCCGGCGCTCATCACCCGCCGGGACTCCATGCGCGGGCCGTCGTCGGCCAGCCAGCGGACCGGGGACCACATGCCCCCATTGGCGAGGGCGCGATAGCCGTTGGCCAGCTCCAGCAGTGTCACGTCTCCGTTCCCCAGCGCCAGGCCCAGGCCATAGTGCTCGGCATCGCGGTCGAGCGAAGCAAACCCGGCGCGAGCCAGCGTCGCCAGGAGCTCGGCGGTGCCCAGTCGATTGGCGAGCTCGACCGCCGGAAGGTTGAACGAGCTGCCCAGAGCCTCGCGAGCCCGGACCGGTCCGTGAAAGCGCCGGTCGTAATTGCGGGGGGCGTAGGGTCCGGTGCTGGTCTGATACACCGTCGCGATATCGGGGAGAATGGATGCCGGGCTGTACCCCCGGTCGAACGCGAGCCCGTACAGGAACGGCTTGAGGGCGGAGCCGGGCTGGCGGGGTGACACGACCATGTCCACCTGTCCGCTCACCGGCTCGAAGAAATCCGGCGAGCCGACCCATCCGAGAATCCCGCCCGATGCGTTATCGAGGACCACCGCGGCCGCGTGCCGGACGCCGGAGCCGCGCATGGTTTCCACGGTGTGACGCACCTCCGCCTCCAGAGCCTCCTGAAGGGGAAGGTCGAGCGGGGTGCGCAGCAGCCCCTCGGGATTGCGCCCTTCCCGGGAGAGCCGGCCCAACAGCGCGGCGGTGTAGTGCGGGGCCCGGAACGAACGGCCCGCGGTCGCGATCAGCGGGGGCTCGAGCCCGGCAATCTTCGCCTCGGTCGGGGTGATCGAGCCGGCGCGCTGCATCCGCTCCAGCACCCGGGCGCGCCGGGCCAGCGCGCGCGAGGCGCTCATCAGGGGATTGTCGCGGCCGGGGGCGCCGGCCACCGCGGCGAGCAGCGCCGCCTGCCCGGTGCTCAGATCTCTGGCCGAACCGCCGAAATAGAGATCGGCCGCTGCTTCGACTCCGACGGCGCCCTGCCCCAGCGGTACCCGGTTGAGGTACTCCTCCAGAATCTCCTGCTTGGACAGGTGGGCGTCGAGCCGGAGCGCCCAGAGACCCTGGGCCAGCTTGCCCGGAAGGGTTCGGGGCAACGGCCGGAGCAGCCGGGCCAGCTGCATTGGAATGGTCGAGGCTCCCGACACGATCCGTCCCGCCCGCAGGTCTGCCACCAGCGCACGGGCCAGGGCCCGGGGATCCACGCCGGGATGCTCGTAGAAGCGGCGGTCCTCGGCCGCGACGAAGGCTACCAGGATTTCCGGATCGATCTCCTCGAGCGAAAGCCACCGGGACAACGAGCCCTCGGCGGTGCGGGTGGTGCGGAGCGGCGCGCCGGCGCGATCGGTGAGATCGAGCGTGGCCAGCGCCGGGCGGGTCAGCAGCCCCTCCGGAAGCGGAACCAGCACGAACACCGCCGCGGCGCCCGCGATCAGCAGGAAGCCGGCGCCACAGGCGGTCAGTGCGCGTCGCAGCGTCACGGTGCCCTCGCCCGTACGGTAAAGACCCCGCCATCGCTCCGGCCGTAGACCGCCGGGTTGTACATCTCCTCGGCGTGCACCGGCGGCCGCACGAAGACTCCGGGCGTAGTGGCCCGGGCGAGGTAGCTCGCGGTCCAGGCGCCCTTCCACAGCGCGCGGGCTGAGTACACCACCCGGTCGTCCCGCAGCTCGCGATGATCGAAGGGCGACCACCACCCTCCATCCCAGGTTCCGAAGTCCCAGACCTCCCGGCGGAGCTCGCCGGTATCGCCGCGATCTCCCTCACGATCCTCCTGTCCTCCAGTGGTGTCGGCGGCACCGGGACCGGGAAGCCCGCCGACGGTGCGCAGGCTCAGATCGATCGCTTCGAGGCCGCCGGGCAGGCCGTCATCCACCACCACGAAGGCGCGGTCTTCGGGGAC
>Ga0209486_10000071_pt1 | contig 51579 bp, 45 predicted proteins | sample NCCompost_FD_187518 | JGI IMG/M metagenome (GOLD analysis project Ga0209486, IMG submission 187518) | Agricultural soil microbial communities from Utah to study Nitrogen management - NC Compost (SPAdes) (version 2) | ecosystem: Environmental > Terrestrial > Soil > Agricultural land | place...
CAAGTGGGCAGGTCGCTCACGTGTTACGCACCCGTTCGCCGGTGAGTGATTGCTCACCCCCCGCGACTTGCATGTGTTAAGCACGCCGCCAGCGTTCGTCCTGAGCCAGGATCAAACTCTCCAAGAGTGTTGATAGGCTCATTCGAACTGGCTTGCCACTGTCGTGGCTGTTAGTCCGAATCACTTTCTTTGTACGTCAGTTGAACTCTCCCCGGAACCTGATCGTTCATTCCGGTTCAACGAGTCCGCCTCGCACTTCCAACTACGCTCAATCCAGTTTTCAAACAGCGTTTTCACTCTCAAAACTGCTCAAAACCGTCGCAATGTGCTCGTCTTGGGCAGCCAAACATTGTACCACATCCCAGACGCCTCGTCAAGTGGTTGCAAGCAACTGGCTTGCTGAGTCCGCTTCAGCTCAACTCCTGTACAGAAGCGAGCTTCCGTTGCGTTCAGGGGACCCCAATCCTAGCAGGTTTGATTGCTATGGCAAGGGGGCGAAACCCCCAGAATTGCAAATTGCAAATGAGCAATGTGCAATTTGAAATGAAATGCTCCGTGATGGACTCGAACCATCAACCTAGCGATTAAGAGTCGCTTGCTCTACCAATTGAGCTAACGGAGCCACAGCGGGTACGCGACCCAATCAAATGGCGCGCCAGGAGGGATTCGAACCCCCGACCCTCAGCTTAGAAGGCTGATGCTCTATCCAACTGAGCTACTGGCGCCTCGGTATGGGCCGGTCCGCGCGGCACTCTTCCGCCGCGCGAGTCGGGGCGGCCGGATTTGAACCGGCGACCTCCTGCTCCCAAAGCAGGCGCGATACCGGGCTACGCTACGCCCCGCTGAGGAAGCCGGAATTGTAGTCCGGCCCTCTCGATTGTCAACGTTACTGACGCAATCGCTCCAACAAACCACGAAAAGCGCGACCGCGATGACTGACGCGCTCCTTCACGTCACGTGCACTCTCGCCAAATGTCGCGCCCAACTCAACCGAAAAAAAATACGGATCGTAGCCGAACCCGTGTTCACCACGCGCGTCGCGCACCATGACGCCGGCAGTTTCGCCCCGCGTGACTTCTTCACGGACACCATCGCAATACGCCGCCGCGCAGACGTACCGCGCTTCGGGTTCCGCGATGTCACGGATCGCATCCCGAAGCCGCGCATTGTTGGCGTCATCGAGAGCCTGCCCGGACAGGTCGCTACGGCCAGACCAGCGCTTGCTGCGCACACCGGGCTGGCCCCCCAGGGCAACGATCTCCAGGCCGGAATCGTCGGCCACCGCCGGCCGTCCGGTGAGCGCGTGAAAATACCGCGCCTTGGCCAGCGCATTCGCTTCGAACGTGTCGAATGCCTCCACTCCGTCCTCGTCCGGCGATGGTGGCAGGGCCGCCTCGCGCAGGTCCGCGACGGCGATCCCGGCCGCCTCGAACAGCGGCCGCAACTCCCGCAACTTCCCCTCACTGCGGGTGGCCAGCAGGACGGACCGCCGGCTCACGGGGTGCCTAACGCCGAGTGCTGCAGCTGGTCGAGCGTCTCGATCCCCGCCACCGCCATCGACAACAAGCCATCCAGCTCGGCGCGATCGAAGGTGCCGTGTTCACCGGTGCCCTGCACCTCGACGAAGCGCCCTTCGCTGCTCATGACCACGTTCATATCCACAGCCGCCCGCACGTCTTCGTCGTAGTCCAGGTCGAGGAGCGGAACGCCGTCCACCACACCCACGCTCACCGCGGCAACGCGACGCCGTACCGGGCTCCGGGCCAGCCGGCCGCGCGCGATCAGCCACTCGAACGCGTCTACCACCGCCACGCACGCTCCGGTTATTGCCGCCGTGCGCGTGCCGCCATCGGCATCGAGCACATCGCAGTCGACCCGGAGCGTCACTTCGCCAAAGCGGAAATCATCCAGCATCGCGCGTACGCTCCGGCCAATGAGCCGCTGGATCTCCTGCGTCCGGCCGCCGAGCTGCGTCCGCTCCCGCGCCGTGCGGGTGCGCGTGGCGCGCGGCAGCATGGCGTATTCGGACGTGATCCACCCCTCACCACTCCCTTTTCGCCAGCCCGGGACGCCCTCCTCGACCGACACGGCGCACAGCACCCGGGTGTTCCCGAACGCGCAGAGGCACGACCCCTCGGCCTGCCTAACAACTCCGCGCTCCAGCACGACGGGGCGCATCGCGCCGTGCGGCCGGCCCGCGCGGCTCATGGCAGATCTCCGGACCGCACCCGGTGCAGCGTGCCGGTGGTCGAATGGCCCGGCGTCAGCGGCACGATGACCACGTCCCCACCACGGGCGAGAACGTCCTGCGATCCAACTACGGTGTCCACGCTGTAATCGCCTCCCTTCACCAGTACGTCCGGGGTCAATGCGCGAATGAGATGGAGCGGCGTGTCTTCGTCGAAGAGCACCACGGCATCGACCATCTCGAGTGCCGCCAGGACCACCGCGCGCTCCTGTTCGCCGCGAACGGGTCGCGAGGGGCCCTTGAGACGGCGGACCGATGCGTCGGTGTTGAGCCCCACGATCAGTGCGTCGCCGAGGACTCTCGCTGCCAGGAGGACATCGACGTGGCCGGGGTGCAGCAGGTCGAACACGCCATTGGTGAAGGCCACGCGTCCGCGCTGGCCGTGGCGCCACTGCACCGCCGCCTCGAGCGCGAAAATCTTTCGCCGGGGATCGAGCGCCGTCGTCAAAACGTTCGAACGACCTGCGGCGCGAAATGGAACTCGCGGACGAACAGCGGGAGCTCGACGTGCTCGTTGTAGCTGGACTTGATGATGATGCGCGTGGCGTCGCGCGTAATCTGGACGCGACCGGCATCGTCAGGCAGTCCGAGAGAATCGGCGACCGCCGCGAGACGCAGGCGAATCGCTTCATCATCCCGATTGTGCGCGAACCGTGCCTCCTGCGCCATGGCGTCCTTCAACCGGTAAAAGCGCACATACACTTCGCCGATATTGAACCCGAAGTAGGCGAGGGTGACGACCAGCAAGACTCCCACAAGGCAACCGAGCCGGCTCGTTCCGCGCCGGGCCGTCACCACTGAGACTGCGCCCCTTCGATGATGTCGCTCACGATCCGGTCGAGCGCCTGCTTCCGTCCAGCAGGCTCCGATCGTTCGGCGTACTCACCTTCGGCCTGCAACCCAGCCCGTTCGAAGAGAGTTTTTCCGGTCGTTTGATCTACGATCTTCACGTCGACGACGACTTGCACGCGGCGACGCGCCGTGGTGGCCAAGGCCGGATTGGCACTGAAGCCGACGGGTACGTCCGGCTCGTATTTCCTTATGGTACCGGTCACGATGGCGCTGGCGCGATTCTCCGGAGCCTCTCGCAATCCGAGCCGGTCGCCAAGTGTCTTGCGCAGTGCCAGGTGCAATTCGCCCGCGACTTCCGGATTTGCGGTTTCGTTCTCGAAGGGAATGACGGCAACAGTCCGGATGTGGCGCGGCAGTCCCCCACCCCCCGAAAGGCTGTACAAACAGCCCGTCAACAGGAACAGACTAAGGACGCCAAATCGCCGCATCGAACCCCGTTTCCGGAATGAAACCTCGAATGATGAGCAGCAGCGTCTTTCCCGCTGCAGGCTGCCTGTAAACTACGCGAGTCGAGTCCTTCCGCTCTACAGTTTGTTGGATTCGGCCGGCGGCGATGCGTTCCATGCGACCCAGTGCGCTCGCCGAGTAGGCCATTCGCCACGCTGGTTCTCGACCGATCTCCACGCGCAGTGTGTCTCCGTCCTGAAGCGCAATGGTGTCCGCTGCGGTAACTCGCACCACTCCCAACGCAGCCCATAACAGCGGTACGGGGGGGAGTGATCGCCGGGCGGCATCCTGCGCGACTGCGGCGAGGGAATCGGCGATCAGAATCACAAAGCCCGCGTTCAGGCCGTTTTCCAGAAACAGGTCGATCCGCACACTGTCCGGTGGAGCGATGCGCGCCACGCCCTGACCCTTCCCCGCAAAGACACGTTCCTTGTATTCCCAGTCGAAGACCAGCCGCCGGTGCCCGTGACGGAGGCGGGTATCGGGAATGCCGGTGGCAACGGGAACACCAGTCAATGGCCCGGCACGGGGCGCGCGCGCGCATGCCGCCAGAATGATCGCAATGACGGCAAACCTAACGATCACCGGAGCGTCCCAACAGCGTGCGAATATCCCCTGGAATGGTGACCGCTTTTCCGGTTGCATCGAGCGCCACGAGGGTTGTGCTGGCGCTGGCCAGTCGCTGTCCGGAATCGGCATTCGTGATCACGTAATCGAAGGTAAGGCCACGAGACCCCAGTTCGCTGAGGACCGTGGAAACGCGAATCATGTCATCATACCTGGCCGGTGCGTGATACCGGATACTGGCTTGCGCCACGACCAGAGGAACGCCTCGACGCTCCATGTCGGCGTATGACATGCCGCGCGATCGGATGTACTCGGTCCTGCCCATTTCGCACCATGCGAGATACTCGGCGTGGTACACGACGCCCATGCGGTCCGTTTCGCCATACCGGACTCGGAACTGGATGTCGTGTGTTGGGACGTCGGGCATGGCTTCAATCTAGAGGAAGCAGGAAACAGGAGGCAGGAAGCAGGAATGAACGAAACATTCCGGGTTAACGTCAGTTCTCATCTCGTGCTGTTGCTCCTGTTGCCTGCTTCCTGCTTCCTGCTTCCTGCTTCCTGCTTCCTCATAGTATTCTGTGCCCGTGCTGCGCGCCCCCTGCTTCGTGTTCTCCGACGTGCACCTGGGAGTCACACCGCCCGAGGTCGAGCGGTCACTGCTCGGCTTCCTCGAGCACGTGCGTGGCGCGGCGCAATCCGTCATCATCAACGGCGATCTCTTCGACTTCTGGTTCGAGTGGCGGACGGTCATGCCGCGTGCGGGGTTCCGCGTGCTCGCGTCACTCGCCCGATTGACTGAAGCGGGGATTCCGGTGCTCTGGGTCGCGGGAAATCACGACTGCTGGGGAGGCGACATTCTCACCAGGGACGTCGGCGTGACGTATCACCTGGGCGCCTGGACGGGCGACATCGCGGGATGGCGGACGCGCCTCGACCATGGCGACGGTCTCCGGGACGTCGAGGACCGCCGGTACCGCGTGCTGCGGAGCGTACTCCGCAATCGCTGGTCGATCAGGGCCTTTCGATGGATCCACCCGGATCTCGGCAGCCGCATCGCGTTAGGCTCGTCACACGCCAGTCGCACCTACCGGGCCCGGGATGGGGGCGAAGGGTTACGACGGGTCGCTCACGACCAGCTGTCGAGACTGGCCGATGTCGATCTCCTGATCTACGGCCATTCGCATGTGCCGCTGCTCGAGCGGGGTTCGTCAGGCGTCTATGCAAATGCGGGCACGTGGATGGATGACACGACCTACCTGACCATCCGTGAAGACGCCGTCAGGTTGCATCGCTGGTCGGTCGACGATCCGGAGCGGGAACTGTCGTCGGTTCCGCGTCCTGACTCAGTAACTGTTACCAGCGGACGATAAGGCCGAGCCCCAACCCGCGGGGCAGGTGGCGCATGCCAACACGTGCCGGCAGGTCCCAGAGAAGCGAGGCGACGAACGCGTCGGCACCGGCAAAGAGGTGGTTGAAGATGAGGACTGCAATCCAGTCTTCCACCTGGGTGCGCCGCGCATCGACTCGCTCGGAATCGAAACGATTGGGCACGGTGTCCAGCGGGACAAAGCGACCTTGCTCATCGCGAATTGGTGCGCCGGTGCCCGGATCGACCCGATACTGGTTCACGATGCTCGCGTTCGCATGGCGCCGGGCAATGCGAAGGTCGTTTTGCGCCTTGAGGATCATGACGATGGACATGGCTTCCACGCCGGCGTAGATGGCACCCGGAAGCTGCCGGCCGAGACGCGACTGGCCGAGGCCGGGCACAAACAGTGATGTGAGGAATGCGCGGCCGGGGGATACGGGTGGACGCAGCGAGTCTTCACGCAGACGGGCCGAATCCTGCCGCAATCGCGCAATTGAATCGCGCGGTGACAATCGCGCGGTGTCCAGCCGTGCGCGCGTGGTATCCGTGACCTGGGCCGACGCTGAAATCGCCAGCGTCAGCAGAAGTGACGCGCCGAAGACAAACTGCTCAACGAGTAGAGACGCGGTCTGCTTCTTCAACGAGTCCTCATCGCGTACCGAACGGAAGGTGGTGGCGGGAGCGTATGGGAATCGAACCCACCCAACCCGACGATGTCAGGTCACAATCGTTTTGAAGACGACGAGAGCCACCAGGCCCCAGACACCCCCGTGTCTAACCTTACGCGAGGACGATCTCGTGATCTCCTCGCGGTAAGACCGCGCCCACCACAACCGCCGCCGGAACGCGCGAAAGATAGTCTTCGAGAAGCGGAGCGGGCAGCGCAACAAGCAGGCCTCCCGACGTCTGTGGGTCTATTACGAGCGCCGCGTGGAACGGTTCCGTGTTTCCCCAGTCGGTATGGCTGCGAACGAAGGCGTCATTGCGCTCGGCGCCGCCGGGAGTGGCTCCGGTGCGCCAGGCCTCGAGAGCGCCCGGCAACACCGGCAGCGCCGCGGTCTCGATGCGCACCGTGACCTCGCTGGCGCGCGCCACATGCAACACGTGACCAAGCAACCCGAACCCGGTGATGTCAGTCGCGCAGGTGGCGCCGAGCGCTACTGCCTGACGAGAGGCGTCACGATTGAGCGTTCGCATGGACTCGATTGCCGGCGTTACGGCATCGGGCTCGATGCTGCCGCGCTTCAGGGCCGTGGTGACGAAGCCGGTTCCCAAAGGCTTGGTCAACACCAGCGTGTCCCCCGGACGCGCGCCGCTATTGGTGAGAAGGTGATCGGGGTGGACGCGACCGGTGACCGAGAGACCGTACTTGATCTCCTCATCGATGATCGAATGGCCGCCGACAATCGAGGCTCCCGCCTCGTGCACCTTGTCCTGCCCGCCGCGCAGGATTTCCGTCAACACTTCTATCGGCAGTTCGCCCACAGGAAAGCCCACGATGCTCATCGCGGTGAGCGGTTCTCCTCCCATTGCGTAGACATCGGAGAGTGCGTTTGCCGCGGCGACCTGCCCGAAGAGATACGGGTCGTCGACGATTGGGGCGAAGAAGTCGACGGTCTGGACCAGTGCGAGAGTATCGGACAGCCGGAAAACCCCCGCGTCGTCGAAGGTCTCGCGACCAACGAGGATTCGGGGATCGGGTCTCGCGTCCAGCGGCGCGAGGGCGCGCGCGAGGTCACCCGGACCGAGCTTGGCGGCTCAACCGGCGCAGCGGGCGAACTGGGTCAAACGAAAGGTCTTTTCGCGAAGGTCAGTCATGGTTGCTCCCATCAGGAACGCTGGATATCTAGTCGCAGGAAGCAGGAAGCAGGGAGCAGGAAGCAGGGGATGAACGAAACGTTTGAAACCTTGAGGGCCCGCCGGTCATTTGGCCGCGGGCCCTCATTCAGTCCTGCTTCCTGCTTCCTGCTTCCTCGTTTTTCACCCCAGGTGCGCCACCAGTTCGATCTCCACCAAAACACCGCGTGGTAGCCCCGCAACCTGCACCGTCGAGCGAGCGGGCCGCGCATCGCCCATGACCGCGGCATACACGTCGTTCATGCGAGGAAAATCCTTCATGTCCTGGAGGAACACGGTCGTTTTCACGACGTCTTTCCACGACGCGCCGGCGGCGGCGAGCACGGCCTCGAGATTCTGCAACACACGTTTGGTCTGTGCGACCACGTCGCCCTCCACCACCTGGGCGGTTGACGGATCGAGGGCGATCTGGCCCGCGGTGTACAGGAAGCCGCCGGCAATGATGCCCTGTGAATATGGTCCAATCGCGACAGGAGCCGCCTCGGTGCTGACTGCGCGCAGGCTCACGTTAGGCGTCCTCGACTAGAAGAGACCGACGATGCTTCCGTCCGGCTTGACGGCCATTCGTTCGGCCGCCGGCTCCTTCGGAAGGCCGGGCATGGTCATGATATCGCCGCACTGCGCCACGACGAAACCGGCACCGGCAGCGGGATACACCTCGTTCACCGTGATGCGGAAGCCGGTCGGCCGCCCGAGCCTGGTGGCGTCGTCGCTCAACGAGTACTGCGTCTTGGCCATGCAGATAGGCGTAGACCCGAGTCCAATGGACTGCAGGTACTCGATGTTGCGATCCGCCTTCGGCGCGTAGTCGACGCCCGCAGCTCCGTACACCCTGGACGCGATGATGGAAATCTTCTCGCGAATCGGAAGCTTTTCATCGTACAGCGGCGCGAATTTCGCGCTGCCTTCCTCGAGAATTCCAAGCACTTCGTGGGCAAGTTCTTCGCCTCCCGCACCACCGCGCGCCCAGACCTCATTCATCGCGACGCGCACACCCGCCTTCCGCGCGGCTTCGACCACCATCTTCAATTCCGCGTCAGAGTCCGAGGTAAAGCGATTCACTGCGACGACGACCGGCAGCCCGAACTGCTTCACGTTCGTGATGTGATGCTCGAGGTTCGGCAGACCGCGCTCGAGTGCCCCGAGGTCTTCGGCGGCAAGCTTCGACTTCTGCGCACCGCCGTTCATCTTCAGCGCCCGAATGGTCGCAACGAGCACCGCGGCTTCAGGATTGAGGCCGGCCGCGCGGCACTTGATGTCAAAGAATTTTTCCGCGCCGAGGTCGGAGCCAAATCCCGCTTCGGTGACAACGATATCGGCGAGGGCGAGTGCAGACCGTGTGGCGATGACTGAATTGCACCCGTGCGCAATGTTGCCGAACGGACCGGCATGAACGAACGCAGGTCCCCCTTCGAGCGTCTGCACCAGGTTGGGTCGAATCGCATCCTTTAACAGGAGCCCCATGGCTCCGGCGGCCTTGAGGTCTCCGGCGCGCACCGGCTTCCTGTCCGCGCCATACGTCGAGCCGATGATGATCCGGGAGAGTCGCTCTTCGAGATCCTTGACGCTCGACGCGAGCGCGACGATCGCCATGATCTCGCTGGCCGGGATGATGACGAAGCGTTCCTCGCGCGGAACTCCTTCGGCTGGCCCACCAAGGCCGATGATCACCTTGCGCAGTGCTCGATCGTTCATGTCGATCGTGCGCGGCCAGGTAATCCGTCGCGGATCGATGCCGAGCGCGTTTCCCTGCTGCAGATGATTATCGAGCATCGCCGCCAGCAGCGCATGCGTGCTGGAGATTGCGTGAAAGTCGCCTGTGAAGTGCAGGTTGATGTCGTCCATCGGCAGGACCTGGGCATACCCGCCGCCAGCCGCACCGCCCTTCACTCCGAACACCGGGCCAAGCGAGGGTTCGCGAATGCACAACGCGACGCGCTTGCCGATGCGCCGGAATGCCTGGGCGAGTCCGACCGATGTCGTCGTTTTCCCTTCTCCGGCGGCGGTCGGATTGATCGCCGTCACCAGTACCAGTTTTCCGCGCACGGGACGCTGGGAAATCGCCAGTGGAATTTTCGCCTTGTACTTGCCGTACAGATCGAGATCGTCAGGCGTGAGATCGAGCTCGGCGGCGACGTCGGTGATGGGCCGCATGCGAGCCTGTTGGGCGATTTCGATGTCGGAAGGAACGCTCATGATGTGTGTGCCGGAGTTTCGGGAGGAGCGGGCAGCAACCTACGGGCGGGCCTCCTTCACTGCCAGACCGAAAAGACGGGCCGCATTGTCCAGCGTCATTTCCGCCATCGTCTCAACGTCCAGCGCCCGAGCCTGGGCGACATGCGTCAGTGTCAGCAACACGTGCGAGGGTTCGTTGCGCTTCCCCCGGTACGGCACCGGCGCCAGATATGGCGCGTCGGACTCGACGAGGGTGCGGTCGGTCGGTATCGAGCGAATCAGACCATCATCCGCCCATTTCTTGAAGGTGATGACACCCGCAAACGAGACGCACCATCCGGCAGTCAGCGCGACTTCGGCAAGTGTGGCCGGACCGGTGAAGCAGTGGAGGACGCCGCGAACCCCTGATTCACCGGCCTCACGAACCATCGCGACCGTATCGTCGACCGCTTCGCGCGAGTGCACGACAAGCGGCTTTCCGGTCTCCGCGGCCAGCTGCAGTTGTGCCTGAAACACGGCGCGCTGCACGTCGCGAGGGGAGTTGTCGTAGTGGTAGTCGAGCCCGCACTCGCCAATGGCGACCGCACCCTGCTCGATGTGCTCACGGATGCGAGGAAGATCGCGTTCCCTGTCGAAAGCGGCGGCTTCGTGGGGATGCATGCCGGCGGTGTGCCAGACGAAGCCGGGATGTCGCAACGCCACGGCGCGGGCGCGATCAGCGGCATCGGGCGTCTCGCCGATACAGACCAGTGCCCGCGCCCCTGCCTGACGAGCGGCTTCGATGACGGCATCGCGATCCGTCTCAAACGCCGGATCAGCGAGGTGGACGTGGCTGTCAGCAAAGACCGGCATGGGCGCTCAGGCTCCAGGCACGGGAAGCGCCACCCAATGCCTGGACAACATTCTCCGTAGCGTGCCTAACGGCGGCCCGTTGCGGGCGCCTTGCTTCCGCGGATGGGACGCGGCGCCGGTTCGACTTGCGACTCGGCACGCGCCTGGCTGGCCGAGATATGCGCCTTGTCGACCCCCAGGCGGGGATACTTGCGCTCGATCCAGAGGAGGATCGGCGACGCCACGTAGATCGAGCTGAACGTGCCGATGATGATACCGAAAGTCAGCACCCATGCGAACGGGCGGATGACATCACCGCCAAAGATCAGCAAGGCCAGCAGACAGGCCAACGTTGTGGAGCCGGTCATGACCGTTCGTGGCAACGTCTCGTTGACCGACTGGTTCAGGAGGTCATAGAGGGGGAGCTTGCGGCCCTTTTTCAGATTTTCACGCACGCGGTCGAACACGACGACCTTGTCGTTCATCGAATAGCCGATGACGGTGAGGATGCCGCCGACGACGAACAGCGAGATCTCGAGGTTCAGGTACTTCATGAACGCGAGCGTAGCGACGATGTCGTGCATGGTGGCGAGGATCGTCGCCAGGGCAAAGCGCCACTCGAATCGCCACGCGAGGTAAATGAGCGTGATACCGAAGGCGATGAGCACGGCGAGCGCTGCCTGTCCACTGAGCTCGTCGCCGACCTTGGCGCTCACCGCCTCCGCCCCGACCACAGTGTACGAGCCAGCGCCAAAGCGTCGGTCGAGGGCGGCGCGGATCGCGGTCACCACGACGCCGGCGGCGCGATCCTGCTGGGCGACGGCCGTCGGATCCTGAACGCGAATCATCAACTCGTTCGGGCTACCAAAGGTTGCGATTTCCGCGTTGGGGAAGCCCGCGGTGGCCAACTCGGCGCGGACGGCGGAGACATCGGCAGGGTTCTGGAACTGGAGCTGGATGCGCGTGCCCCCAGTGAACTCGATGCTCCAGTTGAAGCCGCTCATCGCGATCATCACCACAGCCGGGATGAGGAAGACCACGATAACGATCGCGGCCTGCTTCCACAGGCGGATGAAGTCGATCTTGGTGTTATGAAGAATACGAAGCATCAGATGCTCAGCGGCGCAGTGCCGCGGGTGCGGTTCAACCAGAGGAGGAAGAGCGTGCGAACGACGAAGATCGCGCTGACCATCGACGCCGCGAGACCGGCGAGCAGGGCGACGGCAAACCCGCGTACGGGACCCGTCCCGAACTGATAGAGGATCGCGGCCGTCAGCGCGGTCGTGACGTGGGTATCGACGATGGCACTCCAGGCATGGCTGAATCCTTCGTCAATCGACGTTCGAATCGTCTTGCCGCGGTCGACTTCTTCGCGAATCCGCTCGAAGATCAGGAAGTTTGCGTCGACCGCCATACCGATCGAGAGCACGAAACCGGCGATCCCGGGCAGCGTGAGCACGGCCCCGAAACCCGCCAGCATCGCGAGCGTCGTCAACGAATAGAATACCAGGCCGAGCACGGCCAGCATGCCACTGAAGCGGTAGTACACCACCATGATCAGGATGACGATCGCGATGCCTAACGCGCCGGCCGACAATCCCTGGCGGATGGCGTCATCACCGAGGCTGGCACCGATGCTGCGAACGTCCGCGATCTTGAGCGGGACCGGCAGGGCCCCGGCGCGCAGCACCAGCGCGAGATCCTGCGCCTGCTGCATATCGCGCCGACCGAGCGTGATCTGGCCACGTACACCGATCTCGCCCTGAATGACCGGCGGCCGGCCCATAACGCGATCATCGAGGACGATGGCCATATAGTCCTGGATGTGCTTGCGCGTCTCATTGCGGAACTTCCGGCCTCCCTCATTGTCGAGCTGGAACTCGACCACCGTGCCATCGATGGGCGTGGTGTTCGGGCGCGCGTCGTTGATCGACTCACCAGTGATGATCGGTCGGGAATCGACGACATACAGCGTCCGGTACACCTGTCCACCAATGGACATCGTATCCGCGCCCCACTTGACAGCCTTTCCGGGCGGAATCGCCTGCTGGATCTGCGGCAGCGAGAAGTAATACTCCGCGCGTGCCACGTTCTCCTGGGTGATATAGAACTCACCCGGCATCTCGCCGCGCTGCAACAGGCTCGAAATCGGTCCGCCGGTGGGCGGGATGGGGCTGGTTGCCGAATCCGCCTTCGTGGTGTCAGCGCCCTTCGCTCCACTATCCTGCGTGAACAGTTTTTCCAGTCCCGTCACCTGCGACGCCTTCGACGTATCGCCTAACGCGCCGCGCGACGTCGGCCCGCCGGCGTCGCGCGCGATCTGGTCGAGCCTCGTCATCGCGCGCTCGAGCGCGTTCGTCTCGTCGGTGATCATGAACTGGAGGTGCGCCGCCTGCTGGACGACTGCCTCGGCGCGCTCCGGATCATCGATACCGGGCAGTTCGACGATGATGCGATTGTTGCCCACCGTCTGAACCGTAGGTTCGGCGACGCCGAACTCGTCGATGCGGTTGCGCACAACCTTCACCGCGCGCTGGATCGCGTCTTCCTTGTCGCTAACCACGCCCTTCGACTCATCCAGCTCGAGCGCCAGGTACATGCCGCCCTGCAGGTCGAGTCCGCGCTTCAAGGGAACGCGCTGGATGGTGTCGTAAACGAAAACGCCATCGCGTTTCACGCGCTCAATGACCGTGCGTGGCCAAAGCGCCCAGATGGAGATCAGGACGAGGGCGACGATCGTTGCCACTCGGTACTTCAGGTTGGTCATACGACTTTCAGGTCGAAATTGAGGGAACGTGAAATGTTAGGGCTCGGCAGCATGAGAGTCAATCGCAAAGTGCGATGGATCAAGAGTTTAAGTGAGGAGAGGAGGCAGGAAACGGGAGCAGGAGGCAGGGCGCTACGCGCTCAGCACGCGTTTGGCATTTATTGCGTCCCGCTCCAACTGCGCCTTGAGCGCGTCCACGCCGCTGAACTTCTGCGTATCGCGAAGACGAGCCACGAAGTCGACCCGAAGGCGCGCGCCATACAAGTCCAGGTTGGCGTCGAACAGGTGCGCTTCGACGACCGATTCTGCGTCACCAAATGTCGGTCGAGGACCAAGGTTGAGCATTCCGTCATATGGTCCCATCGGCGTCTGCACCCGGACGGCGTACACTCCTTCGGGTGGAAGGAGTTTTCGCGGGCCCGGAACCGACACGTTTGCCGTCGGAAAGCCGAGAATCCGTCCCCGTCGAGCACCTTCGACGACGTGGCCTCCGAGCGAGTAGTGCCGACCGAGTCCGCGAAATGCGCCATCGAGATCGCCGCCTGCGACCGCCCGGCGGATGGCGGTGGAGGACACGGACTGGCCACCGTTCACGGTCACTGCAGGAACGACGGTGACCTCAAAGCCGCGATCTTCTCCCAGCCGCCGCATTGTTTCGGCATCACCGGAGCGGTTGTGGCCGAAACGGTGATCGTGTCCCATCAACAGGTCGTGCATCCTGAAACGTCCGAGCAGGATTTCGTCTACAAAGCGCTCAGCGCTGAATGCCGCGAGCGCGGGCGTGAACGGGAGTACCGCGACAAAGTCGATGCCGGATTCGGCGAGCACTTCCAGCTTTTCATCACCAACGGTCAGCAACCGGGGTGCGGCAGCCGGATTGACGACTTCCAGCGGGTGCGGATCGAACGTGACGAGAAGGCTGTGCACACCGAGCCGGCGGGCACGCTCCACGAGCTGGCGAAGCACGTCCTGATGGCCACGGTGCACGCCGTCGAAGCTGCCGACGGTGAGCGCCGTGCGCATGACGTCGGGCGGCAAGCCGGACTCGCCGCTGAGCTCAATCATCGGGGATCACCACGCGTGGTTGCCACCACGAGCCATCGCGCTCGCCCACGGCGAGGAGCGCACCGGCTTCATCGACCAGCGCGACGTGGGCGCCTTCTTCGTGTGCCATGACCGGACGGCCCTGGGAGAGTCGTGCCAGGTCCTCTCCCGCCACTACCTGGCGCGCCATCCCCACCAGCGCATCCGTCGCCGACACGAGCGGCGCCTTCATGCTCTCGTCAGGCAGGACGGCGTCGCGAATGTCGAACGGCCCGATGCGCGTCCGCCGCAAGGCGGCAAGATGGGCGGCAGTGCCGCAGAGCCGGCCCAGGTCGCGCGCGAGCGCCCGGACGTACGTCCCCGAGCTGCATGCGATGGTCGCCCGCAAGGTCGGGCCGCCTAACGCCTCCACGTCCCATGCATGGACCACGACCGACGCCGGCCGCAAGTCCGGCTGGTGACCGGTCCGCGCCACTTCGTATGCGCGCCGCCCGTCGACGTGCCGTGCCGAGTAAGCGGGTGGCACCTGTTCGAGAGCGCCCGTCAGGCGCGGAATGGCGGCCAAGACGGTCTCGCGATCGGGCACGGGTCCTTCTCCCACCACATTGCCGGTCGCATCATCGGTGTCGGTTGCCGCGCCGAACAGAATCGACGCCTGGTACACCTTGGGCTCCGACGGTACGAACCGAATGAGCCTGGTCGCGCGGCCTAACGCGACGAGCAGCAGGCCCGTTGCGAACGGATCGAGCGTTCCGGTGTGACCGCCCCGTATTCCGCCACGCGCCCGGCGGACTTTCGCGACGACATCGTGGGAGCTGAGGCCGGCCGGCTTGTCCACCAGCAGGAATCCCTCACGGCTCGCGATCGCCATGCGAGGGTTTGTCGTCGGTACGAATCTGCTCGAGGAGCGAATCGATGCGGGCGGCGTGGGCGATGCTGGCGTCGTAGCGGAAATCGAGTTCCGGCGTCACTCGCAGCCGTAACGTGCGTCCGAGCTTCGCGCGCAGGTGACCAGCGACCGACTGCAATCCTTCCATTGTTTCCTTCTTCTCGGCGTCGGTGCCCATGATGCTCACGTGCACACGGGCGTGGCGGAGGTCCCGCGTTACGTCGACCCCGGTCACCGTGACCAGACCCTTTACGCGTGGGTCCTTCACGCCCTCGGTGAGAAACATCGCGACCGCTTCCCGAATCGCTTCGGACACGCGGTCGGGTCGGCGTGAGTTCATTGAGCCTCAGGAAACAGGAAGCAGGAAGCAGGAAGCAGGAAGCAGGAAGCGAATTGCCTAGTTGGCGGCGCCGGCCTGCTGCAGCGTGCGCGCTACCTCTTCCTTGCGGTAACACTCGATCACGTCACCGACCTTGATGTCATTGAAGTTCTCGATGCCGATGCCGCACTCGTACCCTTCCTTGACCTCCTTCACGTCATCCTTGAACCGTCGCAGTGACGCAATCGAACCGGCGTAAACTTCCACGCCGTCGCGGATCACGCGCACCTTCGATTGACGGTTGATCACGCCGCTGCGGACAGCGCAGCCGGCGACCGTGCCGATGCGCGACACCTTGAACACCTCACGCACCACAGCCTCGCCAAGGATGATTTCGCGCTCCTCGGGGCGAAGCAGTCCCTCGAGACGGGAACGGATATCGTCCACGGCCTCGTAGATGACCTTGTACAACTTGATGTCGACGCCTTCGCGTTCCGCAGCGGCACGTGCGTTGTTGTCGGGACGCACGTGGAAGCCGATGATGATCGCGCCGGCGGTACGCGCCAGCAGGATGTCACTCTCCGTGATCGCGCCGACGCCGCGATGAATGACCTGGATCTGCACCTCGGCGTTCGACAGATGCGATAACGCGTCAGCGAGCGCCTCGGCCGGTCCACCCTGGTCGGCCTTGATGAGGATCGGCAGCGTGCGCATCTGGCCCGCCGCCGCCTGTGACATGAAGTCTTCGAGCGTGATGGAGCCCTTGGCCGTGCGGCGCGACTTCGCCTCGCGATCGAGCCGTTCACGACGCTGGGCGATGTCGCGTGCCTGCGTGGCGTCGTCGACAACCTGGAACTGGTCGCCGGCCATGGGGACACCGGCCATGCCGAGCACCTGCACCGGAATCGCGGGCCCCGCCTCCTTCACGGGCTTTCCGCGTTCGTCGAGCAGCGCGCGCACGCGCCCGGAGAACAGGCCGCAGATGAAATTCTGGCCAACCTTGAGCGTGCCGTTCTGGACGAGCACACTCGCGACGGGACCCTTCCCCGGATCGAGCTGCGCCTCGATGACCGCGCCCACCGCTTCGCGGTTTGGATTGGCCCGGAGGTCGAGCAACTCCGCCTGCAGCAGGATCTGCTCGAGCAGTTCCGGAACGTTCGTCCCCTTCTTGGCCGAGATCGCCGTCGAGAGGGTCGTGCCGCCGAACATTTCGAGGACAACACCCTGGGCAAGCAGGTCCTGCATGACCTTCTGCGGATTGGCCTCAGGCAGGTCGATCTTGTTGACGGCCACGATGATCGGCACGCCGGCGTTCTTGGCGTGCGAGATCGCCTCGATCGTCTGCGGCATGACGGAATCGTTGGCGGCAACCACCAGCACCACGATATCGGTGACCTGCGCTCCACGGGCACGCATGGCCGTGAACGCCGAGTGACCCGGCGTGTCGAGGAACGTGATGTGCTTGCCGTTAGGCAGCGTCACGTGATAGGCGCCGATGTGCTGGGTGATACCACCAGCCTCGCCGGCGACCACGTTGGCGCGGCGGATGAAGTCGAGCAGCGACGTCTTGCCGTGGTCGACGTGACCCATGATGGTGACGACCGGCGGCCGCGGCTCGCGCTGTTCCGGCGTATCGGCAACCTGCTCGGCTCCCATGTCGGCCGCGTATTCCTGCTCGCGGACCGCCTCGAACCCAAACTCGCCGGCGATCAGCTCGATCTGGTCGAAGTCGAGCCGCTGGTTGATCGTCACCATGAGGCCGAGGTTCTTGAACGCGAACGCGACGATCTGCGTCGCCGGCACCTTGAGGATGCCGGCCAGCTCGGCGACGGTGATGAACTCGTTGACGCGGACGGTCTTCTTCTCGCGTTCCTGGGCGGCGAGGCGGTTGGCCTCGACCTCCTCACGGCCTTCCTCACCCGACCGCCGGATCGTGCGGCGACCGGCAACGCCGCCTAACGTCGACATGGTGCGACGGATATTGGCGCTCACTTCTTCCTGATCGACCGCGCCGCGCTTGCCCTTCTTCCGGCGTTGCGATCCCGACGGCGGTGCCGTGCCGGCTCCGCCCTGTTGACCGCCGCCGCCACCACCCGGCTTGCGATCGTCGCGGCGCGTGGGCATGCCCATGCCGCCCGACGGCGTTGCGGAGGCCACGGGACGCGGCGGACCAAACGGCGAACTCCCCGGCATGGAGCGCGGACGCGGTGCACCCGGTACGATCGGGCGCGGGCGGGCACGCTCCGGCGCCTGCGACGGCGGTGGAGCGGAGGGCCCGGCCGTCGAATGCGTGGCCTGCGGTGCCTGACGAGTGACACGCGGCGGCGGGGCCACCGGTTCCTCGGCCACCTCCACCTCCGGTTCCGGCTCCTGCGGTGCCGCGGGAGGAGCCTCGATGACGTCTACGACTTCGGGCGCTGCAGTGGCAGCGATCGCGGGCAGTTCTTCCTCGACCGCGGGCACTTCCTCGACTTCCGGCGTAGCCACGCGGCGACGGCGGCGGACGCCACTTCCGGACGCCGCCGGCTCGGAGGCGGAGGTTGGCGCCGGCGCGGCTTCGACGGCCGGCGCACGACGGCGACGGGTTGGAGCAGCCGCCGGCTTCTCCTGACGGTGCCGTTTTTCACGCTCCCAGCGGACGCGCACGCGCGCGACCTGATCGTCATTCAGCTGACTGATCGGGCTCCGAACGGGAACGTCCATTTTCCGCAGGAGGTCCATGACCTCCTCGGTCGTGATGCCGAATTCCCCTGCCAGGTCGTTCACACGCAGCTTGCTCAACCGATCCTCCAATCCCCGTTGACGAGTTGATGAGTTGATGAGTTGATGCGTGAGTGTCCGTAGAGACTCTTCAACTTTTCAACTCTTCAACTCATTAACTCGCTTCGTCAAACAACTTCCTCACGCCCCTCGCCAGCGACACGTCGGTAATCCCGATCGCCGCCGAGGACTGCCGTCCAGCAACCGAGCCTAACGCCTCTGCCCCCGGACCCTGCACCACGCGAACGCGCAGGGCCTGCAACAGCGGTAACAATTTCTTGAGGCTGTTGGGTGAGGCATCGGGCGCGACAACGGCGAGCGCCAGACGGCCTTTCCGTGCAGCCATGCGAACCTGTTCAGTGCCTACGACGACGTTCCGCGCGCGCATTCCCAACCCGAGCAGGCCGAGCACGCGCCGTTCCGTTGCCGCGTCCACGTCATCCTCCCTGCCCGTTGTCCGACGGTGCTCCCCCGCCCGATTCATCATCACCCTCCTCGGTCAGTTCGTCGAGGATGCTCATGATGCGATCGGCCTCCTCGGGAGCGATCCCGGGAAGCTTGAGGAAGTCATCGCGTTCAAGATCGATGATGTCGTTCAACGTGCGGAAGCCTCCTTCCTCGAGCACCGCCACCGTAGCCGGCGGCAAGCCCTCGATCTCCGACAGCCTGACGTCGGCCACGTCTGCCTCACCCTCTTCGGGCAGTGGCGCGAACACCGGGCTGTCGCTGCGCTCCATCCATTCACGACTCGAGTACAGGTCGATCTTCCAGCCCGTCAACTCTGACGCGAGCCGCACGTTCTGGCCGTTGCGGCCGATCGCGAGCGACAACTGATCCTCGTCGACGATCGCCTGAATCGTGCGCGTGCCTGAATCCGACTGCACGCGCGCCACACGAGCCGGCGCCAGCGCCAGCTTCGCAAAGCGCTCGGGATCCGAAGACCACGGCACGATGTCGATGCGCTCACCGTTCAATTCGTTCACGACCGCCTGCACGCGCGAGCCCTTCAGGCCGACGCATGCACCCACCGGATCGATCGAGTCGTCCTTCGAGAAGACGGCGATCTTGGTGCGGCTGCCGACTTCACGGGCTGCCGCACGGATCTCGACGATCCCCTGCTGCATTTCTGGAACTTCGAGCTTGAACAGCGCCTGAACGAACCCCGGGTCGCCACGGCTCAGAATGAGTCGCGGGCCTTTCGGAGTTTCCTCGACGCGCTTGAGAACCGCGCGGATCGGGTCGCCCTGGTGGAAGTGCTCGCGATGATTCTGTTCGCGATACGGGATGATCGCTTCCGCCTCGCGGAACTTGTTGAGCATCACGACGAGCTTGCCGCGCTCGATCTGCTGCACTTCGCCGGACAACAACTCACCGACGCGATTCGTGAACTCGTCGCGGATCTTCGACCGTTCACCTTCACGCACGCGCTGGATAATCCGCTGCTTGGCCGCCTGCACCGCGCTGCGACCAAATTCCGCGAAATCCACCGGGATTTCCATCACGTCGCCGGGCTGGAACTCGGGATCTTCGAAGCGCGCCTCGTCGACCGAGATCTCGCGACCCGGGTCGGTGACCTCGTCCACCACGGTCTTCAGCAGGATGATCTTGATCTTGCCGTTCTTTTCGTCGATTTCGACCTCGGCCTGAACCGTCGGGCCGTGCTTTTTCGCCAGGGCAGCATGAATGCCGTCCTGTAACAACCCATGCAGTTCGGTGCGATCGATCTGCTTGGAGTTGGTCAGTTCGCGAATTGCGCTGAGTATTTCGGCCGATCCAATCATTTCTTCCCCTCTTTCCGGTCCCTGGCCTGGCTACCCGGCTTGCTGGCCCCCCAACGGAATACCAGCCGTGCCTCACGAACCTCCGCCAGGGGAATGCGATGTTCGGTCCCGCGTGCCTCACGCATGACTGCCACCGGTTCGCCTGACGAGTCGTCCACACCAATCACTTCCACTTCGAGGCGTCCGCCCAGCGACGGCGCCAACACTTTCGCCGTGCGTCCCGCAAACCGCCGCCAATCCGCGGCATTCCGCAGCGGGCGTTCAACGCCCGGGGACGACACCTCCAGCACGTAGTTCCCACCCACCAATCCGGACGTATCGAGCCGAGGCTCGAGTGCCCGCGACACCTGCGCACAATCGTCGACCGTGATCTTCTCTCCGTCGCGGCGATCGATGCGAACGTCGAGCAACGGACGCCGCGCCATTCCACCGACGCGAAGTTCGACCAGATCGAATCCGAGACCTTCAACTTCTTGTTTTATAAAGACTTCCAGCGCCTCATTCATGTCGTTTCGAGGTTGCGCACTCGACCCTCATAGAACAAAAAAATGTGGGGACCTTCCCCACATTCAAGCACAACCCGGAATTTCCCAGCGACCGGCAATCTACCGGTCCACTCGACCTTACGGAAGAGGCGTAACCAAGAGGCCAGAGGATTCGATGTTTTGTTTCGTGAGGTCCCGGTCCGTTCGCAATTGGCGGAGTTCACAGCATGAGAACACCCAGCTGCCGCCCTTCATCTCCAGCGCGATGCGAAAAGAATCGCTCGTTATGACAGCGCGTGCACCACTCGCTCACGGAGACGGCGGCGCCCGCCTTACGAGCCTGATCAGCCATCACTCCGCGCAGGTCGAGCAGCGTTGGCGACTCGACCTCATCCCCGGTTACCGCGGCGTAAACGTCCGGACCGACTTCGTAACATTTGCCACAAATGGCCGGACCGAAGTGGACGTGCGCTTTGCTGACGTCGCGGCCAAGTGAATCGAGCGCCTCGAAACCTGCGTTCAGGATGCCGGCCGCGGTGCCCTTCCAGCCGCTATGGAGGAGAATGCCTACGCCATCTGGGTGGGCGATGAAGATCGGGACGCAGTCGGCAAGCGTCACGGCCATGGCGGTGCGATTCGAGCGGCTCAAGTGGCCATCCGCCCCCGACGTGTCGCGAAGCCAACCGCTCCAACCATCGCCGTGCCAGAGAATGCGACTTCCGTGTACCTGCACCGCGGTCGCAAGTCGTCTCGCCTCCGGACGCAGCGCCTCTGCAAGGCCCATCCAGCGGCCAAAAACTGCCGCTGCGGGTTCATTCGAGGCGAGGTTGTAGCTGCCTGCCTCACGCGTCGTGGTGAACGCAATGAAGCCAAGCTCGCGGAAACCAGGGACCTCTTCGTGTGGGGGGAGGATCATTGCGATTGGGGTAAACGGGTAACCGGGCAGACGGGCAGACGAACGAACAACCCGGCCGGCCAATTCATGATGGGCCCGACTGCCCGTTTTGCCCGTTTGCCCGCTTGCCCGCCTAGCCGTCCACAATCCGTTCGATCTTCGCGCCTAACGCATTCAACCGCTGGTCGATGCGCTCGTAGCCGCGCTCGATCTGGCGCGCGTTGTGGATCGTGCTGGTTCCCTCGGCACAAAGCGCGGCCAGCAACATGGCCATGCCGGCGCGGATGTCCGGCGACTCGACCCGCGCCCCCCGTAGCGCCGAGGGACCGGCGATAATGACGCGATGCGGATCGCACAGCACGATACGCGCACCCATGCCGATCAACTTGTCGACAAAGAACAGCCGCGACTCGAACATCTTCTCGTGCATCAGGATCATGCCGTTGCACTGGGTCGCCGTCACGATCGCGATCGACATGACGTCGGCCGGAAACGCGGGCCACGGCTGGTCCTCGAGCTTCGGGACGTGGCCGCCGAGATCGGAACGGATGTCGCGTGGCTGGTCTGCGGGAATGATCAGATCATCGCCGTCCACGTCACACTCGATGCCGAGGCGTTCGAATCCCATCCGGATCGACCGCAGATGCTGCACTCCGGCGTTCTTCACGGTGAGCTCCGATCGCGTCACCGCCGCGAGTCCGATAAACGATCCGACCTCGATATGATCGGGTCCAATGCGGTGCGTCGCAGGACCTAACGAGGAGCCACCTTGAATGACCAGTGTGTTGGTCCCGATCCCGTCGATTTTCGCGCCCAGGGCGACCAGGAAGTGTGCAAGATCCTGCACGTGGGGTTCGCTGGCGGCGTTGCGCAGAATCGTCGTCCCCTCCGCCGCGACCGCAGCCATGAGCGCATTTTCGGTGCCGGTGACCGAAGGCTCGTCGAGAAAAACGTCGGCGCCGACCAGCTTGTTGGCGCGAAATTCATATCGGTCGCTGGTGACATACTCGGCCCCCAGCTGTTCGAAGGCCAGAAAATGCGTATCGACCCGACGCCGGCCGATCACATCGCCGCCGGGGGGTGGCAATGCGACTTCACCGCATCGGGCGAGCATCGGTCCCGCGAGAAGGATGGACGCCCGAATGCTCGCGCACAGCACCGGATCGAGCTCCTTGGCGCTGAGCTCTTTCGCTTCGATCTCGAGAGTGTTCGTTCCCGTCCAGTTTGCTGACGCGCCGACTGATCGAACGAGCTCGACCAGAGTCTCGGTGTCGAGGATGCGCGGCACGTTCTGCAGCGTGACCCGATCGCGGGTCAGAAGTGCCGCGGCGATGATTGGTAGCGCGGCATTCTTGTTTCCGGCGGGCTCGATGGACCCCGAGAGCGTGCGGCCGCCTTCAACTACGTACTTTATGGATGACATTTGCTGGGATTGCGGGCGCGCTAAGTATGGGTCGGTGCTGTTCGTATCTTCAAGTCATCGCTTGACTTCGGTTTTCTCTACGCGTTACGATGGGCGCCGAACCAATTAGTGCCGTACTCTGTAACGGACCGTACAATTTCGGCCGATCCGGGTAGTAACTGAACGAGCAGCCGCACTTCACGCCCGCACCGGGAGCATGGATGGATTCAGGATCGTGGCTCGCGATTGCGCTGATGCTTCAGGATCAGGTCGTGCGCGACACCGTTGTCATGATTCCGGCTGATCGCGGTTTCATGGAAACGCTCGCCGTCACCGGTCAATTTGTCGTCTCACTCGTGGTACTCGTGTTGCTCGGCGCCCTGGTCTTTGTGTTGCTGGCGATGCGCAAGAGCGTGCACGAATTGACGAAGCTTCTCACGGCATCGTCGGGTGACATTTCAGCTGCGGCGCATTCCGTGCGCCATGTCGCTGAAGATGTTCGCGGCATTACGCAGTCGGTGAAGACCGACGTGGGCGCGATGAGCGACACGATTCGCCACGTCAACTCAGGCGTACGCAAGGCTGTGCGTCGCGCGGAAGTACGATTGCATCGTCTCGATGCGCTGGTCAGCGTCGCACAGGAAGAAGCGGAAGATTTCGTGATGTCGTCCGCGTCCGCATTGCGCGGCGTCCGGCTCGGCGCGTCGGCACTCAAGCGCTCGTTTCTGTCGGCGCGCCGCCGAGGCGTCAAGCGGAAAAAGCGCCGTCGCACTCGCGACGTCGAGCCATCCATGTCCGAGCGCGGCTCGGAGCGGCCTCGCATCCGAACGAGGGTGGTCGACCGCACGTGACGCGTCTTTCGCCGAGGCATGTCGCGCCACTATCGGCGATTGTAGCAGCCCTCCTCGCCATCGCGCTTTTCCCGTCGGACGCGCTCGCGTGGACACCGGGGACTCACGTCTATATCGGCGATGCGGTATTGCGGTCGCTGTCCATGTTACCGAGCCACATCGCCGGCTTGTTGGGCGCGTTTCCGTACGACTTCCTTTATGGGTCGATTGCCGCTGACACCAGCATTGCGAAGAAATACGCGGCGGTGGGTCGGCATTCACACTCCTGGACGGTCGGCTTCGATATCCTCGACCGCGCGCGTGATGATGCGCTGCGAGCGTTTTCCTATGGGTATCTCGCGCACCTCGCGGCGGACGTGGTAGCGCATAACGTGTTCGTCCCATACCAGCTGGCCGTCACGTCCAGTACCACCGGGTTCGGGCACAGTTACTGGGAAACGCGATTCGAGACGCACCTGGGTGAATGGGCACCGCGACGGGCTCGCGAGCTGATCGTGCTGGACCACAGCAGGAGCGACGCGCACCTCGACCGGATCCTCAGCCCCACGATCTTCAGCACTTCGACCAATCGCCGGATCTTTCGCGGCATGGTGGTCGCGGCGGACATGGAGTCGTGGCAACGCGTGTTCCAGTTGATGCTCGAGCGCAGTCGCTGGGACCTGGCGGACGACCTCGTCGCCGTGCAGGTGACGACGTCCTTCGACTATGTGATGGATCTGCTGCGACGCCTCGACTCGTCCGACGCCATGCGTTTTGATCCGTCGGGGCACGATCGCTTGCGTATGGCCAAGCGGATCCGACGGACGCACCTGCGGGCCGGCGGTGAAGAAGCGGTAGCTGAGCAGGCCGCGCAGGAATTCGCGCTCCCGCCCGCGTCGGAACCGATGTCATTGCAACTCGGGTGGCCGCTGTTCCCACCCCGGCCCGAGAAGCTTCCCTTCCCAGCTCGCAGCGCCTGACCGGCACGGAGCCCGGCCTTAACTGATCTGGGGGCCTGAACTCCGTTCGGCGCGTGCGGCACGATGCGCGGCCTCGATCTCTTCTTCGCCGGCAACAACGGCGGGCATCTCAAGGACGAAGCACGCACCGATCTTCGTCGGTTTCACGAAGAGATCTCCGCCATTGGCTCGCGCGAAGGCGCGTGAGACAGAAAGACCGAGTCCGATGCCGTGCGCCTTCGTCGTGAACATGGGCTCGAAGATCCGATCGGCATTCTTCCCGGAAATTCCGTCTCCCGAATCCTGGATCTCGATCCGCAATTGCCCAGCCGTGTATGCGGCGGCGATTGTGAGCACGCCGGTTTTACCTTGCATGGCCTGAACGGCGTTCGTCGTCAGGTTCCAGAGTATCTGTGCAAGGTGATCCCGGTCGAGCACGAGCCTTGGAATCGGCACAGCGAAATGGCGCTCGACTGTGATCGTCGGGGGAATTCCCGCTCGCAGTACGATCTCGTCGAGGAGCGCTATGATGTCCACGGCGGTCCGAACTGGTGGTCCGGAGCGAGCGCGATCGAGCAGATCAGAAATGATCCGATCGGACACGCGAATCTGCTCGCGGAGCAATCGTGCGTACTCGCGCAACTTGTCTGACGCTTCCGGTGAGTTGTCGATGAGAAAGATGACATTGCTCATGACGCCAAGCGGATTGCGCAACTCGTGGCCGACGCTCCCGGACAACCGGCCGAGCGAGGCGAGCTTCTCCGATTCCCGCAGTTCCTCGTGCAACGCGTGCAGTCGGGCGGCCGCAGTCGAGAGTTCTCCAGTGCGAGTGTCGATCTCTGCCTCGAGCTGGCTCCGGGCACTGGTCACGCTCGACGTCATGCTGTTAAACGCACGCGCGAGGCGTCCGATCTCGTCCTCCCTGTCGATAGCGGTGAGTGGAACATCACGCTCCCCGCGAGCCAACCCCTCGGCGGCAATCGTGAGGTTCGCCAATGGCGTCGTTATGCGGCGGCTGACGCGACCCCCCACAAACGCTCCGGCCATGGCGATGAGAATGCCGATGACGACGAACGGGATGATGAGCGCGTTTGCGGGGGCGAGGACGAGACGCGCGGGCAGGTCGAGCGCGTAGAGCCACGGCGTGTTGGGAATCCGCGTGGCCACGCCCAACCAGCGCTCTCCATTCCGGAGGTAGCGCACCGCGGTGGATGGAGGCGATACCGGATATTGCACGTCTCCAGCCGGTCCCCACATCGGCCCATCGACGTTACCGACCAGCAGCACGGACCCTTCGAGCAGATTTGCGGCCATGCGCCGATTCACGCCCAACCGTTGCTGTCTCGTGACGCGGATGCTACCGAGCGTGCCGCGGCCGCCCTGCACAGCAATCGAAGCCACAAAGGAAACGGCGCCCTCATGCTCCTCGAAGCGGCTGATCGTTGCATCGGCGGGCGCGCCGTTGCCAGGATGTACGCGCGAAGGTCCGCTGACTTCCGGGATGACCTTCAATACTGATTCAGCCGTATTGCGCAACTCGACGACGACTGTGCTGTCGGAAAGACCCTTCAGGGATTGCAGTAATCGCGCCGCGGAATCCGAGACGCTCCCGCGGGTCAATGATGCGATGATCGCGGGATCGTGAGCAGCGTTCCGCAGCGCGGTCAGCTGGTTCATGATGCCGAGCTCCGCCACCGTCCGAACCTGGGAGAGCGTACTGCGGAGCCGTGTGGTCGCCGTTTCGAAGGCGAGCGCGCGCGCCGAGACATAGGCGAAGAAGCCAAATGCGGCGACGGTGAGGGAAGCGGCGAGCGCAAACAACCACGGCAGCTTCCAGCGAAGAGAGTGCCGATCAAAGCGCAGAGCAGATGTCAACCTGGACAGTGCACTCACGACAATCACTCCAGAGCCCGCAGGACCAACGGTAGCCACAATTGATGAGCTGGTAAATAGTATCGGTAGAACATCAAACGGTTTGGGCGTTCCGCCCAGTCTTGCGGAAATGCGTGCTCAGCCACAGTGCCGGTGGGCTACTGCCGGCCACGCTCGGGAACGGGTCAGCACGTCACGGCCCCGTCCTCCAGGCGCCGGGCTCGGACCGCTCCGCGTGCTCAGGCGCCGCCTGACGAGTCGGCTTTGCCTCTAAACGTTAGGCATCCGGTCAGGGAACCAACGTCGCACCGTGTTCATATGATGCATGTCGAACCGCACGGTGACACGCGGAGGAACGATTCCGGTGTACCGATGCGGCGTCTTCTGTTTCATCTCCAGGGAGGAAGCACCATGGCAGTTGCACTGAAGGGGGCCACGCGTTTGCTGGCCGGAGCGGGCATGGCGGTTTCATTGTTGTTCGCCGCAGGATGCGACGATGATGATGATCCGTTTGTCCCGGTCGTGACAACCATCACGATGACGAGCGGCACTCCCCAGACCGTGGCGCGGAATGCGACAAGTCAGCCTTTGACCGTAACCGTCCGCGACCAGAACGGTGACCCGCTGTCGGGTCGCACAGTGAACTGGGCCGTCGCCTCGGGCGGTGGCACACTGGCATCGACGTCGAGCGTAACGAACCCACAGGGCGTCGCAACCATGACGTACACAGCCGGGGCTACCGTCGGGACCGCGACGGTCACGGCCTCAATCGGCACGCTCACACCCATCACATTCACTATTACCGTCAATTAACACTGCACGACAAAAACTCCCCGACAGAGCGATCCCACGCGCATCTGTCGGGGAATTTTTGTGTGCGACGATCTTCCAGAACGCGTGTTCAGTTTTCGGCGCGCAATTCACCGGACGGCGCCGATATCAACGCCGGCGCCTTCAATGGAGTTCGTCCGAGGTTGCCGTGCGGACGCTTGCCATTCAGCGTTACGCGGGCTCTCGTGCTCGGAATAGCCGGTGGTTCGATACCCATGACACCGGTCACCGTCTGCTCTGCCGTCTGCAACAGCAGGTGGTCAACCGCCTCGACCCCCTGCAGGCAGGAGTGATCCTGGTTTGAGACTTCATACCGCCACGCGCCGAATCGTCCGCGGCTCAAAATGCCCTTGGCGGCGAGTGCCGGGAGTACGGTTTCGAGAACTTCGTCCCTGCCCAACCACGGCGTGGGATATCCACGTTCGAGGCGGCGGTGGAAGCGGGTCACGATCTGCGTACGATCGTTGATGAAACCGACTTTCCTGAAGCCTGCGATCACATCTTCGACCACCGTCGCGCTGTTGACCGGTTTCGCAGACGACTCGCTGACCTCGGCCATCAACGACCACTGCCGTCCAGGCGATGGCACATTGAATGGTGAGTAGTTGCTGAAGACGGTCACGCGATAAAATGGCGTGTCCGACTCGGGGAAATACATCCAGCATTTCGTGGCGAGGTCGGCGGGCGGTTTGCCCATGAAGCCAACGCCGACGATATGGCTCGACGAGTGCACGAATTTCGGCGCGAACTGGGTCAAGTCACGGCAATCGGTGAGGCACCGCAGCAGCTGGTCGAGCGGAATCGTGGAGATCAGCCGATCATACGCCACGGACGAGCCGTCTTCGCACAGGACCCGCCGCGCAGACGTGTCGATACTGCAGACGCGCGTGCACAGGTTCAGCTTCTCATACGGCAGCTGCGAAGCAATCGACGTCCAGATCGCGCCCGTCCCGCCACGCATCGGAAACCGGAATGTCGCGTTAGGTCCCCAGCTCACGTCGTCCTTGCGTTCCACGAGGTTCGCAAGGATGCGCGCCAGGTCGACGGTCGCCACCCGCTCGCCCATCCAGCCGACGCCGAGTTGCGCAGGCGGGTATGCCCACACCTTGAAGTTGTACGGGTACATGAACGATTGGCATAAGCCGTCGCCGAACGACCGCTTCAGCCACTCGGCAAAATCGCGAGGCGGACCGTCGGCTGCGGCGCGCTGTGTTTCAACCAGCCCCTTCAGGCACCGAATCAGCTCGTCGCTGGGAAGCCGCCAGATGTTGTTCTGGAATGGATAGGGAATCCACCGTTCCCGCATCCACACCCAGGCTTCGCGCTGGTGCTCGACCCACTGGTCGCCTAACGCCTGCTCGAGCAGGTGGTCAAAGTACTTCCAGTGCGAGAACAACACGTGCCCACCAAGGTCCCATGTGAAGCCGGCATCGTCGCGCACGGACATCGACAGGCCGCCGGGCCGGTCCGAGGACTCCAGGAGCAGCCAGTCCTTGTGGCCATGCTCCTGGAGCCGCCAGGCGGCACCGAGTCCGGTCGGTCCTGCGCCAAGAATTACAATCTTCATCGCGAAACGCGCCTCGGCGTTTCGCTACCGAAATCGGAAAAATGCGTCACGTGACTAGTTCCTGGCCTTTGAAGATCTGGACCGCCCACTGGATTTCTTCATGCCGCCACGCGACGTCGATTTGCGCGCGGTCGTCTCCGACTCCCCGGTCTCCTCTTCGCCCATTTCTTCGTTGTTACTATCCCGCTCAGCAAGCGCATTGATGCCGCCTTCGGCGAGCTGGTTGAGGAGCTGGTCAGCGTTCTTTTCTTCCTGGAGCGTTTGCTCGAGCAACTGCAGCGCATCGGTGTGACCCATCATGCGCGCGTACTCGACGACCGCACCGTACGTGGCGATCTCGTAATGCTCCACTTTCTGGGCATTGACGATGATTCCCGCGTCCAGAACGTCGTCATCTGCTTCTTCCTTGAGGAAATCCTTGCCCTCTTCGATCAAACCTTCCATGCCGGCACATTTCTGTCCGCGCGGCGATTCGTCGAAGGACTCCAGGATCTGCTCGATCCTTGCCGCCTGCTCCTCGGTTTCGGCGAGATGATTCTCGAGGGCCGTCCGGAGCTCTTCAGAGGTGGCCGCCTTCGCCATTTTCGGAAGTGCCTGCACCAGCTGACGTTCCGCGCTGTACAGGTCTTTCAGTTCGTGGACCCACAGGTCGTGAAGGGTTTCGAGTGCCATTGGATTCTCCCGCAATCGGTTGATTGCTGAACGGTTGGGCCCGCCCCACGCGTTCGCGCGGCGAGTGGAAGATTGTGCGGGCAATTTCCGCGATTGCCCCCTTCCGCGACATTAGCCGGAGGTACGACCTCGTTGCTGTCCCGCGGAAGGGAGCGCCAGCGCCCTATGTGTCGCAGACGTTAGGCAGGCCTCCAGGTCAGCGCTGAAAACACGAGTGGAGCCATCTCTCGATGGCTCCACTCGTGACACCCAGGACGTCCAGGTCAGCGCGAATTGCGTGTCCTGCTCAATCCTCCACCGCTCGATGCCCCACCGCTCGTCCTGGAATCAGAATCGCAGCTGGTCGGCCGCGCTTGCTCTCCTTTGACGCTCCCCGCTCGACTTCTCTCGAAACGTGCGTTCATCCCATTTCCGCGCTGGCATGATAATGACGCCCACAGACTGCACACATCCCGCGTAAGGCATAACCTTGTCTGGCACCATCGGGTGCGCTGATCGATACGCACTCCACCGATGGGAGTAGGTGTGGGTGTCCCGCGCGAGAAATTGTTCGCGCGCACCCATACGGAGACCTTCCGCCAGACGTCGTCCGTGTTGTCGGGCCTGTTAGCGGGGACTGGATGTGACTGAAAACGACGCGGAGACCATGGCGTATCCACGCCCGCTGCTGAGGCGGAAGCGCTGGAGCAGCCTGAACGGCATGTGGCAATTCGCCATTGATGCCGACGCTGTGTGGCGCGAACCGGGAAGTGTGGAGTGGACACAAAACATCGAGGTGCCCTTCGCACCGGAGACAAAGCGCAGCGGTGTGCATCAGACCGGCCTCTTCTCGGCCGTGTGGTACCGTCGCGAACTCGTCGTTGAGGACATTCCTGACGGCGAGCGCCTGATGCTGCGATTCGGCGCCGTCGATTATCACACAACGGTCTGGCTGGACAACATCAGGATCGGCGAACACGAAGGTGGATACACTCCGTTCTCATTCGATATCTCCGAGCTCGTTCGCGCAGGTCATCGGACGCTGACGGTGCGCGCGTATGACAATCCGCACGACCTCGAACAACCTCGCGGCAAGCAGGATTGGGAACTGCAGCCGCACCTGATCTGGTATCCGCGCACCACCGGCATCTGGCAGACCGTCTGGCTGGAACCCTTGCCGAGTTCCTTCATTGATCAGGTTCTCTTCACGCCGAACATGGACCGCTGGGAGATCGCGATGCACGTGACCATCGAAGGTCGCGCGCAATCGCCGTTGTCCCTGAACGTCCGGTTGCAGGTCGGTGACATGCTGCTCGCCCACGATCGGTATCTCGTGCTCGGGCAGATCGTGCATCGTCGCATCGCACTCTCCGATCCCGGGATCGACGATTCGCGCAATGACCTGCTGTGGAGCCCGTCGTCGCCCACGCTCATCGACGTATTCATGGAACTGCGTGACGCGGATGGAAACGTGGTCGATGAGGTTCACACCTACACGGCACTGCGGGAGATTGCGACGCAAGGTGATCGCGTGATCCTCAATGGGCGCGCTTACCGATTGCGGATGGTGCTGGATCAGGGATACTGGCCCGACTCAGGAATGACTCCGCCTGACGACCTGGCTCTGCGACGTGACGTCGAGTTGACGAAGGCGATGGGCTTTAACGGCGTGCGGAAGCACCAGAAGATCGAAGACCCGCGCTATCTCTACTGGTGCGACCGGCTCGGACTGCTCGTGTGGGAGGAGATGCCGAGTGCCTACCGGTTCACGGCCAAGTCGGTGCGCCGCCTGCAGAAAGAATGGGAAGAAGTCATCACGCGCGATGTCAGTCACGCGTGTGTCGCGGCGTGGGTCCCGTTCAACGAGTCGTGGGGGGTCCCGAATCTGCCTAACAGTGCCGCAGAGCGGCACTACGTACAGGCGCTCTATCACCTGACCAAGACGCTCGACCCGACGCGTCCGGTGATCGGGAATGACGGGTGGGAGAGCGTGGCGACGGACATCATCGGGATCCACGACTACGACAGCGATCCGACGCGCATCGCCCGCCGGTACCACACGAGCGACGCGCGCCTCCGTCTCTTCCAGCATGAACGGCCCGGTGGCCGCCTGTTACGGATCGGCGAAAACACGGGCCCGGATCATCCGATCGTGTTATCGGAGTTCGGCGGAATCGCCGTGCTCGAGCAGGATTCGTGGGGCTACTCCGTGGCCAACACCGCGGAAGAGCTCGCGGAGCGTTATGCACAACTCCTGTGGGTCATTTCCGGACTGCAAATGCTGGCCGGATTCTGCTACACGCAGTTTGCGGATACCTATCAGGAACGAAACGGCCTCCTGCATGCGGATCGCCGTCCGAAGTTTCCACTGGCGGATATCGCCGAAGCCACGGTGGGAGAGCGACCGCCCCGTTCGTGGGCCACGAGCTCGCCCACCAGGAGCGCCTGATGTCCAGTTCCCCACCTTCCCGGCGAGCAGAAAAGCGCGCGCCTTACCGTTTGATTCACGAGGATTTGATGACTGCACCGTTGTTCGACCCCGGCGTACGCGCAGTGAGCGATCTCGTCTGCCTTTCGCATCTTCGGTGGTCCTGGGTGTATCAACGCCCGCAGCACCTGATGAAGCGCGCCGCCCGCGACCGACGCGTCTTCGTGTTCGAGGAACCCGTGACGGACGCGGCACGACCCTGGATGGATATCACGACGCCAGCGCCTAACGTCACCGTCGCGACCCCCCATCTCCCGGATGGCCTTTCGACCACCGAGCGGCAGATGGTTCAGCGGGAGCTGCTGGACAGCTGGCTCGGTCGCGAGGGCGTACGCCGCTTTACGCTCTGGTACTACACACCAATGGCACTGCCCTTCACCTCGCATCTCGAGCCGGAGGGCATCATCTACGATTGCATGGACGAGTTGTCAGCGTTTGCCGGCGCTCCTCCGGAACTGGTCGGCCTGGAGCGCCAGCTCTTCAGCCGGGCCGACATTGTGTTCACCGGCGGCCATAGCCTGTACGAGAGCAAGCGCCGGCATCACCCGCAGGTGCATGCGGTTCCGAGCAGCGTCGACTTCGACCACTTCGCGCAGGCGCGTCAGCTCGACGACCCCGAAGACCAGGCCTCGCTGCCGCGTCCGAGACTGGGCTACTGTGGCGTGATCGATGAACGGCTCGACCTCGGGCTGATCGATGCCATCGCGACCGCGCGTCCCGACTGGCAGCTCGTGTTTGTCGGGCCGGTGACGAAGGTGGATCCGGCACGATTGCCGCGACAGGCAAACATCCATTACCTGGGAGGCAGGAGCTACGATCAGTTGCCGCGATACCTTTCCGGATGGGACGTCGCGCTACTGCCGTTCGCGCATAACGACTCGACGAAGTTCATCAGCCCGACGAAGACACCCGAATACCTGGCGGCGGGTCGCCGGGTCGTGTCGACATCGGTCCGGGACGTCGTCCGGACATTCGGCAACGGAGAGTTCATCGAAGTCGCGGATGATCCCCGGGATTTCATCGCCGCCATCGAGCGCTGCCTGACGGAAGATGATCCGACTCGCCAGCAACGCGTGGATCGGTTCCTGGCGCTGCAGTCCTGGGACCGCACGTGGGCGCGGATGCAGGCCCTGATGTCGCGCGCGCTGCAGTCCGGGGCGGCTCACGCCCCGATGCGCCCCGCACAGCACGGTTTACCGAAACCGGCGGTTGGTAGCGGTGCCGCCCGTGTCCCCGCACCGTAATGGAGATCTGGGGAGGAGTCGAATGCACCGTGAACCGCGTTGGCGACCAGTACTTCGACCAGGTCGTCCGTTCCGGACACGACGTGCGGCTCGATGATCTCGATCGATTCGCGGACCTCGGGATCACGGCGATACGCTATCCCATTCTCTGGGAGCGGATGGCGCACGCGTCATCGTCCGACAGCGCGTTCGCGTGGGCCGACCAGCGGTTAGGCAGGTTGCGGGAACTGGGGATACGTCCGATCGCCGGCCTGCTCCATCACGGAAGCGGGCCACGGCACACCGACCTGACCGACCCGGCGTTTCCCGGGCAGCTCGCCGAATACGCGCGCTCGATCGCGGCTCGATATCCATGGATTCTCGAGTGGACGCCGGTCAATGAACCGGTGACGACCGCGCGGTTCAGCGGGTTGTACGGACACTGGTATCCGCATGCGCAGCGTGATACGGCGTTCGTACGCATGACGCTCAACCAGGCGCGCGCGATCGCCGAGTCGATGGCGGCGATCCGCAGCGTCATCCCGCAGGCGCGGTTGCTGCACACCGATGACGCGGGGACGATCTTCGCCACCGAGCCCCTCGTGAAGCAGGCGGCGTTCGAGAATCACCGCCGCGACCTGGCCCTCGACCTGCTGTTCGGGCGCGTGGACCAGCACCACCCACTCTGGAAGTACCTGGTGGGCAACGGCGCATCGCCTGACGAGCTGGCCTGGTTTCGTCAGCATCCGTGTCCCCCGGATACGATCGGCGCAAACTATTACGTCACGAGCGACCGGCTGCTGGATCACCGGCTCGAGCTGTATTCGCCGGACTCGCATGGTGGAAACGGAAAGCACCAGTACGCAGACATTGCCGCAGTCCGGGCCACGCCTCCGCTGCGGTCGGGTTTCGCCGAAACCCTCGAGCGTTACTGGACGCGCTATGAGCGACCGGTGGCGTTGACCGAAGTGCACATGGCCTGCACTCGTGAAGAGCAGATGCGCTGGATCGCGGAGGCGTGGAACGACATGAAGCAGGCGTCGCGAAACGGTGTTCCGGTCCGCGCGATGTGCGTGTGGTCGATCCTCGGCGCCTACGACTGGAACCGCCTCGTGACGGAGGAAGCCGGCCATTACGAATCCGGTGTTTTTGATGCGCGATCGACGCCGCCCCGACCGACGGCACTTTTCGCCGCGGTCAGGTCGTTGGCGACGACCGGCGACCTGCGCCATCACGTGCTCTCACAGCCGGGATGGTGGCACGGAAGCACCGGCAAGGCGCCCACGCGCCACTCCAGGCACAACAAGCGACTCCTGATTCTCGGTCACACCGGCATGCTGGGCTCCGTGATCGTGCGCCGCTGCCGTGAACGTGGCCTCGATTTCCTGGCGTTAGGCCGCGCCGACGTCGATATCCGGCGCCCTTCCGACGTGAGTCGCGCCATTGGCGCGTGCCAGCCGTGGGCTGTCGTCAATGCGACCGGTTTCGTGGACGTGGACCGGGCGGAAACCGATTGTGACGAGTGCATGGCGGTCAATGCGACCGGCGCACGCCTCGTCGCCGAAGCCTGTGCCCGCGTCGGGTCCGCGCTCGTGAACTTCTCGTCGGACCTGGTCTTCGACGGCAGTACGACGTCGCCGTATGTAGAGAGCGATCGCGTTGCGCCGCTCAACACCTACGGACGGAGCAAGGCGGCGCTGGAACAGTCGGTCCTCGAGTGCCTGCCTGACGCGCTGATCATCCGGACCAGTGCTTTTATCGATGGCAACGATCCGCGCACGTTCTCGGGCTGGGTCATGGCCGCCGCCGGGCGGGGGGAGTGCATTCGAACCACACGCGAGGTGGTGTCACCGACGTACGTGCCGGCGCTCGCCGATGCGCTCCTCGACCTGGTCATTGACGGCGAGCGCGGAGTGTGGCACCTCGCCAACGCAGGCGCTATTACATGGACAGATCTCGCGCGCCGTGTCGTCGAGGAAATCGGGGGGGATCGCGACCTGGTTGAGGAGGCGACACCCGACGAACTCGGACGGCTCGCCGTACGACCGGCTTACAGTGCCCTCACGTCGCAGCGCGGCACGCTGATGCCCACACTGGACGAGTCGCTCGATCGCATCTTCCAGGACCGCGCGCGGGCGTTGGCCGCTATCGGTTGACCGCACCCAGGCGCGCCGAAAACAACCGGTGCGCCTGGTGTGCCAGAATGTCGTGAAACTTCCCTTCTGCAGCGCCCGTAAACGGTCGCGGCCACACGTCCGCACCCTTGTCGCGAGAGGCTATGGAAGGATCAAGCAGGCGCGCGCGCTTCATCAGGCGACTCTCATCGTTCCTGTCAGCAGGTTTGATCGCCACCCTTGCCGCCTGCCATCCAGGGAACAAGGAAGCGATCAAGCTGCGGGGAGAATGTGAGGCCGGCAACGCGCCGGCCTGCGCCGCACTCGGCGACAAGTTGCTCAAGGGCGAATATGTCCTTCGCGATCGCGAGCGAGGGGCGGAACTGGTGCGAGTCGGTTGCGACGGCGGAGTCCCCGACGCATGCACGCGGCTGGGTGTCCTGTACCAGAATGGAACTGGCGTAAAACGCGACTCAGTTCAGGCCATCGCCCTCCTTCAGAAGGGATGCGAAGCACAATCAATGGAAGGGTGCGGGCTCCTGGGCCGGCAGTACCACCTTGGCCGGGGCGTGCCCCAGGATGTCATGCGCGCCGTCTCGTTGTATGAGCAGGCCTGCACCGGAAGGCACCAGGCCAGTTGCGCGCGCCTTGCCACCATGCTCATGGAGGGTGACGGCGTTCCGCAGGACCTCGCGCGCGCCACAACGTTGTTCCAGTCCGCATGTGACGCGAAGGAGCCGGCAGGGTGCGTGGGACTGGCACGGCTGTACGTGACCGGCGCGCTCACTCCACCTAACGACTCCAGCGCCCGTCTCCTCTTCCGGCAGGCCTGTCGCGACAACGACGCGAATGGCTGCTTTCAGCTTGCCCGGATGTATGAGACCGGGCAACATGCCATCCAGGATTTCGGCCGCGCTTCGTCGTGGTACCGGAGTGGCTGCGAACTTGGCCATGGTGAATCCTGTTTCATGCTCTCCGCACTGTACGAAAAGGGCGCAGGTGTTCCGCGGATTCCGGAGGAATCGGCGCGCCTGAAGCAGGAGGCGTGTGAGTCCGGTTATACGGCCGCGTGCCCCAGGCCAAAGGGGACGTGATGGACACCGGCCAACCACTGCTGGTCGCCGATCGACTGCGCAAGCAGTATCGCAACGTCCAGGCGCTGAACAACGTCAGCTTCAACATCTACGACGGCATCACGGGGATTCTGGGCGAAAACGGCGCCGGCAAGAGTACGGCGATCAAGATTTTTCTCGGACTCCTCACACCGACATCAGGCCGCGCGATGGTGCTGGGCGAAAATGCATCCGAGAACATCGCTGTGCGGTCGCGCCTGGGGTACATGCCCGAACACGACTGCCTTCCCTCACAGGTGAGCGCCGCCGAGTTCCTGACGCACATGGCGGAGGCGAGCGGGTTGCCCCCGTCGGTGGCGCGCACGCGGGCGGCCGACACGCTGCGGCACACGGGCCTGTTCGAGGAGCGATACCGCTCGATCGGCGGATATTCCACCGGCATGAAGCAACGGGTGAAGCTCGGTCAGGCCCTGGTACATGACCCGGCGTTCGTCTTCCTGGACGAGCCGACCGCGGGCCTCGACCCGTTAGGCCGTGAGGAAATGCTCGAGCTGGTCCGGAAGACCCACCGGGATTTCGGCATCAGCGTGCTCTTCTCCTCGCACCTCATGGCCGATGTCGAGCGCACCTGCGATCGCATCATCGTCCTCCAGGGTGGCCAGCTCGTTGAATCGGGAGAGGTCGGGCACTTCACGAAGGAGACGGAAACGGTCTTCATCGAAGTCGATACCAACCGTGAGGCACTGGTGGCGGCACTGGAACGGCGCGGCATCCGCTCAACGATGGACGGCAGCGGCCTCACGATCGAGGGACCCGACGAGACGGTGTACGACCACATCCGGGACTCGCTGGTGGAATCCCAGGCGGCGCTGCGCCGCATGGCTCCGCGCCGGCGCGCGCTCACTGAACTGTTCGAACGCGCATGACGGCACCGACAACGAGCCGTGTCGCAAGCGGCAAGGGACACGAGGGCACCGTCTTCGACATCGGCTACCGGAATTACACCGGTGAGCGTGAGGGTCGGAGCCGGTCCCGCATGGCGATCTACAAGGACGGGATCCGTATCGCGCTGGGGTTCGGCCGCGGGGGACGCGCGAAGATCCTGCCCTGGCTCTTCATGGCGGTGCTGTCGGCGATTGGTCTCATCATGGCGATGATCGCCGGTGCGGCGGAACGCCTCGCAGGCCCCGGGGCGGCGCAGCAGCTGAACCTGCCCACGCATAACGATTTCTACAGCATCGCCGCGACCATCATGTTCGTGTTCGCGTCGATTGTCTCGCCGGAGCTGCTGTGCCGGGATCGCCGGGAAGGCACGATCAACCTGTATCTGGTTCGCCCGCTGACCGGATCGGATTACATCGTGTCGCGCTGGGGCGCTTTCATGGTCGTGTTCCTGGTGGCGGCCTGGCTGCCGCAAGTGATCCTGTTCCTTGGACTGGCGATGGGTGACCGCGTCCCCCTGGAGTACCTCCAGGCGCATTGGATGGACGTGCCACGGTTCCTCACCGCGGGCCTGGCCATGGCGGCCTTTGCAACGACCCTGGCCATGTTGACGGCGTCATTCACCACGCGACGCGCCTACGCGTCCGTGTTTCTGGTCGGGCTGTTCCTGATCTCGATGCCATTCACGGTGGGACTGGCGCAGGAAATCGGTGGCATGGCAGGCCAGTGGATCTCGATGTTCAGCCTCCTGAACATCCCGTTACACGTGAACGACGTGATTTTCGGTGAGCCGACGGAGCTGACCGAAGAAGCGCCGGCGCGAGCGTTCGGGTCAGCCGCGCTGGTGGGCTGGTATTTCCTCTGGACTGCCGGGGCAGCCACGCTGCTCTGGTGGCGTTACCGGAGGCTCACGCCGTGAACAGCGATCCGGTCATTCGTGTCGACGGCGTCTCCCGCTGGTTCGGCAGTGTCGTCGCCGTCAGTGACGTGTCCTTCACCATCTCCCGGGGCATCACGGGGCTGCTGGGGCCTAACGGGGCCGGCAAGACAACCCTGATGCGCATGATTACCGGCCTTGCCGCCACATCGAGCGGGACGGTGACGATGTTCGGCCAGCCGGTGCGTGACAATCCGCCGCTATACCGGCGGATCGGCGTGATGTCCGAGCACGAAACGGTGTACGGATTCATGAAGGGCCGCGAGTTCGTGGAGATGATGGGCCGCCTTCGCGGGGTTCAGGATATCAACGCGGCAACGGATCGCGCCATCGCCATGGTTGACCTGGCCGACGCGCAGCATCGGACGATGGACACGTATTCACGCGGGATGCGGCAGCGCATGCGTCTCGCCGCCACGCTCGTCCACGATCCGGAAGTCCTCATTCTCGACGAACCGCTGAACGGTGCGGATCCGCGACAACGCGTTCACTTCCAGCGTCTACTTCGACAGCTCGCGGCGGAGGGCAGGACCATCGTGTTGTCGTCGCACATTCTCGAGGAAGTCGAGCAACTCGCAGAGACGGTTTTGCTGATCGTGAACGGCAAGCTCGCCGCGTCAGGCGGGTTCCGTGCGATTCGCGCCGCACTCAACCAGCGCCCGTATCACGTGCGGGTGATGTGCGACGATCCGCGGCGCCTGGCGTCCGCAATCGTTGGACTGCCTTCGGTGGATGCGGTGAACGTCGACCCTGATGGGGCGCTGGTCGTGCTCAGCCGAAACGTGCTGGACCTCCAGATCGAACTGCCACGCCTCGCTCAATCGGCAGCGATCCGGCTGCGACGAGTCGAACCGCTCGACGACTCGCTGGAAAGCGTCTTTGGCTACCTGGTGGAGGGTTAGTGCGCTCGGTTTATCTCCTCACGCTCCGCCAGCTCTCCGGCAGGTGGCGACTTGTCATCATGACGGTCCTCGCCTCACTGCCGATCATCATGGCGGTCCTGACCCTGCGCGATGACGACGCGCCGTCGACCGCCCAATTCGACATCGTTGTGCTGAGCTCGATGCTCGTCGGTTCGATTCTACCGCTGATAGTCCTCGCGACCGGAGCGGCGGCGTTTTCGAATGAGATCGAGGACCGGACGATTGCGAACCTGACGCTGGCGCCAATCCCGCGCTGGCAGATCCTGGTGCCGAAGCTCCTCGCCACGATTACACTCGCCGCTCCGTTCATCGCGGTAAGCGCGTTCGTGACGAGTCATGTCGCATTCCTCGCCGACGGGCGGGCGACGATGGCGGTCGTCATCGCTTCAGTTGCTGCCGTGGCCTTGTATGCCTCGGCGTTCACGTGGCTTGGCCTGGTGAGTACACAGGCGATCGGCATCGGCCTGCTCTACATCGTGCTCTGGGAAGGGCTGTTCGCCGGCTTCGTGGCCGGTGTGCGATTGCTGAGCATACGCCATTACGCGATCGGCATCATGCACGGGCTCGACCCGCGGCGGTTCGCCCAGGGAAGCCATCTTGGCTTCGTTCCGGTGATCGTGGTATCGCTGGCAGTGTTTTCGCTCTTCGCCTTCCTGTCGATACGACGGTTGCGACGGATGGATATTCCTTAAGAGCAAGAAGCAAGAAGCAAGAAGCAAGAAGCAAGAAGCGGAAATCTACTGACTCGCCGTGGTGACCACTTCGCGATGCTCGACATGTACGGCGCCGTTTTCCGGTTTCTTGCTCGAGCCACGGCGCTCCGCCCACGCCTGTGTAAACTCGGCGCCTAACAAGACGATCATGCCTGCGTAGTAGATCCAGACCAGGACCACCGCGAGTGCACCGGCCGCTCCATAGGCATCTCCCGGCGCGCTGCGGCCGAGATAAAAGCCGATTGCGAACTTGCCGATCACAAAAAGCATCGAGGTGAACAGAGCCCCCGCCCACACGTCGCGCCAGGCGATCTCGGCATCGGGCAGGTAACGGAAGATGGTGGCGAACATCACCGTGAGGACGGCCAGCGAGAGGGTGAGATCGAGAGTATACAACGCAGGTTCAGGAACGAACGTCAGCTTCGAACCTAACGCGCTGAGCACCGCCGATACCGCCAGCGAGACCATCAGCAAAAATGCCACGGCCAGGATCATGCCGGCCGACAATACCCGTTTCGCGATGAACTGCTTCACACCGCCCTTCTTCGGATCCGGCTTGACCTCCCACGCCTTGTTCAGGGCCCCCTGCAACTGCATGAACGCGCCAATGGCGCCGAGGAGCAAAGCCAGCGTGCCAAGTATCGTGGCAATAATATTACCGGCGCCCGGCCTCTTGGCATTGGTCAACATCTCGCGGATCGCGCGTCCCCCCTCGTCACCGACGAGGGATGAGAACTGCGTTTCCAAGGTGCGTTCTACTTCGACCGGATCCCAGAAGACGCCAACAACGAGCGTCAACAGGATGAGCAGCGGGGGGAGTGCAAAGACCGTATAGTAGGCGAGCGCCGCGGCGCGAACCGAGCACTCATCCTCGCTGAAGTCTTTCAGGATGCGGCGGATGAATGACCACATGGCTCACCTACCAGCTGCGCGTCCAGAGCAGCATCCCCGCCAGCACCTGATACGGTTTCGGCAGGAGGCCTGACGTGAGGGATGGCGCCAACGGGTGGTATCGTGTCTCGAGGCTCGTGCGAACCCTGAACTGCTGCCCGAACCGGCGTTCGAGCGTTGCACCCGGAACGGCGAATGTGGCCCGGAACTGACCAACGAAGAATGTGTTCCGGTCGAGGTACTTCCCGACCTCGACCTGCGTACCACGCGCGAGCGTCCCGACGTCACCTAACGACAATCCCGGTGGCAGTTCCGCGGGCCGGATTCGCAACACGTCGACGGCTGTCCGCTCGCTCAGGTCCGCCTCGAGGTCGGCGTACAATGCGCCGAGGGCGACGCCGGCGAGCTGGCGGGTCGCCAGCGCGGCGACGTTGCCGGCAAGCGAGGATCCGCCCATTCCACCGCCCTCGAGTCCCGAGCCATTGAATTGCAGCAATGACGTCGAGGATTCGCCAAAGGCCAGGAACGAAATGAGGTCAGACTGCGTCAACGTGGGCTGCGCGTCACTACTCAGCGAGATGTTCGGGCGCTCGAGCGTGCCGCCGATGGTCACCTGGATGTCAAAGGGCGCTCGCCCCGCCTGACGCACCTCGTGCATCGCCAGCAGCTGCAGCGTGGGGTTCGACGCTGTACCCGTGAAGCGCACTGAACCTCGCGACACGCTGAATCGACGGCCATACAACTCGTAGTCGCCATAGTCCGAGTGCAAAGAACCTTTGACCGTTAATTCCTCGTCACCCGTGGCGCGCTCGATCTCGAGGTCGCCGAATATCTCGATGTTCGCTTCGCGAGAACGCGCCCAGGTCCCGCGACGCACCTCGAGCACGACATCGACGTTGGCGTTCTGCAGGATCGGCGACGGCGGCGCGATCTGCAATTCGCGAGTCAGCGATGTGTCAACGAAGGCAAACAGTGCGGGATCACCTGTGTTGATAAGGTTGAACTGCTCGGGGTCCGGGATCCGCATGACGCCGTGCATAACGGTGACGGAGCCATTGATGGAGAGCGTATCCAGAGGCCCGGTCAGGCCGAGTCGGGAGGACACAACAAGTTTTCCCTTTTCGTTGTCGAGCGCGCGCACTTCATCCGTGATGACGCGCACGTCGAGGACCGGGCGGGCCATGTCAGCAAGAAGCACGGAGCCCGTCACGCGGAATGGACCGCCGCTATATCCGACCAGCGTGTCGATCACGAGCCGGTTGTCAGCCATCCTCAGCGACCCTTTGGTGCTGGTCAGGGTCACGCCCGCAGTCCGCAGCCCCAGCCGCGGAACGTTGATGGCCAGTGCGCCCTCGTATTGCAGTCGCTCCCACGTGCCGCGCACCCCAATCCGGCCGCGTGCTTCGCCGTTCAGCACCGAGATCTCCTCGACAAAATCCTTGAGCGGTCCGAGCGGCATGCTGTCACCTTCGAGGTCAATGCGTATCGGACCGGCGACCATTCGCGTTTCGATGCTGTCGGCGAGGGACAAGTCGATCGGCACCTCGCCGCTGATCTTCGCCAACGGGGCCACGTTGGCAACCGCGCGGCGCAGGTCTCCATCGAACCGGAGCCGGCGATCGGCATACGTGAACGTGGAGTGAACTTCGGGGAACGGCACCTTGCGGTATACGTTCTCGCGCAACCCAACCGAGCCGCGAATGAGCGGCGTGGCCCGGGTGCCCTCGATGTCCGCTTCAAACGAGGCGATACCGTCGATAGGCACGTCGGCTTGCAGCAGCGTCACCCAGGGCGCTAAGCGGAGGCTGTCGATACGCACCGTGAGCCGGCCGGGATCCTTGTCCGGCACCTCGCCATGCACAAAAATCCGTCCGCGTCCCCTGCCGTCGCCGGACCGAAGGTCGAGGGAATCGATGGCCAGGCTCCCGCCCTTCCAGCGGATCGTGCTTTCCCTCGTGGATTGCCAGGTAACGGAGTCCATGCGCAGGTTCACGTTCTGCAGGTGGACCTCACCGTGATCCGGATGCAGTGCATAACGAGCCTGGACCCGGTAGAGCGCGGTGTCGCCGGGGAAGACCTGGAGCGCAACATCTCCAGTACCCGCTCGATAGGTGGCCTTCACATGCGTGCTGTCGAACGCGAATCCGCTGACGCGAACAGAGTCCACACCCAGTTCAGCGTCCAGCCGCACGTCCTTCGTGCCGATATCGGTCACGGTGTAATCCAGTGATCCGCGCCCGATCTCGTTGCCGTTATAAATGAGGTGATTCAGTGCCCCTTTCCCTTCAGCCGTGAAACGGGGAACGCCGCCCTTCAATGTCCCTGTCAACTTTGCCGAACCGCCTATCGAGTCGCGCGCGAGCCCGCCGGCAAGCTGCACTTCAGGGAGTTTGACCGGTCGCCGTGGATCCTGCCGGCGCGTCAGAACTGATGCGAGGCTGGAATCGGCTCGCGCGTCGGAGCGCACGGTATCACCGCGCATCGCCCGCGCCATCTGCTGCCTGACGAGTGGCCGCGGGTTCACCAGCGTCGTGTCGCCTGTCGCGATCCAGCGCTGCAAACCGCCGAGGTTCCTGACATCCACCACGTAGTTGAGCGTGCCATCGGTTCCTTCGACGAGCCCGAATGTGCCTGTCGCCGTGGCCACGGCGAACGGTGTCTGGACGCGAAGCGTGTCGACCTCAAGCCGGGCATTGCGCGCATCAGCGACAATGACTGCCTGCGTCACCTCGGTGCTGTCCACCGCGGAGTCCTGCAGATGGATCGCCACGTGCGCATCAACTGTTCGTGAGGTGGTCCCCCGCCCTGTTATCGTCGCGGATCCGTTGAGATTCGTTACCGGGACAGTTGGCACCATCGCCTGGATGTTTACGCCGCGCAGCTGGGTGGTGGCCTGGTACGTCCGCGTGGCCGACTCGAGATCGAATGTGCCGTCGATGTTCGCCGTACCCGCCGGCAGCTGCAGGGCAAGCGTTGCCTTGAGATCACGCAATGTCCCGCGGATCTCGCCGGTCCCGCGAATCTCTCCACGAAAGTCCTTCCCCGGCGCAAATCGTTCCGCCAGTTCCAGCGACACCGGCTCGAGCCGCACCTTCAGATCCATGCGCATGTTGTCGCGAGGCGATACCGAGCCCTCGGCGACGATGGTGGAGGTCGCCTTTTCGCGATGGGTGACCGTGGCGCGACCGCTGAATTGCGTCGTGGACGATCCGGAGATCACCGCGTCGATGTTGGCCGTCCCACCAACAGGCATCTCGTTCATGAACTCGCGCGCCAATGAGACGGGAAGCGAGCGCACGTTGACGCGGAGGTTCCGGGCGCTCGTCACCTCTCCAGTGCCAAGGATCCCGCGCGCGGTGACCCGGAACGGTGCATGTCGGGTCGGATCGTACGTGCCGTCGACGTCGGTGTTGAGCGCATTCGATGGACCGGAAAGCCTGGCCCTGCCGGTGAACGCACCAGGGACCTTCACGCGGAGACCGGGAACGAGGCTTTCGAGCAACGTGGTCGTAAAGCGCGTAAAGCGGAGATCGGATTCCCGCAGTTCGATCATCTCCGGATTCACTGCCATGCCGAAATGTCCGGAGATGCGCGAGTCGTCCACGGCCAGTCGCGCGTTGGTGAACTCGTACACGGAGGTCGCGGTGTCGCGGATCGTCGCCTTGAGAGTGAGGCGGCCGCCGCCCCTGTCGGGCAGATCAGGATACAGCGCCTGGATGTCGGCAAAGGCCAGCGTATCGCTCTTGAGATCCAGATCGACGTCGCCCGCCGATACGTGGTAGGTGAGCGCTCCCTCGAAGCGCGACGACGGCAGGCGCAGGTCGACGTCACGCAGCGTCACGCTGTCGGTGACGATCCGGACATCGCCTTCCATGTTCTTGATGACCACATCGGGCGCCTGCAACGGCGTCGCTTCCATGCTCAACTGCCTGACGCGGAACCCTATGGCGGTGCTATCGGGATGTGCAGCGACCAGGCGCGGAATACGCGCGTTGATGTCGCGAAACTCCATCGTCTGCCGCAAAGTCGAACCTACCCGCTCGACCCTGAGCCGCGTTTCCCGTGCCAGAGCGCGCGCCGCGCTGTCGCCCACCGTCTGCCTGACAGCTTCATCGCCGGGAAACGGCTGGTGCACCAGCAGCGTGCCGTTGCGAATCGTTATGCCCCGGAGGTCGACCCAGGATCCGAAGCCGGTGCTGACCTCACCGGTAGCGGTGTCGCCGCTGGCGAAGATGCGCCGATAATTCCAGCTGCCACCGGGAGTGCGCGACAACGTGACGACCGGGCGCTCGAGCTCGAGGGAGCGAACGACGATGCGCCGGGACAGTAACGGCCCGAAGGCGACCCGCGCTCGAACGCGATCCGCGATCAGGAACGGTTGTCCGTCTTCATCGAGGATCGACACATCGACCAGGTCAAACCGATCGAGCAGGTTTCCGTCGATCCGACCAACGATCAGCTCTCCCTTGACGATGTCACGCATGGCGTCCAGCGCGAGTCGCCGCACCCGCTCACGGCCGTAATACGTGCCGTTCAGCACCACCACCCCAATGACGATGAGGAGCAGGAGTGCGGCGACGGCCAACAGGGAAGACTTCGCGAAACGAGACATCACAGTGATAGTGGCTGGTTGCGGGTACTGGTTGGCAAGGTCTGGTACTGGGTGCTGGAGGTCGCTGGTCGCTGGTCGCTGGTCGCTGACTTAGAATGCTGGTCCAATGGCCAGGTGAAGACGCAACCGGCTCATCACCTTCTTGAAGAATCCGCCGGAACTGTTCAACGGGTCGTACCGGCGGGTGTTCGTGAGGGTCACGAGCTCCACCGTGCCGTCCGGGTTCGTGACCTGCGTGACGACCGGCAGGTCTTCAACCAGCGTGGGGCGGATCCCCAGGTCGAGTCGCACCGGACCGACCGGCGTATCCATTCTCAGGCCAAAACCCGGCGTGATTGCCGCCGTCGCGCCTAACAAGTCGCTCAACTGGTTGGTGCCGATCACCGCGCCATCGATGAACACCGCGGCGCTGATGCCCTGCACCGGCCAGAGCGGGAAGCGATACTCCACGCTCGCTTCCGCGAGCGCGGTTCCGCCTAACGGTTGCGGATGGAAGGCGGTCGCCCCGAGACCCTCGCGGTTCGGGTCGCAACTGCGATCGGCGATCTGTGCGTTGCTGCAGGGCGCCGCCAGCGCGGTATCGGTGAGCGCCGTGGGAGATACGGTCAGCACTCGCGGACCGAGTTGTCGCTCACCGAAACCACGCACAGACTGCGAACCGCCAGCGTAGAACCGCTTGCGCGGGTGAACCACCAGCTCATCGTCGACGCTCGTCACGCCCAGCGCGGCATTGGTGCCCGCGATGGGACGTACCCACCCGACGCGGGCACGGAATGCCAGCACCGCGGTCCGGCTCATGCGGTGATACGAGCTGCCATTCAGCTCGAGCCGGTTGTACCGGAAGTCGGACGCCGTGAGTCCGGACGCGTGCTCGAGATCCGTGCGTAGTCGATACCCACGATCGGGCGTAAATGGATCGTTCGAGACATCGAACTGCGTCACCGACGCCAAGGGAGACAACACGTTGCCGTTGCCGAGAACGTCTATCGTCGGGTGGAGGCAGACGCCAAAACTCACGCAGAAGTAGACGTCGGAAGCCCTGATGCGTGAGAGCTCATACGTATACCCGAGCGTCGAGTTGGTCCGCGGCCCGAAGTCGCGCGTGAGGGCGATACTCGCTCCATGTCCCCGCTCGATGACGATGCCGGGGACGGCCCGGCGATGGGCGAACACCGACACGCCGAGTTGATTGTGGACCGAGAAGAGCCATGGCTGCAGAACATCCACGCTCGCCGACCACGTCGGCTTGAGAAACGCGTCGCGGGCCCCGCCATCGGCGCCATTGGTCACGTCGTAGAACATGCCCCGCCCATTCAGGGAACTGGCAAGCAGGTTGCTGACGGTGCCGCGCAACGATAGGCGTCTCGCGCTGCCGAACAAGTTGTATCGCGTGAAATGAGCATCCACCTGCCCGAAGTCGGCGGTGGTTAATCCCCCCGCCAGTTCCAACCGGTTGAGGTCTGCTTCCACAACGCGGATGCGGACCAGGCGCAGGGTGTCGCCGGCAGGCGGCGTGTCGATCTCCAGTTCGGAGAACAGTCCGGAGAGGTACAGGTTGCGCTGGCTGCCGAGGATCGCACTTCGCTTGAACAGGTCACCACTCTTGAACGTCAACTGGCGGTGGATCGTCTCGTTGGAAACCTTGGTGTTGCCAACGAATTGGACTTCCGAAACGCGAATGAGCGGACCGGCAGTGATGGAAATGCTGACCGGGCCTCGGTTCGAAGCCTCGGAAACCTGCGTGGTATCGACGTCGATCTTTGCCGAAGCGTGGCCCCGTTCCCAGAGTTCATCGCGCAGCAGGAGAATCGTGGAATCCAGCGCGATCACGTTGAGCGGTTCCCCTGATTTCAGCTGCAGGGCACGACCGATCGCGTGACTGGGAAGTGCGCTGTCGACCTGGGTGACGCGCAACTCGCTGATGATGGTCGGCTCCTTCTCCTCGATCTCGAAGATTGCACGCACACCACCCGAGGTTCGCTCGGTCCTCGCGACAACAGACGCGTCGCGCCAGCCGCGCTGCCAGTAAAAGAGGCGGATCCGCAGCACATCGCGCCGGAACTCCAGGGCATCCAGGCGATGGCGCGTGTTGAACGTCGGCGATCGTGTGATCCAGCAGACCGGGAGGTACAGCGGCGACTTGCAGGCAGTGCCCTTCGTGACCAGGCCAGCGCGCAGCGCATTGATGTCCACGCTCCTCACGCCGCGAATCGACACCTGCCTCACCAGCGGCCGGTCGGCGGGCAGGCTATCGGCCTGCGCCCGACTGACGTTAGGCGCCAACGCGACTACCGCGGCTCCCATGAGGACGAGCCGCGTGAGCCAATGCCGACGTGGCGTGGGAGCAGAGTCTGAGGTCGTGCTCGCCTCCTGGCAGCGGCGCATCATCCATTGAGCGCCGTCCGATCGTACTCAGCGGCCGAGGCCCGGTTCCGGCTGCGGATGTGGTTGGTGCGGACGAGGCCTCCAAGGCGTTGCGGGGTAGTGATGCACAGCACTTCACACACCTTGCGGAGGACTTCTCATGGCGGGCGGAACAGCAATTCACACCGAAACGAGTGTGTGGGAAATCGATCCCGCGCATTCGAGCGTCGAGTTCTCGGTGAAGCATATGATGATGACGACGGTACGCGGCCGCTTCAAAAGTCTCACGGGAACCCTAACGGGAAGTGAAGATCATCCCGAAGGCTGCTGCGTCGAGGTGGAAATCGACACCGCGAGCATCGACACCGGCTCCAGCGATCGCGACACCCACCTCAAGTCGGCGGACTTCTTCGATGCCGAGGCGCATCCGAAGATCACTTTCAGGAGCACCCATCTCGAGGGCGATCCCCGGGCCTCGGAAGGCGCACGGTTTCGCGTTTTCGGCGACCTGACGATCCGGGACACGACCATGCCCATCGCGCTCGACTGCATGTTCGAAGGGCGCGGCAACGATCCGTGGGGCAAGGAGCGCGCCGGCTTCTCGGCGTACACCGAGATCGACCGTCGTGACTGGGGACTGAAGTGGAACCAGGTGATCGAAACGGGCGGCGTCCTGGTGGCGAACAAGGTTCGAATCGAAGCGGAAGTGCAGTTCGTGCGAAAGGAGGACTGAGGCCAGAGGCCAGAGGCCAAAGCTATCCCTCTGGCCTTTGTTCATGTCTATACTCCTCGGCGTGACTGATTCACGTTTTCCCATCGAGCCGCCGATCGAGCCGATGCTCGCCACGATCGCGGAAACCATGCCCGAGGATGGCGGCGACTATCTCTTCGAACCCAAGTGGGATGGGTTTCGGGCGATCGTGTATCGCGGGAAGTCAGACCTGTACATCCAGAGCCGCGACCTCAAGCCGCTGGATCGATACTTCCCCGAGCTTCACGACGCGTTGCTCGAGGCGTTACCTCCCCACTGCATCGTGGACGGCGAGATCGTCATCGTGGGTGAACAAGGACTCGACTTCGACGCATTGCAGTTGCGCCTTCATCCGGCCGCCTCACGAGTGAACAAGCTGGCAGCGGCCACGCCGTCATCGTTCGTGGCCTTCGATTTGCTCGCGGTCGACGGAACGAACATCATGGAGCTGCCGCAGGCGGAGCGACGATCTCGACTCGAGCAATTGCTGCTCGACGTTGGACGGCCCGTGCACCTGACGCCCATGACCCGCGATCGCGAGACCGCCGTGCGTTGGCTCAACGAGTTCGAGGGCGCTGGACTCGATGGCGTGATCGTGAAGCTCGCGCAGAATCGTTATGTGCCGGGCAAGCGCGCCATGATCAAGGTGAAGCACATCCGGACCGCCGACTGCGTCGTCGCCGGATTCCGGTGGTACAAGACCGGGAAGGATCTGGTCGGTTCTCTTCTCCTGGGGCTGTTTGACGACCAGGGCGTTCTGCAACACGTCGGCGTGACCTCGTCATTCACAATGGCCAGGCGGGCGACTTTGGCGCAGGAGCTGGAGCCACTCCGAAAGAACGCGATGGAGAATCATCCATGGCGCTCCTGGGCCAGCGCCGAAGGAAGTCGAATGCCCGGAGGTCAAAGCCGATGGTCGGCCGGCAAGGACTTGTCGTGGGAACCGCTTCGCGTCGAACGAGTGTGCGAAGTGAAATACGATCACCTGCAGGGGGACCGGTTCCGGCATGCGGCGGTCTTTCTGCGATGGAGGCCGGATCGTGAACCGGACGACTGCACCTACGAGCAGCTCGAAGTGACGCCGCCTTACGAGTTGGAGAAGGTCTTTTCGTCCGGATCGAGCGCCTCCTGAACGGGCCGGATCTGCACCGGAACGTGTTGGAGGTTGAGGCGAATTCTGGTCCACGTGCTGTAACGGCCGCGCATCGCATCCACGAGCACATCCGCGGGCTCGAGATGTTTCGCTGCGTCCGGGTGCCGCTTCTTCCAGCGCTCGAGTCCAGCCAGCGCATCTTCCTTCTTCTTCGCGCGACCGATTTCGATGAGCGGGAATTTCTTCGCGCGCGACGCCTGAACCCGAGCCGGCTCACCCTCCTGTTTCTGGTAATGGGGTGGCCAGGGTGCGTCACCCTGCCCTTCCTTCTCCTGCCTGGCGGAAAGCTCGAGCAACTTGTCGAGTGAGCACGGGTTGTCGTCGATGCCCTCGTGACGATCACCGAGCTTCGCGAACCGCGCCGGCATAGTGACCAACGTGAAATCGGCCGGATTGCAATCGTCGAGTTCGTCCCAGAGGATCGGAGCGGAAACTCTCGCGTCAGGCGTCGGGCGTACGGAATAGGCCGACGCGACGGTCCGGTCTTTCGCGTTCTGGTTGTAATCGAGAAAGACGCCGTGCCGCTCCTCTTTCCACCATTTGCTCGTCGCAATCGATGGTGCGCGACGTTCGACCTCACGAGCAAAGGCCAGCGCGGCTCGCCGAACCTCCGGAAATGTCCACCGCTGCTCAATTCGCACGATGACGTGCATGCCACGCGATCCAGACGTCTTGATCCAGCCGATCAGGTCGAGGTCAGCGAGAACCTCCCTGATGACGCGCGCTACCTGCTGGATCTGGGGCCACTGGATGCCCGGCACCGGGTCGAGATCCACGCGCAATTCGTCGGGATGATCGAGCGCTTCGGCGCGAACGGGGTGCGGATGTAACTCGAGACAGGCAAGATTCGCCATCCAGGCCAACGCAGCGGCGTCGCGCGGCACGATCTCCTCGGCGCTTCTCCCCGACGGAAACTTCAACTCGACGACTTCGATCCAGTCCGGTCGTGATGCCGGCGCACGCTTCTGGTAGAAGAACTCCTCGCCGACCCCGTTCGGGTAGCGCACGAGGACGTTAGGCCGACCGCCGGCACCACGCAGGGCCCCCGCCGATACCGCGAGGTAATACTGAACCAGGTCCAGTTTCGTGTGCTTCGGGCCCGGGAAAAGGACCTTCTGCGGATTGGAGATCGTGACCTCACGCCCCGCGATGGTCAGCACCTCACCTGCGCTCCTGGCCTTGGCGCGTGCCCCGGGCTTCGCCCCTGCCTCCTTCTTCTCTCCCCGTGCTCGCGCCATGCCTGACGACCGGCCGCGTTAGGCCGAGTGCGGCTGCACATACGCCAGCTCGCGACCTTCCGCGGCGCACTTGAGCATCAGCGAACCACGACTCATGTCGCCCAGTCCAACGAACGCTTCCGGATAGTGCAGCCGGGCGCCAAGTATTTCGTGTAGCGGCGCCAGGTACTTGCGAGTCGCAATGCTGCCGAGGAGGACCACTCGCTCCGACGCATCCATTTCGTCTGCCAGCCGGCCCGCGTCCCGGCGAAGTGGACGCGTGTATCGCCTGTCAGCGAGGTCCACTTCCACTTTCGCGATCTTCCGGAGCTCGCCGATATCGATGCGCTCTGCAGCCGGCCGCAATCCACGTCCCGGAACGATGACCTGCACACCGTCCCATCCGGACGGCGGCTGGGCGAACGCCGAGGCGTATGCCAGCTTGCCACGAAAGTACAGCGCACTCATGAACGTGAAGACTTCGCCGATGGTCGCGCCGTCGCTCGAACGCAGGCGTACAGCAACTGGCGTCGCCGACTTCCCGTTCAACAAATACCCTGCACGTTTCCCCGAGCAGTTTGCCGGAGAAAGGAGAAAAACCTGGTGAGAGCCGATACTGGTCACGCGCGACGACGGTGGAATGTCCTGGAGAAAAGTAGTCGTCAGCGATTCACAATCGGGAGATACTCATCCCAGGGCCCGATAGCTTCGCGGTACTGCTTGGCCATCACCCGTGCGCATTGCGCAATGTGACCGAGGTCATGAACAACCCAGGCGGCC
>Ga0209486_10000072_pt1 | contig 51154 bp, 40 predicted proteins | sample NCCompost_FD_187518 | JGI IMG/M metagenome (GOLD analysis project Ga0209486, IMG submission 187518) | Agricultural soil microbial communities from Utah to study Nitrogen management - NC Compost (SPAdes) (version 2) | ecosystem: Environmental > Terrestrial > Soil > Agricultural land | place...
TCACTGGCTTGCGAGGTCCACAGGAAATGTCGCCAGTGACCTCTGATGTGTAAGTCACGATGTTGATACCAGTGAAACTATTTGTTCGCAGCCGCAATAGACCGCTGGGAGTCTGAACAACGAAGATTATGACGTTTCTGACTTCGCATTCGATCTTCACGAGCTTCGCGAGGACTTGAGTTTCGCCGTCACGCGGCTTTTTCAGCACTTCACGCAAAGACGACGAAGGATCAGAAGATTGGGTGATGACCGTTTCCTCGGCTACGACGGAAACTTGAGGCCGGTTCTTCAGCGACTCTTCATACTCAGCCAGCTCTTTTTCATATTTAGTGAGTTGGCCCAATATCTGCTCCGCCATTCGAGCTTCGGTTGCGTTCGATTTCACCACCTGCTCCAGCAATGAACGCGCCATCTTGTGGTCATTCTTGCGTATGTAAAGCTGCCCGAGCATGAAAGTAAAATCGATACGTCCCGGGGAAGCATCTACGAGGCGCTTTAAAGAAGCGATCGATTCGTCAACGTCATTACCGGTGATGAGACTCACATATGCCATCAGGTTGTAAGACTCAGGAAAGTCGGGCCGCAGTTCGATTGCGCGCTTCAAGTGGTGACGGACCTTGTCGACCTGTTCCGGCGTGTATTTCGACGCCTTCTCTTCAGGCTGCCGGCGGCTCAGCGTGTACGCGTAGTAATAATGAATGAGGTAATTCTGCAAATTGGCCGCAACGGCACGTTCCAGGCTCGCGCGAGCTTCATCCGTCCGGCCTTCACGAAACCGAAGCATGCCTAACGAAGCATGGGCCATCGCCAGATTCGGATCCAGCTTCAACGCATTTTCGAGATACTTCACAGCATCCGGATGATTGCCGTGCAACAGGAGATCGCCGAGATAGGCTTGGGCTTCCGCATCCGTCAACGGCTTTGCTTCGGTCGTCGTGTCGAGCTTGATCTTCTCCGCGAGCGTATCTCTTGTGTACCTGTAGCGATTCTGCCTGACGTAGTCGCGCAGCTCTCTGTCCATCGCGTCGAACGTCGTTTCAAACGCTTGCGGGAACGCAATTTCGACCGGCACGCCGGCAGCGATCAAATCAATGAACCTCGCGAGCTTTTTGAGCTGCCCCTCCTTGCCGGCGATCAGGTAGTGCATGAAGGCCCACGACTGCGCGTAGAAAATACTCATCTTCGATTTCTCGTTGTACTGCGGTGAGTGATGAGTAATTTCAAACAACGTTCGCAGCGGCAGCAGCTTGTTTTCCCGCAGGAAGAGGATGTGATTGCCCAGCGGGTATCCGATCCTGAACTGCTGATCGTCAGTGATATTGAACGTGCTGTAATACTCCGCCAGTCCCTCGTTGAACCATAGCGGCACATTCTTGAACGTGTTGCTTACGAGCAGATGCGTGTACTCGTGAAAGATGATATTGAAAACGCTGTCCTCGTCGTGACGGCCGCGCTCGGTCGAAAGTGCAATGTAATTGACGTCCGCACCAGACTGGAAGAAACCGCTTGTACCTGGTGGTCCAAAAGGCGCGTAAGTACTTTTACTCTTGAAGACCACGACGGTTGTCGGCACCGGCGTGTTGTATTTCATGGCCGGCATAAGCTTTGTGAAGACTTCGCGAAACTGCTCGAGTTTCAAAGCAACTAGCCGGATCTCTTTTTCGTTCGCGTTGCCGATGAGGTGGAAGTTTTTGGTCTTGACGCTCATCCATGTGTCTCTTGCAGACACGGTGGACTGGTGAGAAACCAGAACTACAAAGCAGAGGGCTGCGGCAAGGGGGAATACAAAACGTTTCATAACTCAGGTCCGCCGCGACCCTCGACTTTAGAACACGGATAACACGGAACTATTCTTCTGGTCCAGTGCAGCTTGGGCCGTGAAGGGCGGGAATCTTCTGGCTGATGATTGGATATTTAGGAGCTTCGTCTATGTTGATCTGGGTCCAATGAGCATAGTTCTCGGGCACGTTCGTGTCGGCGAAGATTGCTTCGACGGGACATTCGGGTACGCACGCGTCGCAATCGATACAGGTGTCGGCGTTGATGTAAAGACGATCGGTTAATTCATGAAATGCTTCAACAGGACAAACAGCTGCGCAGTCGGTGTACTTGCAATCGACGCATAATTCAACAACTACGTAGGTCATTGGGGAAATAAGCTCCTTTCAAATTGACCAAATAGTCATTCAGTCGTGAGTGTTATGTCAACAGGAAAATAATTTGGTAAATCCGTCTTTTACTGCTCTCGCCGCACATAGTCGAGTGTGCGCGTCGTGTTTTCCGTCACACTCGGTACTGGTTCACCGAGACTGCTCGCCGCAGGCAATCGCAGTTCATTAGTCGGCGTCTGCGGTGGTGGCAGGTATTTCTTACTCTCATGCCACGAAGTGAGCTTCGAGAGGTTTTTGACGAGCATGAACTCCGTAACAGACACGATCAGAAACGTAAACAACATGAACACACCGATCAGCTCCTGATCGAGGTTCGCTTTTCTGCGAAGTACGATTGCCCCCATGAGCATGATGCCCAGACCAACAATCCCGAGCGTGGTAATCGCCGTCAGCATGGCGGTAATCGCAGCGGTATTACCCGGCTCTTTTCGCTCTCTCAAATCAGCTCCGCAGCGATTGCAGTAACTCAATCCCTGCGTGTGTGGCGTACCGCAATTTGCACAAAACATCGCTTACCTCCGCCTAAGGTGTGACCCACAGGTAATATATCGCTTGCCCAACACCGAGAATGAAGCCAATAATCGCGCCGAAAAGCTCAATTGTCTTGAGATGCTGCTGGGCCACTGATAGTACGAGCGCTTCCAGTTTTTCGATCGGGTAATCCGAAACTTTTTTCCGCACCAGCCCGCCAACGTCAAACTCCGCGATCGCCACCGGCAAACGTTCACGCGCGGCAAGCGTGATTTTTTCCACTAGCGCCGAGCTGGCACGCTCCATCGCGTTCTCGGAAACATGATCGCCCAAACGCCCAATCGGCGCGATCAACAATCGCTCGATCTGCGAACTGAGAATCGCGTTGATCGTGCGCGCCGTCTCATCGCGCGATAACAAACCCAACAGACTCCGCGTCAGAAGCTGTTTGACGTGGTCCGCCGATTTCGGGTCGACCTGCTGCAATACCGAACCAAGTGTTTGCGGCCGCAGCCGATCGATCGCATTCGAGAAATGCTCCGAAATTGACGACGAAAGACTCTCGCTGCGTAATAGATCAACCAGTCGCTCGGTTACCTGCGCCTTTAGTTCGTCAAACTTACCTGATTCGAATTGACCGATAAGCTGGCTCAGCGGCCGGTTCATGACGTTATCGATCGTAGCGTTCAGAAAAGCTTCCGCTTCCTGTTCGAACGCCTCGCCACGTAAGTACTCTTCAATTTTCTTCGGCAGCGTCTTGTTGACCAAATCGTCAACTTCACGATGGATGCGCTCGCGTGAGATGAAGATCTTCTTGAACAATGAGAGCTGTTCGTAGTACTGGTCCACTTCCAACTTGATCAGCGCGCCGATCTGCTTTCGTGTCGTGGGGCTGGTAGCGATGTCGGCGAGGTGATGCACGATCGGCGGCACCTCCTGATCGATGCGGCCTTTGATGAAAGCGATCGTCTCCGGTGTAACTGTTTCCGCGAACGTCGCATGGCTACCAGCCAGATCGTCAAGCCGCGCCGAAACAAACTCATTGACTCGCTGTTCAAATCCTCCATCTGCGATGTAACCCTGGAATCGTTCCTGAACAAAATCGAGCGCTTTATCGACCGATTGATTGTTCACCAGGTCGCCGAAATTTCGGTCCAACAGTTCGTCGATCTGCTTGTCGATGAAGCGTTCGATCAACTCCGCGGTTTCTTCGCTGCGCAACATGTCGGCGATGTACTCGGCCAGCCGGAACTGAAGGGCGGAGATCGTGTCGAGGATCGGCGCGCGCACGTGCGCCGGTAACGCATCGATGAACGACGGATAAACCCGGGAGAGAAGATCGTTCGTGTAACCGCCGACGAAGTCTGACACTTTGCGTTGAAAGAAACTGGTTTCGAACATCGCGTCGAAAACAGTTTGTTGGGAAACGAGTTCATTGCCGACAGCGTTGCCGATCGATTGGGCGAGCTTTTCGCGATGGCGCGGGATCATTCCCTGCGGCCAGATCGTGACACCGAAAAGTTTCTTCGGCTGATAAGGATGGAACAGCATCCAGATCGCCAGCCAGGCGGCTGCAAAGCCATGAAACGTCGTAAAAACGATGAGAGCAATGGCGATTAATATTTTGTATGTCGTCGGATCGATATTCACTTGCCGGAAGGAGTTTCCACCGGGTACCCGGCATTGATCCACGCCCCGGTGCCGCCTGCGACGTTGATCAAATTCGTGAAGCCCTGCTGTTGCAACAAACTCGCGGCCGCGCTCGAGCGATAACCGCCCGCGCAAATCACAGCCGTCGGTTTGTCTTTCTGGAGGGGGAGTTGATGGATGGTCCTGTCGAGCGACGAAAGAGGCGCATTCATCGCGCGCGGTACGTGACCATTGCTGTATTCGGTCGGGCGCCGTACGTCGACGATCTGCAACTCGCGATTGGCGATCTGTTCTTTCAACTGGTCCACGCTCACCTGCTCGATGGCGTCAATCGGGAGACCGGCTTCGCGCCAACTCTCAATGCCGCCACTCAAATAACCTTTCACGTTTTCGATGCCCACGCGCGCCAAACGAACAACAGATTCGTCAACTTGATCTCTCGTGTTCGCGATAATCACGATCGCAGCGTTCAAGGGAATCAAACTTCCGGACCAAATCGCGAATTGTCCGCCGAGTCCTATGTTTACTGAACCGGGAAGATGTCCAGCACCAAACTCTGCCGCCGAACGCACGTCGAGCAACACGTGACCGCTCGTTTGCAAACTCAATACTTCGTGTGGAGATAAAGCCACCGGCGCGGAGAGTTCAGAGAGCTCACGTGCGCCGGCGCGATTGATTTCGGCGTCTTTGGGAAAGTAAACGGGGGCTTCCGGCAAGTCGGCCGTCATCAACTCCACAAACTCTGCTTTGCTCATCGGCTTGAGCGCGTAGTTGAATCGTCGTTGCTCGCCGATTGTCGACGACGTTTCCTTCGACATGCTTCGCCCGCACATCGATCCGGCGCCGTGTGCCGGATAGACTTCGACTTCGTCAGGCAGCTTCAACAACTTCTCATGAAGCGAGTCGTACATCATCTCGGCCATCATCTGAGACGTGTAGCCTTTGCCACCCGCAAGATCCGGACGGCCCACATCGCCGATGAACAGCGTGTCGCCTGTTAAAACCTTTTGCGGTCGATCGGAAACTTCCGTGTCGATAACCAAAACGCAAATTCCTTCAGGCGTGTGTCCCGGAGTTTCCATGAAGCGCAGGGCCACTTTGCCTAAAGGTATCTCTTCGCCGTCGCGCACGGCGCGATGCTCAAACTTCGCACCGGCTTGTTCGCCGAACACGATCTGCGCGCCCGTGCGAGCCGCGAGTTCCTGATGACCGCTGACGAAATCCGCGTGCAGGTGCGTTTCGATTACGTACTTGATCTTGAGACCCTGGGCCGCTGCTTCCGCGAGATACTCGTCGACGTCTCGCTGCGGGTCGACGACGGCGGCCTCGCCTTCCGAGCCGATCAGATACGACGCGTGCGCCAAACAAGCCAGATAGAATTGCTTGAAATACATTACGGAACCTCTTGGCTTTGTCCGTGGTCAGTAGTCAGTTGTCCGTTGTTCTTGTTTCTCAGCTACTACTGACCACTGACCACTGACTAATCGGGCAATTTATAAAACTCACGGCTCGGTTTCAACGGGCGAAGCATCCAATAGGGCCGCCGAGTGCCGTCGGGCGAATGCTTGTCCGCCGGCCGGGTCATTGCCAGCCACTTCCGGTATACGTCGCGGGACTTCGCAGTATCCACAAAAATATCGCCGGCCCGATCCGCCTCTTCCGCGGCGCGCACCCGCACCGCCTGGTGCCAGCAGTGCATACCCGAGATCGGATCCGGATGGACCGGGAACGTCATGTTTTGATGAACACCCGCGTCTTTCCACCAGATCCGCAACGTATCAGGGTCATCTGACTCGTAAGGCTCAACGCCTTTTTCGCGCTCGAGACGCCACGTGGTCCCAGTGCGATCCAGTTTCACCGTCGCCATCAACTGCCGTTGTCCTTCGTCAGTCAGTTTCCAACGGCCCATGTGATGGCTGCACGCGACAATGCCCGGTCGAATTCCCTCCGTGACCCACGCAGGCACAACGTAATAACCGATCTCCGTTTCGACGCGCACGAGATCGCCGGTGCGAACCTTGATCCTGGCAGCGTGGCTCGGGTGAATCCACAGCGGATTCGTGTGCGCGATTTCGTCGAGCCACTTGGCGTTCGCACTGCGTGTGTGAATCTGCACGGCAAGACGAAATGTCGAGATCAGGATTGTCTGGTCTTCTTCGAGACTTTCTGGATGCACGTGACTCCTGATGTAAACCGGGATCGCGTACTCGGGCCAGCCCCAACTGTTCATCGTCGATGAGAAGAACTCGAGGCGGCCACTCGGCGTCGGAAAGCCGCGTTTGATCTCGCCGCGCACGTTTACGCCGACGAGACGACGTCCGTCTGCGTCTCCGTCAGGCAACGGCAGCGGGACGATGTTTGGTCCTGCCGGTTTAGCGGCGCGAGTAAACACGCGTCCGAAGTCATCCACTTGCGCGTCGTCGAGTTCTTCCGAGGAGACTGTCTGATCGTAAATGCGACCGATCTTTTGTTTGACCTCGAACGCGCCGTAACGACGCATGAATGCGAGCGGTGTTAGATTCTCTTCCGCAGCGCGTTCCGGAAGACCGGGAACGGAGTTTTCAAAAATCCATTCGTAGTATTCGTCGATGCCGAGTCGCGTGCCGGGTTTCTTTTTCGACTCCGCGTATTGCCGGATGCCCAAACTCCCGTCAGGATCGATGCGCCAGGTCAGCTCGAGCCAGAACTCGTTCTCTTCCCACACCTCGCCCGGATTCACGTCACGCGTATCGTCGACACGCACACCCTCGCGTTGCCGCAGCGCCTTCATCACGGGCTGTCGGAAGCCAAGCCACTGCGAATCGTGTGTTTCGTAAGAGTGAAGATCGTGGCGCTCAGAACCGACGCCCATGGGCAAAACATAATCGGCGTAGTAAGCCGTTTCGTTCCACGTCGGCGTGAGTGCAACGTAACAACCGACGAGATCCGGATCAGTCAACATTTCGATCCATGAAAAACCGTCGGGATTGGTCCAGACCGGGTTGTAAACGCGGGTGAAATAAACGTCGAGTTTCGAGCGGCCGTCTTTGAGGAAATGCGGCAGGAGAAACGACATCTCGTTCATCGAAAGCGGGTACTCTCGCGGCCACGTCGTTTCGTTCCACATCTGCGGGTGCGGCGGTGTGTAGATCGGTCGCGGCACGAACTTGTTCCATGCGTTTGGATAAACGCCGCCTTCCGTTGCGACCGCGCCGAGCAGCGCATTCAACATGAACAGACAACGCGCGACAGCCCAACCTCCGCTCACACCTGAAGCTACGCTGCGCCAGTTGTGACTCGAAAACTGTGTGCCTGCCGTGGCGACCAGCTTCGCGATCTCCTCAATCACTTTCGCGTCAACGCCGGACTCGGCAGCTGCGAATTCGAACGTGTATTCGCTGTAGATCTGTTTCAGCCTCTCTTCAAAGGTCGTGAAATCCGTGTCGATTACGCCCTTCTCGCTGGCGACAAGATACTCTTGCCAGTTCCACCACTGCTCCACAAAGTCGCGGTTGTAGAGATCGTTCTGAATCACGTAGTTCGCGATTGCCAACAAGATCGCGGCTTCCGATCCGGGATACGGCGCCACCCAGTAGTCAGCGTGTGTCGCCGTGTGTGAAAGCCGTGTGTCGAACACGATCAACTTCGCGCCGTTTGCTTTGCCATCGATCACACGCTGGGCATGCGGATTGAAGTAGTGACCCGACTCGAGATGCGCACTTATTAGCAGGATGACTTTCGCATTAGCGTGATCCGGACTTGGTCGATCGAGTCCCATCCACAGTTGATAACCTTCACGACTTCCCGACGAACAGATGTTTGTGTGCGAGTTATGACCGTCAATGCCCCATGCAGCGAGAATGCGTTCGGTGAAACCATCTTCGCCGGGCCGGCCGACGTGATACATGATCTCTTGGCGACGGTTTTCGACAATCGCTTTGCGAATGCGCGCGGCAATCGTGTCAAGTGCTTCGTCCCAGGTGGTCCGTTCCCATTTTCCGGCACCGCGCTGTCCGGTGCGCTTCAGTGGATAAAGAATGCGATCCGGATCCGTGACCTGGTTGAGAGTGGCTGGACCTTTCGCGCAGTTGCGCCCACGCGAGCCCGGATGCTCGGGATTGCCTTCGAACTTCTGAATCTCGCCCGTGACTTTGTCAACGTAAGCCAGCAGACCACACGCCGACTCACAATTGAAACAAGTGGTGGGAACTAGCGAGTAATGTCGTTCGACGCGTTTCGGCCACGCTCGCGAATCGAGTTCAGTCCAATCGTCCCATCGTTCTTTCGGTGGAAAAGCAGCGAGATGAATGCGGCTTGGCCCTTGATAGAACGTCTTTTTGTCGGTAGTCATTCGGATGCGTAATTTTTCGGGTGCAGTCTAGCACGGTTTGTCAGTTGTCCGTGGCCAGTAGTAAGCGAGACGCGGTGAGGGGGGACGCGGTTAATGGGAGACGCGGGTAAGGAGTCTCCCTTTCCCCGCGTCTGTCTTTCACCGCGTCTCCTTTTCCCCTCGTCTACCTCAGTTGATCTTTACCGGCGCCGGCTTGCCCTTCAGTTTCCGACTTAGGAAATCAAGCACGGGGGAAAGGAAATCGCCTTTTATTTGTCCGTGCACGTGATCCGGCAGGATCAGGAATTCAAAATCCTTCTTAAGCTCGATTAGCCGATCGCGCAGAACGTACGCCTGGTTTGTCGGCGCGTTTCCATCGTTCATGCCGTGAATGATCAGCACCGGGCACTTCAGTTTCTCCATATGCATCACCGACGAACGATCGATGATCGCGAGTTCGGTCATTCCCGTCTCCGCTTTCATGTTCTCGCGGATGCCGTCGAGTCTCGTCTGATGATAAGCGCGTCTGAAATCGTAAACGCCCGCGCCGAACACCGCCGCGTGAACTTCCTTCCCTAACTTAACCGTCAACAACGATGCGGCCATGCCACCGCGTGAATAACCGAAGATTCCCATCTTCTTCGAGTCGACGGAAGGATCACGCGCGAAGTTTCTGAAGCCGACGGCGAAGGCGTCGATTGTGGCTGGTCCCATGAAATCGCGCTTGCCACCCGAGTCGCCAAAGCCCGGCGGTGTTACCGCAAGACAAGCGAAACCCTGCTGCGCGAAAATCGCGGCCATGCCGAGAAGTGTTTTGGCGGTGCCTTCGAAACCGGGAAGCAGCAGAAGTCCTGGATACTTTGCTTCGGCGAGTGGGTATATCGCAATGGCGTCGAGTCTCGATCCACCCGCGACGTAATCAAACCTGCAAAACTTCAGCTTTCGTTCGTCGAGTTGAACGCACTTTTCCTTACCCAACTGCGCGACGATCTTGTCGCGATCGATCTGTTGCGCAGCGACGGAGATCGGCGTCAATAAAAGAACTGCTAGTACAAGAACCCTCTGAACCTGTGTTTCAAAGTTCATTCAATAACTTTTGTTCCTTCTCAGGATCCAGACCAGCTTTCAACGGTTCATTAGCTGCGACTGTTTGATACCACGTTAGCGTGTCGGCAACTGTCTCCTTCACCGAGCGAAACTTAAGTCCGGCTTCGATCGCTTTATCACTATTCACAAACATGAAGCCTTTCAGACTCTCCTCGGATTCAGGTAACCACAGCGGCAGTTCGCTCCACGCTCCGACTTGGTGCTGCAAAAGAAACTCCTCGTCGGCCCACTTAAAAAAAGCATCGCTACCGCTCACGGCTTTGCACTCATTCAGCAAACTCTGCATCGTCACCGCGCCCGGTACACCGTTGCAGTTGAAAATACCTACTCGTTTATCTTCGATCATTTTGACGGTCCAATCGCCGAGATCGCGCGCGTCGATGAATTGGACAGGACGTTCCGGTCTGCCTGGAGCTAAAACTTCACCGCCGCGAGCGACGCGCGCAACCCAATAGGTGAACCGATCCGTGTAGTCGTAAGGACCAACGATCAGACCTGGACGCTGCACGAGCACTCTGCCGGGCATCGCTGTTTCCGCCGCTTGTTCGCACAGCGTCTTCAACCCGCCGTACAAGTCGCCATACGACGCAGCCGAAGCTGTCGGTGCGTCAATCGTATTCGCTCTGTCGAGTTGTTCCTGTGAAAGCGTCTCGGTTGGTGAGGTTTCGTCAACACCTGGACGACTCACATCAGCATAGACCGACTGACTCGAGACAAAAACGTAAACGTCAACTGCATCACGCAAAGATTCGGCGGAGGCTGTGACCGCGCGCGGAAGCAGTCCACACGTATCGAGGACCACATCCCAGCGACGTCCTGCGAGTTTGTGCAGGTCGCTGTGTCGATCACCGTGAATCGTCTCGACACCTGCGAAAGACGCGGCCGCGTGCCTGCCGCGATTAAACAGCGTGAGTTCATGCCCTCGCGCCATTGCCGCAGTAACAAAATGACGCCCAACGAACCTTGTCCCGCCGATAACTAGTATCTTCACAAATTTAAGAACGAAGCCGGCCCATCATGATCGAATCGACGTAACGGCCGTCGCGAAAAGCGTGTTGCCGCAACACACCTTCCCGCTCGAAGCCAAACTGCTCGTACAACCGGATCGCCGCGTCGTTGTCGGAATAGACCTCCAGCTCGAGGCGCGTGAGGTTGAGCCATTTGTCGGCGAGATCGATACCAGCCTGCATCAATGCCTTTCCCACACCTTTCCCCTGCCAAGCTTCAGTGACGCTGATTCCAATCCTGCCAACATGTCGCCGCCGCGGCCTGTTGGGAAACGTGTCGACGGTCAACATCCCGATCACGTGCTCGCCACTAACTGCGACGAGGTTGTAACAACTCTCGTTCTCCGTGATCCGCTTCCGCCACTGTTCGCGCGATGGATATGGAATTTGCAACGTGCCCTCGTACACCTTTGGCGAACGAAACATCTCATAGATCGCGGAACAGTCATCCGGTTCAGCACGACGTATCTCTAATCCTTCAACAGCCAACGGTATTCACCTCTTCTTCTTTGCGGCATTCTCAGCGATTCTGTGCTTCACGATCCGCGTGATGAGATCGTAAGGAACGGGCTGCCCCAACGGAAACTGCACTGTCCCTTTTCCTCCCTCATACTGCGCCAACTCCTTCTTAAATTGAGCCGCACCACGCGGAGCCGGATACAAGCTAACGTGATTCTTGTAACCAGCGAAATGGACCAGATTCCCGTTCAACTTAAACGTCGGTATCGCATAACTAATCGCTTCCTCAGCGCCAGGGGCTGCCTTCTGGACCGTCCTGCGAATCCTTTGCAGGATCTTCTGTACATCGCTCGGAAACCCTGCGATGTACTCGTCAACGTCTGCCGGCACGTTTTTCATGTTGCTTCCTCAATGCTCTTTTCGAAATACACACTCAGAGGGTCTTGGACATACTCACCAAACGGCGCTCGACGTGCAAAACCGAAACGTTCATACAACCCAATCGCTTCAACTTCATAAATCCCGGTCTCGAGCCGCAACACCCCGGCGCCGTTTTGAAGCGCGTACTGTACCAAACGCCGAAGCATCGCCTTCCCCAGCCCTTTTCCGCGAAACTCCGGACGCACAAACATCCGCTTCACTTCACCATAATCCGTGCCGAACATCTTGATCCCGCCACAACCCGCAAGCTGGCGCTCGTAACGCGTCACAAAGAAGACGACCTGCTCGCGCAATAGTTTCTCCACGCTGAAGGCATGCCGGCTTTGTGGCGGATACGGATGGGCCATGAGGTGCGCATCGAGTTCGCCGATCAACTCGACCGCATCCTGCGAGTCAGGTGCCACTTCTTCGATCTCGATTGCGGTCCACATCTTCAACACAGAATGCGGCGAATCATAATAAAAAAGGAGGGCGGCCCCAAACGGAAGCCGCCCTCAACCCGCATATGGGAAGTCGGGATTAAGTTACACCGCTCTTAGAACACATAGCGCAACTGCAATCGTCCCGAACGTGCGCCGGCGGTGCCCACCGACACGCCCGAATTGAGATCCGGACGGTTGAAGTTTGGGTTCAGTACGTCGCCGTCAGCGAATCCGCCCACTTCGAAACGGAAGATCGGCGTATTGAACACGTTGAAGTAATCAAACCGTATTTCAAAACGATCCTCTTCCCACGGAGTGAACGGGATCTTGAACGAGCGTTGCAGACTCATATCGAACTGGTGATAAGCCGGAGCGCGCAAGGTGTTACGTCCTGCGATGCCCGTCCGATTAGACGGATCGACCAGGTAGCGCACGTCGTTAAGCGTCACCGGATTGCAGTTGATGTCGAAGAACCCGGTCGCGGTTGCGCCGCATCCCTGATTAGCGGCGAGTGAATTCGCGAAACCAACTGACGTCGCGGGTGCTAACGGATTTGAGATGGACGGGCGATCGTTCGTGGCGCTGAGATCGCCATTCAGATCGATGCCGAATACAAATGGCGAAGACACATTGCCTGACTGGTAACGCCAGATCGTCGCGAACTGGAATCCGCCAGTCACTGACTTCATAAAGCCCGATCCGACTCCGGGAATCTCCCACAGTCCTGACAACGTGAAGATGTGCGGCACATCGAAGTCGGACACGCCGACATCGACACGTCGATCGAATGCATTCGAACCGACGCTGTTACCACCCGTGGTCGCAAAGACCTCGCTATTCGTGTTGTCGATCGTCTTTTGGAACGTGTAAGTCGCGCGATAGAGGAAGTTGTTTCTCAAACTACGCTCGATGCGCATTTGCAGACCGTGATAACGCGAGTCGCCGCCGTTCGTACGCGAGATAACTGATCCGCGCGTAGCAAACAAGCGACCGTTCGCATTCGCAGTGCCGGGTGTGCCCGGATTCAGCTGCTCGTTAATGAACAGTCGCGTTCCGCGCGTACCGACGTAAGCCACGTCCAGAACGTTGTGACCCGGAAGTTCACGTTGGATACCGAAGTTCCAAACGTAGGTCTGCGGGTTTTGGAGATCAGCCGGAATCGTGTTTTGTCCCGCTTGTGGGTTTGCAACCAACGTCGCCGGCAGCGCCGCTTCCGTGAAGTTTGGAATGCCACGACCGCCGATGGTCGCGCCCAGCACTGTCGTGCCCAACGCGTTCGGCGAAGTAGCCGCGATGTTGCTCAGAATGTTGTTGAAGAACACGTCGTAATTGACGGCGAAGCCGCCGCGTATGACGGTCTTGTTGTCGCCGATTACTCGTCGCGCCCAGCCCGAATTGAAGTTCGGTGAGTACGCGAAGCTGATGCGTGGTCCCCAGTTGTTGTTGTCCTGTTGCTGCTCGACGCGCGTTTGCAACGGAGCGTCGAAGCCCGTGAACGCCGGGAACGCTGCGTTGTTTGCAACGGCGCCAAAGCGTTCATAACGCAGACCGAGGTTGAGTGTCAGGTTGGGCCTGATCTTCCATTGGTCGTTGATGAAAAACGCGTAGGTCGTGACATTGGGAAAATCAGTGCCCTCGCCAAATACCTTCGCCGCTGCGCCCGTTCCGACGCCGGAGAACGAATCGACGAAATTACCAAACGTTGGAAAGTCACCGCCGGGGGCAAATGTCAACGTGCCGCGCGTGTTGATCGGCACGAACTGTTTCGCGCGTTGCTTAAGGATATCGGTACCGAATCGCAACGTGTGATTGCCGACCGTGTGCGTCAACGTATCCTGGAATTGGTAGTTGTTGAAAATGCGACCTTGCGGGAAGGACTGCGAAAGTCCGATCGTCGAGATCGTCGTGCCGGAGAAAAGGAACTGTGGTCCACCCGTCGTTAGTTCGACGTCGCGTGGTCCAAAAAATAGATTGAAACGTCCGTAACCGAAGCGTGCTTCGTTTACCGTCCGCGGCGAGAAAACGAACGTGTCGCTGATGAACATGTTCTGCGTCAGCGACGGTACGTCGATTTCAAAACCGGGAAACTGGCTGCCGGCTATGCCCGTTGACGGATCCGGAAACTGGTTGGTGAACAACTGCTTGTTCGCGAGATATCGGAACGAGATGCTGTTCTTGTCGGACGTGGTCCAATCGACCCGCGCGAGATAGTCGTAAGTGTCTATCGGTTGCGAGCTGAATCTGGTTGCGGTGCCGAATTCGATATCGGGACGGCCGCCGCCGAGTGGAACGTTGATAAGGTTAGTCGCGCCACGCAGATCGCCGACGGTCGCAAGATAGCGATCGAGGTTCGGGCTGGCGCCGACCGGGAACAAGGCACGCAATTGATTGATGCCCGCTTGGGTCGGAACCACTGCACGACCGGTAACGCCACCAGCGCGTACAAGATCCCCCTGGAACGTGCCGAAGAAGAACAGCTTGTTCTTGAGCACTGGTCCACCTAGCGAGAAACCAAAAGTGTTTTGACTGAACTGCGGCACTTCCGTCAGTTCCGACTGCGACTTCTGTCCAGGCGTCAACGCATCAAACGCTGAGTTCTGGATGATGTCGTAGGCTGAGCCGTGAAACTGGTTCGAGCCACTTTTTGTGATTACGTTCACAACTGCACCGCCCGCGCGTCCAAACTCCGCGGAATAGTCGCCGCCGAGAACGGTCACTTGCGAATACGCGTCACGAACGGTCGGTTGATACACCTGGCCCGTGATCGAGTTGTCGTTGTTATCGAGACCGTCGATCAGTTGGTTATTACCGCGTGGTCGCAAACCGTTGATCGAAAACTCCGTGCCTTGCACGAAACCGGCAGCGACACCATTCGCGCCACCGACGTCGGCGACGCCCGGAAGTGTGAACACGAGGTTCACTGGGTTGAATCCAAGTACCGGCAAGTCTCTGATTTCGCGCTCACCGAGCGTGTTGACGCGCGTGCCATCCGCACTTTGAATTACAACTTCATTAGCCGCGCTAACGACGACTTGTTCAGTTGGACTTCCGATTTCCAGTTTCACTGGAAGGTTTATCGTCTGCGCTGCATTGACCTCGATCTTGTCGAGCTTTGCAGTCTTGAAACCGGTGGCCGACACTTCGAGCATGTAAGCGCCGGGATCCACCGCGTCAAGACGAAAGTTACCGGAAGCATCGGCGGTGGTGTCGCGCGCGACGCCGGTTGTCAGGTTTGTGATCTTGACTGAGGCATTGGCAATTCCGGCGCCGTTTTGATCTTCGACAACGCCGGTAACAAAGCCCTTACTTGTCTGCGCTGATGCTGAGGCAAACGCGCCCAGCGCCAGAACCACAAGAAGGGTCAATAGAATTTCTAACCTCTTCATATTACGAAACTCCTTTATACCTGCTCCGATCTCTCGGAGACGTTTGCTATCCGAGTTCTCGGAGGCTGTTTGATCGCCTGGGGAGCGAATGAATTGGGTCCACTTCATCGCCGGTATTTGCTCCCAACTTTTGGAGTGCGAGCGAGAGCAACCGCGTTAAGACGAATAGAGAAGGCGCAAGCGACGTGCCCGGGAAGGAGACTATCGGTTCAGGCCCGTCCGTCACCCACACAGTGCGCTTCGTCCCAAGCGTGGTTGATGAATTTGGATTTTTGTTCTTGAGAGATTGGGTGGAATGGATGGCCTATTCAGAACGCGCTGCCGGTTCGTGCCAGACGTTCCAGAGTTTCGTACGTTGTCGAGGGTTTAGATTTTCGGATCTAGCTGAAATGTCTCGGCGATCTGTTGGGCCGCTTCCGCCGGTGGCAGATTCGTGTTGTTTATTTTGATGTAATTTTCTGTGTAGAAGAAGTCGCCGCTTGAGTTGAGTTTATAGTTGACGTCATCGGACAACAGTCTTTCCCGGGCCTTCTCGACATCACGATGTGGCCGCTTCTGAGTTAATCGAAATTCTGATTCGTTGCGCGTCAGCCGCTCGGATTGATCCGCTTCGAGTTCTACGAAAAAAATGTCAGCGCCTTTCCGTCGAAAAATCTCGCACGAATCGTCGATGAACTTCCGCTCGCCTTCTGACTCCAGCGCCCAGACGAACGTGAAAATCAGCCCGGGTAGTTCACTTGACGCAACTTCCTCAAAGACTCGACGGCGAAACTCTGAAACCAATCTGAAAAAGGGTTCTTCTCCAAATTCGAAGAAGTTGAGGACCAGATCGATAGTCATGTGATTGTGAAACAGCCGCAGGCCGGTGAGTTTCGCGAGTTCGTAACCGACGGTCATTTTACCGACCGCCGGTGGTCCAAATATGACGACAAACTTCATGTCGTCTTAAACAGCTTCAGATTGCGAGGAGAAGTGAAACTCTTTGACTTTCAACGCCGGCAGGAGGGCGGAGTTACCACCCTGGCCTTCCGAGCTACCCACGCGTTCCGGTTTGCCAATCATGTCAATGTTGCCTGGCGCGAGGAGTTGTATCACGCTCTGGTTGAAGCGGAAGTTCTTGACCGGATACTGGATCTTGCCTTTTTCGACATACCAGATGCCGTCGCGCGTCAGACCAGTTTGTAATGCCGTGCGCGGATCAACGCCACGAATGTACCAGAAGCGGCCCAGCAGTATTCCACGGTCCATGGACTTGATCATGTCGTCAAGCGACACCGCCGGCGCCGAGCTCTCGATGATGCTGTTCACTGGACCAGGCGTCGGTTCCTTTCCATTTTTCTTGGCCCAGAAGCGCGAGTAGACGAGGTTTTCCAACACACCATTGCGCACGAGATAGAGCTTCTGCGACGGAAGTCCGCCTTGCGCCGACTTCGAGCCGGGCAATTCGGGATGCCACGGATCGCTGTAAACATTCAACCGTTCGTCGAAGATCTTTTCTCCGACTTTCGTCTTTCCGCCGGGTGCGGAAAACGGACTGCGCCCTTCTTCAGCACTGCGCGCGTCGAAGGCGAATGCGATTTGGCCCACCAGATCGACCACGGCCTGCGGTTCGAGTATCGCGGGATAGACGCCGGGCTCCAGCACACGGGGATTACGCGAATCAAGCGCTTTGCGAATCGATTCGCTGGCGACACGAGTGGTGTCGAGCTTCGCGACGTCGAAATGGTTGCGCAGGAAGTAGCCGGAGCTGCCGCCATCGGGCGTGCGCGCTGTCATTCCCAGACTCACCAGGCTCGATCGGTCGTAAATGAAGTTGCCATTCTTCGTCGCTGAAGCTCCAGCCGTACCACGGGCCTGATGAAATCCCGCGCCGACCACTTTCGATTTTTCGCACGCGGCGATCGCGTCGTTGATCGTTTTCGCGCGGCTGGTGAGTGAGATATTTGAAGTCGCTTCGGCGTAGCCGTTGACGGGTTTGTAAGTTTGCGCGCCGAGAGTCGGCATGTACTCACGATCGACGGGCGAGATGCGCGCCAGCTGTTCCGCAAGCGCAACCATCGATTTAAGCGACTCGTCGTCGATCTCGTTCGTCGAAGCCGAGCCACGCTTGCCACCGATCCACACGGTTACTCCGGCGGTGACGTTTTCGCGCGCGCCGCTGGTGCTGAACGCATTCGCAGCGAAGCGAAGATGACCGTAGTTTTCGCTGTTGACGCTGACGACCGCATCGTCCGCTTTCACATAACTCAACAACTTGTCACAGATAGTGCGCGCCTCTTTTTCGGTGAGTAGCATCTCTGATCTCCTCAGTGTCGATTAAGACGTGGCCTTGGCCGCGGTGTTGAGTACGTTGACTTGCCGGAAACGAGCCGGTGGACAACCGTGACTGACAGCGTTCGACTGTCCGGGCTCACCCTTGCCGTCGTTGAAGCTGCCGCCAAGTTCGTACGTGGCTGGTCCACCCAAACCGTCGAGCGAATTCCAGAAGTCGGTGGTGCGCGATTGATATGCAACGTCGCGCAACATCTCGCCTCGTTTGCCGTTTTTGATCTCCCAAAACACCTGGCCGCCAAACTGGAAGTTGTACCGCTGCTGATCGATCGAGTAGCTGCCGTCGCCGTAGATCAAAATGCCTTTTTCAACTCCGGCGATCAGATCGTCGAGCGACTTGTTGTCAGTACCCGGCTCGAGCGAAACATTCGGCATGCGCGGGAAGGAAATACTCCCCCAACTGTCGCTGTGATTGCAGCCGTACGACTTCTTCTGCCCAGTCATCGCCGCGAGATCGCGGGTCGTTTGCCAATCGACGAACAAGCCGTTCCTGATTAAGTGCCAGCGCTGGCTGGGAACGCCTTCGTCGTCCCAACCGACTGTCGCGAGTGCTTTCGACTGAGTGCGATCGGCGACGAAATTGACCATCTTCGACGCGAATTGAAGTTTTCCGATCTTGTCGGGCGTGAGGAAACTAGTGCCGGCATAATTCGCTTCCATCCAAAGCGCGCGATCGAGTTCCGTCGGGTGGCCCACCGACTCGTGAATCGTTAACCACAGATGCGATGGGTGAAGCACCAAATCATATTTTCCCGCCTCAACTGATTTCGCCTTCAACTTCATCACCGCTTCTTCGCCCGCCTGCTGCGCCTCGCGTTTCCAGTCGTGCTTCTCGATGTACTCGTAACCCATTGCCTGTGGGCCACCGAGCGCGCTGCGTGTTTGGAAATCGCCGTTCGCGCGGTTTATGGCGGTCACGGTAAAGTTTGGATTGGCGCGGATGATGTATTGATCGATGCGCGAGCCGTCTGTTGACGCGTAAAACTTCTGCTCGTTCACCCACCCCATTGAAGAGTTCACGAAACCGACGCCCTGCGTCTTCATCGCCGACTCGTTCAGCGAAAGCAGAAACTGAATCTTGTCGTCTATCGAGACTTCGAACGGATCTTTTTCGAAGTCGTTCTTCCAGTTCGCCACCACCTTCGCAACCGGCACCAGTGAAATGCGTTTGCGTTGATAGACCGAGTTGGCGCGCGCAATATCAACCGCCTGCTGCGTGATGCGACGCACGTCTTCCGGCGTCACACTGCGGCTCGAAGCGAAGCCCCACGTGCCTTTGTAGAGCACGCGCACGCCGAACCCGAAATTCTGTCCGCGCGAAACGTTCTGCACCTGGCGTTCGCGCGTATTGATCGACTCGCTGCGATAGCGGTTGATGCGAATGTCGGCGTAAGTGACGCCGAGTTTGCGCGCGGTGCTCAGGGCGACATCGGCGAGCGCATTCTTGTCGACGGCGGCCGCGGCAGCCGCTTCTTCGGCAGCGACACTGTTGATCCAGGAAGGAAGCGCCGGCAGCGACATTGCACCGGCAGCAATCCCAGCCGTCTTGATAAAGTCACGACGAGAGGTGGTCATATCTCGAGCCTCTTGGGATGGATTTGGAAATGGCGGAATGATCTAACTTTTCGCGCCACGAAATGTCAACGCTCAGGTCGTTCTGGTGATAACCACAGGTTCGTGCCAGTGGCTGTAACGTGGGCGCGTTTTCTCAGGTCGCGTACCTTGCATATCGGAGGGACCTCAGATGACGCGTCTAATCCTACGTTTGATGACGGCACTGTTAACGTTCGGTTTCGGAGTGGCGCTTGAACGATTTCTCATTTCGCCGAAGCCTGCTGAAGTGTCAAAAGTCCCGGCCGCCGAGCGTTGCGATCCGAGCCGCATCGAGGTGCGAACGATCTTTGTTCCCGCACCTCCCGCGCCGTCACCATCGCCGCACGCAATTCTCGATTTTGACTGGGCGAAGTTTAATCCCCATGGCGATTACTTCATCTTAGGCAAGACGCCAAAAGAATTGGCTGAGTTTCGTACTCTGCTGATTTCCTGGTATCTGGAGGATGGCAAGTTGCGCGGTCGTGTGTACCTCCAGACCCGCGCCAACAACACGTATGAACTTCACACGCCAACTTTTGCTTTAGTCACCAAACGTCGTCTCTTGATAGTTACTCCTCCGTCATCTGGCAACGGATTTGAATACCGGTTCGACGGCGAGTTTCTTCATCAAAACTTGAATAAGTTCGCGAACAAGTCCAAGGGCGTGCTTCGCGGAACTCTTACGAAAGTCAAAGATGGTCAAAAACTCGTCGAGCGGGTCGTCACTCTGCGCGTAGAACACCATGAAGGCTGTTAACGCATCACTTTCGCCCGACGCAGCATCCAGCCATAGAGCAGGACGATCAACGCAATGAACAGCACGACGCCGAGCCATGGAGCCGGACCGAAGTCAGCCGGAAAGATTCCGAGCGGAGCATCGTTTGACAGACCGACGATCAGGCCCGCATTGAGCACTCCCCACAGGCTCTCGCCCACGATCAAACCCGATGCGACGAGCGTCCCCAGACGCTCAGCACGTTCCGGATTCGGTGAGTTTCGCGTTTTGCGGTTGTACCAGTAAGACAACACTGCGCCAATCACGACAGCGAACGTCGCCGACATTGGCAAGTAGATACCAATGCCGACAGCCAGCGGCGGAATGCGCAGCTTGCCCAACACCCCAAGCAACGTATCCAGCAATATCAATCCCACGCCGACGACCGCGCCGATGCCAATCATGGTCCATTCCAGATTGCCACCGATTACGCCTTGCGCCAGTGCGGAGATCAAAGTTGCTTGCGGCGCGGGCAACGGGTTTTCTGCTACCACGTTCAGGTTCGGCGCCCCCGCAAATCCATACGCCGTCGCAAGCAAATTCAGCACAAACGGGATCACAGCCGCTCCGGCAGCGACGCCCACGATGAGCGCGATCTGCTGTCGCATCGGCGACGCTCCGACTAGTTGCCCCGTCTTTAAGTCCTGCAAGTTGTCATTTGAAATCGTCGCACATGCGAACACGATCGCGGTCACAAACAACGCAAACGCGACGAGCGCCGTCCGCGTTTCAGCCGACGGAGGCACGACCATGATCAGCAACGACGCGCACACCACAATCGATAAAATACCAACACCCGAAATCGGACTATTCGACGCGCCGATGAGTCCTGCCATGTAACCGCAGATGCCGGCGATCAAAAACCCAACGATCAGCACGAACGGCACCGCGACCAATGTAACGCTCAACGCATATGGCCTGAGCACCGATGAAGTGGCGAACGAATATGCCAGCCAACCGCTCACGATCAAACACGCGACCGTGAGTACGAGAATCCACTGCGGCGACAGATCGCGATCGCGATCATCACTAATTGCACTAGCGCGCGAGGCCGCGAGCGTGGTCACGAGTCCTCCGACAACCGGCTTCGCCAAACGCGCCAACGTGTAGATCGCAGCGACTGCGATCGCTCCAGCGCCGATGAATCGCACCTGAGTCCGCCAAATCCCAATCGTGTGCGCATCGAGATCGACGCCCGCGGCTGCGGGTGTAATCGATGTAAGCCAAGGAACAGCAATACCCCAGGCGATAATTAAGCCGGTAAGCATTGCCATACCGACTGACAAGCCGACGAGGTGGCCCGCGCCGAGTAGCGCAAGCGACCACGCGAAGTCGTATCCCGTGGAGGCTGCGGCGCCAATGCGAAAGAACCCACCGAACGAACCGGCAGCAACACGCGTTGCAGTCACAACTGCGAGGCCCGCAGAAGCGGCCGCTCCAAGAACCACAGCGATCAGTCCTTCTCGCGCTTCGCCCGTTTCGTCTTTCGTTTCACCACGCGTGCCCGATCCGACTTTCAAAACCTCCGCTGCCGCGACGCCTTCCGGATACGGCAAATCGGAGTTGGTCACCAGCGCGCGGCGCAGTGGGATCGTGAACACCACACCGAGTACACCTCCCGTAAGACAGATCAGAAACGACTGCCAGAATGGAAAGCCGGTCCACCAGCCGACGATCACGAGTCCAGGCAGAACGAAGATGATCGCGGAGAGTGTTCCGGCTGCGGAGGCGACAGTTTGGACGATGTTGTTCTCGAGGATCGACGAGTCTTTTACAAGGCTCAGAATGGCCATCGAGATCACCGCGGCAGGAATCGACGATGCGAACGTGAGGCCGACCTTCAGGCCCAGGTAAACGTTGGCTGCTGTAAAGACCGTCGTAATGAGCGCGCCAAGAATGAGGCCGCGCACAGTGAGTTCTTTAGGTTTCATAGAAGAATCCTCGTACCCGCAGTCGGCTTTGCGTAAAAAGTCTCTCGCTGGATTGCTTCTCTGTGCAACTCTGTGCTCTTTGCGACTCTGTGGTTATTTTCCTGAGCAAATCATTAACCACGAAGGCTCAGAGAGCACACAGAAAACGTGTTACATCTTTAGGGCAAAGCAACCCGCAGTCGAAATTTGACTCACATTACTGCTTGCGTTTCTGTAACCAGATGAAAACAGCGCCACCCATCAAAACAGCGACCAGGATGCCTATTAATCCTCCACTCATCGTTGTTCTCCTCTCGAGATCGTGTTGCGCATAACGGTGATTTTCACCGCCGACGGATACTGCTTCGAGTGATGGACCGCGTTGCGCGCGATCACGCCCTTTGACTCGTCGTAGTTTTTGCCGCCAGTGTTGAGATTTCGATCGAAGCGGGGGAAGTTGCTGCTCGAAATTTCAATTCGAATCCGATGTCCGGCGGCGAAGAAGTTGCTCGTCGTCAGCGGCGACAGCGTGACCTTGTAAACCTTGCCTGACTGCATCCAGACGTTCGGCTTGTCGTAACCGTCGCGATAGCGCATCCGCTGAATCGTTTCGTCGAGATTGTAAGCGCGGCCGTCGGGGTAAACGTCGAGCAGCTTCACCGTGAAGTCAGTGTCCTTCGCATCGGACGAAACGTAGAGCGTGACCTCGATTGGACCACTAACTTCAACGCCTTCCCGGAGCGGTTCGGTGCTGTAAACGAGAACATCGGGACGCGACTCGTTCTGACGCTGATCGAAGGCGCCCGCCGTGATCGCGTTGCCGGTGCAACAAACATTGCCGCCAACCGAGGGCACCGGATTCGTCGGATCGTATTCAAACCGGTCCGGGTTATCCGCAGCCGGCGAAACTTCAACGAGCGCACCGTCGCCGTTCAGCGTGTTTGCCTTCCCCGCACTCGACAGGAACAACGTCATTTGTTGGGCGCCACGCGGCGGCCACGTGTCAGACGTTTGCCACTTGTTGAGGCCCATCGTGTAGTAACGAACACGCGGCATCTTTTCGAGAATTCCGTTGTTCTCGCCTTTTAGAAAATGATCAAACCAACCGTACGTGAGCTCGTCGTAGTTCAAACGCGCGTCGCCGACACTGCGCTCGCCGACGACTGTGTTTTCAGTGGCACGTCGAAATCCGCAGTGAAGTGTCGGTGCGATGATCGCGTACTGCTGATTCGCCACCGCCGGCGAGGCGTTTTTGCGAACGTGATTGTAGGCAGCGAGGTTTGGACCAATCGAAACGTCGTACCACGACATGAACCAGAAGCCCGGGATGTTGATCTTCATATTGTCGTGCCACAGCCCGCCCTTGTACCACGCTCGATCGTTCGGCTCGCGCTCGACCATCGCGCCGCCCGTGGGGACCGGCATGCGATCGGCAAAGATGCCGTTTGGACCACCGGCGGCTTTCATGATGTCCTTGATGGGCAGGTGTCGAAGAGCTTTCGACCAGTCGACCTGTGGCAACTGCGGAGCCAGGTCAAACGCGCGCGCCGCGCGAACCAGTTCCTCCTGCGACGCGCTTGGCGAGAACATTGGGCGCACCTGGTTTTGCTGACTGTAAAGCCACGCGATGAACAACATCTGCACCGCGCCGCCGCGATACCAGTTTCCCTGTTCGTACCAACCGTCCACTCGCCCGACACCGGCGCCATAACCTTGCGCAATCATCGTCGTAAACGCCGGATGCCCTTGCGCTGCGACAGCCATTTGCCATTCAGCCGTTGACGAGCAGCCGATAGTGCCGACCTTTCCATTGGACCATGACTGTTTTGAAATCCAGGCGAGTTCGTCGACGCCATCGGTCAACGGTGGTCCAAGAATGTCGTAGTTTCCTTCGGAGAAGAACCGGCCGCGCTCGTTCATCGTGACATGCGCGTAGCCGCGTTTAACGGCCTCGAGCTCGCTCGAGAGATCTCGTGGTGCACCGTTGCGGACGTCCCAGTAGTTGAAGTTGTAGGGCGTGCGAGAGAAGATCGCCGGATATTTTTTGGACGTGTCTTTGGGCCGGTAGACGTCGGTGGCGATACGCGTTCCGTCGCGCATCGGGATCATCATCTTGCGTTCGACGATGGCGATTGACTGTAACTCGGCCTCGATGGCGCCTCGCCGCTCGAGGTCCTCCGGCGTTGCTGGTCGGCGCTGTGAATGAACGCTTTCGTTTCCCGCGATCAGAACGGCAAGACAGAACGCGAGTAGAGCAAGGGCGAAGGTCCAGAAGGACTTCTTTTGCATGGTGGTGCTCCTCGAGAAGAAATGCGTCTGGGACTATAGATCGCTACCGCTTGTTTTTTCCGTTTATTTTACTTTTTTCGCGCCTTTAATTTTTTCCCTAAAAGTTGGCCCAACCCGGGCGCCGTGCGTTCGGGCTCCTTCATGTCCAACCCCATCATGCCCTCCCACAACACATGCAACCCGGCATCGTCCTTAATTGTCAGATACCCGGTACCGAAGCCAACCCAGCGCGGGTCGCTGCCGTCGCGTCCCATAAATGCCGGCAGATGAAAGAACGAATCATCCTTCCCCCAAATGACGGTTAAAGAAACGTCTGCTTGCGCCATGTCATCAACGATTTCGACTCGACCGTGCTTTTTCGACTCGTACTTATTCCATTCTTCCACCCACTTGAGCAAACCTTTGTCCAGATTTTCCGGCTCAAGCGCTAGGTATAACTTAAATGGATCTGTAGACGGCAGATCTCGCGACTTAGCGTCCACAATCGGAATGGAGGGTTCGACCTTCAGCGTCTCACGCATCCGCGTGTACTCATCGCGACCCAGAAACTGGACCCGGTTGACGACGTTTACTTTCGTTCTTTGCCCTGCGACAGCTTGCGTCTTCGACTTGTAAAACAATCTGACTCGCAGCCCCGGCTTTAGCTCAGATACTTTTAATTCACGTGAGGTGCCGTCTTTCAACTTAACCTGGTAGCCGTCCTCGAGAACGCCGACGAACGTTTCCGTTTTCTTATCCGGATTAACGAGCTTTATCTCGCGAGTCGCTTCATCCGAAGACTCTACGAGGCCCTTCCACGAATCGCCCATAATCGTCTTTGCCTTCTGCGCGTACGCACACGATGCGCCGAGTAGCAGAACACAGACAACACGGATTGCGAGCGTTCTCTTAAGCATTCATCCTCTGAATGATCGCGTCGGCAAACTCTGCGGTCTTGGCAGTGCCGCCGATGTCGCGCGTGCGCACTTTGCCATCTTCGAACACCGCGAACAACGCGTTTTCAATTCTCGCAGCCGCGTCGCGCTCGCCGAGGTGTCGCAGCATCATGATGCTCGATTGCAACAGCGCAGTCGGGTTTGCGATGCCCTGTCCGGCGATGTCGGGCGCCGACCCGTGCACCGCTTCAAACACCGCACCCTTCTCGCCGATGTTCGCTCCGGGAACAAGTCCCAATCCACCAACGAGCCCCGCGCAAAGATCGGAAACGATGTCGCCGTAAAGATTCTCGAGCAACATGATGTCAAACTGCTCGGGTCGCATCACCAGTTGCATACACGCATTGTCGACGATCTTGTCGTCAGCGATGATCTCGGGATAGTCCTGGCTCACTTTGCGGAAACATTCTAGAAACAGACCATCGGAAAGTTTCATGATGTTTGCTTTGTGGACCGCGGTGATTTTTTTTCGACCTTCAAGCGTCGCATATTCGAATGCGAAACGCGCTATTCGCGTCGAGGCCTTCTCCGTAATGATTTTTATACTCTCAACCACACCCGGAACAACGACGTGCTCCAAACCGGCATACAGACTCTCCGTGTTCTCACGCACAACGACGAGGTCCAGCTCCGGATAGCGGCAGGGCACATTCGGCAGTGCGCGCACCGGACGCAAGTTCGCGTAAAGATCGAGCGTCTTCCGGAGTCCGACGTTGACAGACGTGAAGCCTTTGCCGACGGGAGTGGTGATTGGTCCCTTTAAAGCGACCTTGTTGCGCAGTATTGAATCGAGCAAATCCTGCGGCAGGGTCTCGCCGAATTTTTCGAGCGCCTGCGCGCCTGCGTAATGCGTTTCCCATTGGATATCAACGCCCGAAGCTTCGATGATTCGGACTACGTTTGAAGCGACTTCGGGGCCGATGCCGTCGCCCGGAATCAGTGTGATACGATGCATTTGCGGTCTCAGTTAGAAGGTTTCAGAGTTTGAATCTTAGCGTGTAAATGGTTCAAAAAGAAATTGATTCTGTCAAACACACAGCTGACGTCGTCGTAATCGGCGGCGGCGTGATTGGTCTGACGATCGCTCGCGCGCTCGCCCGCAGCGGCGCCGGCGACATCTGTTTGATAGAACGCAACGGTCTTGGGCACGAAGCTTCGTTTGCAGCCGCCGGCATGCTCGCGCCGCAAGCGGAAGCAAATTCACAGGACGATTTCTTCCGCCTCGCGTGCCGCAGCCGGGATCTCTACGCAAACTTCGCCGCCTCGCTACACGAGGAAACCGGAATCGATATCGAGCTCGACACCACCGGCACGCTTTATCTCGCACTCACGTACCACGATCTCGTCGACATTGAAAAGCGGTACGAATGGCAAACGGCCGCAGGACTTGCGGTCGAGAAGCTGACCCCATTGCAAACGCTCGAGTTGGAACACTGCATCAACGCGAACGTGCTGGGTGCACTGCGTTTTCCACTCGACGTGCAGGTCGAGAATCGACGACTGCTGAGCGCGTTGACGAACAGCGTGGCGAAACTCGGCGTGTCGACACTTACCGGCTGTAGCGTCGAGTCGGTAAGAATCGAAAAAGATCGAGTGACCGGCGTCGTCACTTCGCGAGGCGTTATCAGTTGTCCCACGGCGGTTGTTGCGGCCGGAACATGGTCGAGCTTCATCGGATTTTCTTCAGCGTCAGAAAAACCGTCGCTGGTAATCGAACCAGTTCGTGGACAGATGATCAGTTTCGACGCTCGCCCGCAGGTTACTCGCCACGTGATTTATAGCCCGCGTGGATACATCGTTCCACGCCAGGACGGTCGCCTGCTCGCAGGCTCGACCAGCGAACGCGCCGGGTTCGCGAAGCAAGTGACGGCCGGCGGAATCAGCTCAATCCTCCAAAATGCGCTCGAAATTTCCCCCTCAGTAGCAGCTTTGCCAATCACCGACACGTGGGCCGGACTGCGCCCGCGTGCTCCTGACAGTTTGCCTGTGTTGGGGCCTTGTGTTGAAATTGGCGGGCTGTTTTATGCAACGGGACACTACCGAAACGGAATCCTACTCGCTCCCGTTACTGGTGAGTTGATTACCGAAGCGGTCGTCGCAGGCGTCACTTCTCCATTGCTGGGACCTTTTAGCCCAAGTCGCTTCGACATGGTGCGCGCCTAAACTGCAACCACAAAAGGCACAAAAGAAGACGCAAAAAGGCACATAGATGATTCTCAGGCTTACAGCCGTCGTCTTTCTTTCAATCGCGTTGCCGGCGTCTGCTTTCGCGCAGGCGTTGAACACGACTGACGACCCGGCGGCGAAACCTGATACTCGCACCGCGCAAGCCCTGTTCGAAGACGCAAACGGATACCTCGGCCGGCGTTACCAGGAATTCAACAAACAGAACCTGCCCTACGATCCGAAGGTAGAACAAAAGACCAAGGCAGAACAACTGGAACTCGCGATCCGAAACGCGAACATCCTTCGCGCGCGCGGTCCACTCGCCGGCGACGATCTTTACTACCTCGGCATGTTGTATCACCTCGCTTCAGACGGTGACGAAGCGCTGAAGGCGATGCAGCTTGTATTAAAAAACAACCTTGATGGCGCAAAGGCGCAGGCCGCGCGAAACGTCGTGGTGCTTTACTCGGTCAAGAAGGGCCGCCTGCCGGAGGCGGTTTCCGCGGTCGCCGATTACGCGAGGCACGAACCGCAAATCTCCGGCGATCGATATCGCATGGAGTTTCTGATTGCCGATGGGTACCTGCGAGCGAAGAACTACGAGTCGGTAAGAACGCACGCTCTGGAGATGTTGACGGCCGCCAGAAAATTCGCCACGACGAACAAATCAGAAACGTTTACGCGCGACGACATGCTGGTCAAATCAGTCTTGCTACTGTCCGATGCGTACGTCAAAACCGGGAAAAAAGACGAGGCCATCCAGGTGCTACAGGATCTGCGGCGTCAGTCGCTTTCCCTGCCTTCCGCAAATCTGTATAAACACATGACGAGGCGGTTGGTTATGATCCAGCCGGAACTGGATCCGCTGGAGATCTTTAAAGAGTCGCGCGCGCCCATGACGCCGCCGGAGATCGTCGTCGCCGAATGGATCGATCAGTCGGCGATCAAACTATCTGATCTTCGTGGCAAGATCGTGTTGCTTGACTTTTGGGCGCACTGGTGTGGACCATGCCGGTTCACGCTCCCGAAGTTCTCGAGTTGGCACGACACGTACAAGGACAAGGGACTCGTCGTGCTGGGTCTGACCAAGTACTACGGTCACGCCGAGGGAGAGCCGCTGCCGCGCAAAGAAGAATTGACCTACCTTCGTAACTTTAAAAAGCGAAACCGTTTACCGTACGGTGTTCTGGTAGGCGATTCAACGGTTAATGATTTGAACTACGGTGTGAATTCGATCCCGACAACGTTTCTGCTCGATCGCAAAGGGCACATTCGTTTCATCTCCATCGGGGCCGACGACGAGGAACTCGAAGCTTTGGAGAATTGGGTCAAGATTCTCGTTAACGAGCGTTGATTGTTATGGAAGACCAGGGAATTACTTTATTTCGTATCGGAATCTCTTTTGCCGCCGGCATACTCTCGTTTCTCTCGCCGTGTGTGTTGCCGCTCGTGCCCGGCTACATCTCTTTGATCTCAGGAGTCAGTATCGACTCACTGAAAGAAGGAGCAAGCAGCCGCCGCTCGGTCATTCTCAACTCGCTCGCGTTCAACGCAGGACTATCGGTGATTTTTGTTCTGCTCGGAACGACGGCCGGTCTTGTCGGCAGCGCGATCACAAACAATCCCTGGGTACGCATCATCGGTGGTCTAGTGATCATCGCTTTCGGTCTGCAACTGATTGGACTGCTGAAGATCACCGCGCTTTATAAAGACACGCGCAAGTTTTCCGACGCCAAACCGCGCGGCATGCTCGGCTCAGCGGCACTCGGAATGGCTTTCGCCGCGGGTTGGACGCCGTGTATTGGACCAATCCTCGGCGGCATCATTGGTTTGGCCGCGACAAGTGGTGGCTGGCGCAGTGGACTGATCCTTTCTGCATTCTATTCATTAGGACTTGCAGTTCCGTTTCTGTTGACTGGTTTGGGCATTAATCAGTTTCTCAATTTTTACAAAAGCTTTCGCCAGCACCTGCACAAAGTAGAGGTGCTTTCCGGCATCATCCTGATTCTGGTGGGCGTGTTGGTGATGAGCGGAAAGTCAACTTTGCTCACCAGCTCTCGGATCGCAGCGTGGCTGCCAAACTGGGAAGGCAAACTGGATCTCGGAACAGCTCCGGCAGCGGCTCCGTCGGCGGCGAATACGACCTTTGCGCCGGCACCCGACGTCGAGTTTCAAACACTTGGCGGTCAGCCGTTTCGTCTCAACGATGTTAAAGGGCGGGTCGTCCTGCTGAACTTCTGGGCCACGTGGTGTATTCCATGCCGCGAAGAGATTCCCGAGCTGAACGCGCTCCAGCGCGAACTTGAAGCGCAGGGTTTGAAAGTTATCGGCGCCTCGACGGAAGACAGCGCCGAGGGCGTGAATGATTATCAACAGTCAGTGGCGAAGTTTGAGTATGAGGTTTTGTTGGGCGGTGACGATGCGAAAGCAAGACTCGAGCATCCACAACTTCCGACAACGTACCTCATCGACAGACAAGGGCGCATTCGTCAAAAGATCATCGGCGCGCGCAACAAAGCCGGGTGGGAAGCGGTCGTCAAACCGCTGCTTGATGAAGCGCCGGCCACCGCAAGCGCCCGTTAGGTCAGGCAGTGGTCCGTTGTCAGTGGTCAGTGGTCAGTGGTCATGGTGCAACTAAACGACAACTGACCCTACTGACAACGGACCACTGACAGGTTCAGTCAGGAGCAATATCATGAAGAAGCTATTTTTCGTTTGGATTCTCACTCTCGTCGCATTGCCGCTCGCGGTGCACGCGCAGGGCAGTCACGAATACTCGCCACTCGTCGAGAAGACCGTCAACTATAAAAACTGGAGTCTCCCGAACCTCCAGACCGAAAAGAACGAAGACCTTCGATCACTGATAAAGGACAAGAAGCTTGTAATGATCGTCTACTTCGCTCCGTGGTGTGGAAACTGGAAAAACGAAGCACCGGTTGCTTTGAAACTTTACGAGAAGTACAAAGACCAGGGCTTTCAGGTGATCGGCGTCAGCGAGTACGCCCCACGCGATGAGGTGAAGAGCTTCTTTGGCGAGACTGGGCCACCGTTTCCGGTGGTCATCGAATCAGAATCGCGTTACGACAAGATGAAAACGCCGCATTACGGTTATCGGCAACTCACCGCGGACAATCGTAACTGGGGTTCACCGTGGAACATCTTTCTCGAGCCTGCAAAAATAAACCCGACGGGCGACGTGCTTACCGAAAAGGCGTGGGTCGTTAACGGTGAGCTGATCGAAGAGGAAGTCGACAAGTTCATCGCATTGAAAGTTCAAGCTCCTTCCACAGAGAAAACAACTCCGAACTGATCTGTGGCTCACTTGTCCTGCATGAAACTTCGCGTCCTTTATCACGGTCATTGCTTCGACGGAGTAGCGTCGGCCGCAACGTTCACGCGGTTCTACGAAGAACGGATCAATCCCAACGCAGAGGTCAACTACACTGGATTGCTGCATCGTCCCGGCAATCTGTTTGACCTCGACATGTTTGACTCCGAAGAGAACGCGATTGTCGATTTCAAATATGCGGCGTCGGAAAGACTGACGTGGTGGTTCGACCATCACGAGTCGGCGTTTCTGACGCCTGAGGATGAAGCGCATTTTCGTGCGGATACGTCGGGGCGGAAGTTCCTCGATCCGACGAGAAAATCGTGCACTGAGTTTATTGCTGACGTTGCGCACGAACGGTTCGGGTTCGATGTTGCGCCAATCGAGTCGCTCGTGCGCTGGGCGCATGTGATCGACGGCGCGCTTTATGAATCACCGGCGCAGTGCGTTGAGTTGAAGGAACCGGCGTTGCAGTTGATGCAGGTGATTGAAGCCGACCCGGACGATCGCTTTATCGAACAGATCATTCGCGATCTCACCGTAAGGTCGCTTGAAAGTGTGGCAACTGGCGCGGAGGTGCAGCGTCGATTTCAACCGATACTCGAGCAACACCTTGAGACGCTCGAAGCGGTGAGGCGAAAAGCGACGTGCGCCAATGCTGTCGTGCAGTTTGATCTGGTTGACGAGGGTTACGAAGGATTCAACAAGTTTATCCCGTACTACTTGTTTCCCGAGACGACGTATTCAGTCGCGCTGACCCGTGGACCGCAACGCACGAAGATCTCGGTCGGTTCAAATCCGTGGGCGCCCAAGCCCCGCACTCACAACATTGCAAAGATTTGCGAGCGATACGGTGGTGGTGGACACGCTGTGGTGGGAGCCGTTTCGTTCAAACCTGACGAAGTCGAGAAAGCGCGCCAGGCTGTTCGCGAGATCGTTGCGGAACTCTCGTCTTGAACACGAATTACCGGGCCATTAACTCTTCAATCTCTTCAGCCTGCTTCGGAACTTTGTTAGTTAAAACTCGTGGTCCATTGTTCGTGCATAGCACATCGTCTTCGATGCGCACGCCGATTCCGAGGTATTGTTCCGGAACGTCCTTTGTGTTAGGCGAGATGTAGAGTCCGGGCTCGACGGTCATCACCACACCGGGCTCGAGCGGGCGTGAATCCTCACCGAAGTAGTATCGACCAACGTCGTGAACGTCGATACCAATCATGTGACCCAGCCCGTGCATGTAAAACTGCTCATGCTTCTTTTCCTTGATCAACTCCTCCGCATTCCCTTTTAACAATCCAAGCTCGACCATACCTTCAGTCAACATCTCGATCGAATGCTGCTTCAACTGATCGTGCGTGACACCCGGACGGACCATCTCGACACACGACATCTGCGTCTTTAAAACCAGGTCGTAGATCTCACGCTGAGCCTTCGTGTAACGACCGTTGATCGGAAACGTGCGCGTGATATCTGAAGCGTAACCCTTGTACTCAGCGCCGGCATCGATAAGCAATAGATCGCCGTCGCGAAGCTCAGCGTCGTTGTTGATGTAGTGAAGCACCGTCGCATTTGGACCACCACCCACGATCGACGTGTAAGCAGGACCCGCAGCGCCACGCCGGCGAAAGATCTGTTCGATCAGCGCCTCAATCTGGTACTCCTGCATGCCGGGCCGTGCTGCTTTCATCGCTTCGACGTGCGCTTCGGCAGCAATGTCCGCCGCGGTCTGCATGATCTCGATCTCTTCCGGACTCTTCACCACTCGCATCTCGTGAATGATCGACGCCGGGTCGACAATCGTTTGCGGCGGATGAATCGGCTTGCGGTTCACACCTCGCATCGCCGCGATCTCGCGAACGATCGCGTCGTCGAGTTCGCGATTGACGCCGAGCCGGTAATAAAGAATATCCATGTCGCTCAGTATCTCGCGCAGCTTGCTGTTGAATTCAGCGATCGGAAACGCTGCCTGCGCGCCAAATTCGCTTACCGCGCCCTCGACACCGGCGCGCCGTCCGTCCCAAATCTCTCGTTCCGGATCGCGCGGCCGAACAAACAACGAATATTTATTTGTTTCAGCAGGTTTGACTACGGCAATGGCGTCTGGTTCTTCGAAGCCGGTCAGGTAAAAGAAGTCGGAATCCTGACGAAAACGATAATTGGTGTCGTTGGACCGCGTGGCTTCGCGCGCGCCGGGAATAATGGCTACCGATTTCGGCGCCATGCGCCGCATAAACTCTTCAAGATGCCGTTTTGTCATGCGCGGCATTGTACCTGAACCACTGATTTAATAGATAATCAGGGGGCTGAAACACTGATGAGCACGCAAACGCTTCCAGCAGAACAAACGCGACTGATAATTTCACGCGATCCCGCGACCGGCGAAGAGACTGGGCGCACGGCGCTGATGAATGCGGATGACGTCGTTGCTTCCGTTCAATTTGCGCGCACGGCGCACCCAGCCTGGGCGGCACTTTCGTACGACGAGCGCGCCCGTTACGTTTTGCGTGCGCGTGAACTCGTCCTGGCCCAGATTGAAGAGATCTCAAGTCTCATCTCACGCGAAACCGGCAAGCCGCCAGTTGAAGCGATCTCGATGGAGATCGTTCCGACTCTCGATTTGATGAATTACTTCGCGCGCAACACTGAGTCGTTGTTGAAACGACAGAAGATCGACATCGGCCAGTATGGGTTGATGGGCCGGTCGTCGTACATCTTTTACAAACCGCTTGGAGTTGTCGGGATCATCTCGCCGTGGAACTTTCCCTGGGCCACCCCACTCGACGAAATCGTAATGGCGCTAATGGCCGGCAATGCAGTCGTGCTGAAGCCGAGTGAATTGACGTCGCTTACGGCTCTCAAGATCGGCGCAATTTTCAAAGAAGCTCAACTGCCGCGAGGCGTGTTGGAGATCGTCACCGGCGATGGTTCGACTGGCGCCGCTTTGGTCGAAGCTGGCGTAGACAAGATCATGTTTACCGGCAGTGTCGCGACCGGCAAGCGCGTCGCCGAAGCCGCGGCAAAGCGTTTGGTTCCGGTGGTGCTCGAACTCGGCGGCAAGGATCCGATGATCGTCCTGGAAGATGCGAAACTCGAGAACGCCGCGCGGGCAGCGATCTGGGGTGCGTTCTGCAACTCGGGCCAGGCGTGCGCGTCGATCGAACGCTGCTACGTGCATGAATCGATCGCGAAGCAGTTTATCGATCTCGTAGTGAAAGAGACGCGCGCGTTGCGACAAGGGCAGCCGACGGCTGAAGGCATCGACATCGGAGCGATGACGAACGAGCGACAGTTAAAGATCGTCGAGAGTCATGTCAGCGATGCTGTTAAGAAAGGCGCGCGAGTGGAAACGGGTGGCAGTCGTGTGAACGGCAGCCGGGGTTGGTTTCATCAGCCGACGGTCGTGACGGATGTGGACCATTCGATGGAGATCATGACTGAAGAAACATTTGGTCCAACCCTGCCAATCATGACGTTCAAGACGGACGACGAAGCAGTCGCGCTGGCAAACGACAGTATCTACGGCCTGACCGCTGCAGTATTCACGAGCGACATCCAGCGCGGCCGCGACCTGGCTGAACGAATCGACGCCGGAACGGTGATGGTTAACGAAGTGGTCTACACGCATGCCGTCGCGCAAACGCCGTGGGGAGGTGTGAAACAGAGCGGTTATGGCCGGACGCACGGCCGTTTGGGACTGCTCGAAATGGTCACGCATCAGCACATTCACGCGAACGCTATCCCCCGGCTCCCGGACGTCTGGTGGTTTCGCTACACAAAAGAGGCCGGAAAGCTGTTTCGCGGCTTCGCCCGGCGTTTCACCACCGGATCCGTGTTGTCCGCGTCGCCTCTTCTGCCACAGATAATTCGCCGCTTGTTCGAACGCCGCGACTAGGCCGCTCAACGGTTTGGCGATAGTACTTGGCCGGTGCTATACTCCCTCGCCATTTCCCAGCATTACTAATTCCTCTCTCTGGGAGGTTCTGCGTACAGCTTGATAGTTAAGGTCGGCCGTAGTTTACTTACTCCCAACTACTACAGCAGTTCGTATCCCACTAGCCCTGAACTCTGGAGGATGTCCGTGAAAAAGATTGCCTTACTAATGATACTGATCGTTTGTGTGACCGGCTGTTTGCCCCTCGCCGCTCAAGGCCAGAGCGATGTGGCCGAACAGCGTCGCGCCGAGATCAGCCACCCCGTCCATTTTGATAAGACCGCCAAACCGCTGCGCGAGATGTTCGACACCGGCGAACCCGCAAAACCTGCACGCGGCGGCAGAGATTTCGAACCCGGTAAACCAGGCCGCGTCGAAAACACGCACAAGACTTTTGAGGATCCACTGGCCGCGCGAGGGGCCGGTGCGATCGGAACTCTAACCGATATCAAAGCTTCCACAGTGGGCACGCCCGTCGATCCGTCGTTGCGCGTTGCTCCCCCTGACACCACCGGCGACATCGGCCCCAATCACTACGTGCAGTGGGTGAATCTCCGGTATTCGATCTACACGCTAACCCGAGACGCCAGCAACCAGATCACTGGTTTCAACATCGTTCCGGGTTTTCCGAAGCAGGGAAACGTTGTTTGGCAGGGCTTCGGCGGTCGTTGCCAGAGCGATAACGATGGCGATCCGATTGTTCAGTACGATCAGTTGGCCGATCGCTGGGTGCTGACTCAGTTTGCTGTGTCGAGCCAGCCATTCACTCAGTGTGTCGCCGTTTCGACGTCTCCCGATCCGACCGGCACCTACTTCCGCTACGCCTTCTCGTACAGTCGCGATTTCAACGACTATCCGAAGATGAGCGTTTGGCCGGATGCTTATTACATCAGTTACAACATGTTTCGGAATGGTCGTTCGTTTGTTGGCGGTCAGGTATGCGCTTTCGAGCGCGACCGAATGCTTATCGGCGCTTCGGCCAGGCAGCTTTGCGTCAGAAACAGCAGCCATCACAGCCTGGAGCCTGCGGATCTCGAGGGTACAACACTACCACCCGCCGGGTCACCAAATCTGCTGTTAAGTATGACGTCCACAACGATCAACTTCTGGCGCTTTGCGGTGAACTGGGCCGCCGGCACGGGAACGCTGACTGGTCCGATCGCCGTATCCGGAGTGGCTTCATTCAGCCGCGCGTGTGGCGGTGGCACCTGCATTCCGCAACCCGGCACCTCTCAACAACTCGATTCACTCGCCGACCGGCTCATGTATCGATTGAGCTATCGACGGTTCTCCACTCACGAAGCGATGGTAATCAATCATTCGGTCACAAGTGGCTCCGGTGTTGGAATTCGTTGGTATGAACTCCGCAACGCGGCGGGACAGAGCTTCGCGACAGCCAATCCCGTGGTTCATCAACAAGGCACGTTCGCGCCGACCAACGATTTTCGTTGGATGGGTAGCGCCGCGATGGACAAAACCGGCGGTATCGCCATCGGTTACAACATCTCGAACGCGACCACGATCGTACCGAGTATTCGTTATGCTTTTCGCGGTCCCGCCGATCCGTTGGGCACGCTGGGCAACGAGACAAACGCCCTAACGGGCAGTGGTATCCAGACGGCGAACCTGTCGCGCTGGGGCGACTACAGCACGATCTCGGTCGACCCGGTTGACGGCTGCCAGATGGTGTTTACGACGCAGTTCCAACCCGCGAACGGAAACTTCAACTGGAGCACGTTTATCCACAGCTTCAAGCTGAGCACGTGTAACTAAACCGTTCTTTCTGTAAAATCCGTGTTTCCTTGTGTTCTCGTAAGCAGGGAAACACGGATTTTATTTATGCCCCTCTGGAAGAACTACATGTACCAGCGAGAACGCTGGTATCACCAACGCGACAACAATCGCCTCGTCCGCCCCCTGGATTGGGGTTTGTCGTACATCGTCGACCACGTCAACGGTGATGATCCGCGCGAACTTTTCCGGCAACATACCCAGCGGGTGATGCAGTCCAGTGACGAGTTTTACGCGCTGCCGGAGATCAATGACTATCGACTCGACGGCGACCAGCTAACGTGGACGAGCGCCATCCACACTCCCTCAGCTGAAAACAACCTCGCCCACGGGCGGTTCTTTCCTGCGAAAAACAAAAACGGAAGTAGGCCTCGAGACGCTGTCGTCGTGCTGCCGCAGTGGAACGCACAACCGGAGAGTCACGTCGAGGCTTGCCGGATATTCAATTTCATCGGCATGTCGGCACTGCGACTGACGCTGCCGTATCACCTGCAACGAAGACCCCCTGAACTCGAACGCGCCGATCACCTGGTCAGCACGAACGTCGGCCGCACGATCCAATCGATGCGACAAGCGGTGTTGGACACTCGTGCCGCCGTGCGTTGGTTGAAGAACGAAGGGTACGAACGAGTTGGGATTCTCGGCACAAGCGTCGGATCGTGTATCGCGTTTCTCGCGTTTGCTCACGAGCCGGATCTCGCGGCTGGCGCGTTCAATCATGTTTCGGGTTACGTCGCGGATGTCGTCTGGCATGGTCTCTCCACGACACACGTGCGGGCAGGTTTCGGCGATCAGTTGACGCTTGATGAGCTGCGCGAATTCTGGCAGCCGATTAGCCCATTCCCGTTTATGTCGCGAGTGGCGCAGATGGACCGCCGGCCGATGCGCTTCATCATCGCGCGATACGATCTAACGTTTCCTCTCGACCTCTCCCACGCGACCATTGCCGAGGCGCGCAGGCTCGATCTCCCGCTCGACGTCGTGTGGCTTCCGTGTGGTCACTACACGACCGGCGAACTCCCTTGGAAAGCAATCGACGCCTGGAAGATCGCTACGTTCTTCAGAAAACAATTTGGGAAGAATTGAACGGCGGCTCGCGTCCCACGTTCATGAAACTTATTACCGCGGTTTCCCGCAAAGCGCGCAAAGTCGCAAAGAAAACACTTGAAAAAACTTCGCGCCTTGGCGCATTTGATGTCTGGTTCATGAAAACACAGATTTAAAACTCACTTTGCCAGCGGAAAAACCGGTTCGATATCCACAGGCACATCTTTGAGTTTGTCGAGCGCCTGCTGCATCGGCGGTCTAATCACGGCAAACTTATCGAGTATCGCTTTCGCTTTGTCGTAAGAACCTTCGGCCTCCATCGTCAACAACTCACTTGTGAGCTTGCGAACGCTGTCTTTGATCTTCGCGTGATCGATGCTGAACGTTCCGTTCGCCTCGTTAAACTTGATCGCGCCTTCATCCGTCAGATAATTAAACTGCATCGCGACGCCGCGTCCATGCGCTTCGGTAATTCCAAACCGCACCGAGCGAAACATGCTCGCGAGATACGTCGTGTACAGCGTCCGCTCCATACTCTTCTCGATAATTCCGCGATCAATCATGAACTGGAGCGCCCACAGTCCGGTCATGTCCGCTTTCGCCTCTTCAATCGCCGAATAAAGCTCCTTTAGTTGCTTTCGCGGGGTCGTATCCTGTCCGCCAACCTTGATGTTGTGTGGACCAAGACCATGCATCAATTCATGACAAAGGATGTGCGTAAAGAATGAATCAAACGCGAGCGCAGACTGATCCGCCGGCGCAAGCACTACACGCGAAATCGGAATCAGCGTCTTGTTGAACTTTGCGTCCTGCGTATTCTTCAACATGACGCGCTTCGAACCTTTTTCCTTCACGACGCGCTCGTCGTTCGGAAGATTAAACGCCGCCGTTTGCACTCCGCTGTTACCTTCGCCTGACCCGAACACGAGGTTCACGACGCGGATCGGCGAGGCCGCGCCGAGTTTTGGATTTCGATAACGCGGATCGATGGGCAAGTTGTTTTCCAACTCCTGCAAGTGGCCGCTAAACTTCGCGAGTTTTTCAGTCTCGGCATCGTCGCGCAGCGTTACGTAAGCTTCGAACGCGGCTTTGTAACTGAACAGTTCGTCTTCGTATGTTTCGTATGGACCAATCGTGACGTCGATCGGCGAGTCGAGATCCATCCACGCGACGTCGCTGGCGTAGTAATCGTCGGAACCGAACGCGTCGGCGCGCTTGTTGAGAAAGTCGCGAAGCGTGGCGTTCGTGGTGAGCGCAGCCGCTTCACGCAGCAGCTTCGCGGCTGGTTCGAGCACATCCTTATATGCCTGGCTGTAAGGCACGATCGTCAACTTCTTGTCCGGCCCGCGGCGAATCAAATGAAAGAACCCTGTCGCCTTCTGCTTTTCCGCTTCGGGTAGCGATTGGAGCCACGTGTTGAACTCTTCCTTCGTCATGTCTTCGGGATAGTAGTTCGCGCCGTGCGGCTTTTCGGGGACGCCTTCGATGAACGGCTTTTTCTCATCGAGACGCGACCATGGACCATCGTTGATGTAGAAATAATGCAAACGGAGACGGCCGGCACCGGATTTGTCGGCTTGCAGTTTCTTCTCGAGTGCTTCGTTACCACTCCAGACCTGTCGCAGGAACAACGGATCGAGCAGTTTCGCCGCCGCGATGATCTTGTCGAGCGCCTGGCGATCTTTTGGCGTCAGCTTTGAAGTGTCCGCCGTTAGAGTCGTCGGAGAGAATCGTGCAATTTTGCGTGCAAGTTCCGGATCACCGTTTTGTGCAGTTGAAATCAACATCACGGTCACAGCTAAACAAGCGGTAAATTTCAACAACATAATAACTTTTCCTTTTGTGCCTTTTTGTGGCTCATAACGCCTGCCGGTTCTTCAAGATCTTCACAAACGACGCCGAACCCAATTCCGGCAACGTCAAACCCGAACGTTCAACGGCCTCGGCTTCGGTGATCGCGCCGCAATTTACCGCGCGGAGAAAGTAATTGAGCAGGCCCTGCCCGGTCGCTGCGTCGTCAAAAACGTCGCCGACAAGCGTCGCCTTCGCCGCTTTCTCGACGAAGTTTTTCAAACGTTCGGAAGCAGCGTCGAGGCTCTCGAGAAAGAAAGAGTACACGGCAGCGTAGCGTGTGGGGAGTTGCGCGGGGTGGAGGTCCCAACCCTGATAGAAGGCGTTAACCAGCGAATGCTGAATGTGGTCGTAATGAAGCTTCCACGCGCGGTGGACCGTGTCGCGGTTTTCATCGATCTGCTGTTGCATCAGCGTGCCACCTTCAGGAGCACGGTGTGGTGCGACCGGCATGATATTCGTCGCGCCATCTGACAACCACACGCCGGTACCCGCAAACGAAACTTGCATCATGTGTTTTGCAAAGTCACATGCCGCGTGGAGCATGTGTTGATGCGCTGCGGTGATGTTGCAACCAGCGGTGTAGTCGTAAGTGCCGAAGTGCGCGGCGACGCAGCGTCCCTCGGCTTGATCGAGCAAGAGCGGAAGATTCAGTTGACCACGATGATTGATGATCGATTGAGTCGTCTCGATCATCATCTCGAATTTCAAACTACCGTTGGCGAGACCTGTCTGTTTCTCCAATTGCTTCAGCAGCGCGACGAGTGCCGACACTTGTTCAGGGATCGTGATCTTCGGCAGCGTCACGACGAAGTTGTCAGGCAACTGACCGTTGTTTCGTTCGACAAGATTGGAAACAAAGAGATCCAGCGTGCGGAAACTTCGTGCGCGCAATTCTTCGTTGAACGGCTTGATGCGAATGCCAATGAACGGCGGGAGCGTGCGATTCTTGTGACCCTCGGCGACTTCACCCGCGGCTGACGCGGCGTGGCCGTCCTCCTCGGCGTCGGGCCGGTTGCCATAGCCATCTTCGAAATCGATCCGAAAGTCTTCGACGGGTTCGCGCTGTAGCTTTTCCGTGACGCGCTGGTAGATCGTTGCGTGCAGTTTCGTGTCGCCGATCAGATCGATCGCCTTCGCGAACATGACCGCGTCAGGCGCAAACTGCTCCAACGAACGACGCGCGAGTGAACCAAGCCTCTGGGCCGAATCGGATTTGAACAAATGCGCGCCCCCGTAGACGGTGTGCACCGGCTGGCGCCGCCCAGTTTCACCCGGATAATGGCGCGCAAACTGTTCGTTCGCCTGGCGCAGGGGATCGATGATTTCGTCGATATTCATTAATCCAGTTCCTCACGGCCGGTCGTTCACGAAATAGTTTATTGACACGGCCGCTTTCGCTTCGCTAAGGTGCTTAAGAGCCTTCCCGAGGGTTCTGCCCTAATTCTTCACCACTGTCAACCAACAAAGCGACTGGATTGCGGAGGGGTAACTATGCGGAGACTCATTCTCGTTATGGGCTGCGGTTTGGTGCTGTTCGCGCAGACTGCACTCCCGCAAGTGAAACATGGTGGGAAGATCGAATCGAAGTACGACGGCTTCACTTATGAAACTCTCATGCGACTTCAAAAGATGAAGGTGAGCTGCGACGGAGTCAAAGACAAGTTCACCGATGGTTGCGTGAGTATCGAAGTCACATTGCACATGCCGGGCATGCAACTAAATTACGTCCGCAACGTGACGCTGATGGTCGTCTTCGAGAACCAGGATTGGGTACGCGGGCATCCACTCGAACAACGAAACCTCTCGATATCCACGTACGACAAGACGTACCGGCTCGGTCGAATGGAGCTCGTCACCAACAAGAAACCTGGAACGTGGGAAACGAAGATCGAGAGACTGCAAGCCACGATCCCTTACGAGACGTTCAAGCAGATTATCGAGTCGGACACGATCGAGATTCAGGTTGGGAATGGCTCGGTGATGTTGCGCGACAAAAATATCGCCGCGCTGCGCGATCTCAACAACCGCGTACTCGTGCCGCCCGCAAGCTCTACTGGCACATCTGCCAAGCCTTCAACGCGTTCACGGGGTAAATGAGCATCAGGATCTGAAGTAGCAAACTGTCGCGTATCCAGATCAGCAGGACCACTTCAAACAATAGAAACACAATCAGCGAGCGGAAAAATCCGAGCTTACGCGCGATCAGAACGCCTGCGATCGCGCAGAACAGATCGCCGAGCGAGTTGACGACTGTGTCGCCGGTATAGCCAAGCGCCGCCGTCTGCTCGCGATAACGGTTGATAACGAAGTTAGTGTTTTCGAAAACTTCCCACACCGCTTCGAGTATCGCGGCGAGACTAAGCTGCCAGGCTGGTGAGAGCTTCCTGAAGATTAGCGAGATCAGCCAGAACAGCAGAAACCCGTGAAGTATGTGAGTGAAGCTGTACGGGTCGAGCAGTTGTTGCGAATTCTCCGAGCTGCACGTATCGCCCACCCAGACGCGAAACACACCACACTCGCACGCCAACAACCGCCCCTCGGCCCAAAGCGCCAGTGCCGTGAGCGGTACGAGCAGAACGATCACCAGCACCGGGTTTCGAAACTCAGATCTCGCAGACATGGGCCAAGCAGTGTAACACCAGGCGTGCACCAGCAATTCTGCGATTCTTCAGCACTTACCTTCTACCGCTGCACCTCGAATCATTAATTCGGGCGAGCGTCGTATTGTTTTAGTGTTCCGAATCGCAGAGGAGTCAAGGATTCGATTTTTGCCACCGATACCTGATAGTTTTCGGGCTTGAACTCGCTGCGCGGCGTTCTGCCATTGTCCGTTTGTATACTTTCTGGGCCGCTAAGCGTGTATTGATCCATCAGGTAAGCAGACACGGATAGAGCGTTGGTGGAAGGGTCGACAAAGACCACAATCTTCCAGAAAGACTGCGGAATCCTGCTGCCTCTATATTCATAATCCGATGATCGAAATACCGGTCCGGCAAACACCGACATTTTTAATTGCTCTCGTTTCGCTTTAGCAAGAATGTAAGTCTCGAGGTAGTTCCAAATTCCCTGATTAAACGAACTGTGTTGAGGTACTGAGTTAGGGAAAAAGAAAACACTCTGCGCCGCAATTTTTGCCTCCTCTTCGCTGCCCCATGCCATCGCACTCCGCGGAACTATGTGCCCTCGATCCCACTCATTGGCTATATACACATCGTTTCCTTTTTGTAGATCTCTGGGAACGCGTGAGTCGAGGTTCCAACGATCAATCTCCCGGCGGATGTTCTTTAATAAAGGGCCATTAATGTTACATGCGGTATAGAGAGGCATTCCGCGCCTTTCGTTGACAACGAGCGAATAGTAGGTGTAATCGAACACTTGGCCGTTCAAAAGATCGCCCCTTCTGGTCTCATCTGTAATTGTAGGTAAAGGAACTCGGAACCTCCCCAAAAACGCTGGGTCATAAGCAATGATTCTCGCCGGCGTGGTCGGCAAAAGAGGCGCCGTGTCATCGACGGGAGTGTCATCGACAATACTGTCATCTTCCGACGGGGATACAGATTCAGACGGAGCTGGGGACGCCTTTGCAACGGCGTTGCTGTTAGGATCAGTCGTGCCTACCGATCCCGCAATTTTTTGTAAGATCGGAATTGCGATTAGGACGACCGCCAGGAGACCAGCTACCGCGAAGAGTCGGGGTCTTTCTACAACTAAGTGTTTCATCCGATGGATTAGCGATCCACCCTTGACAGTCTGCTCCAACGCGCGCACAAGACGACCGACGTCGTTCTTGAAGTCAGGATCCGGGCGTACATGTATTGCCTGTCGAAATTTCAGGCTGCGAATCGACTCAGGTAATTGTTCGGCCGAAGGCAACTCCGCCCCCCGAACAAGAACAGGGATGAGTGGAATGTCTCGCTTAAGTGCGCCCTCAATCTCGAGGCGAACAAAATCGTCCGGATCATCGAGCCGGCGGATACCTGCTTCATTTGTCGCCGTTAACCAATCCTTACCGATGATCACAACTGCGACATTGCACGACTGGACGGTTCTGGTGATGGCGGTCCGAAAATCGACTCCGAGTGGAATAGAGTCGACGTCCTTGAATATATCGTCGCTCTTGAAGGTCCTACAGAGGTGATCGTAAATTCTCCCCGTTACATCTGCGGAGTCAGCACGACGGTAGGAGATGAATATTTTACCCATCGACGGATATTGAGGCTGAAAACGGTCGCTGGTACGTGAATGCGCGTGTAAGTTGTTGAAAAGAAGTGTGGCAGCGCATACGGGACTCGAACCCGTGATCTCTGCCTTGAGAGGGCAGCGTGTTAACCGACTACACCAATGCGCCGCAGCGGATTCGGATTATAGGTGCCGAATGACGCGATCCGCAAGCTAAGCCGCTCGGCATCAACTATCGACGCTTTTCACATTCCCAACATTCGCTTGCCTTCGGCGAGTTGCGCATTACTGACTCGCTGTGTCCGACCGAACTGCGCCCCAAGGCTAAGAAATCGTTCTTCGAACGTCTTGGCATCAACAATCGACTCATCCGTTACGAGCTGCATTTGCGACTTCACAAATTCGTAGCCTTCCAGGTTCGTTTTCATCGACGAAACAAGCAGCTTGAAGCCTTGCTGTTGCCGCTCGTCTGTCATCAATGCAATTGCCTCCTCATACTGGGGAACTGCTTCATCAATCAGGCGTTTCTCATCATCCAGAATCTTTACGATCTTGTCTGCACTCGTTTGTAACGCGGCACGATTCGCCGGAAACCGCGCTCGCCCTTCCGGCCCGAACGCTCTGCCCCATTCGGCGGTCCACTCCTCTGTGTTTGTCCCGCTCTTAGCCCATACGGTGTTCGCTTTTGCGAGTAAGGCGGCGGCTTGTTTACCGCGCGAAGCACCCTTGCAGCCACTGAAAGCAATTACCAGAAAAGCCAGTAGCACTACTCGCATCATTCTCATCGTGCTCTCGCACCTCCTCGTCCCACCTCCCTAGCAGAATAACTGATTAACGCACTCACGGAACCCCGATTTAACGAATAAATTTGCTATACTCCACGCGCTCGGACTACCTGAACCTTCGCCGGTGAATTAATCTAGTCGTTCTATGAATGTCGTTGTGCTGCGGGAAACGCAGGCGGGCGAGGCGCGCGTCGCGCTCATGCCCGAATCCGTCAAGAAACTGGTCGCGCTCAAAGCCACCGTCAACATCGAACGCGGCGCCGGTCTCAACGCGGCTCGCATCGACGCGGATTTTCAGGAAGCGGGCGCTGAACTTTCATCCGATCGCGAAGCACTGCTCGCCACTGCCGACGTTCTCGCCGTCGTCAATCGACCCCGCGAAGAAGACTTTGCTCGACTCAAGCGAGGCGCTATCGTCGTCGGTTTCCTCCGTCCACTCGACGAACCTGCTGCACTACTACCGGCAATCGATCGCGGCATCACCACGTTCTCAGTCGAACTGATTCCCCGCATTACACGCGCGCAGGCCATGGACGCGCTCTCGTCGATGGCAACCGTCGCCGGCTACAAGGCGGTGCTAATCGGCGCCGCTCACATTCCGCGCATGTTTCCGTTACTGATGACTGCGGCCGGCACTGTGCCTCCCGCAAGAGTGCTCGTGCTCGGTGCCGGTGTTGCCGGACTCCAGGCGATCGCCACAGCGCGACGTTTAGGAGCGGTCGTCGAGGGCTACGACGTGCGAGCCGCGGCAGGCGAACAAGTGAAATCGCTGGGCGCAACATTTCTCGAGGTCGATCTAGGCGGGATCAAGACTGAAGACGCAGGCGGTTACGCCGTCGAACTTTCCGACGAAGCAATGGACCGCGGCCGTGCGCTGATCGCGGAGCATGCAAAGAATGCCGACGTGGTCATAACCACCGCGCAAGTACCTGGACGGCGCGCACCGCTGCTGATTACGGAAGCCGCAGTCGATGGGATGAAACGTGGTTCGATAATCATCGACCTGGCCGGCTCAACCGGCGGCAACTGCGCATTGAGTCAGGCAGACGTGACGATCGAACGCGACGGCGTAACGATCGTGGCACCCACAAATTTGCCGGCGACGGTACCGGTCCACGCAAGCCAGCTCTACTCGCGGAACGTCACGGCGTTTCTTTCGCTGCTGATTAAAGACGGGCAGTTACAGATCGATATGAACGACGACGTAGTTGGACCATCATGCGTGACGCACGGCGGCGAAGTCGTGAATCAACGCGTGGCCGCGGCACTAAACGCGCCAATGATCAATCGGGAGTAGAACCACGGATTTTGGACCACGGGTTTTAGGAATAGGAACCACGGATCTATGACGCATGAAAGCTTGATCTCGGCGCTTTACGTTTTCGCGCTGGCCGCGTTTCTCGGCTACCAGGTGATCTCGCGCGTGCCGCCGCTGCTACACACGCCACTGATGTCGGCGACGAACGCGATCTCCGGCATCTCGCTCGTCGGTTCGATCGTGACGGCGGGCGCCGGACATAGCACGACCAGCACGATCCTCGGTTTCGTCGCCGTCGTTTGCGCCAGTACGAACGTCGTCGGCGGGTTCGTGATCACCGATCGCATGTTGAAGATGTTCAAGCGAAAAGATCTAACGAAAAAAGACTAAATGGTCAGTAGTCAGTGGTCCGTTGTCAGTGGTGTAAAGGCAACGTACAACTGACCACTGACAACTGACTACGCTTTGCAAATCTACTTCATCGAACTCAGCTACCTGCTCGCTTCAATCCTCTTCATCCTCGGATTGAAGGGCCTGAGCCATCCCGAAACCGCGAAACGCGGAATGCATCTCGCCGAATTTGGCATGTTGATGGCCATCATCGGCACGCTGATGCACCACGAGATCGTCACCTACACGTGGATACTCATCGGATTAGCCATCGGTTCAGCGGTCGGACTGATGATGGGATTCTGGGTCCCGATGACGGCGATGCCGCAACGAACGGCGTTGTCGCACGCGTTCGGGGCGCTCGCTGCCGCGCTCGTCGGCGTCGCCGAGTATTTGAAACACCCGCACGATCTCGACACCATCACGATGAGCGCACTCGGTTTCGAAGTGATGCTCGGTTCGCTCACAACTACCGGAAGCTTGCTCGCATTCGCAAAACTGCAAGGCATGGTTCGCGGCACACCAATGACTTACAAAGGGCAGAACATCTTCAACATGCTTCTGCTCGCGGTAACGATCGGCATTTTTATCTATCTCGTCATCAATCCCGGTTCGATGCCGCTGTTCTTCGTGATGGCGGGGCTCGCTTTCCTTTTTGGTCTGTTGCTCGTGATGCCGATCGGTTCGGCCGACATGCCGGTCGTAATGTCGTTGTTGAACTCGTACGCGGGACTTGCTTCAGCGGCGACTGGATTCGTGCTGAATAACAAGGTGCTGATCATCGCCGGCACGCTCGACGGTTTCTCCGGATTCATTCTCTCCATCCTGATGTGTCGCGCCATGAACCGTTCGATCACGAACGTTCTGTTTGGCGCATTTGGCAGCGCGGCAACTGCCGACGCCGGTAGTGAGCAACAAGGCTCGATGCGCGAAGTTGGCCTCGAAGACATTGCGACGCAATTGGCCTACGCGAACAAAGTCGTCTTCGTCCCCGGTTATGGTCTGGCGACGGCTCAGGCCCAACACGCTGTGCGCGAACTTGCTGACGCACTCGAGAAACGCGGTGTCACGGTGAAGTATGGAATCCATCCTGTCGCCGGACGCATGCCGGGACACATGAACGTGCTGCTGGCCGAAGCGAATGTTCCCTACTCGTCGCTTTACGAACTCGAACAGATCAATCCGGAGTTTGCGACAACGGACGTCTCGGTTGTGATCGGCGCGAATGACGTCGTCAATCCAGATGCGCGCGACAATCCGTCAAGTCCGATCGCGGGTATGCCGATACTCGAAGTCGATCGTTCAAAGTCCGTCGTGGTGTTGAAGCGCGGTCAAGGCAAGGGTTTTTCCGGACTCGAGAACCCTTTGTTTTTTAAACCGGTAACAGGCATGCTTTACGGCGACGCGAAAGACACGCTGACCCGCCTGGTGCAAGCTGTGCAACACGCATAACCCCGTGCGGGTTTGGCGCATCAAACATACTTGGTACTTAGTTCTTTGTACTTGGTACTTTGTTTTTGTGAACACCGCGAGTACAAGAATCAGGGACCAAAAAAGAACAAAGTACTAAGTACAAAACACCAAGCACAATTTTTCTGGAGAACGCATGCGAAGATTTTTATCGGCCCTGGTGCTGGCGAGTCTGCTCGTCACCACTTTTCCTGCAACCATTCCCGCGACCTTTGCGCAGCGGGCTGCTGAAAAAGGTAAGAAATCCGCGAACGCGCAGCGTGGTGTCGATACGATTGCCGCCAATCAGATGAAAGACTATCTGACGTTCATCGCCTCCGATGAAATGGAAGGGCGCGATACTCCCTCGCGTGGTCTCGACACGACAGCGAAGTTCCTCGCGATGAATCTCTCGCGGTGGGGTTTCAAACCAGCCGGCGATAACGGCACTTTCTTTCAAAGCATCGATCTCCTGCGATACCGGACTGACGGCGGAAGAACAAAAGCGGAATTCAACGACAAGCCATTGAATCTCGGGACTGATTTTGTTCCCGCATCGTCGCCCGGAACTGTTTCCGGTCAACTCGTGTTTGCCGGAAACGGCTGGTTCATGAAGTCGAAACAATTCGATGCTTACAAAGACATCAATCCAGCGGGCAGAATCGCAGTCATCTTCGCAATCCCGGGCGCTCTGCCGCGCGGCGCGACGCGCGCTGACTTAAGCGGAAAGTCAGGTGAAGACTTTATGAACCCGGTCGAGTATGCGCGCAGCAAAGGCGTGACCGGATTGATCTGGGTGGCGGATTCTCAGTATCCCGCGAACTTCATGCGTAATCGTCAGCGCCTGCTGGAACGCGGCTCGGTGTCCGTCGCGAAGTTTCAACCTGCCACAACGACTCCATCGGTGCCCTCGATTGTGATCTCGATGGACGCGGCGAAAGCATTGTTTGAAGGTGAGAAAGATGCCGAGAGCATTTTAAGTTCTGGCGGTGCAAACCTGCCGGCGCCGTTTCTGATGAACGATCAGAAGAAGATGATGTTGAATGTCGCGAGCAACACAGAAACTGTTCCGACGCAGAATGTCGTGGCCGTTTGGGAAGGCGGCGATCCGGCACTCAAATCGGAGTACGTCGCGCTTGGATCGCATTACGATCACGTCGGTTCGGGATGTCCTCCTAACGGTGAAGACAGGATCTGCAACGGAGCGGACGACGACGGCTCAGGCACGACCGCGATGCTCGCTATGGCTGAGGCGCTGGCCAAAGCGCCAACGCGACCGAAACGTTCAGTTCTGTTTGTCTGGCATTGCGGTGAAGAGAAAGGACTATGGGGTTCACGCTATTTCACCGAGTTCCCGACCGTGCCGCTGAATGCCATCGTCGCGCAAATCAACATGGACATGATCGGACGAGCGAAAGCAGATGGCGACACGAACACGCGCAATAAGGATCTAACTGGTCCAAACTCGATCTACCTGATTGGCTCGACGATGATGAGCACGGAGTTGGGCGAAATCGTCAACACGGTGAACAAGTCGTATCTGAACCTTACGTTCGACACTCGTTACGACGATCCGAAGGATCCGAACCGCTTCTTCTATCGCAGCGATCACTACAACTACGCCAGGAAAGGAATTCCGATCATCTTTTTCTTCGACGGAGTGCACGAAGACTATCATCGTGCAGGTGATACGGCTGACAAGATCGACTATCAGAAGATGGAGAAGGTGACGCGGACGATCTACATGACGACGTGGGAGATCGCGAATCGAGCCGCAAGGTTGAAAGTGGATAAACCGTTGCCGGCCCAGATTACAATCAGTTAGGTTTTTCCTCGTTCCGTTGTTAACCGGCGGTATGCCTCGGCGCGTGAGAGTCCCAACTCGCGCGCCGCTTTCTTTAGTGCCGCGCGATGATCGAGACCGTCGCGTTCGAACTGATCGACGAGCGAAGCAACACTTCCAACTTCGTTCCTTACCGCGCTTTCGAGTAGGGTTCGATCGATTAGTAAAACTATCTCGCCGCGTGCATCTTCCGTTGAATAGTGCTCGGCAAGTTCACTTAACCGCCCGCGTTTGATTTCTTCGTGTAGTTTCGTCAGCTCGCGGGCGACGACAGCTTCACGTTCGCCGAGGATCTCGTACGCGTCTTTCAGTGTTCCTGCGAGACGATGCGGCGCTTCGTAAAAGATCAACGTGCCCGGCACGGAGCGTAGTTCGTTTAGGCGCGAACGGCGCGCGTTCGATCGAGCCGGCAAGAATCCACCAAAGAAGAACTCGTCCGTTGGCAGTCCGGCTGCGATCAGTGCTGAGATCAACGCACTGGGTCCAGGCACCGGGACCACTGCCAGCCCGTTCTCAATCGCCGCGCGCACAAGTCGGAATCCCGGATCGTTGATCGACGGTGTGCCAGCGTCTGACACTACCGCCACGTCTTTTCCTTCTCGCAACAGATCGACTAGTTGTCGTGCGCGTTCTTGTTCGTTGTGCTCGTGATAACTGATTGTCTTCGTGGAAATGCCGTAATGCTGAAGCAGCTTTCGTGTGTGACGCGTGTCTTCGCACGCTATTAGCTCGACGTTGTTCAGAACGTCGATTGCACGATGCGTGATGTCTGCAAGGTTACCGATCGGCGTCGCGACCAGGTAAAGGGTGCCGGGCGAGGGCATTTGTCGTTTGTCATTTTTCATTTTTCATTTTGTCATTTGGGAAACAGCGTATTACCCGCTTCGAAATGAAAAATGATAAATGACAAACGGTAAATGGAAAATGACAAAGGCCCCGGGGGAACCGAGGCCTTTTTCTGGAAGGGTATAACCGGCGGATTTACGGGATGTTGGGCTCCAAGCGCGGAATTACCGAGGGAATGGAATTCGTCTCATCCAATCGTCGATGCGTTCGCCACGTCGACGATAATCATCGTCTCGGCGGTAATCGCCATCGCGACGGCGATAGTCGTCATCGCGGCCGTAACCACCGTTGTATCTGAAGCCGTAGACGTCGCTGATAATTCGCAGCTCACGCTGGATCTGCGACCACTCTGACGACAAGCGGCCGTCATACCAACGCGGTCGCGCGATGCGATCTACTTCCTGGGCTTCCTGCAACACTCGGCGAGCTTCGTCGGTACTGCGGTTGAGATCGCGGCCGTTGCCGACGCGTGATTTCAGATCGCCCACGGCATCGCGAAACTCGTGGACCTGGTTGTTGATGCGATCTTCACGTTGTGAGCCGTTCGAGCGGCTGCGATCGAGCGCGCGGTCCATGTTCTTTTCAAAGTCTTTGGCGAGGCGGTCAAGGCGATGGACGGAGTCGCGCAGGGCGCGTTCGTCGTATCGTCCATAGTCCCCGCGGTCGCGGCCACGGTCGCGATCACGGTCGCGGCCTTGGTCATCGCGTCCCCACTGGGCGGCTGCCGTCGCCGGCAGGCACCAGGCAAGCAGGACTGCAGCCAATATTGAAAACTTCAGTGTGTGTCGGTTCGTCATTTCGATTTGTCTCCTCAGTAGCACTTCGGCCCGACCGAGCTTTGGCAACTGCCGTGCCCATTCGCGGGATCTGTGTTTTGCTTGAGGAAATCCGAGGCTGGTTAGGCTAGCAGCGCCAAAAGGTGCACCGGCTACCGGAAAAGGTTGCTAAGAGCCTGAGACGGGAGACGCGGCGACTCGGAGACGGGGAGACACCGAGATTCGGAGAAACGAGCCACCGCGCCGCGTCTCTGA
>Ga0209486_10000074_pt1 | contig 50694 bp, 40 predicted proteins | sample NCCompost_FD_187518 | JGI IMG/M metagenome (GOLD analysis project Ga0209486, IMG submission 187518) | Agricultural soil microbial communities from Utah to study Nitrogen management - NC Compost (SPAdes) (version 2) | ecosystem: Environmental > Terrestrial > Soil > Agricultural land | place...
AGAAACTTCGAATCCGCCTCGACTCCTGGGTGAGTCACACGAAATCTCTTCGACCTACAGTCGACTACTTATTGGGACTCTGTCAGTCGAACAGATTTGCTACAAAATGTGATGAGGGAGAATGTCTCGTTGAACAGCGCGCTTTCCCGGCGGAAGAAGAATAACTGTACCATTCGAATACGAGGAAAACTCAGAGATTTTCGTATCTTTGCAACACTGAGTCAATGTCAAGTATGGTTAAGATTAGCAAACAGCACATGAAGCGGAGCCGTGTGACAGAGCGATGCGAAGATGGCGCCCGCGTTCGACCGACCAGACTCCCGTCCATTCTTCGAGTCGCCTTCGATTGATCAGACGACCGGAGTCACGGAGCAACTTCAACCAGGAATTGAGTTGTGTATCAGTCCTGTTTGTAATGTGGGACAGTCTCACCGAAGTGCCGCGCAAGTCAGCTTCTGCTTGTTGTCAGATTTCGCGTCTTGTCCGAACCTGGATAAAGCGGTAATACTCGCAGCTTATGTCAATGCAAGTATCGGCGGTCGCGCCTCCAAGTGCGCCAGAGCCGCAGCGCGTGGCGTTGCGCTGCGTGGGGTTGGTGAAGAGGTTTACGGATGTGACGGCCGTCAATGGGGTTGACCTCGAGGTGTTCGCCGGCGAGTGTTTTGGTCTGCTTGGACCGAATGGGGCCGGCAAGACGACGACGGTTGAGATACTTGAGGGGCTGACGGTTGCAAATGAAGGATCGGTTGAGTTGTTGGGCCAGCGGTGGAACGGCGGCGACGATCGCGCGTTGCGGGAACGCATCGGCGTCCAACTACAGGAAACGCAGTTGGCTGAAAAAGTGACCGTAGTCGAGACGCTGCGGCTGTTTCGCAGTTTCTACCAACGCGGTCACAGCGTTGAGGATGTGATTCGAACGGTCGCGCTGGAGGAAAAGCGAAACGCCAGAGTCGGAAAACTCTCAGGTGGGCAGAAGCAGCGGCTTGCAGTTGCGTGCGCGCTCGTCAGCGATCCGGAACTCCTTTTTCTGGATGAGCCGACCACCGGACTCGATCCGCAAGCGCGTCTCTCGTTGTGGGACATTGTCGAAAAATTCCGCACGCGCGGCGGCACCATTCTTCTAACCACCCATTACATGGAGGAGGCGACGCGTCTCTGTGACCGTGTCGCGATCATGGACCATGGAAAAGTCATCGCCCTCGGCACACCTGCGGAACTAATCGCCTCACTCGGTGCAGACCAGGTCATCGAATTCAGCGTCACGAATGCACTGTCAGAAGATGCGTTAAGGAGTCTCCCTGCCGTCAGGAACCTGCACAAACGAGGCGAGGTGTATGCTCTAACTGTTTCAGAGATCGGAGTCGCTTTGCCTGCGTTGCTTGCCGAAATCAAGCAACAGCAGTCGGAAGTGGTTACGCTCACAACACACCAGGCAACGCTCGAAGACGTATTTGTCAGTTTGACAGGGAGAATGCTGCGCGATGGCTGAGGAAAGAATGGGGATTTCTCCCGCAAAGGCGCAAAGCCGCGAAGAAGAACCAGGGACAATCGGTAACGTGAAGTCAGAGTCGCTTCACCCGTTGTTCGAGCTGACCGCGATGCGCGTTCGCGAGTTCCTGCGCGAGAAGGAAGCCGTGTTCTGGGTATTCATCTTTCCGGTGTTGATGACGTTTGCGCTGGGAATAGCGTTTCGCAACACCGCCCCCGATAAAACTCCAGTAGCCATCGAAGCCACCAACCAGGCAAAAGGGAACGAGGTGGTCCAAACACTATCTGCTTCACCTGAAATCACGGCAACGATGATGAGCGAGAGCGAAGCCGCACAGGCTTTGCGAAGCGGAAAAGTTTCGATCGTCGTCAGACCGCACGACGACTCTTACGAATATCGTTTCGATCCAACCCGGCCCGAGAGTCGCACCGCGCGACTCATGGTTGACGACGCACTGCAACGTGGTCGAGGCCGCGCAGACGTGGCGAAGGTCGGCGAAGAACGGATCACCGAACCCGGCGCACGTTACGTCGATTTTCTAGTCCCCGGTTTGATTGGAATGAACCTCATGGGCAGTGGCCTGTGGGGCCTGGGATTCACGGTGGTCATCGCGCGCTCGCGAAAAATTCTGAAGCGCCTTGCGGCGACACCGATGCGGCGTTCGCATTACTTGTTTTCATTCATGCTGTCGCGTCTTGTATTTCTCGTGCTCGAGGTCGCGGCTGTCGTCGTCTTCGCGTGGCTGGTCTTTGACTTTTCAGTACGTGGGTCATGGCTGAGCGTTACGTTGATCACGATGCTTGGCGGCTTCACGTTTTCCGGTCTCGGCTTACTCGTCGCTGCCCGACCAACGACTATCGAAGGAGTCTCAGGCTTGATGAACTTCATCATGCTGCCGATGTGGTTGTTGTCCGGCACTTTCTTCTCGTCGGAGCGATTTCCCCAAGTGCTGCAACCGTTCATCCAGGCCCTGCCGCTCACTGCGCTCAACTCCGCACTACGATCCGTGATGAACGAAGGCGCGGCACTTTCCACCAACTGGATCCCGATCAGTATCCTGCTTGCCTGGTGCGTAGTCAGTTTTATCGTGGCATTGAAGATCTTTAAGTGGCAGTGACTGTCGACAGCCTCTCCTCCGCCGCGGCGACGAACGTTTCGCGCAACTTCTCATCAGCCACATTCGCGGCGATCATTTTCACGATCTCCGAAGCGTTTGACGCTGCTTCCATCCCACCATAAACGTCTCCGGTAGCAGTTTTCGCGCGCGCTGCACCAGCATACGTTTTCCACGCAACGAGCGGCGCCGGGTAGTCTTTCAGTTCCGCGAGCGCGGCGTTGAAGTGCTCGTCCGCGGCGTTCGGATCATCACTCGCAATCGATATTTCTCCCATCAGCCGATGGGCCACCGCTTTGTATTTATGGACCTCATGCTCCGTCGCGGTCTCCATCAAACGGTTTACAAACTCACGTGCCTTGTCGAGATCGCCCTGAAGCAGCCAATGCTCCGCGGTGGCGGCATACAGACGGATCTCATAGCGCCAGCGAAACCACGCGTCGCGCGCGAAAATGTCATGGACGTCCTTGAACGCGGCGTCGGTACACGCGTGATCGCCGTTACGAATACAATCAATGCTGCGATTGATCAGTGAATTAGCTTCTGCTTCCAGAACGTGATGCCGACGCGCTACTTCAATGCCGTCATCGTTATGCCGTCGCGCGGATTCGAAGTCATGCAACTCGCGGTAAATCCAACCGATACAGTTCGGCAGGCGCGGATACCAGAAAAGATCGCCGTTGCGTTTGGCAATATCGATCGCCTCGTGAAGCGTTTTAAGCGAAGCTGACATCTTGCCCTGGTTGCCTTGCGAGAGTCCGATGAAGAAAAGCGCAGTCAACATCAGAAATCCGTCGCGCAATTCAGACGCTAACCGTCTGCCCTCCGTCGCTTTTTCAACCGCATCCTCGTATTCCGACTGGAAGAAATGTAGGCACGATCGCCACGTCACTCCGCCCATGAGCGCCGCTTTGTGGTTCAACCGGCGCGAGTTTGTGACAACGTCGTCCAGCGCGACCTTAGCTTCCTTAAGCTCTCCGTAACAAAGGTGCTTAAGTCCGATCAGCAGCGTCGTCTCGACGCGTAACATTTCGTTGCCTGCTTGTTCGGCGACTTCGAGCGCTTCTTTCGCGCGTGCTACACACTCGTCGAGTCGATGCGAGAAGAAGAGCGTCATCGTCAACGCGTTAAGCGCGGCTGACTGAAGCTCCAGCGATCCCATCGCTCGCGCCTGGTCCAACATGTTGCTCAAATCCAAAGCGGCTTGCGTAAAGTTGCTGAGCGCGTGATTCACCGTACCGCGCTTTTGATAAAGCGTCGCGAGCGTTTCTACTTGTGAATGGGCGGGTAGCTTGTCGACGAGACCGAGTGCCTTCGAATAATGCTTCGCAGCTTCGGCATAACCGTAAAGTTTTGCAGCGTGGTCGCCGGCGTGAATCAGGTATTCGACAGCGCGCGCGAAATCGCGGCCGCGTTCGAAGTGCAGCGCAAGCTGCGTCGCCAACAGCGGCGCGCGCTGGCCGTAATGAAGCACAAGTTGTTCACCCGCCTGCTGGTGAAGAGCAACGCGTCTTTTCGGGACCAGATCACCGTAAAGAAAGTTCTGATAAAGCGCGTGCGCGAATCGGTAACGAGTGGTCAGCGAACCATCGGGCAGTTCTTCTTCGCCAAGGGTTTCGATCAGGCGGTGAGTCTTTTCGATCCGCGACAGCGACTCCTCGAGATCAATTTCGTCAACGCCAAGAAGCTTCGCGCTGACAGTTGAAAGAAATTCCGTACCCTCAACGCTCGCATACTGCAACGCGCGACGCTCCTCAGTTGAAAGCGCATCGATCTTTTTGCTGATCATCGCGCGCACACTCTCCGGTGCTTCAAGGTGCATCTCCGAAAGCGGCCGCGCCAACGACCACACACCGCTGCTCCGCGAAAAGTCTCCGCGCTCGCCGAGATATTGAATCAGGTTGGTGGCAAACAACGGATGGCCTTCGGTCTTGTCGTGAACGAGCGACGCCAGTTCCGAGGGAAAATCGTTTGGGACGTAGGTCGCATCGAGATAGGCGGCGACGTGTTCGAGACTAAGCGACTTCAACGCGATCTCTTCGCACAGGTTGTGGGCCTGCATCTCCACTTTGTAACTCTTCAGCGGATGGCCCGTGCGTTCGAGATCTTCAGGCCGGAACGTACCGGCAATCATCATCCGTTGCGCTCCGATGCGCTGACACAAATGACGCAGCAGATCGACGCTCGACGGATCGGCCCAGTGCAGATCTTCAAACAACAGGACCACTGGCGAAGTCGTTGACAGCATGCCCAGCGCGTCGCCCATTTCGCGCATCATTCGTTCCTTGGTCGCGCCGATCGTCTCTTGCTGTAGCTTTTCGAGTGATCCACTCGAGGCGAATGCGGTGGGTAACTCCATACACCATGTCGGCGCATAAGTTCGCAGGATCGCGGCGATACGTTCGCGCCCCGGTCCCTGTAACAACTCGCCCATCGCATCGAGGAACGGCAGATACGCTTCGCCGGTACCGTACTGTTCAACGCAACGGCCGCGCGCAATTAGCAGACCAGCTTGTTGCTTGCGCACGCGGCGAAGAAACTCGTCACACAGCGACGTCTTACCGATGCCGGGTTCGCCCGTGATAAAGACAACACGGCCCGTGCCTTCGACCGCCTGTTTCAGAAAACCTTCAAGCCTGCGCATCTCCGGTTCGCGTCCGACAAACGACGGCAACGATCGATCGATGAGATCCGGATCGAAAACAATCGGAAAGCCTGACCACGTTCCACTCAGCGAAGCGCGCAAGCTGCGCAAGGCGGTCGCCAACTCACCCGCTGTCGAGTAACGCATCAGTTTATCTTTCGCGAGGGCTCGTTCGAGGATCACATCAAACTCGCGCGGCAGCTCGGGTCGCAACTTGCTCGGCGGCGCCGGGTCGATGGTTGCGATGGAGTGCATCACAGTCAATATACTTGGACCATTAAACGCGCGTGTGCGCGTCGCCGCTTCGTAAAGCACGCTACCCAGCGAAAAGATGTCGGTGCGGTTGTCGAGTTGCTCGCCACGCGTCTGTTCCGGCGACATGTAACCGGTCGTTCCGAGGACCATGCCTGGTCCAGTGAGATTGGCGGCGAGTGTTTGCGCTTCGCGGTCTACCTCTTCCGTGTTCACACGAAGCATCTTCGCAAGACCGAAGTCGGCGACCTTTGCGACACCCTTCGGAGTGATCAGAATGTTAGAGGGCTTAATGTCGCGGTGGATGAGTCCGATTGCATGCGCAGCCTCTAGTGCGTCGGCGACCTGAATGCCGATGTCGAGCAGGTTTGTTAACGGCAACGCTCCATGAAGCGTTAAGTGTGAAGTTAACGTGTCGCCTTCGACGAACTCCATCACGATGAAGCTAAGGTCTTCCTGCTCTTCGATCGTGTAGATCGTGACGACGTTCGGATGATTGAGAACCGAGGCTGACTGCGCTTCGGCAAGCAAACGGCGCCGCGCTATCGTATCCTGGGTGGAGTCCGGCGATAGTAACTTGATCGCAACGTGTCTCCCGAGCCTCGTGTCTTCGGCTCTGAAAACCTGGCCCATGCCGCCTTCGCCGACCTTGTTGATGATGCGATAGTGCAGTAGCTGTCGTTCCGGATCCGGGGAACTCATCTGGGCGCTCTCCGAGGGTTCGTTTGCGGGGGAATCAGGCCGGATAATATAGTGCAAACGAGCCGGCAATGCTAACAACTCTCGCCATCGCCAATTACCGTTCGCTGCGCAACGTAATCATTCCCCTTCAGCGGCTGAACCTGATCACCGGTCCGAATGGTAGCGGCAAATCGAACGTATACCGCGCGCTCCGACTGCTGGCGGAAACGGCGCAAGGCGGCGTAATTCCGTCGCTGGCGCGTGAAGGTGGTTTGCAATCGACACTCTGGGCCGGACCGGAGAAAACCGGGCGCTCGGTGAAACGAGGTCAGTACAAAGTCGAGGGCACCGTGCGAAAAGAACGCACCAACCTGCGTCTCGGCTTCGCGGGCGATGACTTTGGTTACGCGATCGATCTCGGTTTACCGGAACCGAGTCGGTCCGCATTTGCGCTCGATCCGGAAATCAAGACCGAAACTATTTGGGCCGGTGCAATACTGCGTCCTGCGGCGCTACTCATCGATCGACATGGATCGGTAGTTCGTTCGAAAGGCGAGGACGGCGAATGGCAAGTGCTCGCTTATCAGCTCTCGAGCTTCGACAGCATGATGACGCAGTTTGCCGATCCGAAAAATGCACCCGAAATGCTCAGACTGCGTGAGCAGATTCGATCGTGGCGTTTTTACGATCACTTCCGCACCGACTCGCAAGCTCCGGCGCGCTTGCCGCAGATCGGCACGCACACACCGATACTCGGAAACGATGGCGCTGACATGGCCGCGGCGCTGCAAACCATCCAGGAAATTGGCGACGCCGACGCGCTCGCGGATGCTGTTAACGACGCCTTCCCCGGATCGTCGATTTCGGTGTTGAATACCGAAGGCCGTTTCGAGATCGCGATGCATCAGCACGGACTATTGCGCCCGTTGAAAGCGGCTGAACTATCTGACGGCACTCTGCGTTATCTGCTATGGATAGCAGCCCTGTTGACTCCGCGACCTCCGGAGTTGCTCGTATTGAATGAACCGGAAACCAGCTTGCATCCAGATCTGTTGCCTGCGCTGGGTCGTTTGATCGCGAGTGCCGCCGAACGATCGCAGGTGCTGGTCGTGACGCACGCGCCGCAATTGATTGCGAGTCTTGAAAAACAGCCAGACTGCAATTCGATCACCTTGGAAAAGGACTTTGGCGAGACTAAGATTGTCGGTGCTGATCGACTCGATATTCCCGTTTGGCGTTGGGCTTCGAGATAAACCATGATTACCAAACACTCGTTCTTCCGTTTCACCTTCGTGATTATCCTGGGACTATTCGCGTCGCTACAAACGGGCAGCGTCGCGCCCCAGAACCCCGGCGCGATCACGTTGAGTCCATGTGAGCCCCGCGGGATTCCTGGACCAGCGAAGTGCGGCACGTTCGAAGTGTTTGAAAACCGTGCCACTCGCAAAGGAAGAAAGATCAGCATCAACATCATCGTTCTGCCCGCAACCGGCGACAAACGCGAACCGGATCCGTTCTTCTACTTCGCTGGTGGACCAGGTTCCGGCGCGTCGGAAGATGCACCCGGCATCGCGCAAGCATTCGCGAAGATACGCGAGCATCGCGACCTGGTGTTCGTGGACCAACGCGGCACCGGACAATCGCACGCACTCGATTGCACGTTTTTCGATCCGAAGAATCCGCAGAGTTATTTCGAGTACTTCTTCCCGCTGGAAGACGTACGCAAGTGTCGAACAGAGCTTGAAGCGAAAGCCGAGCTAACGCTTTACACGACCACGATCGCGATGGACGATATCGACGAAGTGCGGGCCGCGCTTGGATACGACAAGATCAATCTCTTCGGCGCTTCCTACGGTACGCGCGCAGCGATGGTCTATCTGCGGCAACATCCGAAAAGTGTGCGCACTGTGATGCTTCAAGGCGTGTCGCCGACGAACATGTACCTGCCGGGTGACTATCCGGTTCAAACCGAGCGCGCGCTCCAGGGTGTGCTGGCGGAGTGCGCAGCCGACGAGGCTTGTAACAAAGCGTTTCCGAACATTAAGAGCGAAAGCCAGGCCGTGCTCGCACGCCTCATTAAGGGACCGGTGGAGGATGTCGAGTTCCAGATCTCGGGCGTCCCGGGCCCGATCAAGGTGACTCTGTCGCGCAACCTCGCCGCGGAAGCAATTCGATACATGCTTTACAACCCGGGCGGCGCGGCTCGCGTGCCGCTGGTCCTGCACCAGGCAGCGGAAGGAAACTTTGCTCCGTTGGCCCAAGCCGCATTTCGCTTTCGCAAGAACCTCGTCGGCACAGGAAGCAACGGAATGTATCTGACGGTGACGTGTGCGGAAGATATTCCGTGGGTCAAACGAGGTGAAGGAGAAAGCAAGAATTTCAAGCTGAACACGTTTCTCGGCGACTATCGTTTGGAGCAACAGCGCGAGGCTTGTGCGTTGTGGCCGCGCGCGACTGTCAACTCCGATTACTTCAAACCGGTCCTTTCAGATGTGCCGGTTTTGATACTCACAGGCGAGTGGGATCCAGTGACGCCGCCTGCGAACGGTGAGTTCGTTGCGCGCACTTTTCCAAACAGTCTTCAGATCGTGGTGCCGCACGGAGCACACGGTATCGGGAATCTGGAAGGCATTGAGTGCATCCAGCGCCTGAGTGCCGAATTTGTGGCACGTGGTACGGCAAAAGGTCTCGACACGTCGTGCGTGAAGAACATCCGACGCAAGGGATTTGCGCTGCAATAGATCTGGGAATCTGGATTAGATCCAGTAACCGGTAGAACTGGACCCACCGCCCACGTAAATTCTCTTGACTCGTCGCGGCGGAGTTGCAAAAGATCACGGCGAAAGCGCGTACCGACGGCGAACGCCGCACGGCGCTGTTTGGGCAAATGGTGGTTGCGGCTGACGGCGGGAAGTTGGACCAGGCGCTCGCCGAAGTGGAAAAGCAGTATGCGTTGGGGCAGAAGACCAACGACATACCGGCTATGGCCGGCGATCTGCAATTGAAAGGAAATATCCTGCTCGAGATGGGACGCTATGACGATGCGAAGAAAGCCTACGAGGAAGCAGTTCGTATAACAACGGAGTCAAGCCTCTCACAGGAAGTTAAGGACAACACCGTGCTGTTTCATCACTACAACCTTGCGCGCGTGGGTATCGGGAAGAAAGACTTCGCCACTGCGAAAACTGAAACTGAAGCTTTCAAACGTGGAGCCGAGGCGGCGAAGAACGAGAACCAGATCAAACAGGCGCACGAACTGATAGGCATAACGGCGCTGGCCGAGAAGAACTACGATCAGGCAATCACCGAGTTGCTCCAGTCAAATCAGCAAAACCCGAACAATCTTTATCGTCTGGGCGAGGCATATCAGGGAAAGGGAGACGACGCGAAGGCGAAGGAGTCGTTTACGAAGGCGGCGAAGTTCAATTCGTTGCCGCAACTGAACTATGCTTTTGTTCGTGCTAAAGCTGAGAAGGCAATCGCGAGTTAAAGCTGACCGATCGTCCCTGGTCAGTTGTCCGTAGTCAGTTGTTCGTTGCAACTGACACGGACGAACTGACCACTGACAACTGACCTTGTTGTCTTAGTTCAACGTGAATCCCAGGATACCTTCGAGGATTGCTCCCAGGATGCTGGCGCCGCCGTTTGAGTAACGGCCGTATTGCGAACGGCTGTAGTAGCCGTCTTCGTAACCGCGGCGGAACCCTTCACGGAAGTAGTGCTGGTACTCGCTAAGGTCGACGTAATAACCGTCGTATCCGTAGCTCGCGTCCTGATAGCCGTACGCTTCCTGAGGATTGAAACCCCAACCGTCCTGCCTGTCGGCCTGTCCGGCCTGGTAGCCTTCGCGGTATCCATCGTTAACCGCACGTCGCAGCATCTCGGCACCATACTGGTTGGTGTTGTAGTAGCTGTTGCCGCGTCGATAGCGATAGTTGTACGGTCCGTAGTCGTTATAGCGCCACTGCTGCAAGCGCAATTGATCGCGCCGCAGTTGGTCGAGGTAGCGTTGCTGATAACGCAACTGCGCGATACGGCGTTGCTGCTCTAACAGACGCTGACGCTGCGAACTGTAGCTCTGGCGTCGCTGCCATTCCTGACGATAGCGCAAGTTGCGCTGCTCCTGCTCCCACCGCCAGTTACGACTACGCCCGTCGTTGTCACGGTCACGATCGAATCGACCATCGTTGTTGCGGTCCCGATCGCGGTCCCATCGACCGTCGTTGTTGCGGTTCCGATCGCGGTCCCATCGACCGTCGTTGCGATCGCGGTCGCCTTGTCGCTGACGCAGTTGTTCCTGCTGTTGACGCTGGCTCTGCTGTTCGCGTTGCTGCTGCCAACGCTCTTCGCGCTCGCGCGAATTTTGTATTTGCTGCTGACGCTGTTGTTCCCAACGTTGCTGCTGTTCGCGTGAACGGTTGATCTGTTCCTGACTGCGATTCTGTTGCTCCCAGCGTTGCTGGCGTTCGCGCGACTGCTCGACTTGCTGCTGTCGCTGCTGTTCCCAACGTTGCTGCCTTTCAGCGCTGTTCTGCTGTTGTTCCTGGCGTCGCTGCTCTGAACGCTGTGGCTGCTGGGCTTGCTGTTCGTTCCTGCGGCTCTCGCGTTCGTTGCGCCGCGTTTCGCGCTCCTGCTGGCGCTGCTCGCGCGATGCCTGGTTTTCCTGCCTCCGCTCGTCTCCCCGACCGCGTCTGCCTTGAGCATTCGCTAAATCACTTGCTCCGATCAGCGAGGCAGTTATCGCTAGAGACAACCCGATCTGTTTTACGTATCTCACTTCCTTCGTTTCCTTTCAGTACTGACAAGCGGAGAGAGGTCGACACTCAGAGTTCTCAGCAACCAGCGTTCCATGCTGATGCACCACGAAATTGCAAGAAAACCGCCAGAATCTGTGTATTTGTACGAAACGATATGAGTGCATCACTCACGATATGGGTTAGGAATGAGCCGCAAAACCGCTGTTTTCCTCATGGCATGGTCCTTGCCGAACTACAGTGAAACAAAAATGCAGGGGGCAAAATATGAAGAACCTAAAACTGTGGCCGCACCTCACCATCGTTGCGATCCTTGTCGCGGTGGTGGCGGGTGTTGGCGTAGCGTGGTGGATGAAAAGTGAACCCACAGCATCCGCCAAAGAAGTGCCGTATGCGGCGCGGATTCAGCGTGTCGACGGCGATGTCGCGCTAAGCAATACTCAGGATGCGAACGCCGCGAACGCAGGTAACGAGCAGTGGATCGCCGCGACAGCGAATCAACCGTTTTCTGTCGGCGACCGGATTTACACGCGCGAGAATTCGCGCGCGAGTGTCGCGTTTACGGGACGTAACTTCGCGCGGCTCAATCCAAACACTTCGCTTGACGTTCTCACGCTGAGCGACCAACGCACGCAGTTAGCGCTGCGTGATGGCTCAGCGGTGTTTGACATTGGTTACCTGGACGACGGGGATCTATTTGAAGTGGCCACTCCGTACGGTGCGGTCGACTTCGAACAACCCGGTCTCTACAACGTCGGCATCGATAACGGACAAGTGCTCGTTTCCGTCTTGAGTGGACTCGCGCAGGTGGTTGGTCTCGGCGGCAGCGGACAGATCAGCAAAGGTGAAATGCTCACGCTGCTCGGACAAACCGCAGCCGATGTTGTGTTGTCCCAGATCGACGGACGTGATGCGGGATACCTGGTCGACGATTATTACGGATATCAGTATCCGCAGTATTACGACGGCCGTTACCGCGATTACAACACCTACGTAAACGATCCTTATTACTTCGATCCGTATCGACGTAACGTCAGCTACCAGTATGTAAATTCATACGTCCCCGGCTTGTATGACCTTGACTACTACGGCGACTGGCACAACGTGAACGGCTATGGCCATGCGTGGTCGCCGCGCGTCGACGCGGGTTGGGCGCCGTATCATGATGGTTACTGGATGACGGACTACCCGTATGGTCCAACGTGGGTTTCACATGAACCGTGGGGCTATGCGCCGTATCACTATGGTCGTTGGGCGTTTGTCGGCGATCGATGGTACTGGGTGCCTGACAGTGTAAACACGGTACCGAGCTATTCACCTGCGCTGGTTTCGTTTATTCCGTTTGGTAATAACGATATCGGCTGGGTGGCGCTTGGACCGGGCGACACTTACGTGCCGCATTATTACAATGCCGGTTGGCAGCCGTACTACCTGACCAACGATAATCTATATATGCGTGGCGTAAATCTCGACGTGCCGGGCGCGGTACTGGTCGTGCCGGTTGACGACTTCGCACGCGGATTCGACTGGCGCAAGGCACGGAGGGCCGATCGCAACCTGTTGGCCGGAGTGAATCCGGTGCTTGATCCGTTGCTGCACACGCCGCTGCGTAATGCAGTTCTGAATTCAGCATGGGGTCGAGGCAAGAAAGACATTCCTCCCGGAATCGCGAAGAAGCTGGACGACACGGTGGTGGTTACGAGCACCGCACCGTTGGCGACAACGTTCCGGCCTGAATTGCGACGATCGTTACGCGTTGAAACCGTGTCCGATCGTGGCAAGGGTCAGAAGTTCAACGTGAAGGATGAACGAGGACGTGGAAACGGTCGAGCCGCGCAATCCGTGGAAAGACCTGCACAGGCTGAGCAGCGTCCCGCGGAAATCAATCGCGGCCAGGGTAAGGAACGCGGTCAGGGTCAGGAAAAACGCGAGGCTGCGCCACAGCGGCAGGTTGTTCAAGAGCCGCGCGTGAATCGTGGTCAAGAAAAACGGCAGGCCGCGCCACAGCGACAAGCGCCGCAACGGCAAGTTGTTCAAGAGCCCGCTCGTGTGAATCGCGGTCAGGAAAGACGCCAAGCCGCGCCACAGCGACAACCGGCTCCACAGCGGCAAGTTGTTCAAGAGCCCGCTCGTGTGAACCGCGGTCAGGAAAAACGACAGGCCGCGCAAGCTGAGCGTCCGGCGCGACAGCAGCAACAGCAGCAACCGAGGGGTGAACGCGTCGCTCAGCCACAACCGAAGGCTCAGCCTAAGGCGGAGAGACCTCAGCCTCAGCCGAAAGCCAAGGCTCCTGCAGAGGGGCAAGGTGCCGGTAAGGCCAAAGGCAAAAAACCGTAACCTCGTTGGGAACACGGATTGGACTAATATCTAATCCGTGTTTCCAATTTTTCTTCCTCAACTCACGTCATCTGTGATAAAAATTCGCGCACTTCTCCCCTATTAGCTCTTTATATCATTAGGTCCGACATTTCCCATCGGAAAGGCAGGTTCCCCCTGTGCAGTCCAACAGACGTGCGTTCCTCGGCAGCGTCAGCGCCGCTACTCTCGCCGCCGGCGTCATCGGCGTCGAGCCGTTACTCCAAAACGAAAGCTCGCAATTACAGGCTGCAACCGGCTCAAATCAACGCGCTAATCGATGCGCCAAATTACGCCGGGATGCGGCCACGACCGGTCTTCAGGCCACACCGCAAAACCTCCAGCATCCCGACAACAACGACGAAGAACTCTATCCAGACAAACTCGGCAGCTACTCAAAAGGATTGCCGCACAACAACGACGGAACAGTCGTCGCCAGTGCCTATGCCGCACTACTGACAGCGATCAACAGCGGCCGCCCCGCCGACTTCGACGCGATTCCACTCGGTGGCACTGCCGGGCTAACCAATCCGCAAGCGGGTCTTGCGTTCGATATGGAAGGACCCGACGCACACGCGCTGGTGCAACCACCGGCGCCGGCTTTCGCAAGCCGCGCACAAGCCGCGGAGATTTCAGAAAACTACTGGATGGCCTTGCTACGAGACCTTCCCTACTCGCAGTATTCGGCAAATGTTATCGCCAATGCGGCTGCCGCGGATCTCACTTTGTATGGCAACGACTTCGACGGACCGAAAAACGGTGGCGCAGTTACGACATCCACGCTCTTTCGCGGCCTGACGCCGGGTGATCTGCTTGGACCATACCTCTCACAGTTCTTCTATCAGGACTGCAACTTCGGCGCGAACAAGCTCGAACAGAAGATCACCACCACCGCTCCCGGCATTAACTACATGACCGACTTCGACACCTGGCTCGCGGTCCAACGTGGCATCAGCCAACCGCCCGACGTGTTTGACCCAGTGCCGCGTTACATGCGTAACGGCCGCGACATCGGACAATGGGTTCACATCGACGTTCTGTTCCAGGGCTACTTTCATGCTTTCCTCGTTCTCGCCGGCGCCGGCGCGCCCTTTGACGACGGCAACCCGTACAACAACAACCCGAGCCAGATCGGCTTTGGCACGTTTGGTGGTCCACACATCGCGACGCTGCTGTGCGAAGTGTCGACGCGCGCTTTGAAAGCAGTTTGGTTTCAGAAGTGGTTTGTGCATCGCCGTTTGCGTCCTGAAGTCCAGGCTGAACGAGTGCATCGAACGCTCTTCGACGGAGCGAATTATCCGGTGCATCCGGAGATCCTGAATTCATTCTCCGATAACAACCGTCTCAAAGGATTCATGCCGGCTGGTAATGCCCTGCTGCCGATGGCGTTTCCGGAAGGATCGCCAACACATCCCGCGTTTGGCGCAGGACACGCCACAGTTGCCGGCGCGTGCGTCACGATTTTGAAGGCGTGGTTCAACGACGCCACCCGGCTGGTAGACATTGGCCTCGATCCGGTACAACCGACCGATGACGGTTTGAGCCTCGTTCCTTATCTTGGCGCGGATGCGGGCGATTTAACAGTCGGCGGCGAGCTAAATAAGATTGCCGCGAACGTCGCGCTGGGGAGAAACACTGCGGGTGTTCACTGGCGTTCAGATGCGACCGAGTCGCTAAAGCTCGGCGAGCAGATCGCGATCGGCATCCTGCGAGACCAGCGGGCTTGTTACAACGAGGTTTTCAATGGATTCAGTTTGACGAAGTTTGATGGCACGACGGTGACGGTCTAACACTCGATCACGGTCTGGCGCGAATTTCGATCACCGCAACCCCACCGGGCGCGACTAAAACCGTCAGAGGATCAGTCGGGTAAAGATGATCGTCTATCCAGTTGCTCGCGCCAAGAATTCTTCCGTTTCGTAAGCTCAACGTTACATTGACGTGCGAACGGCCGCTGTGATCGACCTCAGCCAAACCCTGCTGCGGCTTGAACACACCGTTGTTATTGATCAGCGTCACGACCCACCCGTTTGACGTGCGGTTAATCAGATACTCGACGTCGCCTGAAACCTTCACCGGCGTCGCTTCGGCGAAAAGATGGGCTAGCATGTGCGCCGCAAACGGCGTCATTCGTTCATCAACGCCCAGCAGATCGGGAACAGATGAAAAGATCACACTTCCCTTTCCGACTTTGTTCACCGTCACCAACGAATCACCGTTCGGCGCTGTCATCAATGCTGTCGCACCCTTGAGCTCTACCTTCTCGTACCGAAACATCTGTCCAGACAGATCCTGTCGCTCTTCATTGGACGCGAGACACCGCGCGCTATCAGCTTCACGTAACTCATTCGATAATCGAACGCCGAGCAACTGCGCAGGTACCCCTTTGATCTGTGCGGCATTCAGCACGACTGTCCCGCCGTTGCGTACGTAATCAGCGACCTTCTGCGTCCACTCCGCGGACCACTCAATTCTTCCGCCAACCACCACCGCGCGATACGCACCGAGAGCTGCGGAAGGACGGGGCGCGGAGAAGCGGCGATCCGGTGATCGGCCCGTCCCCGCGTCCCCCTGTCTCCCCGTCGCCCCTTCTCCCCGTCCCGCATTTTCATCGGTCGCCGTCAACACATCGAAAACGTCACCAAACACACCCGAAACAAACGCTTGCCTGTCGGCAGTCGCGGGTTCTCCCTCGACTACGAGCGCCGGATAGTACGCCGCTCCAAACAACTCGCGCAGCGCTCGATCGCCGCGATCGATCTGCGACACTTCAAACGGCCACTGCGGATAGTCTGTCATTTCAAACCCGTGCGCCGGATCAAGCAAGAACGCGATCGGTGTGTACGGTGTCCCGCGATCAGGATGCTTCTCCGCAAAGCGAACAAACTCGTCGGTGATTCGTCCCAGTGGATTGAGTTGAAACGGATGATCGCCCGGTCCAGGTTTGAAAAACTGGTCGTGCCCCTGTTCGAGATAGATTGCTGACGCGCCCGACATGTAATACAGAAAATAATTCTTGCGATACCACGACATCGATGGGCCCATCGTTGCGCCGTAACGCGAGTGATAAAAGTGGTCCGGGCCAGCGAAGTTTTGCGCGCGCGTGAACGTCGTCGCGGTGTCGCCAAAGTTCGGCGCGTGATAGTAAGCAAACGCGCCGCCAAACTGCCGCACCGCTCCGCGCGTGAACGCGATGCGCATGCCCGTCATCGGCATCACCGCGGCGGTTTCCATACCGAGCAACTTAACGCCCCAGTTCGTTAGCGCGTGCGCAAACGAGATGCTCGACGTCGATTGCGCGGGAATCAGCTTGTCCCACATTGGACCGGTCTCGGTATGAAACGTCTCGCGCCACTTGCGCGACAGCGCCTGCGAGTAGAAATCTTTGTGCGCGTCAAGTAATTGCCGGCGCGTCATCGCCGGCGAGATTTTCAGCTCCGCGGGCGCATAATCCCACACGTAACCGACACTCTCGCCCGATATCCATCCGAGAAACTGGTCCTTGAGCTCCCCGGTGAGCAATTGCCACGCTGCCTTCCCCTGCTCTGCATTCATGGTTGCACCGCCGTAGTTGATCAGGATTCCGAACGGCACTTTCGTTTCGCGCAGGTAACGAAGAAACGGACTTCCCTCTTTCAGGTATTCGGGAACGTTGTTGATGTAAATGACGGGAACGACGAGTTTCGACTGAAACAGCGGCACGTCGCGCGCGCCTTTGTACTTCGCGACAAACTCCTCGATCGGTTCGGCGTTGAATGGATAGAGCGGCCGTTCTTCAGCGGGTTTGTCCAGCAAGGGCCAGAACTCTTTCGCGATGTTCCACGGCAGGAGGAAATCGCGTCCTGCGACTTTCGGACGCAGCCATTGATCCGGAGCAGTCAGTGGTGCATCGCTGGTAAGCCACGAAGCGAGTGGCGTGCGCGAATCGGACCACGTGCGCAGATAACGTTGCGCGGCAAAGTCCGGTTTTTCCCGGCCCTTGGGTACGTAGTTGAAATCAGTAGTCAGTAGAAAACAGTCGACGTGTCTACGAGCGGTGGCGGCCTTTTCCACGTTGATGGAAACGCGAGCCGGTCCTTTCTTCAACGTCATGCCGACAAAGTTCCAGGTGAACGTCCAACCCCAGTACAAGTTGGTTTCGTCATTCGCGTTGATGATGTCGCCCTCGCCAAACTCGCGCAGAGACGTCTGCCGCCCATCCTGCGCGATCGTGACCGTAAAGTGTTCGTTCTTCCTGGCCCAATCAGCGTAACGAACCCAGAGCCTGTACTCGCCGGCGCGTGGAATCTCAAGATCCTGGTAGATTGTCGCCTTCGTCTCGTCAGCACTCGCCGCCGCTGAGTTCCACTCACTCTCACCGCCCTGCGTCCACTCGGCCGATACACCGGGACCATTCATCCCCCAACCCGGGGCCTTGGCTCGTGGGAGGTTCAAATAAGACGGGTTGAGCGTCGGTGCGCCGAGCTTCCCGGTAGTGAAGCCGCGCATGTTTTCGGCTTCGTACCAGAGATATTCGTTTGGGGGTGCTTGCGTCACCGGGACGGGGGGACGGGGAGACGCGGGGACGCGGAGACGCGGCGACACGGGGACGGGCGGAGACAATGGGACATGGGGAGACCCGGCGACCCGAATAAAAGGATCTCTATGGATGAGAAGTGAAAAGACGCCGCAGAAGATGAGCGAAAGCACGACTCTAACTTTCAATCGATGCCTCTTTGATAAACACGTCGTAGTGGACGGATGGTCCAGTGATCTTTATTCATAATCATGTTAACCAGTTGAGCAAGAATCCTGTCGTACGTGTGGTCAAGATCCGTAGCTTCGGAACTGCTGATATAACGACAACGTGCTGCGAACTCTATCCAAACTCGTGTCTCCTCCGCTTCACCCTCGGAATCACTCATCTTACTAACAAAAGAGCCGGGTAACGACGTTTCCTCCAGGCCTCGCCGATGTTCGTGCAAACGGAGCGTGACGAACGCATCTGGTCTGTAAGTGAGTACCTTTCTTCTACCGGAAGGGACTTAGACAACTCGAATATCTTCATGGCCGCTCCATCGCAGCCTGGTACACGCGCAACTTCTTGTAACTTCGAATGTTAGCCAAGATCGTGAGGACCTCGATTCTTTGTGAGTATAAACCCGCTTCTAGGTGTTGATGATTATCGCCCTTTCACCGTCCGCATCTCCCCGTCTCCGTGTCTCCGCGTCTCCGCGTCTCCATTTCCCCCTGTCTACCCCAATGCTTCCAAACACTCCCCTAAAGTGCGTTGACGGCAAGTAAACATCGGAGTGTCGCGAAGGGTGTAGGAACTCGCTTTCGTTTCTCTCAGCTCCTGGACCAGATCCAGGAAGTCAGATGGATAATCGGTCTCAAAGGCGACGACAAATTCCTGATCGTCGAGACCAAACGAGTACGTCGTGTGAAGTTTGACTGAACGATACTTCGAACCAATGCGGATGTGTTCGTCCATCATCTCCTGTCGCTTTTCGCCAGGCTGCGAGTACCACTCTCGCGTTTTCACAAACGGATAGACGAAAAGATACTGCGACTTGCCGGGAATGATGTGCAGCCGATCTTCCACGTGTTCTGGATTGTCTTTGTCGATGTACATCGAACGCTTGGTCATCGACAGGAACGACTGCGACGGTTCGATGTACTTCGCCATCTCCGTTCCATTCAAACGCGATGTCATTTCCTGAATCGGTTCGAGGTCGTAGCCGATGCGCCAGATCATGAAATCGACGTTAGTGCGCAATCCGATTGTCGAATAGGAATGAATCAGGAGAGAGGATCGAAACTCTTCGACTGTCTTTACGAAAGCTTCGCGGGAACGTTGCTTGTCCGCATCCGAAAGCAACCGCCACTCCGGTCGCGCTTTGTAGAAAGTGAAATTGACGAACTGTCGGGGAAGCTTGGCTTTTTCTACTTCTACTTCTGCATGACTGGGGGCAAGACGAAGAGAACCACGAGTGGCATTACCTGGATCCTTATCGCTAACCATGTTGAGTTTACCTCTGAAAAAGACTGACCCTGGAAAGATGTGGCGATGCGAAGTCATTCTGCCCAGTCTGGTGGCCGATTGCAACCGGGGAAGAAAGCCTGGCCCTGGCGCGTCTATATAGCGCTCTATGCTAATCTGTGGTCTCAAAACAAAAAACGGAGAAACTGTCTAATGAAACTAATCTCGCTTGTGCTAACGTGTGCGGCGATTGCATTGCTTGGTATTGCTTGTACTGAAACTGCAACGCCGACAAACACCTCAACCGCGACCAAAACTGCTTCACCCGCAGCTGCAACATCCCCGGCGCCGGTAGACGCGACAGCCAGAGCGCAGACGAACTTCACGAAAAACTGCGAGGCCTGCCATGGTCCAAGCGGTGAAGGTGGAACGGTGACCGTTGAAGGCAAGCGGCTTCGAGTCCCGTCGCTGAAGGCCGCTCATGCAGTCAAGCACACTGACGACGAGTTGCTAAAGATCGTGACGAGCGGCGAAGAAGAGATGCCGGCGTTCAAAGACAAACTATCCGCCGAAGAAATAGCGGAACTAGTCGCCTTCGTACGGAAGAACTTCCAGGGCAAGTAATCACGCATTACACAGATTTATAGATCTGTGGTTAAATTAACCGTCATGCAGGCGTAGCTCAGTTGGATAGAGCGTCTGACTTCGAATCAGAAGGTCGCAGGTTCGAGCCCTGCCGCCTGTACCATTTTAGTTCCCCCGGATTATCCCAGATCCCATGCCAAACAAACTTGCCCTGCTCGGAATTCGTTACGACGAGAACTCGTCATTCACAAAAGGCGCCGCCGATGCGCCGCCGCAGGTTCGTGCCGCGCTTCGTTCCGACGCGTGGAACCTGTTCAGCGAGAACGGCACCGACCTGTCTGACGATTCGACCTTCTTTGACGCCGGCGACATCGAACCCGTCGCAGGCAGCAACATGCACACGCTGATCGAGAACTCGGTGCACACACTTATCGCCGACGGCCTCTCGCCGATCTCGCTTGGAGGCGACCATTCAGTCACGTATCCGATTGTTCGTGCGTTCGCGCAGAAGTATAAAGACCTGAGTATCCTTCACTTCGACGCGCATCCCGATCTCTACGATAACTACCAGGGCAATCGCAACTCGCACGCCAGTCCGTTTGCGCGCGTCATGGAAGACAAACTGGTGAAGCGACTGGTCCAGGTTGGAATTCGCACCTTCAACTCGCACCAGCGCGAACAAGTGAAGAAGTTTGGCGTGGAAGTAATAGAGATGCACCAGTTGCGCGACAATCTGCAACTCGTGTTTGACTCGCCGGTCTACATCTCATTCGACATCGATGCGCTGGATCCGGCGTTCGCGCCTGGCGTGTCGCATCGTGAACCGGGTGGGATGTCCACTCGCCAGGCAATCGACTTGATTCAACGCATGAAGGGGAAGGTGGTCGGCGCGGATATTGTGGAATTCAATCCGCGCATGGATCCGCTTCACATCACCGGGACTGTTTGCGCGAAGCTGTTGAAAGAGATCGCCGCGCGCATGCTTGAGTCTTAGCTTTTTCTTTCCGATAGCGGAACGTAATCTCTCGTGCCATGGCCGAGGTAAATTTGCCGCGGCCGCGCGATTTTCTGTTCCTCATCCTCAAGCAACTCGACCCACTGCGCCAGCCAGCCCGACGTGCGCGGGATCGCAAACATCACCGGAAACATGTCCACCGGGAAACGCATCGCCTGGTAAATGATTCCTGAATAGAAGTCGACGTTCGGATACAGCCGTCGTTTGACGAAGTACTCGTCTTCGAGCGCGATCCGTTCCAGCTCGAGAGCGATATCCAGCAAAGGATCTTTGCCTGTGACTTCGAACACTTCATACGCGACCTTCTTTATTATGCGTGCGCGCGGATCGTAGTTCTTGTAGACGCGATGACCGAAGCCCATCAAACGAAACTCGCCTGCTTTCACGCGGTCGATATACTCGGGAACCTTGTTGACTGACCCGATCTCTTTCAACATGCGCAACACCATCTCGTTAGCGCCGCCGTGCAGTGGACCATACAGCGCCGCCGCCGCTCCCGCGAGTGACGAAAACGGATCGGTGTGCGCGCTGCCGATGCTGCGCATCGCATTCGTACTACAGTTCTGTTCGTGATCCGCGTGCAGGATGTAAAGAACAGTGAGCGCCCGTTCCAAGACCGGATTTGGTTGATACTTCAGCTCCGTCGTCTTGAACATCATGTTGAGGAAGTTTCCTTCGTAACTCAGATCGTTGTCAGGATACGAATACTGCATGCCGATACGGTGACGAAACGCGAACGCCGCGATCGTCGGCACTTTCGCGATGAGCCTGTGGATCTGCTTCCAGCGTGACTCGACGTTAAAAATGTCTTTTGCGTCGGGATAGAAAGTCGAGAGCGCGCCGAGCGTAGCCTCAAACATGCCCATCGGGTGCGCGTTGTAATGAAAACCGTCGATCACCTTCTTGATGCTTTCGTTGATGAAGGTGTGATAGGTGATGTTTCTGGTCCACTCTTTGAGTTGCGATTCGTTCGGTAGTTCGCCGTGAAGCAGCAGGTAAGCAACTTCCAGGTACGTGCTTTTTTCCGCCAGTTGATCGATCGGGTAGCCGCGATACTCGAGAATTCCTTTGTCTCCATCTATGAAAGTGATGCGGCTCTTGCATGAAGCCGTATTCATGAATGCGGGGTCGTAAGTCATTAGACCAAAATCGTCATCAGCGACCTTGATCTGGCGCAAATCCATCGCGCGAATCGTGCCGTTCTCGATCGGCAGGTCATACTGTTTGCCGGTTCGATTATCAGTAATTGTTACGGTGTTCTGGCTCATGTGAGGAGATTAACGCCGCGGGAACAGGTATTCAAATTGCGAATTGCGGGACTGCGATTGCGGGATTGCATAATTTCGCATTCCCGCATTTTCGCATTTCGCAATTTCCTTACTTCATCTTGCGCGCTTCTTTAAGTTCTCGCTCCACTTGCTTACGCGCATCATTTGATTCGCGGTCGTTCAAACCGAGATCTTGCAACGTTTGTCCGAGACTTCTTCCTGACGCTAGTCCGTTGAGAATCGCGGTGCGGGTGATGTTTGGATGTCGGCTGCCAAGATTCTGCGACAGCCGAGTAGCTGAAACATAGTGACCAAACTTTAGATCCGGATTCGTTACCAACGCTGCCTGGTAGCCTGCACGTAGATCGTTTGCGTTCGTCTTCAGCGTTCGTGGAATGCCTGGGTGACCGCGAAGATCGTCGTCCGCGCGGCGCAGGTTGTCGTTAGCGCGACGGGCACGTGCAAGTCCTTCGTCGGATCGGCCCTTCGACTTAGTCGATGCATTGCTCAGTCCGTCATCCGAGCGTCCCTTGGAACGTTCTGACGCATTGCCCAGTCCACGATCGACGCCTGCTCCGGTCGGTGGTCCACCTCCGTTGCCGCTGCCACCCCCTCGACCGCCCCCTCCTCCTTTACCCTTGCCTTGCGCGAAGGCGCCGGTCGCAAGTACCAGCACAAGTAGGGACAAGAATCCCGCGTAAGTCGCTTTTTGAATGAATTTGCTCATGGCACGCTCCTTAATAGAATTCAGCTGAGGGACAAGAGGAGAGAGCAGATCAACTCTACTACAGCCGCCGTGCAGGAAGCGACTAGAAATTCAAAACACAATATTAGTGCAATGTTCTCTTACTTGACGCCGACGAGCTCGACGTCGAAAAGGAGCGTGGAATTGGGTGGAATTTTGGGAGGACGGCCCACGGGTCCGTAGGCGAGATCACTGGGAATCGTGAACTTCCGTTTTCCACCGACTTTCATCGTCATCAGACCTTCGTCCCAACCCTTAATCACAGCCCCAACGCCGAGACGAAATTCGGCCGGTATCCGGCCTTTGGTGCTGTCAAACTCCATTCCGTTTTCCAGCGTGCCCTTGTAGAAGACGGAGACGGTCTGACCGGGCTTGGGACTTGGACCATCACCGACTTTCAGATCGACATATTTGAGTCCGGAATCAGTCGTCACTTCCGCTCCGGCAGGATTCGCGCGCCGCGTGATGACGTAGATCACCGCCGACCCGGCGACCAATAGGACCAGAGTGATCGCGCCAAGGCGAAGATACTGATTACGCGTGTTCTGCGCTTTGGCGGCTGGACTTGGAGGTGCGTTTGGATTGCGCGGTCGCTTCCGCGCCCGGTTGATTTTTCGATGACGACTCTGTGGCACGGAGCTTCTTATACAGATATTATGGCGTCCGTTCAAGTGAGGCCTATAAATGCCAATTGTCGCCGTTATTCCTGAACCAAACACTCCTGTCGAGCTGCGTGAAGTTGACGAGCCGGATCTCGAAAGTAATTCGGCGCTGCTCGAAGTCGAGTTGTCCGAGGTCTGCGGAACTGATGTTTATTTGCAACGCGGCCATCTCGCAGGGGTTCCGTATCCACTCGTCCCCGGTCACGTTTCAGTGGGCCGGTTGCAGAAGATTCGCGGCGAAGTGCTCGACATCGATGGCAAACCGTTTCGCGAAGGCGATCGTGTGACCTTTCTCGACGTCCATCGCACGTGCAATGCGTGTTGGTACTGCCTGGTCGCAAAAGCTTCGACTCGCTGCCCGCAGCGAAAAGTGTATGGCATCACCTACGGCCTCGATGACGGACTGTGTGGTGGTTGGGCCACTCACATTTATCTGAAACCCGGAACACGCTGCATCAGACTCGACGCTACGCCGGAAACATTTATGGCCGGCGGTTGTGCATTACCGACTTCGCTGCACGCAATTGAACGCGGCGACATCCGAATCGCCGATACAGTTCTCGTCCTTGGCTCCGGTCCTGTGGGCGTGAATGCTGTCCTCATGGCGCGAATGCGCGGTGCGTTGCGTGTGCTTTGTATCGGCGCACCGGAGGCTCGTCTCGACGCAGCAAAACAAGCGGGCGCCACAGGGACGTTGAACATCGAATCGCATAACGCCGACGAACGTTTAAGCTGGGTGCGCGAACGAACGAGTGGACGTGGCGCGGACGTGACGATCGAAGCGACCGGCGCGCCGGAAGCTGTCGCCCAAGCGATGCTCTTCACGCGCGATGCAGGCACCGTTGTCGTCGTGGGCCAGTACACAGACCACGGGGAGACTTCATTCAATCCTCATCTTGATCTAAACAAGAAGCATCTTGACGTGCGTGGGTGCTGGGGTTCCGACTTCTCTCACTTCTATCGAAGCGCGCAGCTCGCGTCAGAGAAGTCGGAAATGTGGGCAGGAATGAAACTGGATTCTTATGACTTGAAAGACGCTAACGAAGCGTTGGCCGCCGTCGCCGAAAGTCGCGTTCTGAAGGCGATCATTGACCCACAAAAGAGGTAACCACAGGAGGCACAAAAAACACAAAAGGCACAAAAACAAGAAAGACAGGAAGGGCCTACTCAATACATAAGAGGACTCGCGAATTAAACTAACAGCGCTACTCACCTGTTTCCAGTTTTTGTGCCTTTTGTGCTTTCTTGTGCCTTTGCGGTTCAAGGTCGCTCGCGTGGACCACCTGGGCCACCTCGACCTCGCCGTCCGCGCATCTCGTGACGCTCTTTTTGAAACTGTTGCCACTGCTCTGGTGTCAACACTTCCTGCAAACGCGTGTCTGCCTGCCGGCGAATCTCGTCAAACTTCGGTTCCGATTCACGACGAAGCGCTCGAACCTGCTCTCTCGTGTCGGTGAGTATCTCTTGGACCTTGGTCTTTTGATCGGCGTTGAGGTTCAGGCGTTCCGCCATTTGCTCGAATCGATCGCGCGATCTCGGACCACCCGCCACGCCTCGATACACATTGAGCGCGAGGATGCCGGCCGCAAAACCAAGCACGAAGATGATCAGAGCCGCCCCGCGAACCTGCCACCTGTTCTTAGTATCGTTGTCCATGATTACCTCGCCTCGTCACCTTCTTCGTAAATCGTAGCGAGCACCTGCTCGTAAGTTAACTGTTCATCGGTCTGACCGAAGATCACGGCTTCCGCAGCATCAACCGACGCTAGCTGTTCAGTCACCGCTGTCGCTGGATCGGGAAGAACAAAAGTCATCACTGCGAGTGCGATCGTCGCCAGAGCCATCGAAGACACCAGCGCACTCGCGGACTTCCACAACCGCGCGAACGCAGGCACGGTTTCTGTTTTCTGCCGCTCTCTCAACGCTGCGAGCACCTTCGTGTGAAAAAAGGGCGACGGCTCGATCTTCACCTCGGCGCGCTGCTTAATAACCAATGCTGAAAGCTGTGCTGCTTCGAAGGCGGATTCGCACGTCGCGCAATTCTGCGTGTGTGCCTTCACCTCGTCGAGCTCTATCTGCGAGAGGCTCGCGAATGCCACGCTATCGATGACTTCAATGATGTGATGCTCTTTCATTTGCTCACCTGCTCACCTTTGATGACACGCTGTCGCGCGCGCCAGCTGGCTTACCTTTATAACTCAATAACTTCTCCATCGCTTCTCGAATCTTCTTCCGTGCGCGGAACGCCCTCACCTTTACCTTCGACTCCGACCACCCGGTCGCGGCAGCTACTTCCTTAATCGATGCGTTCTCACCATCGATCATCAGCAACGTCTGCTGATCTTCGCGAGATAACGTACCGAGTAATCGATCCGCCAGATCCGCGGCAACAATATTGTTTTCAATCGAATCATTTACTTCGCCGAGTTGCTGGTCCAGCCAGCCACTCTCGACGTTACTGAGATCGGAAACAGTCAACTCGGGCCTCCGTTTCGATCCCCTCACTATATTCAAACAAGTGTTGGTGGCGATTCGCGTCAACCAACCTTCCATCGATCCGCGTCCCTCGAAACTCCCGAGTTGCGTGAACGCTTTCAAAAAAACTTCCTGCGCCGCGTCTTCCACCTGGCTTCTTTCGCGAAAGAACCTGCTCGCGACGCTAAAAACTCTCGGACTAAACCGTCTTACTATTTCCGCAAAGGCAGACTCGTCGCCTCCCTGCGCTTGTCGCGCCAGGTCGAGTTCGGCGGCCTGTTCAATCCCACTCTCCAGATGCGGTCCTCAACGGAAGACGGCGGGTCATTGGTCATATATCATTTGTCATTTTCCCTGTGTCGTTTGCAGTTGCACAACCTGCTTCGGTAAACGCAAATGGCAAATGATAAATGTCAAATGACATATGACCAATGACCCGGTCCGTGGGGGAGACGCTTACTGCTCGTCTGGGCGTCCGCGCCTTTCGCCACGCTGAGCTTTCCGCTGTTCGCGTTTCTCTGCGCGCTGCGCTTTCGCCTGTTCCAACTGGGCTTTCTGCTCAGCTGTCAAAATGGAAAGCATCTCCTGATGAAGCTTGTTCCGCTCGCCCATCAGCTTGGCCTGGAGGCCAGCCATTTCCGTCAGTTTCTGAGTAGCCAGAGCTTCATTGAACGTACCGCCTTCGCTCGCCTGACGCAACTCCTGCCGTTTAGCGTGAAGCTGCTCGCGCAACGGCTTGTTCGTCTGTGCAAAGCTCTCGCGGATCTGTTTCATCTTTGCTTTCTGGTCGTCAGTGAGATTCAGGCCTCTGAAGAACCCGCCAGCGCGCATTCCTCTCATGCCTTTGTGATCACCTCGACGGCCACGCCATTCGCGACGTTGACCTTGTGTTTGATTGTTGTCCTGGGTGGTAACCGTCTGGGCAACAGCGATCGAGGCTGCTAAAGCAATGGCCGAGAGAGTAGCGATTGCAAGTGTCTTAAACCGTCCTGGTTTGTTCATTTCGATTTTCTTACTCCTAGTGTCCTTTTACTAATTCCAGGGGAGTGTCCCGACTGGTAAGACACCCGCTTTTTCGAATCGGTTACATGTGTAACCAAATTCATCAAACGGGTGTCTAGCACTTGATGAAACAAGCGCTTCTCTTAATTGCCCTTATATTCTTCTTTTCTGCCACCACTACCGCGCAGAGCGTGTCGGAACTTCAGCAAGCCGAAGTTGGAAAACTGACTAAATCCACGGATTTACTACGTCAGCTCGAGGCGGACGGCCTAATCGCACGCATCGAGCTCGAAAAAGCCGAACAAGAGCTAAGTGCTGCAAAGACACGAGTTGAAGAGACCCAAAAAGCCGAAGAACTCGCGAAGAAAGCAGACCAACTGGCGAAAGCCAATCCGGTTAAGTCATTCGTGAAACCGACGCTGATGCCGCTCAACAAAACGGCGACCGTGATGCGTTCAACCGCGGGAAGCTGGTCGCTCGGTAATCTGGGCATGGTGCAGCAGTTTTTCTCAAAGACATTCGGACGTGCACTACCGACCAGTACGATCGGTCAGAGTGCAACTCACAACCGTATGGGTTGGGATCACCGTCACGCAGTGGATGTTGGGCTTCATCCGGACAGCAACGAAGGAAGCGCGTTAATCAGCTATTTGCAGAACTCCGGAATTCCCTTTATCGCTTTCAGAGGCGCGATTCCGGGTGTTTCTACCGGCCCGCATATTCATATCGGCAGCCCGTCGCATCGTCTATAAAAATCAACGTTTTAACTGTAACCAACTGAGGCTGGACGGTGTCTGGCTTGTTGAGGTAGGAACCGAATGTCGACACAAACTTTCAAGAATCAACCGCTCGTCACTGGCCTGAGCACGGGTGTGAATACCGCGTTGCTACGACGTTTTTGGACCAGGTTGCTCGCGGGTAAAAAGAAACTCTTCATCGGCAGCGGAATGATGGCCGCGGTCATGCTCGCCGGCTTCTTTTTCTGGGGCAGCGATGCGAGCACGCCGCAATACATGACCGCGCGTGTAGATCGCGGCAACTTGCGCAATACGGTGACCGCGACTGGCGCACTGCAAGCTGTAACGACCGTACAGGTCGGCAGCCAGGCATCGGGATCTATCTCCGCGCTTTACGCTGACTTCAATTCAGTAGTTAAAAAAGGACAGGTCGTGGCGCAGCTCGATCCGTCAACCGCGAAAGCTCAGGTTGATCAGGCAAGAGCAAACCTTCAGCAGGCACAGGCGAGTTTGGCAAATGCCCGCGCCGCGGTGGTGAGTTCACGCGCTGGCGTGAGTGACGCGCAGGCGAGAGGTTTGGCCGCGCGATCGACAGTACAAAACAGTCAAGCCGGTGTTTCCGGCGCGCAGGCGAACGTCGCCGTGTTAAAGGCACAGCAGGACGACGCGCTTAGTTTGGTGAAACAACAGGAATCGTTACTTAAAGCGGGCGTGATCGCGCAGCGCGACTACGACGTAGCCGTGACCGCATACAAAACCGCGGAAGCAAGATACAACCAGGCCGTTTCGCAGTTGGACCAGGCGAAGCTCGCCGAGCAATCGGCTTCGAGCGCCGGTATCGCGCAATCGCAGGCGGCAGTAGTACAGTCGCAGGCGCAGGTGGAACAGTCGCAGGCACAGGTACAGCAAGCCGCCGCTCAAGTGCAGCAAGCACAGGCCGCACTAAGTTTGTCTGAAGTAAATCTCAGTCACACGACAATCACGTCGCCGATCGATGGCGTCGTCGTTTCGCGTGACGTGAACGTTGGTCAAACCGTGGCGGCCAGCTTGTCAGCGCCGACGCTTTTCACGATCGCGAATGACCTGACGCAGATGCAGGTGATCGCGAACATCGACCAGGCCGATATTGGTTTGGTTGAGCAGGCGAAATCAGTGAAGTTCACGGTCGACGCGTTTCCGGGTAAGGATTTCGACGGCAAGATTGCCGAGATGCGTTTGAATCCGGTGAACGTGCAGAACGTCGTTACTTACAACGTCGTGATTAACGTCGAGAATCCCGAGCAGAAGCTGAAGCCGGGGATGACGGCTAATCTGACGATCACGATCGACGAGCGCAATGATGTGTTGAAGGTTCCGAATTCAGCACTCCGGTTTACGCCGCAGGACGGTACGCGACAGCGCACTCGTAATGCGAGTGGAACGCAGGGAGAGGGCGGCCAGGGTCAGGGACAAGGCCAGAGACGTCAACGTCAGCAAGGCGACAATGCTGCTGCAGGTGGAAACGACGGAGACTCCGGTAGGCGAAATTCCGAGGGGCGGGGAAACTTCGCGCCGGCGTCAGCGCCAGTGCTCGCAGGTCAAACGCGCATCGTTTGGGTCATGGGCCAGAACGGCCAGCCTGAGCGTCGCCGGATTACTGTCGGACTCAGCGACGGTGCTGCGACTGAAGTGGTGGATGGAGATTTGAAGGAAGGCGAAATGGTCATTACCGGCCAGACAGTCTCCGGTTCGACTGCTTCTTCGCAGAATAACCAGTCGCGTCCGCCAGGATTTGGTAACGCGCCACGCGTGGGTGGTGGTGGCGGCAGCCGCGGAAGATAATGATTGGTGCTTGGTTCTTTGTACTTAGTTCTTGGTACTTAGTACTTGGAACTAGGGAGCGAAAACCAAGCACAAAGTACAAAGTTTAAAGCACAAAGATGAGCACAACGTTTACAACAATTCAGCCACAAGTCGAGCCGGCACTGCTCGCGCAAATGCCGGAATCGAGGCCAGTGATCCAGCTGGACCACATTCACAAGACCTACACGATGGGCGATGTGGATGTGCACGCGCTGCGTGGAGTATCACTGACCATTCGCGAAGGAGAGTTTGTGGCGATTATGGGTGCGTCGGGTTCGGGTAAGTCCACGACGATGAATATCATCGGTTGTTTGGACCGCCCAACGCGCGGCACTTACATCCTCGACGGCGAAGACGTGTCGCAAATGTCGAAAGACGAGCGCGCCGACATTCGCTGCCAGAAAATTGGTTTCGTGTTTCAGGGTTTTAACCTGCTTTCGCGCACATCGGCGCTTGAGAATGTTGAACTGCCGATGCTGTATCTAGGTGTTGATGCAGCGCAGCGTCGACAGCGGGCAACGGAGGCATTAGCTGCGGTTGGGCTCGCGGGGCGCGAGCAAAACCACCCGAATCAGTTATCGGGAGGTCAGCAGCAGCGTGTCGCCGTCGCCCGCTCCCTGGTTAACAATCCCGCGTTGATTCTGGCCGACGAGCCGACGGGTAATCTGGATTCGCGCACGTCGGTTGAAGTGATGGAAATCTTCCAGCGCTTGAATCGTGAACGCGACATTACCCTCGTGCTCGTTACGCATGAGCCGGACATCGCGCAGTACGCCGATCGCGTGATCGTATTTAAGGACGGAAAGATCAAGAGCGATTATAAAGTCGAAAATAAACGCGACGCTGCTGAGGAATTGAAGAACATGCCCGTCATCGACGACGAGGACGAGGAAGAAGATTACGAGTAACCAATGAACCTCTTAATGATCATTCGTGTTGCGTTTCGTGCTCTTGTTCGTAACAAGATGCGCGCGGCTTTGACGATGCTCGGAATCATCATCGGCGTTTCGGCGGTCATTGCGATGGTGAGCATTGGACAGGGCGCGTCGGCGTCTGTTCAGGCGCAGATCGACAGCATCGGCACGAACCTGCTCTTCGTCAGCGCGGGATCGCAGAACGTGGGCGGTGTGCGCAGTGGCACGGGCGATACTGGCAACAACGTCTTGACAGTTGACGATCTCGAGGCAATCAAACGCGAAGTGCCGAGTGTGTCGATGGTCACGCCGTCGGTGAACACGCGAGCGCAGCTTATTGCCGGCAACATGAACTGGAACACTTCGCTCCAGGGCGTCAGCGAACAATATCCCGACATCCGCAAGTGGTCGATTCAAAGCGGCGCATTCTTTACTGATTCCGACGTGCGAACCGCTGCGCGAGTGATCGTCATCGGCCAAACGTTGGCTGACACTCTTTACGCAGGCGGTGATCCGGTGGGCCAAACAATTCGCGTCTCGAATCTGCCGTTCCGTGTTGTTGGAGTTATGGCCGCGAAGGGACAGGATCCGCAAGGCCGCGATCAGGACGACATCGCGTTTGCGCCATACACGACTGTGCAGAAGAAAGTGCTTGGCCGCGATCGTGTTCAGATCGCTTACGTCTCTGCCATTTCACAGGACGCGACTTACACCGCGCAATCGCAGATCACCGAGTTGCTGCGCCAGCGTCACAAACTTACAGCAAGTGAGCCGGATGATTTTACGGTCCGCAACATGACGGACGTCGCAGAAGCCGCTAACGAAACGAGCCGTACGATGACGATCCTATTGGCGTGTATCGCCGGTGTTTCGTTGCTCGTCGGCGGGATTGGGATCATGAACATCATGCTCGTATCAGTCACCGAGCGTACGCGCGAGATCGGCATTCGCATGGCGATCGGTGCGCGTTCGTCGGCGGTTCGTAGTCAGTTTTTGATCGAGTCGATCGTGCTGAGTCTGACGGGTGGAACGATGGGCATCATTCTCGGCGTCGGCTTGTCGCTGGCGATACCGGCGATGCTGGGCTGGCCCACGCTTGTGTCGATGATGGCGATCGTCGGTTCGGTGATCTTCTCCGCGGCGGTAGGAATCTTCTTCGGCTACTACCCGGCGCGGAAAGCGGCGGCGTTAGATCCGATCGACGCACTGCGTTACGAGTAAACGGGTGGGCGGTGGCGCCATGCAAAGTGGAGTCCCGCCCATATTGAAAAGCTCACGACGTAACCAATCACAGTTGCAGCCAGATTGAACCTCGGATCGTTCGCGCCACCGAGAAAAACAGCAAGCAGCAACAGAACACCATGGACGATAGCAAACGTCCACATCGCGATCCGAAGCGGATCCAGTTTGGTCACTTTGCTTAAGACGAAAACGATCAAGTTGCCGATGACACCAGCTGTTACCAGCGCGTCAAGCACATAACCAAAAAGTAGAATCGAAGCGACCTCGTTTTTTCTGCCGTACGTCAGCAAAAGAAACGCGACGAGGATGATACCGATTGCTCCAAGCAATAGATTTCTATTCATGATCATGCCTTCCTTTCGTTCCTTCGCCGCACTCACAACAAGATCAAATAACGTCCATAACCAGAATCCGGGTAGTGATCGCCTGCTGGTTTCGTCGGCGTAAGAATCACGAAACACCTGAAGCATTTCACCCGCAAACCTCTGCCTGAACTCCGAGGGATAGGCCAGTAACAAGAAGCCGTAAAGTTTGTATGAGATGTTCATTAATCGGCTGGCCTCAAAAGTCTTTTGCTGGACTCTTGTCTGTGCAACCTCTGCGACTCTGTGGTTGTTTTCCTTAGCAAATGAATTAACCACAAAGGCGCAGAGAGCACAGAGAACTTTTAGGGCAAAGCGTCATTAACCTATGCGCCGCGTGCGGAAAGCAGTTTCTTCGCGCGCGCATTCTTAACCAATCTCTCGAGTCGCTCTGCTTCCGCGACCGCTACCCGATGCCCGAGGTTGGTGAGACGGTAATAACGTCGTCGCTCGTCGTCGAGCTCCGGATCGGGCCGTTCATCCATCTCCTCAATCAAGCCGTCGCCGAGCATTCTTTTGATCGATCCGTAGAGCGTGCCTGGACCAAGCCGCACTTTTCCGTCGCTGCGCTCGTCAACCTCGCGCATGATCTCGTAACCATGTCGTTCCTTGTCCGCCAGCGCCAGCAGGATGTGAAACATCGCCGGAGTCAGCGGCAACCACGCCTCGGGTTTCTCTTTCACGAAATCTATCGCCTCTCACTATATCGAGCAGCGATATACTAATGCGGATTTAAGACGGCGTCAAGAACTGTTTTAGTGAACTGTTTTCGTGTCTCACGTTTTTTACTCGCCTTCGGTTAACATGCGCGCCATGAACCTGCGTCGCCTGTTTCGCCGAATACTCGCTATTTCTCTGTTGCTGGTCCTGGTTGTTATTTCATCAGCCCAACGACGTCCACAGCCGGACACCGTAAGATCAAAGCGGCCGCGACTGGTCCTGCTAATCGTCGTGGACCAGTTTCGTTACGACTATCTCGACCGCTTCGACGATCTCTTTGTCGCCAACGGCTTGCGACGGTTGACGCGCGAGGGCGCGTCGTGGACGCAATCGAACTACGATCACTTCCCTACTTACACCGCGCCCGGTCACGGCACGATCATGACGGGTGCTTACCCGGCGGAGACGGGCATCGTGGGCAACGACTGGCCTGATCGCACCACCGGTAAACGCGTATCGAGCGTGTCAGACACACAGGAGAAACTGCTCGGCGGCAAACCGGACGATCAAGGGTCGAGCCCGCGCAAGTTGATGAGTTCGACCATTGGCGACGAACTGCGTTTAGTCACTAACGATCGGTCGAAAGTGATCGGCGTTTCGATTAAGGATCGTTCAGCTATTCTTCCTGCGGGCCGCAATGCGAATGCGGCGTACTGGTTCAGCGTCACGTCAGGCACAATGGTGTCCTCGACTTATTACTTCGATCAGCTTCCCGCCTGGGTCAACAACTTCAACAACCCACGTCCGGCAGATCAGTATTTCGGAAAAAAATGGGAACGTTTACTCTCCGAGAGCGAGTACATAAAACGGGCCGGGCCTGATTCGCCGACGTGGGAAACAGTTACTGCGGCAGGCGACACGAACTCGTTTCCGCACACGGTCACCGGCGGAGCGAGCACGCCCGGTCCAGCTTTCTACAGCGCCTTCGACCACTCGCCATTCAGTAACGAACTGATTCTCTCGTTCGCTCAACAGGCGATCTCAAACGAACAACTAGGTCAGGACGACGACACCGACGTGCTCACCGTCAGCTTTTCAGGAAACGACTACGTGGGCCATCGCTATGGTCCATATAGTCAGGAAGCAATGGACGTCGCGTTGCGCACCGATCGTCAGATCGCGACGCTACTTGATTTCGTCCAGGCCAAAGTTGGACTCGCGAACACGCTCATCGCGTTCACGGCCGATCACGGTGTGGCTCCGATTCCCGAGCACGCGGGCGCAATCGGTCTCGGCGGCGCACGAATCAAAACCACGGATCTTTTGAACGCACTCCGCGCTGCGATCAAAGCGAAATATAACCCCAACGTAACGTCACCTGATCCGACTGTAGATTACATTTACAAGTTCAACGACAACGGCGTGGCGCGCGATGGTTTCATGAACGGAAACATCTATTTCAACTACGCTGCGTTGGAGCGCGATAAAGTCAACGCCGAGGAGTTGGCGCAAGCGGTGGGTATGGCTGCGTTGACGGTGACGGGGGTCGCGCGATACTTCACACGAGCGCAACTGCTGCGTGGAGCAACGTCGATCACGGATCCGATCGAACGTCGCGTGCTGCATGGCTTTTATCCGTCGCGCAGTGGCGACGTCGTGCTCATTGCGGAACCGTTCAAGTATCTCGGCGATACCATCACAGCTACGCATGGCTCAGCATATTCTTACGACACGCATGTGCCGACGATCATCATGGGCGCTGGCGTGAATCCCGGTCGTTACCTCGAACCGGCAACTCCCGCGGACATCGCACCGACACTCGCGGCTCTTCTTAGGATCACTCAGCCCCCAAACGCAACCGGACGCGTGTTGATTGAAGCAATTAAGAAGTGATCATTTTCCATTTGTCATTTTCCATTTGTCATTTGCCATTTTCGGCAAATGGCGTGGAACGATTCTTTACCTCGCGCCTCTCTATCAATTGACAGATGACAAATGGAAAATGACAAATGGAAAATGATCACCGTTTGTAGTTTTTGGCGTAGTCAGGGACCGGAATGCCCTCTGGTAAACGCGGATCGTTTACTGGTTCACCGGCGCTGAGTTTTAAGGGAACAACGCCGGCCCACATCGTCAGACTGTAATCTTCTTCGTCGTCGAGTGGCGGGCCAGTGCGGATCTTCGCCGATGCCTCTTCGAGTGTTAACGACAGCACAGTCGTCTGTTTCATCTCCCACTCAGTCGGCTCGCGCACGTCGTTCCACCGTCCGCGAATGATGTGTTCGGAGAGCGCCACCAGCGCCGACATCTTCTCCTCCGGATCTTCAACGAGCATCGCACGTCCAAACACAACCACCGATCGATAGTTCATCGAATGATGAAAAGCTGATCGCGCCAGCACGAGACCGTCGAGCAGCGTCACTGTCACACACGCGTCGAGTCCACCTGCGAGCGTGCGCAACATGCGGCTCGCCTGCGAACCGTGAATGTAAAGCTTGTCGTCAACACGCGCGTAACCCGTCGGTATCACGATCGGATGCTCGTCAACTACAAAACCGATATGACAAATGAAACCTTCGTCCAGAATTCCGTAGACAGTTTCGCGCTCGAAGTGGCCGCGTTTCGGGAGACGTTTAAGTTTGGTGCGATCTGTTAGGGGAAATGTCATAATTGCGCCCAGACTACCACGAATTTCACTGATTAGGAGAACACCATGCGCTTTCGTTTCCCCTTTGTCGTCACTTGTTTGCTCGCTTGCGTCATCAACATCGCCGCGCAAAATGGCGCGCAACCGAAGTCACCGTTGGAAACGGCTTTTTCGCGACTCGAGTGGCGCAGCATCGGACCGGCGATCATGGGTGGACGCATCGCCGATGTTGAAGGCGTCCCGGGCGATCCTAACGTGGTCTATGTCGCGAGTGCTTCCGGCGGTTTGTGGAAGACGACGAACGGCGGTGTGCGGTGGACGCCGATCTTTGAACGCCAGGGAACGATCTCGATCGGCGACATCGCACTCGCGCCGAGTAATCCTGACGTGGTCTGGGTCGGCACCGGTGAGTCAAACACGCGCAACAGCGTGTCGTTCGGCGATGGTGTTTACAAGTCGAATGACGGCGGCAAGACGTGGCAGCACATGGGTCTCAAAGAATCCGAACGCATTTCGGCCATCGCGATTCATCCGCAGAATCCCGACATCGTTTACATCGGCGCGCTCGGACACGCGTTTGGTCCAAACGAAGAACGCGGTGTGTTCATGACCACCGACGGCGGCAAAACATGGACCAAGACGCTCTACATCGACAACCAGCACGGCGTCGCCGATCTCGACATTGATCTCACCAACCCAAACATTCTTTACGCCGGCATGTGGAGTTTTGAGCGCAAGCCCTGGACGCATCGCAGCGGCAGCGAAAAAGGCGGCGTGTACAAATCGATCGACGGCGGTCGCACGTGGAAAGAACTGGAGAATGGCTTGCCGAAACTTATGGGCCGCATCGGTATCCGCGTCGCGCCGAGTAATTCGAATGTCGTTTACGCGATCGTCGAAGCAAAAGACGGCACGCTTTATCGTTCGGACGATCGCGGCGAGACGTTTCGCAACGTCTCGAAGCAGGAGTCGATCGTCTCGCGCGGTTTCTATTACACGACCGTGCGTGTCGATCCAACTAACGAGAACCGCGTCTTCGCCGTGGCGTCGACGTTGTTCGTCTCGATCGACGGCGGCAAGACATTTCGTTCGATCACGAGCCGCAGTCACATCGACTTTCACGCACTCTGGATCGATCCGAAGAACCCGAAACGGATGTGGCACGGTCAGGACGGCGGAATCGGCGTCACCTACGACGGCGGCGAATCGTGGGAAGCAGTTTACAACATGCCGCTGGGCCAGTTTTACCAGGTCCACGCCGACAATCGACAGCCTTTCTACTACGTGATGGGCGGACTTCAGGACAACGGTTCATGGACCGGACCAAGCCGCACGCGCGAACCGGCCGGCATCATGAACGACGATTGGCGCATGGTCAGTTTCGGTGACGGCTTCTACGTCATCAATCATCCTGACAACCCGGACATTTATCTCTCCGAATCGCAGGGCGGCAACATCATTTGGACCGACTTCCGCACACGCGAGCAGCAACTCGTGAATCCGTGGGGCCGCGGCAGTGGTGGTGGACCAGCGGCGGGACAGAAGTTTCGCTGGAACTGGAACGCGCCCATCGTCTTTTCACCACACGACAAGACTACGGTTTATTTCGGCGGCAACGTTCTCTTCAAGACGCCTGACTTCGGCAAGACATGGGAACAGATCAGTCCGGATCTCACTACAAACAATCCGGAAAAACTGAAAGACGCCGGCGGACCAATTGCTATCGAAAACTCAACCGCCGAGTATCACTCGACGATCATCACGATCGGCGAATCGCCAGTTCAAAAAGGACAGATCTGGGTCGGTACTGACGACGGTAACCTGCAAGTGACAACCGACGGCGGTAAGACCTGGGCCAATCTCGTCAAGAATGTTTCCGGTCTGGCAGCTAACTCGCCGGTTTCGCACGTCGAACCATCGCGGACGAATGCAAACACCGCCTACGTCTCCTTTGAGCGTCACATGTTCGATGACTTCCGCCCGTATATTTTTAAAACCACCGACGGCGGTAAGAATTGGACGAGCATCGCAGGCAATCTTCCCGCAAAGGCTTACGTGCAAATCGTTCGTGAAGATCCGAAGAACACGAATCTGATCTACGCCGGCACCGAGCTTGGTTTGTTTGCCACGTACGACAACGGTCGCAACTGGCTCCCACTCAATCTCAAGAATCTGCCGAACGTCGCGATTCACGACATCGTCGTGCATCCACGTGAGAATGATCTGATTCTCGCAACGCACGGGCGCAGCATCTGGATCTTCGACGATGCGACTGTGATTCAACAGATGACACCGCAGATTCTCGACAACAGTGCGCACCTGTTTTCCGTGCGTCCGGGTTTGCGGTTCGCCAGCACCTTCACGCGCTACGGCATCGGCGACAAAGTGTTCACCGGTCCAAATCCCGCCGCAGGCGCAACGATCACCTACTACCTCAAAGAGAAGCTCGACGACAAAGCTGAATTCAAGATGCAGGTGTTCGATCGCGATGGGAAGCTGGTGCAGGACATTGAGAAGCCGTCGCGAGAGAAAGGATTGAATCGCATTACGTGGAACCTGCGTTTCGGTGGTCCGGAAGTGCGCCGGCCGCCAACGCCGGAGCAAGTAGCCTTCGGCTTTGGACCGCGTGGTCCACTAGCGTTGCCGGGAACGTACACCTTGAAGATGACTGTCGGCGGTAAGGTCTACGAGCAGCCCGTGGAAGTCAGACTCGATCCCGGCGTCACCACGCCGATCTCTGAACTGCAAGAGTCGCTCGAGATGCAGATCAAGCTGCGCGACATGCAGACGGTGGTGAATACCTCCTTGCGTTTTCTCGACAGTATCAAGGAACAGCTCAAGCAAGCGCAGACTACCATGAAGAACCTCGCGAAAGAGCCCGACAAGGATTTGATGAAGGCGCTCGAGGATTACATTAAGGAAGTGGACGCGCTTCAGGACAAACTCGCGGCGCGCGAAGAGGGTCTCGGTTTCGCCGGAAAAGATCAGGTCGCGGACGACATCGGGAGTCTGTTCGTTGCTCTCGGTGGGAACTTTGGTCCAACACGCGGGCAGCGCGAATACTTCGCCGAGATCCAACCCGCGTATCGCACACGAATGGGCGACGTTAACAAGTTCCTGAGCCAAACATTGCCGCAGTGGAATGAAAAGCTGCGCGGCTGGAATGCGCCCACGCTGACGACACGAAAACCATTTGAGTTCTAAATCATGAAGAAAACGAAGCAAGCAGTAATACTTTTACTTTTTCTTTCGCTCGTGGCCTTCGCGCAGCGTCTTGTTTGATGGTTACCGGCCGTGGTCAGTGACGAAGATCTTCTGGGACGTGACGCCGCAAGATAAAAAGATCTTTGTGCACTACGACTACAAGGATTGGAAAGAGTATCCGATTCAAAACATTCCGTTTTCAAAGATTTAGCCACAAAAGGCACAAAAAGGAACCTTGCCAACCTTGGTCGTCATTGCCAACCTTGGTCGTAATCCTTTTGTGCCTTTTCGTGGCTCTGTTTTGTGCCTTTTCGTGGCTACTGTTTCTGGCTCTAGTTACCTGCCGCGGCTGGCGCCACTGCTTTCTCAGCTTTCGTCAAACGGATGTTGCCGTTAATGCCTTTGGCGGTGATCGGGCTGCCACCGTTGCCGATGCGCGCCGAGTAATATCCGTGCTTGGGTTCGTCAACTGAAACCCCCGGCACATCGGAAACAACGCGGCCATTCATGCCCTTCGCCTCGAGGCTCGCGTTCACGTTCTCGGGCAACTGCAATTCGATATTGCCATTGATGCCCTTCAGCGTAATGCCATCCGAATCGAGCCGCGTAAGTGCAACCTGAATGTTGCCGTTGACACCCGAGAAGCTTGCGGTACCGGCGGCACTCGCAATTTCCACTCGACCGTTGATGCCAGCCACTTCGACCGATCCATCAACCGAGCCGACGTTCACGTTGCCGTTTATGCCTTTGGTGTAGAGCGAAATCTGGCGAGGCAGTTTCAGTGTGACCTTTTCGTGCGCTTCCGAACCAAAGAACCGCGAGAACAAACCGGTGCTGCGCTTTTCGCTCTTGATGCTCAAGCGGTCCGCCGTGGCCTCTATGACGATCTGTCGCCGAGTTAAGGCGTCTTCGCTCGAAGCAATGCGCTCGATGTAAACCTCGGCGGTGCGAGTGTCGGAAGTTTCAATCTTCACCGACCCGTTTAGGCCAGCAAGTTCAACCTTAGCGCCGGGCGCAAGCTCATATTTCTCACGGATTTCCTTGCGCGTATCGCCTTGCTCGCTGGACGAGACGAATTCGCGTACCTCGCTACGGGTCGCCGCAGAACGCGCCACGATGCCGGCGATGCCCGCCAGCCCCACCAAAGCGACTAGAATCAATATGCGTTTCATAATCTGCCTCAAATTAGGAGTGAAAATTGACGTTCGGGGTCATTAACGATGAGCGCCGGAGATTTGTTTCGCCTGATTGCCCGTTTGAAAGGGCTTTTAGATTAGGTCATTCCGTGTTTCAATTCAAACTCCATGGCAGAGCGCGATGCGAGAGACCTCAAGGTGTTGCTGGTCGAGGACGTCGAGGATACGCGTCATTTCATGCGTCTCGCGCTGGAGGACCAGGGCTTTATCGTGTTTGAAGCCGAAGACGGTCACGCCGCCGTTGCCAGTGCTGTTCGCGAGACGCCCGACATCATTCTCATGGACTTGAGCCTGCCGCGTATGGACGGTTTCGCGGCCGCAAAGCTGATGCGGCAGAAACGCGAACTCAAAAACGTCCCCATCATCGCCGTCACGGCCCATCAGGAAACTGGTTTTCGTACTGACGCAAAAGCCTCGGGCTTTGACGCATACGTAACCAAACCCATCGACATCAATTGGCTCAAAGAACTGATCACCGGACTCATCTAAATGCACAGCTCCCAAATGGGCGGGCACGTAGGTATCACTCCCAGGACTATCGTTATCCGCGACATTGAAACCCTCGACGAAATGCACGAGGTGGAAAATCTCCAGCGTGAGATCTGGGGTTCGTCGGACCTCGACGTGCTGCCCGCGCTCGTGTTGCGTCCGCAAAAAGAAGTTGGCGCGACTCTGATCGGCGCGTTCGCGGAAGACCGGATGGTTGGGTTTGTGTTTGGGTTTCCGGGAATACTGAACGGTGAAACGATCATTCATTCAGACATGCTGGGCGTGAGCAAGGAGTACCGCTCGCAGAATGTTGGTTACTTGTTGAAGCTGGCGCAGCGTTCTGCCGCACTGGCGCTGGGTGTAAGACGAATAACCTGGACGTTTGATCCGTTGCAGTCGCGCAACGCACATTTGAATTTCAACAAGCTGGGCGTCATCGCCGATCGTTACCTCGTCAATTACTACGGTGAGACTTCGAGCTTTCTGCACCGCGCGGGTACGGATCGTTTGTGGGTTTCGTGGTTCCTTGATCGTGAGCGTTTTGAATCTGGTATGCCGGAAGCGCCTGCGTTAGTACGCGTGGGCCAACATGGTGAGCCAGTTGTAGACACAGATAAAACGGATGAAAGCCAACTTGTAATCGAGATTCCGGGTGAACCGAATCCGGAACTTTGGCGCGAACCCACTCGAGCGGCTTTCACCGGCGCGCTCAACGCCGGTTACACCGTTGAGAATTTTTACGTCGTCGAAAGAGACGATCGAAAGGTCGGCGTTTATCTTTTGGTCAAACAATAGTCCTACGGTTCCGGAGTTGCACTTGGGCTTGGTGTTCGATTCGTTCTCCGCGGATTGTTCGCGATGATGTAGTCTCGCAGTCTCTGGGCCTCAGGGTATTCCGGCCTCTTCTTCAAAAACTCGTTGTACTCGATCGCCGCCAGGTTTTTGTGTCCGGCGAGGTTGTAGAGAGTGGCTAAACGCAGATGCGCGTTCGCCATGCCATTCGGATCCAGCTTTATCGCCGCGTTCAGATATTCGATTGCGACTGATCCTTTTTTCAGCGCAAGATAAGCCTCACCGAGAAAGTAGTTGGCTGTCGCTGACTTCGGGTCCGCTTTCAGTGCATCCTCGAGGATCTTAATCGCGCCTTCGTTGTTCTTTTGCGCGAGCCGCACACGCCCCAGGCTAACGAGCGATGTAACGCTGTCAGGTTTTAGTTCGATAGCTTTACCGTAGCTACTCTCTGCGCCGGCAAAATTCTTCTGAATGAAATAAACCATCCCTAACTCGTTCCACGCCTGAAAGTCTTTCGGGTCTGCCTCGAGGAGCGACCGGAGCGTTGCTGTGGCCTTAACCAAATCGTTTTTATTGATCTCCTTCAGCGCTCTCTCGTAAAGCTCGCGGTTTTGATTCGTGCGGGTGTAGGAGATCTGTGCCGGCACAATGCCAAGTTTGTTTCGCAGGGTTGTAGACCATTCCAACTCTATATCCTGTCTAATGGGCTCGAGTTTTTTCTGCGATATCAACATCGTCACACGCGCGATTTCGACGTTGTTGTATTCAACCGCCATGAGGTAGTTACCTTCGGGAACGTTGTAGAAACGATAGCGGCCACCCTTGGCAACGCGCTGACGTGCGAAGGCCTCATTTCCGCCCCGCGGATAAAGAATGAGATCGAAGAACGTGTTCGACAGCGCAGAGCCATCCAATTCGAACATCTGGAGATCGCCATACAGAGTGAAGATGCGACCTGACCCCACACCAAGCTGCGAAGACGGTTCTTGAAGTCTCGCAAAGACGGCGGTGTGAAGTACGACCACTGCTCCAATGAACAGGACGATCCGTTGTCGACGTGCCATAAATGGAAACCTCCGAGAGCGGTATAAAAACATACTCACCTTCTAGTCGCGTCGTAAAGGTCTGCCGGGGCGGCGGCCCGTGACGCTTCCGTCGGTCCAAACTTCCTCGCCGTTCACAAACACGCGTTTCACGCCTTCAGAGATTAACTGTGGGTCTCTAAACGTTGCTCGGTCGACGATTCGATCCGAATCAAACAACACTAGATCGGCTTTGAAGCCGGCACGGACCAACCCACGGTCGCGCAATTTGAATCGCTGAGCCGGAAGCGACGTCATCTTCCTGATCGCTTCACTCAGCGTTAGCCAGCGAAGCTCGCGAACGTATCGCCCAAGCACACGCGGATATGAGCCGGCACCGCGCGGATGGCGCGATCCGATACCGCCATCGCTGCTCACCATCACCCATGGTTGGCGATAGAAAACCTCAATGTCGCGCTCTTTCATTGTGTGACCGACAACTCCGGCGCCCCCATCGCGCACGATCTTCATGTAGAGTTCCACTGGAGTGATCTTTTCCTGTTTTGCGATCTGGTCCATCGTCTTGAACTCATACTCGGGATGTGCGCGGCAACTCACGATAGTGACATTCTCCGGCCCTCCGACGTCCGCCAACCCACGCGCAACGTCGATTGGATCCTCGTGACGTCCACTCGGAATCAGCACTCTAATCGTCGAGCTCCATGCGTCGTAAGGATAACAATCGGCAGTCACGTCCTGACCGCGTGATCGCGCTTTGTTGATCAGAGTTACGACGTCCTTCGCTTTACCCCAAACTTTGACCGTTCCGAGTTTGATGTGCGAGATCTGAACCGGTATTCGCGCTTCGCGGCCAATCTGAATGGCCTCGGCGAGTGCTTCGAAACTCTTGTCTGCCTCGTCGCGAATGTGACTGATGTAAATTCCACCATAAGCGCCGGCTGCTTTGGCGAGCGTGATCACTTCTTCGGTAGTAGCAGGTTTACCGGTTTCGTATTCGAGTCCGGTCGAGAGGCCCATCGCACCTTCGCGCATCGCCTGCTCGACAAGCTCGCGCATCTTTTCGATCTCAGCAGCGCTTGCCTTTCGATTGGTGTCTTCACCCATCACACGCGATCTAACCGTTGCATGGCCCACAAACGTGAGCACGTTCAATGCGATTGGGTTCTTTTCCAGACTGGAAAGAAACTTACCCACCGGAAACGGCGAGCCACCGTCCTGACCGACGACGACAGTCGTAATGCCTTGCGAGACCTGTGACGCCGCTGAAGGCTCAGTCGCGAAGCCCCGATCAGAATGGTTATGCGCGTCGATGAAACCCGGCGCCACGACCAGACCACGCGCGTCGATCACGCGCGCATTCGCAGGAATTCGTACTCGGCCCCTCGAGCCTACCGCGACAATGGAATCACCTTCAATGACGACGACAGAGTTTCGTAATGGCGCGCGACCTGATCCATCGATCAGCGTCGCGCCAAGTAGCACGATTATGGCGAGATTCATAGGGTTCTATTAATCAGTGGTTTTGTTTGCGGGTGTTGGCAGTGATGTAGTCTCTGAGCTTCTTACTGTCAGGATGGTCAGGTTTCTTCTTTAGAAACTCTTGATACTCGATTGCCGCTTTGTCTTTAAGGCCGACCGCGTTGTAGAGCGTCGCAAGGCGCAGGTGCGCGTCCGCCTTCCCGATCGGATCAAGTTTGATTGCCTGATACAAATAGCCCACGGCTTTCGATCCTTTTTTGATCTGAAGATACGCCTCGCCTAGATAGTAGTTCGCGTCGGCTGAGGTTGCCTGGATCTCGACCGCGGCAGTGAGTGGTTCGATTGCGCCTTCGTAATTCTTGCGCATCACACGCAGACGGCCAAGGTTCATCTGACCGAGAAAGAATTTGGGTCGCTCGGTCACGCTTTTGACGTAGGCCTTCTCGCTCTCTTCGTAATTCTGTTTGAATAGATACACCGTCCCCAGTTCGGCCCAAGCCTGGAAGTCGTGCGGATCGGCAGCGACCAGTTCTTGCAAAGCGATGATCGAGTCGTCGTAACGTTTCTGGTCAGTCGCTTCTTTGGCTTTGACGAACAGTCTCTCGTTTTTCGCGGTGCGATTGTAGAAGTCAGCGGCGGAGATCGAACCTGGTTTCGGCCGGGCGCTAGGTTTCCACGCCAGATTCAGGTCCTGACGAACCCGCTCCTGGGCCGGACCCGCAAGAATCTCAACTCGCGTGCGTGCCACTTCCTCATGGTCCAGGAAAACGATCAGTTCATATTGCCCTGCGCTCAGGTTTATGAACTGATAGCGCCCGCCGGCATTAACGTACTGTCGTCCCGCCGGAGTGCCGCCTACGTTGTTGAGGACAACTTCGTAAACAAGAGGCTTCGAGCCGGGAGTCTTGCTCTCGTCTGCTACCAGCAGATCGCCGAATAGCGTGTATGAGCCGCCACCTATTCCCAATTGTGTTCTGCGGTCCGGAATTTGGGCTGACGCCGCAGAGACGGCAAGCAAGAGAACGATAAACGAAAGAAACGTTCGATACATGATGTGCCTCGCCAAGACTTCACAGATTTTGTACGCATAATACATCGAAAGGAAAAACGGGCTGAAGCCTTTGGAGCCTCAGCCCGTATTCTTGTTCATACCCAGGTGAAGCTCAGAAAGTGAAACGAGCTCCGATCTGCATTACCCGAGGTTGTCCCTGGATCGAAATGAAGTTCGACCAGTTGGTCGGGATCTGGTTGACGTTGGTGATCTGGTCCGGATCAAGCTGGAGACCAAAACCGCTGCGGCTGGTGTCGATATCGCCCATCCGCTGAGTGTTGGTCACGTTGAAGACCTCGAAACGAATCTGCAATTTCTGAGTTTCGCTCCAGGGCATGTCAAACGACTTGCTCAATCCCATGTCTAGATTGACGTAACCGGGTAGCCGGAGAACGTTTCGGTCTCCAGTTTCTCCCGCATACGCTCCTCGCCAGCTCCTGTAAGATTCGAGTAAACAATCTCCGAAGAGTTTCCCGCCGCGGGTCGGACACGTCTGCACAGGTCTGATACGAACGCCGCTGCTTTGGACGTTCCAGTTGGTGGCCCAACGTGCATCGTCGTATGGGCTGAACATCGGCAAGCCGGAGTTCCAGCGGAAGATGCCACTGAGTTGCCAACCCCCAAGCAAAGCGTGGGCGAACCCATTGGCGCCGGAGAAGAAGCGGCGCCCTCGTCCAAACGGCATTTCCCAAACGGCGTTGGCATTGATGATATGCCGAACGTCGAAGTCCGAATTGGCGTAGCTGTCTCCTTGCCGCAGTGGATTGAGAATGAACGCTCCACCGAACGCACCGCTGGTCTGAAGACCGGAGGCATCGTCCATCGAGTGTGACAGCGTATAGTTGAAGTCAGCCGTCAAACTACGACCAAGGCGCTGGCGGATGCTCAACGTACCGGCATGATAGTTTGACTTCGCAATGCTGCTGAACGCCGACAGGGCGCCGTACTGAGGATGGAAGAAGAGGTTTCTTCCAAGTCCGTCTTCGATGACGTCCTGCGTGTCAGTCCAGTCGTTGCCGTAGAAGTTCAGTGCCACCGCATAGACGGCCTGCGTCTGGGTGAGATTGTGTGTCGGAAACACGCCGCAGCAAAAACCGAAGTAGACCTCGTCCATTAATGCAGCGATGTTCGTCGGCAGTAGATTGGCAAAGAAAGGCAGTTGGGGAATCTGATCGATTGGCGTACCCGCGCGGCGGAAATCCTCGAGGATTTGGGCGGCGGAGTACCAATCCATGCCCGACTTCGGATCGAAGAGGTTGTTGAGTGCCATCACATCGCGTGAAGCGATGAGATTGCGGGCCAGCCGGCCGATGTAAGAAGTTTGAATGACGAGCCCCTTCGGCAACTCGCGTTCATAGGTGAGGTTCCACGAGTAGTTGATAGGCGCGACAAGGTCCGAATCGAGTGTCGACTCGATGCGTGCCTGTTGCAACGCCGGATCGGTACTGAACGGCTGCGTACGCGGGAAGCTGATGTTTCCCGGAATCGTGATGCGCGGCAACGTTCGGACATTCTGGTTGAAGCCTGTAAATAGCGGCGCCGGTCGAGTAGTCAGGTTGAACGTGTTGGCCGCAATAGTGTCGCTCGAGGAGAAACCGAGCGTGTTGTTCAAGTCGAAGCTGACGGCGAGCTGTTGGCCGTAGTAGTCGTTCGTGATGGCGACGCCGCCACGAAATACTGACTGGTTGTTCCTGCCGAACACTCTGCCAAGGAAACCGTTGCGGAATGAAGGCGACCAGGCAAAGGCCACGCGAGGCTGGAAGTTGTTCTTGTCCCACTTGTAGAGCGGGTCCGCGTTGTTTGCCGGGCCGGAGAGCACGAGCTGCAACGGTTGCACAAAGTTCTCACCGCGCCGCGCTGCTTCCTGCCGCAGGCGGAAGACTTCCGCTACCGGAATGTCCGTCCTGACTTCGAAACCGTTCGTCTCGTACACCGGACGGCTAATGCCGTAACGCAAGCCGTAAGTCAACGTGAAATGCGGGTTTATCTTCCAGGAGTCCTGAGCGTAAACATCATACTCCTGGGTCTTGAACTCGCGTTCACTGGGAACGCCCGGCTGTAGGAGTGTGCCGTCCGCATCGAACAGGAAGTTGCCGGAATACTGAGAAAACCTTCCGATGATCGCGGTGACTGCGTTTTGCACGCCAACGGGCGAACCCGCGATCGGGAACACCGCCCGAATCGGGTTCGAGATGCTGGCACCACCGCCGGAGTAGAACGACGGATTGGTGATCGCGCTATCGAAAGAGCCGGAAAACGAAATGCGCTGATTACTGATCAGGCGGATATTCGTGCCGAAACCGATGCTGTGGTTTCCTTTGACCCACGACACGTCGTCGGTAAAGTTCTGCACCGGCGTAATGCGCGTCAGCGTGCGACTGAAAGCAACCGGCGAGAAGACGAAGCGGAAGCTGATCGAGTTGTCAGCGGAATCACCTTGCTGGCTGAACGCTTCTCGCGTGTAGCCGTAGCGGAAGGTATTGATGAGGGTGTTTGATATCGTCCAGGTATGGCCCGCCGCGAAACCGGTCGGATGCGACCAGATGTTCGGCGCCGGACTGTCGGGGAACTGCTGTTCGCGCGCGAGCAGGTCGTAAATGATGTTCGCGCGGACGAACGCTTGTTGTTTCTCGTTCAGGTTGACGTCGAATCTCCCCGCGTGTGAATTTCGTTTAACCGGAATCGGCGCATTGAAGCGGAAGCCCGCGGTGTTGAACTGGTCACCGATTGAGAAATCATTGGCCGGATACTTCGCAGCAGCCTGGGCCAACGCCTGAATCGCGAGCGGGTTTGTTCCGACTGCCGGGAAGATCGAGGCTATGTTGGCCGGCGTCAAAGTGGTTACGCCGCCTGAAGGATTATTGAAACGAACCAGTCCCTGGCCCAAACTCGGGAGCGGGACGGTGCGAAGAGCGGACACTGACTGCGTAATGCGATCGCCTTCATAGCTGTAAAAGAAGAAGGCTTTGTCCCGCATCAATGGACCACCGAAGGCGCCGCCGAACGTATGCCGAATCAGCGACGGCCGGTCCACACCGGCGCGATTGTTGAAGAAGTTGTTTGCCGCGAACGCGGACGTGCGATAAAACTCGAATGCCGCGCCGTGCCATTCGTTAGTACCGCCTTTGGTTACGAGTGAGACCTGCGCGCCCGCCGATCGGCCCTGGTTCGCGTTCGGATTGGTGGTCGTCACGCGAAACTCTTCGATTGCTTCCGAGTTCAGACGCAACACGGTTGAATTAGATGGGGAGAGATTAGCGATGTCAGTGCCGTTTGCCGGATCCGAACCGATAATGGTGTTCGTCTGTGCTTCGTTGATGTCGACGCCGTCGAGCGTGATGTTCGCCTGGTCGGCACGCGAGCCGGCAACGTAACCATCTCGCGTGGTGGCCGTTTGCAGCGTGAGCAAGCTCGGCACATTGCGCGCTTCGAGCGGCAACTGAGTAATCTGTTTATTAACAAAAGTGGAACCCAGCGTTGCGTCATCTCGGTTCACCAGAAGCTCGGCAGAGGTGGCGGAAACAGTTACCGACTCAGCAATGTTTCCGACCTCCAGCGTCACATCTACGGACGTTGGGCTTGAAACAAGCGCGTGAATATCGGTAACCACGCCTTTCTTGAAGCCCGTTGCCTCAACTTCAACTTTATAGTCGCCCACCTGAATGGCCTCAAATGAAAAGAGGCCCTCAGAGCTGGTTGTGGTGTTGCGCTCGGCGCCGGTCCGCAGGCTAGTAAGCTTCACCGCCGCGCCTGAGACGAGATTGCCTTGTTGGTCTTTAACTGTCCCACGAACGATGGAAGTACCCTGCTGACTGAAAACCGGCAAGGCAAACAAGCCGATTAATAGAAGCGCACTCGCGAATCCGCTGGCACTTCCCAAGAAGATTCTGGTTTTCATGGAGTCCTCCGGTGCAAGTTTTTGATCGCTGCTACCGCCTCAGGTGGTGCGGCTCGACTGCGACGGCTGTTAACTCTGTCACGAATCCTAAAGATTAGGCGGATCAAACCGTGAATCACAGGTTTATTTGGATCAAATGCTTGCAGATACTATTCCGCGCAAACGGTTAGCGCTGATGATCATCAAACGCCCACGTTTTCTAACCCAACCCAGTATTCGACGGTTCCGTGGCCGTGCAGTATATCCAAATTTATGGGAGGGTCTACAGAAATTCGTATTTGGACGCGGTTTTTATCAAGTAAACAGTTAGGACTTCCTGGCCAAGCCTTCTGCGATGACCTCAGAGAGACGAGACATTAATAAATACGCGGGATTATCCACCGACCACATCGTTTCCGGCATATCGTCGCAAGAGATCGCCATCGCGATCTTCCCGTTCTTCGTGTAGAGAATCCCCACCGCACTTCTGAGCCGGTCGAGTGCGCCGTACTTGCTGGCCATCGGGACGTTCCAAAGAGAGCGTCCGATCGCGTTGCGGCCCTGCTCGCGTTTCATGAGGTCGATCATCTCTTTCGACGCGGCGGCACTGATGACCTCGCCGCGTTCCAGTTTCTCCATCACGAGGACCATCTCGCGCGGCGTCGCCATGCCGAGCCCGTACTTTTTGTTTTCCGGATCTTTTCCAGCAGCGCTCTCGCCACCGCTGCCGATGCGGCGCATGATCTTGATGTTCTTTAAGCCAAGCGACTCCATGCGCGCGTTCACGGCGTCCGTCGTCAGCACATCAAGAACAAGGTTTGTCGCAGTGTTGTCGCTGAGGATCATCATCAGGTTGACGGCGTCACGTAGCGTCAGACGCAAACCGTCGGACAGTTCGGTCAGGATGCCGGATCCGGAGACTTTCTTCCCTTTCGTCAGCACCACTTCGTCGGTCCACTTGATCTTCCCTTCGGCGACGCGCGCGTACGCTTCGATCATGACGGCGATCTTGATCGTGCTGGCGGTGCGAACACGGTCGTCGGGATTGAACGCGTAGGTTTCACCGGTGTCGAGGTTCTTGGCGAAGAGACTGACTTTGCCTTTGAACGAACCGACGAGTGTTTTGACGTCGTTGTCTAAAGATTTTTGCGCAGAAGCTGAAACACAGATTAAGAAAACAAGTAGGAGTGATTTTATTTTCATAGTTCGCCCAGGGCGAGCAGTAGTTCGGCGTTGAGAATTGCTGCGCCTGCGGCGCCGCGAATGGTGTTGTGACTGAGAACAACGAAGCGATAGTCGAGGACGGTATCGGGTTTGATTCTGCCGGCGGTGATCGTCATGCCTTTGCCGGCGTCGCGATCCAGCTTTGGTTGCGGTCGATTCTCTTCGTCACGAATGACGATCGGCTCGGCCGGAGCCGAATGTAGTCCAAGCTCCTGCGGTAACGAACGAAACGACGTTAACGCGTTGCGTACGTCGTTGAGCGATGGCTTGCGAGCGAACTTCACGCGCACGGCTGCCATGTGCCCATCCGCGACGTTCACGCGATGACACTGAGCGCTGACAGCCATTGGGGCGGGGTCGATCTTCGACTCGTTAAAGCGCCCGAGTATTTTGACGGTCTCGGTTTCTATCTTCTCTTCTTCGCCGCCAATAAACGGCAGAACGTTATCGATGATGTCGAGCGACGCAACGCCCGGATAACCCGCACCGGAAAGCGCTTGAAGCGTCGTGGCCACGCACGATTCCACACCAAAAGCCGCATGCAACGGAGCAAGCGCAAGCGCAATCATGATGGTGGAACAGTTTGGATTGGTAACTATGAAACCGCCCTTCGAATACTTGTTTCGTTGCTGCTTAAGCAATGCGATGTGCTCGTGGTTCACTTCCGGAATCAACAGCGGCACGTCTTCGTCCATGCGAAAAGCCGACGAGTTGCTGATGACGGGATAACCGGCGGCGGCAAAACTTCCTTCAGTTTCGCGCGCGATCTCGCCCGGTAAACTCGAAAACACGAGATCGCAATCGATTGGCGCCGCGGGCGCTTGAACGGGCAATGAGCGAACTGCGTCCGGCATGTCGCCAGCTAAGCGCCACGTACACGCTTCGCCAAAGGTTTTTCCTTGCGATCGGTCTGACGCGGCGACGGCTGTTAC